>Ga0070738_10002023_pt1 | contig 34296 bp, 25 predicted proteins | sample Coa_R2_2_FD_66446 | JGI IMG/M metagenome (GOLD analysis project Ga0070738, IMG submission 66446) | Surface soil microbial communities from Centralia Pennsylvania, which are recovering from an underground coalmine fire - Coalmine... | ecosystem: Environmental > Terrestrial > Soil > Unclassified ...
TCCAGCCACAAGCGAGCATCCACCACCGGCACACCATATTCCGCCGCAACGCCAGCAATGTAACGATCGAACTGAGCCAGTCCTTCTGGGTTGTACCAACTGCGAAATGTCGGCCCCTCGGGACTTCGCAAGAGCACCACGCGGATGCCGTGTTCCTGGGCCTCGCGAATGGTGTCGCGAAAGGCACGGTCAGCCGCGGGGCGGACGGTCAAGCGACTGAGGTAATCGGCGTTCATTTTGCGGCACAGCGCGAGGTGGCGGGCGCGTTCTTCCGGCGACATCTCGTTTTCCAGTTGCGCGCGTCCTCCGCGGGACAAAAGCAGCGGGGAGTCGGAAAACGGATCACTCACGTGGGTGAGGTCGGAGATACGCACGAGTCGGTGACGGAGGAAATGCAATTCGTATTCGATTGGTCGATCTGAATACCGCCGCATCAGAGGCATCTCAACCGTGGCGAAGTGCCCGGTCGTGAATCGGCTATTCTCTTTGACAAAAGATGTGGGGTACGCCTCAAGCACCGCAATGGAGGGCCGAATCCCATCCCGCAGGAACCGGTGTAGCATCAGACGTGTGAGTGTTGGCCCCGCACCGACATGCGAGCCATTCACCCAGCACACGCCGCTCTCCGGCAGCAGTTGTTCAGGTTGGAACGCCCAGGCCGTCCTGGAACTGCCGAGGACAATACCGAGCGGTTGCTGGGGATGTTCAGCCTGAGCGGCGTGAGCGATCCGGAGACGGAGATGGTAGTCGGTATCCGTGATCTCGGGTGTCAGTGCTTCGGCAATCGTCCACGCCACCATCAGCACAAGGATGAATGTCGGGACGAACGCCAGCACGGCGATGCGTGCCCGCGCGATCCGCTTGTGAGGTGCGGAAGTACGCGGCGTCCATTGCTTCACGAAGGCGGTCAACAGCCGCAACACCGAAAGTTGCATAAACTGCGTATTCGGCTAGTGCTATTCGCTACTCCATTTGAACGAACTGAACGAACGGGTAGCGTTTACGGATTGATCATCCTCCTTGCATACCCGTCACGGTTTACCTCCGCTATCCGCGCATCCGGTGAGGACGGTGGACAATTCGCGTCCAAAGCGAGTAGTGAACTTGTCGGCACCGCGTTTCAAGACGTGATGCGAGTCGAAGAAATCGTCTTCATCCAGCCACAAGCGAGCATCCACCACCGGCACACCATACTCTGCCGCGATGCCAGCGATGTAGCGATCGAACTGAGCCAGTCCTTCCGGGTTGTACCAACTGCGAAACGTCGGCCCCTCGGGACTTCGCAGCAACACCACGCGTATTCCGTTATCCTGGGCCTCGCGAATGGTGTCGCGAAAGGCACGGTCAGCCGCGGGGCGGACGGCTAGGCGACTGAGGTAGTCGGCGTTCATTTTGCGGCACAACGCGAGGTGGCGTGCGCGTTCTTCCGGCGACATCTCGATTTCCAGTTGCGCGCGTCCTCCGCGGGACAAAAGCAGCGGGTATCCAAAAAACGGATTGCTGACGTGGGAAAGAGCTGGAATGCGCGCAAGACGATGGCGGAGGAAATAGGCTTCGTATTCGAGTGGCTGGTCCGCATACCGGCACATCATTGGCACTTCGGCGGTGGCGAAATGCCCGGTCGTGAACTGTTGGTTCTCTTTCACGAAGGAGGTGGGCAGAACTTCGATCACGGCGACGGCGGGCTGAATCCCATCCCGCAGGAACCGGTGCAGCATCAGACGTGTGAGCGTTGGCCCCGCTCCCACATGCGAGCCATTCACCCAGTAGACGCCGCTCTCAGGTGGCAGTTGTTCGGGACGAAACGCCCAGACCGTGCGGGAACTGCCAATGACAATCCCAAGAGGCTTGGCGGGATGTTCAGTCTGAGCCGCGCGGATCAACCGCAGGCGCATGTGATATTCGGGATCCGTGATTTCGGGGCGTATGGTCTCGACCGCAAACCATGCCGCCAGCAATACCAGTGCGAATGCTGGAATGACCGCGATGAGCGCAAAGCGTGCTCGTGCAAGTCCGCGGTGCGACGCGAAAGAGCGCGGCACCTCTTGCGAAATCTTCAGTCTCAAGAGCTGAAACGCGAAGCGACCCATGCCCCGACTATCGGCATATTCCAATTATTCACTTCAATTTGAATGAGCCGACTCGAACGCCACACAAAGCTTCCGCGAAGAATTGTTGCCCCAGCGCGAATAGCCGTTACAATTTAACTATCCCACCGCCTGGAATAGTGCCTCATGCCGATAGATTGGTCGCCGTTAGTTGAATTCCTCCATCACCACGAACGCCCCCTGCTGATGACTCACATCCGCCCAGACGCGGATGGCCTTGGTTCTCAACTAGCCCTCCACGACGCGCTCACCACGCTTGGCAAGAAGCCACGGGTGGCCATCGCCAGCAAACTGCTTCCTCGATACGAGTTTTTGGACCCGAAACGAACGATCATCGAAGACTTCCGCCCGGCTGCGTTTGCGGATCGCGATTGCGCCGTCATCCTCGATACCGGCACGTGGAACCAACTGGGCGATTTCGGCAAATGGTTGCAGAAGTCGCCGCTACCGCGTACCGTGGTCGACCACCACCGAACCCAGGACGACATCGGTGGGTTACGATTGGTGGACCCAAGCGCGGAGGCGACCGGCCGATTAACGTATGAGATTATTCGGGCGCTGGGCGTGCCGATCAGCCAGTATGCCGCGCACCATTTGTTCATGGCGGTGGCGACGGACACGGGCTGGTTCCGCCACCCGAACACGACCCCCGCGACCTTTGCTCTGTGTGGGGAACTGGTTTCGCTGGGTGCCAACCCGACGGTGCTGTACGAACAGCTTTACGAATCCGCAACACTTGCTCGCTTCAAGCTCACGGCGGTCGCCCTCGATCGCCTCGCAACGCGAGCCGATGGGAAGATCGCCTACACCGAAATTCGGCTCGCCGACTTCCCCGCGACCGGCTCGGTCCCGGGCGACACGGAAGACCTGATCAACTATCCGCGCGGAGTGGAGGGGGTGGAAATCGCCCTCGTATTCATTGAGCAACAGGATGGCGGAACGAAGATCAGTTTCCGGTCGCGTTCGGCGGATGTGTCGAAACTGGCCGAGAAGTTTGGCGGCGGTGGCCACAAACTTGCCAGCGGTGCATACGTGCCTCGCCCCCTGCCGGGAGTACGCGACGAAGTATTGACTGCGGCAACGCAACTGTTGAGCGAACAGAGCTAACCACAGAGACACGGAGGCACAGAGAAGACAAAACCGAGAAGAACGAAAAAGAGAGAAGTTCCAGGCTCTCGGACAGTACCAAAATTCACTCCGATGGATCTCAACAATTCTCTCTGTCTTCTCTGTGTCTCCGTGTCTCTGTGGTTAACTCTTCTCTGGATCTCTGTGGTTAGTCTCCTCTGAATGTCTGTCAAAATCGACCTGCCGGATGGGAGAAGCCATGTCCACTTCATTCAGCCTTCGCAATCTGCCTCTGCCGGTGAAGGTGGTGGCTTCGGTGTTTCTGCTGGCCGTGGGCGCGGGTTACACGTCGGCGATGCTGCAGTTACACATGCAGGACTCGAAGTCCGGCAAGCCGATGCCAACCGTTGAGGACGTGATCCGCAAATACACCGGCAAGGTGAAGTACGACCCGACACACCCGCCGCCCGCGGCGGTTTCACGTCTGGAGTCGCTCATTCTGGCGGATACCATCGCCATCAGCGGATCGTCGATGGCGGCGGCGTTCACAACGGAAGATCGCGCCAAAGGCGATCTCAATTTCGGCAAATTGACAAAGGGAAAGCCACCGGAGCAAGTTGAAGCGATCAAAGCCGAGCGGAGGGGAGAGCAGGAGGCATTCAAACTGTGGATCAATACGCCAGAAGAACAACGCAAGAAGTCCTACGAAACGGATCGTTTTGAAGTGCCGGCCGATCAGATGCCGAAGGCCATCACCCCGGCGTTCAAGGATGGCAACGCGATCAAGATCAAATCCATCATCGACGCCCGTTGCGTGACGTGCCACTCCAAGGGCGGTGAGAAGGAAGAAGTTCTGCTGGATAATCACGACGGCTTGCTCAAGCACATGAACGTGGAGAAGGCGGCTGTCTCCGGCGACTGGATGAAGGTGGAAGAGCCGATCAGCACCACCAAACTGACGCAATCAACCCACGCGCACCTGCTCAGCTTCGCGGTGCTGTTCTCGCTCACCGGCGTCATCTTCGCGTTCAGCAGTTATCCAACCTGTGTGCGGTGCATCCTGGGACCGTGGGTGGTGCTGGCGGTGTTCGCAGATGTGTCGCTCTGGTGGTTGGCGCGGCTATCCGATCAGTGGGGCCCGTACTTCGCGATGGGCATCATCGCCACCGGCGGCGCGGCCGGGCTGGGCCTCGCGGCGCAAATCGTCCTGAGCCTGTTCAACATGTACGGTATCAAGGGGAAGATTGTCCTTGTGTTGATGTTCCTGCTGGCTGGCGGGCTGGTTGGTCTGGTGTGGATGAACAAGATCGACCCAGCTCTGAAAGAGAAAGAGAATCTCCTGAAGGTCAAGGACGACCCAAAGAAGCCGGTGGATGGGCCAACGACTCCCGTGAAGAACACTGGGACCGTGAACGGCAACGGCGGGAATAGCAACAACGACAAGAAGGTGGAGAATACCAAACCATATAAGCCGGTGAATGAACTCGATCAGCTCCTCTCACTGCCGCGTTTGGACGAGAAGGGCCAGCCCATCCCCGCTGGTGAGATCCAGTTTAACGGCCAAGACAAAGGCAGCATGGTGCCGGCCTTCTTCGAGAAGGACAAGACATTCAAAAAAGTGATGGACGACCCCGTGACGCCACAAGCGGCCAAGGACAAGTTGAAGTCTGAGCGGCAAGCCGAACTCGACGCCGCGCTCGCCTGGATTCGCAGTGCAGATGGAGCCCGCAAAGCCGCTTACGATACGAACAGCTTCGTGGTCCCATCTGAACTGATCGGCAAGGTCACCACTGAGTTCGTGAAGGACGGCAAGGTGCAGATCAAGTCGATCATCGACGCTCGTTGTTGCGCCTGCCACGCGCCGGGGAAGAAGCAGGAGGATTACCCGCTGACGAAGTACGAGGAACTGGCGAAGTATCTCCAGCCACTTACGCCGGCTGAAACGCCCGCTCCCGCGCCGCCCGCACCGGCACCGAAACAGAACGTCGAACCCATCCCCGACGCCAAAGACGACTGATCTCCGCCACGCAAATTCCCGCGAACCTCCGGCCGTCATGCTTGTCCTTGTTTGTGGAAGGGCAAGCCGATTGGCTGACGGCACCCGTCTCGAAAACGGGCGAGCGATGAGCCTTGGGGGTTCGATTCCCCCTCCTTCCGCCTCAAATGAGAATGCGGCCTGCCGCGTTCTCATTTACCCCATCGCAAAAACGCGAACCGGCCTCGTGGTCCAACGGCTCACGACGCGTGGATCACAACCACGAAATGGGGGTTCGACTCCCTCCGAGGCCACTCACTCTTTCTCCAACACCAAATCTACCACCCAGCAGCCACGCACATGTGGCCCCGGACCGCGGCAGTGGTTCAGGATGTCTGCATTGTCGCAGCCGGCGTCTTGAAGTGCATCGGCCAGAATCGGCATCGCGGAGAAGTCGCGCGATTCGTACATCGCTTGGGCCAGGGTAACGGCGGTGTCAGTGCGCCAGACCCGATCGAAGGAGACGGGACGAAATGGGTTGCCGAAGATGTCGCGGAGCAAAGAAGTAGTGGGGATATTGTAGTTGAGGGTGAGGCCATCCACACAGTCCCCGAGCACTGCAAACGGCTCGGTCCAGAGTTGCTCATTGTCCATTTCCGCGGCGAGGATCGCGACGCGGTCGTGATACATCGACTCGTACGCCGAGAACGACGCGCGGTGAAGTGCTTCCTCGAACACCGCGCGTGTGGCCCGGCCGTCGATGAAATCCTCAATATCGGACAACGCGGAAATCACTTCCGGGTCGCTTGTCTCTGCGGGTGTCCACCGACACAGAGCGAGTGTCCAGAGCCTCGTCTTCCGCGGACTGAGAGGTATGGGGTACGCGCCGAGTATTTCATGCCACGCACAGCCGCCGAGCCACTCTTCCTCGGTCATCGGCCACCCTCCGTTGCCAAGCATGACCGATCCGCAGAACCACTTCGGGTCGTGTTAAGGGGTGTCAGTACTCATAGGGTCGGCGCTTCTTGCGTCGTCGGAGGGGCGGCGTGTAGTTTCTAATCGCATTTATCACCCAGCCGATCGCGATCACTAAAGCTATGCCCACCGCAATGACGCAAAAGACGACGTCTACCCGGCTCGTGAAACCGACCAGGCGTGACGGCCCTCCAGGAACGTAGACCACAGGCACTCTTCTGCCGAGGAACTCTTTCCCATCCGGTTGGGCGACCATCTTTCCCGTTCGCTGGGCGCCATCGGCTTCGGTGTACTGGTAAGTGACGACGTCGTTGAATCCCCTTCGTTTCCGAACGATCTCAACGTTAGTGATGACCCCTTCCGTATGCCGCCCTCTAAGGGCATAGAGCAGTTCTTCATAACCCATGTAAGCGCCTAGAACCAGAAGAGCGATAATTGCGGCAGCACCGACCCAGTGTCGTAATTGGTCCATTTGCAGCCCTCACCAGATAAATGCTCCCCCGCGTCCACAAGGCGTGAGAGGTCGGGAGTGTCAATCTGATCCCAAGCGGCACGCCGCACTTACGGTCGCTGAACTTGCCATGAATGTCGGGCAACATCCGTGTCGGATCGGGACAGGCCGAGCCACTCCGCCTCGGTCATCGATCACCCTCACGTTCCCCAACATGACCGATACGCCACCTGTTGCCAAGTGATTCCACCGCTCTCATTCATACAGTTGCCGAATTGACGATCTCTTCAAAGCGCCGAAAATCCCGTCAGATCAGCAAACATCCACGTAACAAGTGACAAGAATTATGCGACACACTCGGCACTTGGCGGGCAATTCTGTTATGTCAGATCGTTTTGATCTGCTGGATTAAATACTGAGTACATCCAACAGTTTTTGTTCCTTTCTCATAATCGCTCAATGTGAAAGGATTGTTGATCGGTGGCGTTTACCTTTGCGGAGTAGCCGCCGGATTCCTACCCGAACTCGCGCGAGCGAGCACATGCGTTTCTCCATGCATTGTCACTCTTTCTTTTCTCCTCGTTTCCGGGTGTTGCCTATGCTGAGTCTCTCTCGTCGGAGGGCGTTCACGCTCATCGAGTTGCTGGTCGTGATCGCCATTATCGCCGTCCTCATTGGCTTGCTTTTGCCTGCCGTTCAAAAGGTGCGCGAGGCAGCCGCTCGGATGAGCTGCCAGAACAACCTTAAACAGTTGGGCCTGGCGCTCCATAACTACCACGACGCCAACAACAAACTCCCCCCCGGCGGCGCGAACGACCAGGCCGGCTTCGGCGGAACGGGGGCGGGAAGCAGTAGTCAGTGGGGGAGCAGTTGGATGGTTTACATTCTCCCCCAAATCGAACAGTCTTCGCTCTACAACCGCTGGCAGTTCTCCAGCAGTTCGGGCGCCTTCAACGGCAACAACAACGCCGCCGCCAATGGAGTGCAGATCAAGACCTTCTTCTGCCCGTCTTCTCCCATGACCAAGTTCCCCGCGCCGAGCCAACCTGGGGCGTCGCTGGCGAATTATGTCGCTATCTCCGGCTCGGCCAACGGGATCATTCCTGGCTACACCGATTCGCGCATCAACGTGATGCCGTGTGCCGGTATTGTCGGCGGCGGGGGTATGCTCCCACCCAATGGTCAGGTCACGCTCGTCTCGATCACCGACGGCACCAGTAACACCATCGCCATCGGCGAACACAGCAATTACCTGATCGATACGTCCGGCAACAAGCAGGAGTGGCGAGCGAGCCAGATTTGGGGCTGGTACCTCGGCGTGAAGTCGCCCGGCGTTCCGCCGAATTTCGACAACAATGGCGGCGACGATCGCGAGCCAAACATGACCACCATCCGCTACCAGATCAACTACACGCCCTCCGGCGGATGGACCAACGACATTGCGAATCTGGGCGTTGGTTTCGGCGGTAACTGTGTGGGAGCGAATATTCCGCTCAATTCCACTCACCCCGGCGGAGCGAACGTGGTCTTCGGAGATGGCTCGGTCCGCTTCCTCTCGAACTCCACCCCGCTGCTCGTTCTCGCCCAACTCGGCATCCGCGACGATGGCACCGTCATCGGCAATTACTGATCTCTTCTCGGTACGATGGGGAGCCGCTCATGGTAGGGCCGCTCCCTCGTATCTCTCCTTGGAGTTTGCTCCGTTGAAACCTTGGATCGGTTGTCGTGGAGTTTGTTCATTTTGAAGCAGTTTTCTGCACGATCACGACAACCTCAAACCAGGTTTCAACAGAGCATCTGGAGTTCGGAATGACTTGGTTGCGTCAATGGACCGCATCCGCGGTCATCGTGCTGATATTGGTTGTGACGTTCGGCTGTGGCAAGCCCGGACCGAAAGTCGTCACGGTTAGCGGGACGGTGATGTATGATGGCCAGCCGCTGGCTGAGGGGACGATCTACTTCAAGACGCCGGCGACAGGCGCCATCGACACTTTGCCTGTCAAGGATGGTAAGTTCGAGGGGAATGCCGAGGTGGGCGAACGTCGGGTGGAGATCAACGCCTACCGGACCAAGAGTCAGGATTTCAATGGAATGAAGGGTGAAGTGAAAGAGAATCTGATTCCCGCCCGCTATAACGCCGACAGCAAACTGACCGCCACCGTGACCGCCGAGGGTCCGAACACGTTCCAGTTCGAAGTGAAAAGCAAGTAGTCAAAAACGGTCCCCAGGAAGGCAAAGAGAACCTTCCTGGTGTCTTTTCTCGTCGAGTTCGCTTTCACTTGTTTCGCACGGCTCCAGTCGGGCCGTGCGTTCGGCGTTCTCGACCCGCCACAGCAAACTAACCCTGACGGACTGTCGCTTGCGCAACGGACGGCCCATTCTTAACAGTCTCGCTATATCATTTCGTACAAACCAAATCTTGTGTTTTTTTGCTCAGCTTGATTGTAGCGGGACCTCGGTTAGAATAATGTAAGCTTCTCGCCGCAGAGAAATTGCGACACACCCCTGCTCCTCATCCCCAGAGAAACCTCATGCCCGGATCAAGCTGGAACAGCAAGTTGCCCTCTCTTGGTTCCAAGCATCAGAGAAGAATCAGGCTGGCGGTAGAGGCGCTGGAATCGCGGGATGTCCCGGCGGGGGTACTCGCCACCAACAACTTGGTGGAAGTCTTTGATGGCGGCAGCGATTCCGTCATTCTCACCACCACCGACACCTGGACGGCAGTGAGCAACGCATCGTGGTTGCACACCAGCTCCGGCGGTACGGGCAACGGTCTGGTCACCTTCACCTTTGATGCGAACTCGGGCGCGGTGCGAACGGGGACGATCACCGTTGACGGCCAAACGTTGACCGTCACTCAGGCGGACAATAACGTGTCGCTCGCCAACTTTACTGGCGGCATCGATTCCAGTGGGCTGGGCAACCCCATAGGTATAGCGGTGGATGGTTCGGGGAACGTCTACATTGCCGATACGAACGAAGACGCGGTGAAGGAATACAACACATCGACGCACACCCTCACCACACTCGTCTCCACCGGGTTGAGCAATCCCACGAGTGTGGCGGTGGATGGTTCAGGCAATGTCTACTTCGCCGACACGGGCAACAATGCGATCAAGGAGTATGTCGCCTCGACAGGAATGGTCACCACACTTGTCTCCACGGGGCTGAACAGTCCCGAAGGTGTGGCGGTGGACAGTTCGGGCAACGTCTACATTGCCGACTCCGTCAACGGCGCGGTGAAGGAGTACAATGCGTCGACACGCACCGTTACTACACTCGTCTCCACTGATCTGGCTGCGCCCCATGATGTGGCGGTGGACAGTGCGGGCAACGTCTATATCGCCGACACCGCTCACAGCGCGGTGAAGGAGTACAACGCGTCGACGCACACCGTTACCACACTCGTCTCCACTGGACTGAACCAACCCGGTGGTGTGACGGTAGACAGTGCAGGTAACGTCTACATCGCTGACACCTTCAACGGTGCAGTGAAGGAGTATGTCGCTGCGACGGGTACAGTCACCACACTCGTCTCCAGTGGGTTGAACCACCCCTATGGTGTGGCGGCGGATAGTACAGGTAATGTCTACATCGCCGACACGGGCGATAGCGTGGTGAAGGAATATGTGGCCGCGACGGGCACAGTCACTGCGCTCATCTCCAGTGGGCTGACCAACCCCACAGGTCTGGCGGTGGACAGAGCAGGTAACGTCTACATCGCCGACACCGGCGACAACGCGGTGAAGGAATACAACGCATCGACGCACACCCTCACCACACTCGTCTCCACCGGGTTGAACGATCCCACGAGTGTGGCGGTGGATGGTTCGGGTAACGTCTACATCGCCGACACGGGCAACAATGCGATCAAGGAGTATGTCGCTGCGACAGGCACAGTCACCACACTCGTCTCCACTGGGCTGAGCGGTCCCGAAGGTGTGGCGGTGGACAGTTCGGGCAACATCTACATTGCCGATACTGGCGACAACGCGATCAAGGAGTATGTCGCTGCGACGGGCACCGTCACCACACTCGTCTCCACGGGACTGAATCAACCCGGTGGTGTGGCGTTGGATGCTTCGGGCAACGTCTACATCGCCGACACCGGTAACAACGCGATCAAGGAGTACAACGCCTCGACGCAGACCGTCACCACCCTCGTCTCCAGTGGGCTGAACAGCCCCTTTGGTTTGGCGGTGGACAATTCGGGCAACGTCTACATCGCCGGCCGCAGCGGCAACGAGATAATGGAATATCGCGCGTCAACGGAGACACTCACCGGGTATATCGAGTTCGGCGTCGGGACGAACGTTCCGGGCGTGGCAGTGGATAGGTTGGGCAATGTCTACCTTGACCCCTCCTACAGCCTCGTCAACAACATGGTGGTGGAGTATGTGCGGGCGTATGTGTCGCCCGCTCCGATCACGCTTTCCACCTTGGCGGGAGTCGGCCAAGTGGCCGCCGTACAGCCGACTGCCGAATTACTCACCGGTCCCCTTCTTCCCACGAGCGATCAGAGCTGGCTGACAGTTACCGGCACGAGTGGCAGCACCGTGTCATATAGCTACACAGCTAACACGAGTGCCGCTCCCCGCACAGCGTATCTCACGATTCTGGGCCAGCAGATCCTCATAACCCAGGCCGGAGCGAGCCTGAGCACATCGTCATTGCTGGAAGGCCCGTCTGCGGGGATCGACTCGGTGCAGTTGACGGCGTTCAACGCTTGGACGGCGACAAGCAACGCATCCTGGTTGCACACGAGTGCCAGCGGCACAGGCAGCGGTCTGATCACGTTCACGTTCGATGCGAACACGGGCGCGACGCGGACGGGAACGATCACCATCGACGGCCAGACACTAACCGTCACCCAAGCAGGCAGCAACTACTCCGCCGCCAACCTCGTTGCCTCACTCGTCTCCAGTGGACTGAACAGCCCCGCTAGTGTGGCGGTGGATAGTTCGGGCAACGTCTACTTCACTGACATCAACGACAACGCCGTGAAGGAGTATGTCGCGTCGACGGGCACCGTCAACACACTCGTCTCCACCGGGCTGAACGATCCCCTTGGTTTGGCGGTGGATGGCGCAGGCAACGTCTACATCGCCGATACCAACGACAACGCGATCAAGGAGTATATCGCTGCGACGGGTCAGGTCATCACACTCGTCTCCACGGGGCTGAACGATCCCCTTGGTTTGGCAGTGGATAGTTCGGGCAACGTCTACATCGCCGACCGCGGCAACAACGCCGTGAAGGAGTACAACGTGGCGACGGGTACCGCCACCACGCTCGTCTCCGGGCTGAACAGCCCCTATGGTGTGGCAGCGGACAGTTCGGGCAACGTCTACATCGCCGATACCAACGACAACGCGATCAAGGAGTACCACGCGACGACCGGACTGGTCACCACACTCGTCTCGGGGCTAAACCAACCCCTTGGTGTGGCGGTAGACAGTTCAGGCAACGTCTACATCAGCGACTCATTCAACAGCGCAGTGAAGGAGTATGTCGCCGCGACGGGTCATGTCACCACACTCGTCTCCACGGGACTGAACAAACCCTATGGTGTGGCGGTGGACAGTTCGGGCAATGTCTACATCGCAGACAGCGGCAACAACGCCGTGAAGGAGTTGGTGCGAGCGTACGTGCCGACCTCGGTGGGACTGCCGAACATCGCTGGCTCCGGTCAACTCGACGTTGTGCTCCCCGCCACACAACCACTCACTGGCATCTTCGCTCCCACGAGCGATCAGAGCTGGCTGACGATTACCGGCACAAGCAATGGCATCGTGTCATACAGCTACACGGCCGACACCGGCGGCACCTCGCGCGTCGCACACATCACGGTACTGGGTCAGACTATAACGGTGACTCAGGCTACTCTGAGCACCTCGGCAGTGGCGGAAGGTCCGACTGCGGGCAGCGACTCGGTGGAGCTAGCGACCACCGGCACCTGGACGGCAACGAGCAACGCATCGTGGTTGCACACGACAGCTTCGGGTACGGGCAACGGTCTGGTGCCCTTTACGTTTGATGCGAACACGGGCGCGACGCGGACGGGAACGCTCACCATCGATGGCCTGACGCTGGCCATCACCCAGGCCGGCAGCAACTATGTCGCTGCCAATATCGTCACCACACTCGTCTCCACGGGGTTGGACAACCCCGAAGGTCTGGCGGTGGACAGTTCGGGTAACGTCTACATCACCGACGCCACCAACAGCGCATTGAAGGAGTATGTCGCTGCGACAGGCACTGTCAACACACTCGTCTCCACGGGGTTGGCCGATACCACAGGGGCGGCGGTGGATAGTTCCGGCAACGTCTACATGGCCGACTTCGCCAACAACGCGATCAAGGAGTATGTGGCGGCGGCGGGGACCGTCAACACGCTCGTCTCCGGTGCTGGCTTCGGTGTGGCGGTGGACAGCTCGGGGAACGTCTACTTCACTGACGGCAACGCGGTAAAGGAGTATGTCGTGGCGACAGGCACAGTCACCACACTCGTCTCCACTGGGCTGAACAACCCCTTTGGTGTGGCAGTGGACACTTTGGGCAACGTCTACATCGCAGACCGAGACGACCAGGCGGTGAAGGAGTATGTGGCGGCGAGGGGCACCCTCACCACACTCGTCTCGGGGCTGAGCGGCCCATTTGATGTGGCGGTGGACGGTTCGGGCAACGTCTGCATCGCGGACGGCAACGCGATCAAGGAGTATGTAGCGGCGACGGGCGCCCTCACCACGCTTGTCTCCATGGGGCTATTCAGTCCCGAAGGCGTGGCGGTGGACGGTTCGGGCAACGTCTACATCGCCGACACCGCCCACGGCGAGCTGAAGGAGCTGGTGCGGGCGTTCGTGCCGACCTCTCCAGTCACGCTGCCCCTTACCGCTGGCGCAAGCCAACTGGCTGTTGTGCTGCCCTCCACAGAGTCGCTCGCCGGTGTCTTCACTCCCACCAGCGATCAAAGCTGGCTGACGATTACCGGCACAAACAATGGCGTTGTGTCGTTCAGTTACACGGCCAACATGGGCGCAATCCCCCGCACGGCGCACATCACCCTGCTGGGCCAGACCATCACCGTGACTCAGGCTGGTCCGACTCTGAGCACCTCCACATTGCTGGAAGGCCCGACTGCTGAGGGAGATGCGGTGGAGTTGCTGGCGTTCAACGCCTGGACAGCGACAAGCAACGCATCGTGGCTGCACACCAGTGCCAGTGGCACGGGCAAGGGCCTGGTGACCTTCACATTCGACGCCAACGCCGGTGCAACGCGAGTGGCGACGCTCACTATCGATGGCCAAACGTTGACCGTCATCCAGGCCGGCAGCAACTACTCCCCTGCCAACCCCGTCACACTCGTCTCCAGTGGACTGAGCAACCCCAGTGGTGTGGCGGTGGATAGTTCGGGCAACGTCTACATCGCTGACTCTCTCAACAACGCGGTGAAGGAGTATGTTGCGTCGACGGGTCAGGTCATCACACTCGTCTCCTCTGGGCTATTCCACCCCTTTGGTGTGGCAGTGGATGCTTCGGGCAACGTCTACATCGCCGACACCAACAACAACGCGGTGAAGGAGTACAACCCGTCGACGGGCACCGTCACCACACTCGTCTCCACGGGGTTAAGCAGCCCCGAAGCTGTGGCGGTCGACAGTGCGGGTAACGTCTACATTGGCGACACGGGCAACAGCGCGTTGAAGGAGTATGTCGCGGCCACACAGACCGTCACCACACTCGTCGGCCATAATCTGACCTTCCCCTTTGGTGTGGCGGTGGATGGTTCGGGCAACGTCTACTTCGACAACGACACCCCCGGCGCCAACTCGCTGCAGGAGTACAACGCGTCGACGCTGACCGTCACCACACTCGCCTCCACGGGATCGAACGGTCTCTCGGGTGTGGCGGTGGATAGTTTGGGCAACATCTACGCCGCAGAGACCGTCGGCGGCGTGGTGAAGGAGTATGTCGCCGCGACGCAGACCCTCATCACGCTTCCCAACTCCGGGTTGAATCAACCCTTTGGTGTGGCGTTGGACAGTTCCGGCAACGTCTACATCACCGACGAAGGCAACAATACGGTGAAGGAGTTGGTGCGGGCGTATGTGCCGACATCTCCGGTCACGCTGCCCAACGCCGCCGGTTCCGGTCAACTCGCCATACTCACCCTGGAATCGCTTACTGGCCTCGTCGCTCCCACCAGCGACCAGAGCTGGCTGACGGTCACCGGCACGAGCAACGGCGTGGTGTCGTACAGTTATACGGTCAACCCGGGCTCAACTGAGCGGACAGCGCACATCACGGTTCTGGGACAGACGATCACGTTTACGCAAGCTGCACCGGCGGCGACCGTCGTTTCGGGGGTCGTGTTCCTCGACACTAACGGGAATGGTGTTCTCGACAGCGGCGAGACGGGTCTGGCCGGGCAAACGGTGTTTGTGGACGTCAACGGCAGCGGCATTCTCGCTGCCGGCGATCCCAGCACCGTGACCGACGGCAACGGTGCGTACACTCTCGACCTACTGGGGTTGCCGGCCGGCACCTACACGGTGGAGGTGCAGTTGACGGCGCTGGAACAGGCAACCGGCAGTCCTCTCAGCGTCATCACTCCGGGCTTTCCTCAGGCCAGTGGAAATCTTGGCGTGCGTATGACCAGCTCGGTGCTGCCGATCGCTGCCAGTCCCAATCTGTTTAACTCGCCGGTTCCCGCCAATCCCAACGCCGCCTATGTCCAGTCGATCTACCAGGCGATTCTGGGTCGTGACCCTGGCGCCGGCGAACTCGATAGCAACCCGTTCGCCAATTCTCAGTCCACCTCGACGGTGACGGACCGTGAGGCGGCCGCCAGTGCGTTTTTGCACTCGCCAGAGTACCTGAAGGACGAGGTGGATAGTTTCTATCAGACGTATCTGGGACGCCAAGCTGATGCGGGTGGGGAGGCGATCTACATTTCGCTCCTGCAACAGGGCATGGATCCGCGTCAGGTGGTCGTCATGTTCGTGACCTCGGCGGAGTACACGAGTGAACACGCCGATGCGAGCGACTTTGTGCAGTCGCTGTTCCAGAAGGTGCTGGGTCGCACGGCCAGCGATGGCGAGATCAGTTCGTACGTGCAGTTGCTCGCCGGCGGCGCGTCTCGCGAGGATGTGGCTCGTGGGATCCTCTATTCGGTGGAGAACGACGAACTAACAGTTCAGGCGTTCTACAGTCAGTTTTTGCAGCGGAGTGCGGATGCGGCGGGTCTGGCGATTTACGCGGCGCAACTCGAAAACGGAGTGGATGTGACGACCGTGGCGGCGGAGATTCTGGCGTCGGCGGAGTTCTTCAACCGCGCGACCAACAGTTGAGTGACCGCATCCACCGCCCTGACACCGAATCTCACGGATGAGTTGTGAGCCTTGACCGGTACCCAGAACTATTTTGGAGGGAGAGTTTCCGCACCACGTCCCCAGAGCGTCTGTTGGAGTGCCTCAGGTGGGATACCTGGCCTCATGCCAGGGGGCAGAAGGCGGATCAGTTCACGGGCCATGCGTAAGAGGATGGGTGTTCCACAATCGGTCTCGGGGTCGCCCGCCGACATACGCAAAACTCCGAGTCGCTCCCGGACCCATGATACCAACCCCGGCGGTCCCTGCCCGAGATCGATAATCCGGGCAAGGATCGGCAGGAACGGCTGTTCGTCGCTGAGCGGCTGGTTGTCGATGGAAGGATTGTCGTTTGGATACACAGGAGCATGTCCCGAGTTGCTTCAACCGGAGGTTCGTGACGCCAGTGCGAAACACCATATCACGGGGTCGTCGGGTCGAGGAATACTTGCACGGGCTGAGATGCGAGTCCCTGGCCATCAACTGTGGTCGCAGTCAGGAACCCTGAATCGGTCCCATCGACGCGGAGCTGGATTGTCCGGCTGAAGGAACCATCCCCATTCGTCGTAACGGTCAGCCCATTTGCCGACGTACCGCCACCGAACGTCACGATCAGATTACCGGGGCTCTCATCGACGACCGTTCCCGAAATCAGGAACAGACCATTTCCGACCTCTTCATCCTCAAACCCCACGATCACAGGCGGGCTGCTGGGCGCTGCCGTCGGCGGGGCAGTATCGACCGTTGGATCGACGAATACTTGTGCCGATTGGGACTCAAGGTTCTGGCTATCGATCGTGGTCACGGAGAGGAATCCCGTATCGGTTCCATCGGTGCGTAACTGAACCAGACCACTGAAGATTCCGTTCGCGTTTGTGGTGACAGTCTGTCCCCTCGCCGATGTGCTGCCACCGAACGTCACAGCCAGGCCGCCCGGGTTCGCATCAATGACGATTCCCGAAACCAGGAATAAACCATTACCGAACGGCTCGGCCGTAAATCCCACGATCGCCGGCGGCAAGTTCGTAACTGGTGTCATGTTGGTCGTCGGTGATGTGCTGGTTGATGTTGGGTCGGGTGCGGATGCACTCGTCGATGTTGAAGGATCGGTTGTTGCCGGAGCGGTGACAGCCGGTGTTGAGGTATCTGGTGGGGCTAGGGGAACGCTCAGTGGAGTCGCGTCGGGTTGATCGCGCCATTCGAGAGATTCCAAGTGAAGGGAAACGCGCCCCTGGGAGCCCACACGCGTGTGGGTCCGACGGAAAAGACCGAACATGGTTGGTGCTCCGGTTGAGAAGATTGTCGTCACTCAGTCACGGAACACGAGACCCGCGGTCTGCGTTCGGGCGATCTGAGAAGCCGGCACGAGACAACAATCGCGATGCGAGACGAAAAGATGTCAAGAGTTTTGGAAATTATCGGAAGTGGTTTCAAGCATCGGATAGGGAGCAGAAACGATGTGCCAAGCCGGCTTCACGGGGCGAGCGGGTCGACGAGGTGAGGATTTGGACCGGGCACAGGCGACTTGGCGGGCGGGAGTTTGGTGACGTCTGTGAAGTCCTCCCGGCCAGTCAGGTGAGTTCGGAATACCGGTTCCTGCGCGAGGAGTTGTGGATTACGTCCGAGTCGCACAGCATCCCGCAAACAGTTCACCGCTCGGGCTGCACGCTCCTCGCGGCCCACGCTGGCCGCGGCCAGCATGAGGGCGGCTTTGTAACAGAGGTCGGCAGTATACGGTCCTTCGGTCATGACCACTTCCAGATCGACAAGACAATCGTCCGGGTTCCATAGCGATTGTGTCTGGGGGTTCAAGTTCAGAAGAAACCGAGCATACGCGCGGTTCAAGCGGGCGGCGCGCAGGGTCGGTTCCAACCCCAAGGCAGCGGTGGCTTCGTCGATTGCTTGGCGGAGTTGCTCCGCTGAACCGCACCGGATCAGGCTGTAGGCGCGGTTACAGTGTACCCATGCCTTCTTGTAGCCGTAGTCGCGAGCGGCCTCCTGGTAGAGCACGATGGCCACTTTGTGGTTACCGGACTTGGCGTGGCAGTATGCGAGGAAAGCCGTGTTTCGGCCATCCGGTTTGGCCCGGCGTGCGTCGTCGAAATCCTTCAGCGCAGCGGCGGTATCGTTCTGCCGAAGGGACTCGACGCCACGCTGGAAGAATTCATCAGGAGTAGACGGTTTGGAATGAACGGCGAGTGGCTGCGGTTGGGGTTGAGGATTCGGCGTGAATGTTCCCGCCGCTGGTGGATCCACGGTGTGATCCACCGCAACTGGTCCCGCCGCGACCTGCCACGCGAGCACGCCGGCGCCCAATAAACCGGTCGCTCCGAACAAGAACCGCTTGCGCCGCGCTCGTCGGTCGAGGTAGCGGCGGAGTTGTTGTGTGAGAGATCGCGCTGAGGGCCGCGTCCGCGGGTCAACGGACAGACAACGCGCGAGAAGACGCATCAATGGTGTTGGTACTTGCGCAGCGTGCGGAGTGAGATCAGGAGTTGCTCTCGACTGGCGTCGTAGCAAGTCGCGGACGACATCCTTCGGATCGAAGTACGCACCCGGTTTGTACGGCAGGCACCCGGTCAGCATTTCAAAAAGAACTGCCCCGAGAGAATAGAGATCCGTCGGCGCCGTCGGTCCACTTTCCGCTCCTTCTTTCTCTCCGAGGAGTAGTCGGAGCCGTTCGGGGGCCATGTAAGGGATTGTGCCTCCGCAACGGAGCAAAGAACCATCTAACCCGGTCGCAAGGTTGAAGTCGATCAAGTAGGGATGGGCACCTGGGCCGAGGATGACGTTGGATGGCTTCAGATCCCCGTGACTGACACCTAAGTGGTGCAGATAAGCGATGGCGTCGGCCAACCGCGCCGCGATGATCGCGACAGCGTCGGGGTAAGGTTCCCAACCGGCCAGAATCGATGACTCGGAGGCAACGGGGGCCGCCGTCGGGCCGGTCTCGTCGAGGATGGTTCGGGCCGAGCGGTTTCTGGCTGACGCCGCTCGGCGGAAAGCGGCATCAATCACGTCGGCAAGCGTCGTCGCGCCAACAAACGGCATACAGATCGCATGTAACCGCCGAACCTGCTTTGCCCAGTGGATTGCGACAATGTGGGGGTGAGCGATTGGTCCGAGGGTGCGGGCCTCGCTGGACGAATTCGGTGAAAGTTTGAGGGCAATGGGCCTGTTGCCGGTGGCGGGATCCCGCGCCAGGTAGACCCGAGCGAATCCCCCTCGACCCAACTCTCGCTCGAGAAGCAACCCTTCGAAGTTGTCGCCGGGCTGGGGCCAATCCTCTTCCGGGTTACTGAAGAGTTCAGGGTGGTCGGCGAAGACGCGGTGTCCGCGAATCACCTCGCGAACCTGCGATGCGAAGGCCGGCAACCGCTGACAAAACTGTTCCGGTTCTGGCGCGTGCCCCGCCTCCTCCAACAGGCAGTATTCTTCGTACGCCAGGTCCACCGCCAACGACCGATACCGGAGTAATTCTGGATATTGCTGCATTGCTGCAGCTGCGTCTGGAGGGGTTCCCTGGCGCCATGCTCGCTTAAGAGATGCGACGAGACCGTCCACCGCGGTGGACTGGGCAAGGGTTTCGACGTGATCGGAAGACATAGGCGATTCACTGCCCGGTGAGGTCTTTCAACCTGCGAACGATTCGGTTTACGGTACTCAGGCTTACATTGGCCAGCCGAGCGATGTCCTCAAGATTGTGGCCATCTCGCAGCAATTCGAGGATCACACGCTGCCCTTCCGGAAATCGACCCCGGAGCAATTCCCACTCCTCCCCGGCGATCACCCACTGGCTCGGGGTCGGAGTCGATGACCGGAGTTGGTCGCTGCCATCGTCGTCGTTGACAGCTTGTTCACGAGTGATGTTATCCTTGAGGGTTCCGAACCTCCGACGAAATACCTCGACCACGCGGTTGTGCGCCATTCGAGTCAGGAAGGCGACGAGGGCTTGAGGGGTGTCGAAGGCGTACCGCTCGGCGGGGATGGCCAGGAAGGAAGCCCAGACGTCCTGGACAAAATCGAGGGAATCGAATCGGGTGCGCAAGCCAGGATGTAGTTGTCGGCGGACGGCGGCCCGGATAAACGGTGCATATCGCTGACACAACAACTCAATGGAAGCCGGATCTCCTGCCTGCACCCCAGCAATCAATTCTGGAAAGTTGGCTATCTCGTCCACGACAGTTCCTGGGTGAGATCGGTCATGGTGAATCAATCAAGTATATCATATCCTCCAAGAACAGGACTGATGCTGATCAGGGATAACGAACGATCGGTGAAACCTGAAAATTCATATTCTGCCAGTCGTCTAATTTATGGCTCACCTGAATACTCTCGTTCTTCCTCAAATGGCAGCCAACCTGGTTCGAAGTACCCCAACAACACACCTCCACCGAGCAATCCCCAACTTCCTGAAAAAAATGTGACATGAATGCGAGCAGAATTTCGATTGCTCCCACACAAGGCCGAAATGCATCACCCCGTGTGGAGGTTTCAACTGTGGGAACACTTCTTCCGACATCGTCCACTCACCGGTCTGGCGTTTCGTTCTCCCAGACTCACTCGTCTCAGCCAACTGGCACCTGGTTCAGTTGGTGGACGTGGTGGCAGGGTCACACGCCGACCACTGGCGCGGTCAGATTCACAGGCCCCTCTCCCACGCCTTCCGTTTCGTCCGCGCCCGCCCGAGCTGAGTGAACGACTTCTCACAAACAGCATTCGTGGTTTCAAGGATTCTGGTGGCGGATGATGACTTGGCCCGGTCCTCCCGCACCCCGCACTCAGGCTGCCTCCAGCGAAGGTTGCCACCGCCGTCAGTGAGAACGTAACGGCGCGAGCGCGGTGAGCGTGGGATCGGAAAAGTAGGCCGTGAACCCACCACGGCCCAGAACGGCTACGCCGATATAGACGGCCGAGCCAAGAGCATCAGTGCGAGTTGCAGAGCCGTTTTCACCTTCGCCTCACCCCGGCAACGCGACTCACGTTAACCTGCTTCGGGGATCTGGGCGGGATTTGCCCCTCTCACAGCAGCCAGGACTTTCTTAATCGACGGTTTGAACAGCAGCCATTTCTTGGCTACGACACGGCCATCTACCAGGACTGACAATTCTCCCCTGTGTCCGTCTATCAACTCCACTTCGACACCGGGTTCCTTCCGCAAGGCTGCCGCCAGACTGGCGGCGTGTTGGCGGATTCCTCCTCAGACGGGGCACTGGCGGATGGTGACTTTCTTCATGGCACTGCTCCTTTTAGGCGAAGCTGAAGGATAAGTGTGCAGGGGGCATGCCAGTGCCCCATTCGTCAATACCTATTTCCCCAGCAACTCGCGGGTCTTCATCCAGTCGGTGAGTCGATCGGTCCACGTGGCGACCGACTTCTCGCCGCCGGTCCAGCGCGGATCGCGTCCCAATCCAACGCCATGCCGGCCCTTCTCGTAAATGTGCATCTCCACCGGTACGCCAGCCTTCTTGCAAGCAAGATAGAAGCGCACGGCATTCTCCGGTACCACTGCGGTATCCGCGCTTGTCTGGAAGATGAACGTTGGCGGGGTGGTGGTCGTCACCTGTTTCTCGTTCGAGTAGAGTTCGATGAGTTTGGCGTCGGGTTTATCGCCGATGAGATTGTGTCGCGTGCCGTTGTGCGTGACGCCCGCTTCCATGGTGATGACCGGATACGCGAGGATCGCGAAGTCCGGCCGACAGCTCGTTTTGTCGATCTCGTCGCCCTCTGGCTTTCCTCCATCGAAGTGCGTGGCGGCGGTACTGGCGAGGTGTCCGCCGGCGGAGAAACCCCAGATGCCCACACGCTTCGGATCAACGCCGTAGTCTTTTGCTTTCGCGCGCACGGTGCGGATTGCCCTCTGTGCATCGAGCAACGGTGCTTCGCCGAGCGGGCCGGGACGCTCCTTATTCGCCGTGCGATACTTCAGCACGAATGCCGTGACGCCAATCCCGTTGAGGAACTCCGCCACCTGCTTTCCTTCGTGGTCCATTGCCAGCCCGCCGTAGCCGCCACCGGGACAGACAACGATCGCGGTGCCGTTGGGCTTTTCGGGCCGATAGACGGTCAGTTCCGGCTTGTCGGTGGCTGTATCGCCGACGGCCAGAGGGGCCTTGCCGGGCCAGAGAGGGAACGTTTGCGGCGCGGTTGGCTCGGCCGCAAGAACAGCGAGGAACAGCGTTGAACAGAACATTGGGGAAGACTCCATCCGAATGGTGAGAGCGGAGAATGCCTTTATGGGGCGACCAGCGCCCGGAATAAAATTATTGGGAAGCGCGGTAACTCACCACACAGCTTATCCGCAAGTCTTCGAATTTTTGGAGCCCCAGCGACAGGACACACGGCCGAGTTGGAGAAGTGTCCGAACAGCGAATTCGGGTACGAAAGACCGAGCTTTTACCGCTGGGAAACACTCCGTTCACCGGCAAATCGTTTTATTGAATGACGATTTCCGTGAGCGCAACATAGCGATTGCTCGCTCCATTCGGGGGGTTGATGGGAGTGTTCCCCGGAACAACTTTTACCCGCACGCTGTCACTTGCTTTTGTCCCGAAGAGCGTCCGCAAGATCACCCAGTCCTTGTCCGTTACCTCTCGGCCGTTCATTGTGGCCGTGGAGGTGGTGTACCCGATGAGCCAACCGATCTGGGTGGTGCGGTTCCCGGTCGTAAGCTGAGCAAGGAACCGCTCAAGAAAGTCGTCGGCACCAATCTCGCACGCCTTGAACGCGATCAGTCCCGCCTCGCGGAGACCCAGCCTGTCGTACAAATCGTCCGCGAATTCCTCCGGGGTGTAGTTGTGGATCCTCTGCGCGTTGCCGTGGGCGCACACGATCAATTTCGTGCCGAGTTGGCACACCGGATTGGCAAGGCAATTGTTACTCACAAGCGTGAACCCGTCCTGCGCAACGCCGTCGGCAAAGCACCTGTTGTCGAGAACCCCGTAACGATCCTTCCAGGCCTTCGCCGAATCGCAAATGACCCACTCACCGGGATCAAGATTTAAAATCACAGCTCCGTTCCACTTCATGGCTCGTTCCTGCGGTGACCGATGTGTTGTAAAGCTGTGTCGCCACGAATGCACGGATGGTAATCAATTTCAGAAAGAAATCAACATATTTAACACAAAGCCGCAAACATTCCTGTAATCGAGTTCCCATGTCGCACACAATTGCACAAGATAGCCGATAGCCAGACGACCCGATCGCACGCCGACCACAACGATACGACAGACGGCTATTCTCGCTCCTCGCTGGGTTCACCGCTTCTCGACATGAAGCGAGCTTTTTTCCACCGGTGTGGATCGTATAATACCGCAGACCTATCGAAAGATAGGAGTCCCTGCGGAGTATCAGTCGGCATTCGTGCCGATCCGCATTCCAACGGGGGCGATCTGGTTTCGACCGGGTATCGGAAGTGATTGGTGGCGTGTCGTGGTTGATCAGCTGGCCACGTAAAAAGCCGATCAAAACTTAACTGCTGAACCGCAGTACTCCCTCGCGGCGTAAGACCCGCGGGCCGTCCTGGTTCCTTCGCCTGAGAGGGGCTAGTTCGGACACAAGTCAGGCTCGCGGGAACTCGAGGGTTGGGGACAATACCCGATCCGACTCGGCGGCCGTTCCTGCTAAAAAAATCTGGCCGATAGTTGTCCCGGAGTCCAGCCTGTCGGAAACCGGTCCAACAAACGCGGCGTAACCCTTCGGGGTGTATGTCGAGAATCGACGGGCTACACACGTAGATGCCAGCACGGAAGTGCTTCGGGACCGGGGTTCGATTCCCCGCGCCTCCACTCCAAGGGGTTGCAGCAACTGCTGCAACCCCTTGTCATTTCAGCACTTCTGACTTTCACTTCTTTCAAAGCCCGTCGATTTTGCTTGCCGGGCGCCCACCGGAACACGGGTACGACTCCCACGAGTCGCGGAGCGCGTGAAAGTTCTCCGCCTGCTCGTCGAGCGCGGTGGGCGGTGGGTGCCGAAGGACGCCGGCGAGATCGGCGACATCCGCAAGCGGTTGCTGAAGATGAAGCTCGAGTACACCGCCGGGTTGGTGCTGATCATGGCCCGACACCGGGCCTGCGAGAAGGCGACCCTCGAAGCACTGCTCCGCACCCCGCGCATGAAGAAGCACGTCGCGAAGCTCGAAACGCGGATCGCCAAGTTACTTGCCTCGTGGGAGTGAGTACCGGCGGGTTGCTCCGCCCGACACCTTACTTCTGGGAAGCTGTACTTAGGCCGCGAATCTACACGATGGGTGTTTGCGCGGTGCCACGGAGGGCAGCGTGAATTTCGGCGGTTGAGAACTCGGCGGTATTGTCCAGGTTGTTGGTCGTGTCGGTAACGGAGTTGAGGCACGTGACGATGGCATCTTCATTCTTGGCGTCCAGTTCGGCCACCGTGATTGCGAACGGCTCGGTGGCGAACACACTCGCATCGTCCGCCAGAGTGTTCTTCCCCTGTCGTTGCGCCAAGTATTTCTTCAGGGTGCGTCCGGTCATAATTGTTGATCCCGCAGTAATCTCCCAAGCAAAACCTGCTCGGTGGGCTTGGTTGTTAATTGCACGCCGCGTACCACGAGAGTGTGACCCGGCGAAATTGTTCTAGACGGGGCAATTGGTCGCCTGATTTCAACATAGAGCGAAACTGGCGACCTGAATCCTCAGAAATCCATCTCTCGCAAGAATTCAGCAGAGACATGAATGAGTCACTGTCCGGGGTGAGATATGCGGCCTGGCACAGGTTGTGCCGTACTGGCGCATGTGAGCGATCTTCTGATAGATGGTGGGACTGGTGGAACTTGGCCCGCGTCGATTTTCTTACCGGAGCAGTTTGGTATGTCGGGCCGTGCTGAGCCAGCGCTGGCGTGCGAAATCGAAGTTACCGCCGTTGCGCACTTTACATACCAGGACGTTTTCCGGAACAGCGACGATGCACTCGTCTTGATCGTCGAAAAACAGATCGACACCCAGCGTTCCGCACAGTTCGCCCTTCGCCTCCAGCGACGGAGCGATCACCAGTTCGTCGAACGCGATGCCCCACATCGCCAACTGGGCCTTGGTGGCATGGGCACGAGCCGGGTCGCGGTAAGTGAGGACGACGACCCAGTGCCCCGCGGCGCGGAGAGCGGACGACAAGACAGCGAAAAACTCCGGATGTTCCGAGATAGTTCTGTCGAGGGCGACTTTCATTCGCATCGTTCCTCATTGGCCTGACGCACTGCTTCAGAGCTGCGGGTGCGGAAGGTCGGTTCCATCCGTCTTCAAAGTGGTCGTGTTCGTCAACTTCGGGTGAGATCGTGGTCGTCTCCCGGCTTAACTGGGAGAGCCTGCAAATCGCGTGAGTTCATCTCGGTAACGATACACCTTGGCGATGGCCTCCGCCACCTGCCGCACATCGGCGGTTGCGCCAGAGAGAACCGGGTGGTGAAGCATGAGACAACGTTCGTGCGCCTCGGTGGCATGAGTGAGTTCACCCGCCGAGCGAAAACGCGAGGGCGATCGGCCAATATGCAGCGCTCGAAAGCCCGCATCGAACGCAATGCCTTCCGCACGCAGAGCTTTCACGAACACTTCGCGTGCTAAACCAAACGATGCGGCATCGTACTGGAAGCCGAGCTTGTAATAGGCGGGGGAGGAATGCGGCGGGGGGACGAAGGGGCGGAGAGGGGGCGAACCCACTCCCGAAAGAAGCCCTCCCCACCCCCCTCCCCCTCTCTGCGGGGAGGAAGAGTCGCTCGGGGAATTGAACAGCGGCTCAAACTCTTCGATGCCCTTCTCCCCCCTCCCTGCAGGGAGGGGCGCCGGGGTGGGTCCTGTTTTCTCCTCCTCTCTGCAGAGAGGGGTGCGTTTTGAAAGGAGTTCCAACAACTCCCGCACTCGCTCTGCCCTTAGTCGGGTCGCCTCTTTCAGCTTGCGTACCTGCGGCCTTAACGCGGCCGCTTGCAGTTCACTCAGCGGCGCCCACTGCTGCACCCCGCGGTGCAACCATGTCTTGGCACGCTGGTGCAGTTGCGCGTCGTTGAAGAGCAGCGTGCCCCCTCGACCAGCCGTGAGCAACTTCGACCCACCAAAGCTCAGCGTGCCGACATCACCCCAGGTGCCGGCCGGTTTACCTTCCACCGTGGCGCCGGGGGCTTGCGCTGCGTCTTCCACCACACCAATGCCGTGCTTGCGTGCGATGGCCATCACTTCGCGCATGGGAACGAGTCCTCCGTGCAGATGCGAACAGATAATCGCCTTCGTTTGTGGACTGAGTGCGGCTTCCAACTTTGCCGGGTCGAGTTGCCAGTTCGCCGGATGCACATCAACGAGCACCGGCTTTGCGCCGAGCGCATGAAGCGTGAGGAAATTCGATTCGTAGTCGTAAGCCGCCATCACCACCTCGTCGCCGGGGCCGATGCGAAGTGCTCGCAACGCGGCTTCCACCGCGAGGGTGCCGCTGGCACAGGTGATGGCCTGCGGAACGTCGTGGAACGCGGCCAATTCCGCTTCCAGCGCGCAGACGTGTTCGCCGTGGTATTGCCCCCATGCCGCAGATGCGACCGCCGCAGTCAGTGCAGCCTGAACATCGAGATCGGGAATCGGCCACACGGGCGGCCCGAGGGGCCGCACTGGCGTTCCACCAAGCAACGCAGGGAGATCGGAAGACATGGGGAAATCTTATGCGATTGAGCGATTGCGGGCGGAAGTGTACAAGCAATGAACTGGAAGATTCCCGCGAGACGAGGACGACCGTGGCCCGACAGCGAACAGTTCAAAACGGCTGGCACACCGCGACCAATCCGGACGTGTTGCTGAATATCGTCTGGCCGCGGCCGCTCGCTTACGACGCTCACACAGCCACACGCGACTTACCCCCACCCATTGTCCGCCGATTGCGGCTCTTTGGAGTCGCCTGTGCGCGGATGATTTGGGATATACTTTCGAACGATGCCCGGAACGCGGTGGTACTTTCTGAACGATACGCGGATGGCCTTGCAACGCAGGCCGATTTGCGAGCAGCTCGCGTTCGAATGGTGACCGGTCCTGTTACGTTTCAACAACAGGCGAGCAACGCCGCTGGCTGGGCATCAACCGGATACGTGGGGCCAACCGGAGGGGGGCGGAATTTCGTGTGGAACCCCATCGAAGCTGCACGCGAAGCGGCCAGAGCACTCGCGACTCAGGCCGTAGGTGCTCTGCACGCTGGTAGTCCGGACGCGGAGGATCATCAGACGGTGTGGGATCTCGCCTTCCACGCCGCACGCGCCCACCAGGCGGAGTTGGTCCGTGACATCTTTCCGCCGCCGACTCAGGCGCTTCAGGTCCGTCGGCTCGATCCGAGTTGGCTGACTTTCACGGTCCTTTCGCTCGCTCGCCAGACAGATGAAACCGGTGAATACTCCGCGCTCCCCATTTTGGCGGACGCCCTTCAGGATGCCGGTTGCGACAATCAACTCATTTTGGACCGTTGCCGGATCCCCTCTGGCATACACAGCCGTGGGAATTGGGTGGTGGATTTGTTACTTGGGCGCGAGTAGGGTACAAATAACACACCCCCACTCCGCCGGGGCTTGCCCCCTTGCCTGCTCGGGATAGAGGGGCAAGGGTGAATTCTCTCAAGATATTCCGATGAATGAAATCAAGTGGCTCACCGGTACCGATGGTGAGGCAATGCTGGAAGTGGTGTTGGATCGTCTCTCGCCGCGTCAGTGGTTGCTGGTATCGGCCGCATATGCACGCCGATTGTGGGATTTCTTGCCCGATGGCGTACTGCGACAGGCCATCGACTTTGCCGAACGCGCCACCGCCCCTCTCACTGCCGAACAACGAACCGAATGGTTGAAGAAGATTGACGCCGCCGTGCCGAAAGCGGTCGGTGCGGCGGAACTGGCGCAGCGCGAAATCGTGAAATCCGCCGACCCGGACGCGGCGGGGCAGGAAGGGCCGATACTCACGCGGCCCAATCAGATCGCCCCGGCGTTTCCACTTTTCCAGGCTGCCAGCCGGCACGCCGCCAACGCGATCGAGGGCATGGGCGAGGCGGTGAATGAGGCATCCGGGGCCGTTCGCTTGCTGTTCAGCGACCCGAGCGAGCGGATGCTTGAGCAGATCCGGCCGCGCGTCGAACAAGCCACGATCAGCCGTACGCGGGCCAACCGCGCGGCCAACAACGCGCTACGACTCAAACACGAAGGTGACGAGCACGCCGACCGCTCGGCCGCGGCGAAGAACAAGCGTATTGCGGAATCCGAGGCGATTGAAATTGTGCGCAAGATCGAAGAAGGCCCGCAACGAAGCGAGAGCGACGAGTTTGAGGCCGAGATGAAGCGCGAGAAACGCGAACGAAAACAACTTGCACGTATTTTGCGCGAAATTGTCGGCAATGCGTTCAAAGAGCCGCGGTTTGAATCCGCCTGGCGCACAAACGATGTCGTCGCTCTCGCACGCGGCATCTTCGACGAACGCGCTTTCGACCGCATGCCAATCCTGGCGGATGCGTTGCTTGATGCCGATTGCGACGAGGAGGCGATCCTACGCCACTGTCGCGGAACGGAACTGGGCGTGAAGGAGCAACCGCAGCACATTCGCGGTTGCTGGGTGATTGAACTGATCCTCGACCGCTACGAACCGCTTCCCGCGCCAAAACCCGGGAAGAAACCGCGTACCCGCCGCCAGCTCGACGACTTCTTCGACTTCGGCCCGCTCGCCGATGACGACGACGCGCGCCTGGCGTAGCGCGACCGCTGCCATAGCGTGGGACTGATCCCGCACGACCGGCCTATTTGATAGGTGCCGCTTGCCGAGCGGCATTTGCTTTCGGGTGGCAGACATTGGCAGCGTACCAAGCGATGCGAACTTGTGCGCGAGCGATTGACGGTCACAGTCCTCCTGACATATTTTTCCTGGCGTCCGATTCGGCTGGCGCTGCCGTGCGGACCACATGGCGCCTTTGGCGAGGCCAGGAACGATTAGCTCAAACGCGTCTGCTCCGCGAAATCGTTGGCAATCCTTTTCGCTCGTCCCGTGCCGGCCCCTCCTGGCTTACCTCAACCGTCCTTGCTCTCGCCTCTGGCATCTACTCCGAAAAAGCCTTCGACCGCCTCCCCATTCTCGCTGACGCTCTTCAAGACGCGGGGTGCGACAACGACGATATTCTGAATCACTGCCGAGACGGTGGCGTCCATGTCAGAGGTTGCTGGGTAGTGGATCTGGTGTTGGGCAAGTCGTAAGGCATGGGCGTCGAAATACTCTACCAGGGGTTGAACCCGGTTGAACCCCCGACATCTCCGCGACTCGAGCCGGAATATCGACTCCGGGCTCACGACCTCACTGCGAGTGGTGAACCTGTTCGTACGCGAGAATTGCCATACCATTAGCAGAAGAACGCTTGGAGTGGAGGAATAACGTCAGTCTTCGCTCACATCTCTAAAAACCGGTGGTGTAATGAGCGAGCAAGTGCCCAAGGGATGAACCACAGGGACACAGAGGGCACAGACAGAGGGAAGACCAACACGAGAGAAAGACATAAACAGAAGAGTCTGAGGGATACCAGGATCAACACGATGCATTCTGATCCGGTTTCATCCTGTTATCCTGTCTCACTCTCTGCCCTTCGGTTTTCTCTGTGCCCTCTGTGCCTCCGTGGTTCATTCCTGCTTTCGGCCTCGAAGGTCATTTCGCCACCGACTCTTAAGTTAAGGAACCGGTCGTGAATTTTCGCTCCGTGTTCATTGCCGTCGTCATTGCCACTGGACTGATCGTCGCGGCGTTCCTGGTCAATAGTCGCCGACCCAGTGTCGTGGTGTCTCAGCCTACTGCTGAACTGATCCGCGCGTCCGGGAAGTGCGCGGAGTGTCATTCCAATTTGCAATACTCCATCGTGCACGAGTACGCACTGAGCGCCCACGCCCGGGAGAAGATCAACTGTCTGGAGTGCCACCAGCCCGCCGCAAACCAGGCGCGGAAGGACCACCACGGTTTCGTGATTAATACGAAGGTGACGGCGGCCAATTGCCGGGCGTGCCATGAGCCGGTGTACCAGCAGTTTCTTCGCAGTCGGCATGCTGCCGCGGCGTGGGCCGCCGTGGAGGGGGAAGCCGCTTTCACGCCGGAGCAGGTTGCGTTTTGCGAGCAGTTTCACCCCGGCGCTTGCAAGCGACCGCCCAACCCGCTCGTCCAGGTGGAAGGCGCAGCTGCCGTGCGGAGCGGGTGCGCCAGTTGCCACAGCGTTGGGAAGCCCAATCCCGACGGCACGATCGGAACTTGCACGGCCTGCCACAGCCGTCACACCTCGTCCGTGGAACTCGCTCGCTTGCCCACCACATGCGGGCAGTGCCACATGGGCCCCGACCACTCGCAACTCGAAATCTATTCCGAGTCGAAGCACGGGGTGATGTTCGCCGCCCAGCGGAATCTGCTCGATTTAACGGTGCCGCCCAGCAAGTTAACCTCGCGCGACATGTTCGTGCCCACTTGCGCCACCTGCCACATGAGCGGCCTCAATGGCATGGCCGTGACCCACGATCCTTCCGACCGACTCTCGTACAACCTGTTCGCGGAGGTGACCGACAAACGGCCGAATTACGCTCGCGGCCGTGCGGCCATGCAAGATCTCTGCCGCAACTGCCACACGGAACCGCTCGTTCAGAAGGTTTACACCGAAGCGGAGGCGGTTGTCGGCGTGACCAACGAGAGAATTGCGGCGGTTAAAACGATCGTGCAGGACTTGAAAAAGGACGGCATCCTGTCGTCAAAGCCGTTCCAGCACCCAATCGATTTCGCATACTTCGACCTGTGGCACTACGACGGCCGGACGGCCAAACACGGTGCATTCATGGGAGGAGCGGACTTCGTTCAGTGGCACGGCAATTACCCGATCCTGAAGCACACTGCAGAGATCAAGGACATGGCCCAAGTGATGCGGAGCAGCCATGGAAAGAAGCCGTAAGTGGGCCCGTGACCCCCGACTGTGGGTCGAGGTATTCGCTCTGACGAACCTCGCCGGCCTCGCCGTCGATATTTACCTCGCCCACATGACAAACCACTTCCGTCATTCCGTGGAGTACATCCCGCTTGTCTTTTCTCTGGCGGTGCCGCTCTTGCTCGTGCCCGGGATTCTGTTGCGAGAAGTCTGGTCACGGCCCGCGGCGTGGAGAGTGTTGGGATATGTGACCGGCTGGCTATCGATCGCAATTGGCGTTGCGGGCGTGGTGTATCACCTCGAAAGCCGGTTCTTTCAGGACCTGACGCTTGCCAGTCTGGTCTATGCCGCACCGTTCGCTGCCCCTCTCTCGTATACGGGGCTTGGCTTTCTGCTGATCCTCAACCGCATGGTGGATGCCGAATCGCGCGAGTGGGCGATGTGGGTGGTGCTGCTGGCGCTGGGGGGCTTCATCGGCAACTTTCTCTTCAGTGTCACCGACCATGCACAGAATGGTTTTTTCCACAGGACGGAATGGATTCCCGTCATCAGCAGCGCTCTGGCCGTCGGCTTCCTGACGGTGATCTTCGTGATTCCGGTTGATCGGCGCTATCTGCGCGTTTGCGCCGGCATCATGTTTCTCCAGGCGGCGGTGGGCCTCTTGGGGTTCTATCTCCACGGTGTCGCGGACCTGCGCAAGTCCGCGCCGAGCCTGATCGACAAGGTCGTCTTCGGCGCTCCTCTTCTGGCGCCGCTACTGTTCCCGGATCTCGTCCTGCTCTCCTTCATTGGCCTGTGGGCGCTCTCCCGGCACTTGCCAGAACGCGCGAACTCACCTGCCGCTTCCAGCACCCCCGAGACGGTACACCCCGCCGAACAACCGGCAGCGTAACTCGCAAACGAGTCGTAACCGAATCCCGGCATTTCGGCGTCCTTGGTACCACTGCGTACAACACGCCTCTCACGCTTGCACCCACGGACCGCGTGTCGCCGCTGGCAACGCCAACCGCGTCGATTCTCGTGAGTGAATTGTTGCCGTAACACGCCACGGTGCGTCTTCGGCTCGCCAGCAAGTGCTGGCGGCATCCCACACGGGACAACGGCAACGGGGGCAGGTGCTTCTGATTCTGAACTGACCGAATTACTCTCTTCTAGACTTGCAGTCAGCACGCCACACTCCGCGCGCCCACTGGCCGTGTCTTCCAATCGTCCTCCTGCAACCGCTGCAACGCTGTCTGAAGAGGGTTCGGGGATTGGGGTAGCGTCACATGGCTGGGCGGGTGTCTCTTTACGTCGGACGCGGCGTTTTCTCCACTCGCCGCGATTGTGTTGCCTGTAGCCGAGAGCCATGAGATAGGCTCGGAACAGCAGATCGACCAGTTCGTTGAGTTCGTCCATTTGCGCATCAAGGAGCGCGAGTTTGGCGCGTTCGGCTTTCGCCGCGGCACGCTCGGCCTGGCGTTTTTCGCGTGCGAGTGCATCTTGTTGTGCGGCGAGTCGGCCAGCTTCTCCGCCGCCGATGTATTCGCGGACCACTTTTCCATTGACGCGTTTTGACCGCGTGTAGTATCGCCCGCCTTTGTCCCAGCCCATTTCCGTTACACCTCGAACAAGTACCCACTTAAGTTTCTGTTACACCTCTCGAAGGTGCCCCGGCTGGCTTTGTAACGGAACCCCTGAAACAATAAGCATTTCGTTACAGGCTCAAGCATTTTGTTACACTGCGTTCGGGAACTTGAGGACGGTCGGCAACTGTCCGTCCTTGTCCTTCCAGAACTCCCCTTCGATTCCGAGCTCCAAGATGGATTGGTGTACGACGACGATGTTGTGACAGAGGAACTTGCAAAGCACTTCGTTTTTCATCGCAACATCGGTCTTGCTGCGAACGTGGTCGCGGAACTTGGCCTTGATCATCGCGAACGTACTTTCGATGTTTGACCGCGCGTGATACCGATTCAGGAATTCGTCCCGCTTGAAGTTGTAGAAGTGGAACATCCTCTCCCAAACGGTTCCGGCTTCGCCTGCAACGCTGTTCGTCTTGAAGGGCACGAACGCCGTGCCGTTCATCCCGTCCACGAGTTCCAAGTTCTCGCGACTCAGATAACCCTTGTCTGCTGTCACGGCGGTGACCGTGAAGTTCTTCGCCGTTGTCTCCACGAGCGGCTTGAACATCGGGCAGTCGCTCGCGTTCTGCCCCGCGATCTGCACAGCGGTGACGATGTTGGTTTTGACTCCGCAGATGGCGTGAGCCTTCACCCAATCGTGCCCCGACCGCTCCGTGCCGTACTTCTCGTCATACCACCTAACGAACCGCGATGTACTGAACCCGGTCGAGTCCGGCGCGAAGACGGTTTCGATTGTGCGGAGAGGCAGAGAACTTTGCACGATGAGATTTTCGAGAACCGGAGTGAGCGATTCGCTTTCGAGATACCGACCGACCGTTACCGGGTTCATCAGGGTTGTCAGATACCCCTTCGCGTGCGCGTCTCGGAGGTCGCATCCGAATCGGCGAAGCGATACGGTCGAGAACACCTTGAACGCGGACGCGAACACCTGATCGGCAAGAGGAGTCGGTGTCCGGCCAAGTGGATTCTTGGCTGGTTCCTGAATACCTCGGCAGAGTTCATAGAGCAATTCTTGGAAACGGTCCTTCTCGGTCATTTGGGCGCGGTCATAGACCGGCCAATTCTGCTTGTACGTTTTCTTTTTCGGGACTTCATCAACAACAATTTCCGGTCCGGTCCCGCCACCGTCCCGCGCGTGAACCAATCGCGCCGCAAGGACGTGTTTGCAAGGTTGCTTGCGAAGCTGGAAGGCGTCGCATTCGCAGAACGGTTCGGAACCGATGGTAACGCGATAACGCCCGTTGCCGCTCTGCGACGGAACGATCCACGCAGAACCGTCGAAAGTGATCTTCGACCGTGCGGCGAGTTCCAGAGCCTTCAGTTCCCGAAGTTCCATTTCAACCCCACCCATGAGCACAACTGAATGTGCAATGAGTGTAGCATTTTTGTTGCTACAACCGATGTTGGTAGGGTTGACTGGTAGCATTTTTGTTGCTACTATTTTCGTTATGCCAGGGCGTAAGAAGAAACCGAAGTCGGAAGCAAAAACCTACATGCTGCGTATCCGCATGACGGAAGAGGAACGCGCGCTCTTGGAAACCGCCGCGAAATCCAAGAGCCTTGAAACGAGTACATGGGCGCGGTCTGAACTAGTCGCATTGGCCCGCAAACTCGCAAGCACGAAGTAAACGTAAACTGTCTGGTACTTCTTGCGCTCGTCTGTTAGTGTTGAAGTGCCCGTGCGGCCACTACCGCACGGGGCTTGTGCGTTGCGAGGACGGGGGCTAGGCTCTAATTCAGAATCCGCTTGTGGGTGTCTGGTCTCTAATGGTGTAGAATTCGCCCCGTTCGCCAGGACCGGCAGCCATGATTCGCATTCAACTTTCCGAAC
>Ga0070738_10002026_pt1 | contig 34281 bp, 28 predicted proteins | sample Coa_R2_2_FD_66446 | JGI IMG/M metagenome (GOLD analysis project Ga0070738, IMG submission 66446) | Surface soil microbial communities from Centralia Pennsylvania, which are recovering from an underground coalmine fire - Coalmine... | ecosystem: Environmental > Terrestrial > Soil > Unclassified ...
GTTTAAGGAAGATGAGATCGGTGCCGATTTGGGAGGACCCATCTTAAAAGATAAGTTATTCTTTTTTACAAGTTATGGCTATTTAAGACACAACACCGGAATCGTGAATCTGTTGAATGTCCCGACCGCGTTGCAAAGAACAGGCGACTTCAGCCAGTCGCTCATTCCCGGCGTAAATGGAATCCCTGTCCTTGTACAAATTTATAATCCTTGGAGCGTTACCCAATTGGGCCCGAACCTGTTTCAGCGGGCTCCGTATCCAAATGCGATTATTCCAGTGAGTGAAAGCAATCCGTACGCCTTTAAGATGATTGCCAACTACCCTTTCCCGAATCGTACTCCAATCGATCCTTTTGGCGATCAAAATTATATTGCAACTGGTATTCAGACTATCAGGCGACATAGTTTGGATAATCGAATTGATTTTATACATGGTAAGAACTCATTTTATGGCAGCGGCGGATTATACTATGGCGTGATCACAACTCCTCCGATGTTTGGCGCCGGCTCGGTCAAACCGCTTAATGATGCACCAAGTGTGACACAGGATAAAAATCCGTATGGGCAGTTCGGGGACACGATTGCCCTTAATCCGACGACTGTATTGGACATCCGGTACGGATATTTCCGCATTAATACGCTTGCATTCGGGGGAGACAAAAATGGTTGGACACAATCGGATTATAATTCCTATGGCATACCGCAAAATGTGCAAAATCTATTCGTCACTTATGGTGCTGCGCCAATCATAACGCCAGGTGTCGCTAGTAGCGGCACCAACGGAATATGGTCTCCGCTCTCAGGTGGTACGTTTGCAAACAAGCACGAACGCCAACAGGGCCACAGTTTGGAGGGCAGCATGACGAAAGTTGTAGGGAAGTGGACGACGACAGAAGGTGCAGATGCTCGAATCGTACTCTCCAACTATAATGACTTTGAGGAAGCGACAGCTCAGCTTCCATCCGTTTTTTACAATCAAGGTGGCAACTACACTCAACAGTACATTGATGCTTCCGGGAACACGGTACCGCAGGATGCTCTCCCGCAGCAATTAGGTTACAATAACGCGTTCCTGTTCACCGGTGCGGACACATGGTTCGTGCGCCCAGGCGCAGATGTTCAACCGGCCCTGGCGCAAAAATATTTCGGGCTGTACACGCAAAACGACTGGCACGTCAACAATAAGCTCACCATAAACGTCGGTCTACGGTGGGATCTTCAGCCTGGTCCAACGGAACGATACAACCGTGTGTCGTCGTATGACTTTAGTGCGCCGAATCCTTTCTACGGAAATGGCCTGATAGCCTTCCCGGGCACGCATGGATATAGCCGCAATATGTGGAATACAGAGTGGACAGACTTCCAGCCACGTGTAGGTGCTGCATATCAGCTGACCTCGCACACGGTTTTGCGCGGCGGCTACGGGATCACTTACTTACCTACCAATACAGGCTACTTTTCAGGTCCTACAGATTACGGTTCAGTTACCTTCTCTAGTGGCGTCAACGTTCAACCTTACGGTTCAAATCCACACGGAGTGCCTGTCGCACACTTTTGGGATCCTGCGCAATTGTTGATCGCGCCGGGCGCGAGTTACACAAATCCGCAAGTTTACGGGCAGGGTGGTAATCAGCGCCTTTTCACTCGGGACATGCAGAATGGCCGCGTGTATCAGAGTAATTTCGAAATTCAACACCAGTTTGCAGGAAACTGGATCGCATCAGTTGGCTATAACGGCGCGTTTGGAAGACATCTCATGAATGTTGCGCAGACGTTTGAAGACTTGCAAAGCCTACCTGCCACGACGCTTTCTGCATGGAGAAGCCAATACATCGCAAGTAATGGTACACTAAATCCTGCTACACAGATGGTTGCTAATCCCTACTACCCGACAAACTTTGCGGGTGCACTAGGAGCCCAAACGATTCAGCAGCAAATACCCCTGATGCCGTACCCGATCCTCTATGGTGGGGTGTTGACTCATTCCAATGGCTTCTCTAGCTATAATGCCTTGGTCCTACAGCTATCTCGTGCTTGGACGAGCGGGTTTGAGTTTAATGCAAATTACGTGTGGTCTAAGTCCCTCGATTATTCGAACTCCGACGACGCTGATAACCAGGGCTTTAACCCAGGAGGGCAACAGGTATCGACGACGCCCGATCTCGTGAATATCAATAATAACCGAAAGTACTCGTTTAGTGACATCCCAAACCGCTTTACCGCCACGCTGACGTACGCTCTTCCCATAGGTGTTGGAAAGAGATTTGCGATATCAAATCGTTTCCTGCAGGCTATAGCAGGTGGATGGTCAACGGGCGCAGTTGTGATCGCTCAAGGTGGTTTCCCAGTTGCGATTACCGGAGCGTCAAACGGATCGATCCTGAATAGGCCGAACAGGATTCCCGGCGTTGCAGTTGAGGTGCCTGCTTCGCTTCAGCACTGGTATGACGGTAAAACAAGTGTTACACTCCCTTGCGGTATGGTCGTAACTCCGCCTGCAAACACATTTCTTAAATATAGTGCGTGCGCATTCGCGGGGGAAACGGTGACGACCCCCAGCGGCACCGTAGTTCCGGATGTGTATTGGATTGGCAGTGAGCAGCCGACGGATGGTGACATCCGAGGACCGGGACGATTTAACATCGATCTAACGGTGCGAAAAAATATAAAATTGACTGAACGGTTCAATCTCGAAATCGCTGCTAATGCCACGAATCTTCTGAACAGCACCGAGCTCAACGGACAGTATACCGGTGCATTAGGAAACACAAATACCGTCACGAACTCCAGACTAGGACTGGTACCCGGAGAGGGGACTAATAATGCATACGGCACGATTGGAAACGCTACATACGACCCTCGCCAAATAACATTCGATGCGGTGGTTCGGTTCTAAGCTAACGACATCGTTGATCAGTTGAAATGGCTGCTTCGGAGCACCCGATTGGAGACAATGGACAGTAAGAATAGATGTTGACTCTAGCTAATAAGAAGAGAGTGCATTCGCACTTTAACTGTGTAAGTCGCGAGCTCCTTCGATCAAGTCGGGGAGCGTCTGGTACTTCACGTGATATCCACGGGAAAACGGCTTCGCTAACACAGCTTCGCAATACCGCTTCGACCATTTAGTCAAGTTAGTTATGTCTTATGAAATAAGATCCGTACTGTCGAAACACGATGGTTTTAGACTTCAATGGGAACCATTAAAAGAAATGCGATGTTCACGGGAATCAATCGTCGCTCCTTCATTCAAAGTTTGACTGTTGGCGCGCTGTCGCTAGGATTTACGCGACCTAAAGAGACTCGCCACCTCAAGGTTGGCCATACAGGCATTACTTGGTACTATAAGCCAACGGATGCTCCACGGGCGATTAAAGATTGCGGCACTCTTGGTTATTGGGGCTTCGAGTCTTTTGGTAATATCTTGCAATATTGGGAATCGAGAGGCGGGCTTCAGTCTCTGTTTAGACAGTACAATATACCTCTTTATTCGGCATATTGTCCATACGACATGATACATCCGTCGAAGTTGCAAGACGAGATCACTAAAGTGGTTCAGTGGGGGCGGCTGATTAAGAAATATGGGGGCAAGGTGGCTGTATTAGGCCCCACCAGTGTAGATCGCCACACGTTCGATTATAAGGTGCACAAGCAGGCCATCATAAACGCTCTGAACGAGGTCTCCAAAGCGTTATCGGATATCGGTATTGTCGGTGGCCTTCATCAGCATACCGGCACCTGCGTGATGTCCCGTCATGAGGTCTATGCCACGCTGGATGCAGTAGACACGCGGTATGTAAAATTTGCTCCTGATGTTGGTCAGTTAACGAAAGCAGGCAGCGATGCAACAAAGATTGTTGAAGATTTTTTGCCGATCATTGAGCATGTTCATTTAAAGGACTACAACGGCAGTAATGTTTGGAACGGTTATTGCCCGCTTGGCGAAGGGGAAGTCGACATTCCAAAGATATTAGATCTTCTGGAAGCGTCTGGGAACGATCTGATGATTATGGTTGAGCTAGATCCGCCGGAGATATCAGATCCCCCAATTACAGCGTTGGAAACAGCCGCGATGAGTAAATGGTATCTGAAGGAGCAAGGATATACGTTTCAGCCCTCGCGGGCGTGGGTAGAACTAGGGTGAGTTGTTGTAGCCGTTGTCTAATCCATTGACGAACTAATAGGGGTAATAATGAAAATAGACGATTGCCCGCACTAGGGATATCACCCAGCCTGGTCGAGATAGTTGCCAGGTTAGCATATATATCCATTTAACTTCTTATTGTGCGTCGCACTTAGACCTTAGATCTCGATTCAGTGGTCAGCTTTCGCTTTGACGTGTATTCCTAGAAGGTTTGGACTTGGCGCCAAACGCGCTGGTTCTCAAGTCTGTCCGAGTATTTCTCAAGAGTCTTCATGGATTCGCGGAATCGTGCTCATGCTATCGCGTTCTCGTGAGCCCCGATCCGCCGTTCTGTTAGGCGTCAGCGGGAGGCAAGTCTCGTCTTGTGGTGGATCGAGGGCCTCAGTTCAGACTGCTGGCTCCGCCTTGGTGTGAATTGCGCTCGGTATCCGGGTTGAGCTATTTCGATGGGTGCTAAATGGCGGCATCTTTCACTCCTCACGACGTCGTGTAGCAGCCTTTCGCCTGTGCAACAGGCTGGTGCCGCTTTTCAGGCGTCACGTCCTTACCTCATGCCGCACTTTTGCGATGCCGAGGCGGGGTGTTAGCGTAGGGCTCGCGCGTAATTCCTCGCACTTTGGGGAGCTCTGTTGTCGAACGGGTTCTTGGCTCCAATTTGGCTCCATTAACGGATGCGGTTGGACCAAAGACGCAGAAGAAGCCGCGACTGCGAGCGCTAGGTTTCCAGCGCATAAAAGTCGTTGACTTTAACGTTATTGCAAGCTAAAATCAACTCGAAAGTTCGGTGAGTGGGTTCTCGCCGGGATTGAAAGGAGGGATATCGTGACTCAACGTGACTCTGCTCTCAGGGCTGCGCTGGCATTTCTTATCTTTGCCCCCGCGATATCGATGGCTCAGTTCACTACTGCCGTTATTAATGGGACGGTTCGGGACCCAACGGGCGCGGAAATTGCGGGCGCTACTGTGGAGCTCGAGAACCGTGATACAGGACTAAAGCGGACAACAGTTACGAGCGCCTCTGGAACCTATACTTTTACTCAGATCCACCTGGAATTTACTCGATCGCGGTCACAAAGCAAGGTTTTGAGACCATACGCGAACAGGGCGTCAAACTGACGGTCAATCAAAGCTCCACGTTCGACTTCACGTTGCGGCTTGGCGCAACACAGCAAAGTGTGACAGTGGAGGCACCGGCCGTAGCTCTACAAACTTCGTCTGCCGACTTGGGAGTGGTTATCTCAACAAGGTCGGTTAATGACCTCCCACTCAACGGCCGAAATTTTACTCAGCTACTAACGCTGACGACTGGTGCGAGTCCGGTGAACGTGTCACAAAGTTCTTCCGGCTGGCGAACGAACGCAGTTGGGGAGTTCACCCTTTCCCTCCATTAACGGCCAAACAAATCGAAGCAATTACTGGCTGCTAGATGGCGTGAACAATACAGAGGCGATCACCGGCTCAGTAACTGTGACCCCCATTGTGGACGACATTCAGGAATTTAAGGTCGTCTCACATGATGATGCACTCAATTTGGCGGAGCGACCGGGGGCTATATCAATGTAATTACCAAATCGGGTACAAACCAGCTTCAGGGCGAGCTTTGGGAATTTGTACGCAATAGCGATTTCGACGCTAGAAATCCATTTTTTACTTCCGTAAACCCGTTACATCAGAACCAGTTTGGCGGGAATGTTGGTGGCCCGGTTCTGCTCCCAAAGCTGTATGACGGCCGCAATAGAACCTTCTTTTTTGCGAGCTACGAGGGATTTCGGCAGAGCCAGGCCAGCCAAAACTTGTACGCGGTTCCTACTGCGGCGGAACTATCCGGAGACTTTAGCAGGGTCAGCGGACAAATCTATAACCCGTTCACGACCCAGCCAGATCCGAATCACCCAGGTCAACTTATGCGGCAGCAATTTTCAGGGAATATTATTCCAGCGAGCGATTTGGATGCCAACATGGTTAAGTACGCTCAACTAGTATTTCCAAAGCCGGTTCCAACAGCCGTTGCGGGTTATAATGGCTTGGATAATACCCCGGCTATCCATAATGGCAACACATATAACTTCCGTGGAGATGAGTACTTAACCCAACACGACCAGATGTGGGTTCACTTCATGAATCAGACAAGCCCAACTAGCAGGTCTGGCGGCTTCCTCGGATTGGTCACTAACACAGGTTATGATGCGTACAACCTCGGACTATCTTGGCCCCATACCTTTGGGCCGACTTCCTTATTAACGGTATCGTTTGGAAGAAATCTCGGTGAAATCGGCCCAAAAACCATCTTCAAGGGGGGGACGTTCAATCGATTATCAACCAGGTTGGATTTTCGACGTCTTTCGCCTGTGGCTTTACCCATGGGTTTAGAAACTGCATGTTGCCCGGTATGACTATTCCTGGATATGCAGGTGGGGGTGAATCGGACGGGTCTCCGAATTATAATTCAGACGTCTATGAATGGAAGGCCGATTATTCCAAGGTAATCGGAAATCATACGCTTTATAGCGGGTTTAATATCGATACAAATAATCAGGGCGGCGCAGCCAGTGTCAGTGCAGGAGAGTCCTTTGCTGCATTTGAAACGTCAGATCTGGAGACATCGCAAGGAGGAAATGCGTTAGCATCATTTTTGTTGGGTGTGCCTGATTCGGCGAATCGCGGGAATATTCTCAACTATGAACACAGCGGGTTTGTAGATGGGGGATATTTTCAGGATCAATGGAAAGTCACAGACCGGCTGACGTTAAATCTCGGTTTGCGATACGATGTTACACTGATCCCGGTGATTGCTCTGAGCGGCGTCGGCAGCTATTACGGAGCAACAGATTTCTACAATGGCACATATATTATCCAGCATCTGCCTCCACCATGTAGTCCGACGCAATTTGCGCCGTGTATTCCTGGTGGAATCCTGCCAGCCCACGTAGTTGTTTCCAGCAACGGAAAGCTATATCAAAACGATTATCACGACATACAACCACGTGTCGGGATCGCATACCGCGTGGATTCGAAGGATGTGATTCGGATGTTTTATGGCCGCTTCTATGATAATTGGGCCGCTGTTGATCAATCAGCACAAAATGTTCAATCATGGCCTACGGTCGCCTATCGATTGGCGCAAAATCTGAATCCTGGATATCCTACAGTTCCAGCCGAGAATCCATTCCTCGGTACTACCGATTCATATCCAGCGCCTACTCCGTTCAATCAGCTAGGTTGGAATAATGCCCCGCAATTCCGCGCACCGTACTCTGATCAATGGAATTTCGGGATACAACATCAATTTGCCACGAACACGATTTCAACTCTTAATTATGTGGGTTCTCATGATCTTCATACAGATATTGGGCCGGAGATGAACACTGCCGTGACTCCCGGTCCGGGCAATCCACGAGACCGCGCTCCTTTCCCCTACATTACGCCGTCATACTTCGATCAAAGCATTGGCCGGGCGTCTTACGAAGCTTTGCAATTTTCGGTGCAGCAGGCCACGACGAAAGGCCTTACCTACCTAGTTTCGTACGCGTGGTCAAAGGCCATCGATATCGGATCCGACGGATGGTATTGCTCGGAAGGATGCAGCATTGAGAATCCATACAACTTGGACGCAAACAAGAGTGTTGCGGGGTTCGATCTCCCGCACACTCTTACGATAAGTGCGACTTACCAGGTGCCCGTGGGAAAGGGACACGTTCTTTCTACTGGGAATCGATTCAGTGACTATATTCTTGGTAATTGGACGTTGAATGGCATCTCTTCGCTGCATTCCGGCGTTCCTTATACACTGACGGTCTGCAGCGACATCGCAAACACGGGGAATGGCGGATGTTATGAGCGACCTAACCTGGTTGGGAATCCAAGTTTGCCTAATCCTACTACAGCCGAGTGGTTCAATACGAGCGCGTTTGCCGTCCCCGCTCCATATACATTTGGCAACCTGGGCAGGAATACGCTGCGCACACAGGCCTTCAAAAATCTAGATTTTTCGTTGTTTCGCGAGTTCCCTATATCGGAATCGCGCCGTTTTGAATTCCGCGCGGAAGCCTTTAACGTTTTCAATCATCCCACTTGGGGAACCCCTAACAGCGTTCTGAATCAGAACAATTTCGGTGTCGTGCACAGCACACAGAGCACGGAACGCCAATTACAGCTCGCACTGAAATTTTATTTTTAGACAAATGTTACGAAGAGAAATGCTTAAACTTATGGCGGTTGCAAGGGGCGCGACATCTCTGTCCAGTTCGGACCAGGCAACAACGGACAACCAGCTATCGCTGCTCAGCGGATTCAATCAGTACACTCGGAACTACGCTCAATTTTGTGCGTTGCCTCCAAAGGATAGGTTTTTCTATCATTTGAGCGGCGATAGGATCGTTGAGGAAAAACTCGATAATGATAGCTGGAAACCGAATGGGGGTGATCCGCCTAGGATACCGCTTCCGAGCAGTTGGTGGGATAACGTCCCTCTGCAGTCACCAATACCCAATCGTGTCAGCAATTTGGGCCCGAAGGATATCCGTTTCACGCGCAACAAGGCGAATACAGTGATCTATGCAATTGTGCTGGGTTGGCCGAGGGAGACCTTCATTGTGCAATCCCTAGGTATTTCCGCCGCAACGGCGCCGGGCCGAATTGCTAGGGTGGAGCTTCTCGGAACTGGGGATAGGGTGAGCTGGAGCCAGAACGCCGACGGTTTGCGAGTGCAGTTACTTAAGGACTACCAGCCCAAAGTCGATTACGCGGCCGCGCTCAGAGTGACTGTAAGCTGAGAAAGCCCTCACCACGTGGTGCTTACGATAAATTTTTGTAGAATCGTATTGCATTCGAGCCATAGCTTTAGAGGAATGGAAACGACCAAACACCTGCGCATAGTATGGATGAGGGAGGGCAGTGGAGCTGGGCCGGCGGCGACTTTGGATGATGCCGTAATGACGTATACTGGCCCGGAGATCGGGCTACATGCACTGAACTCGGTGATCATGCATTCGGTAGGGCTATGCTAAAAACCGACATACTGAATCTGCACGCTCAGTCCACGCCGTTGACCGATCACCGCGGCGTGGTTTGGGCGCCGGATAACTATTTCATGAACGGGCGACTAAATCCTCAGTTGCATCCCCTTCTGGATTCGCCTGATCCGGACTTATTTTCCGGAGAACGGTTTGGGCATTTCACCTACGCCATCCCGACCGATCCTCGCGATCGTTATACATTAGTGCTGCATTTTGTCGAGCTCTTTTTCCCGCCCACAATCCGGGGAGCGGGATCGGCAGCCGGATTTTCAATGTCTGGTGCAACGGTCAAACCCTGCTGAGCCACTTCGATATCCTCCGGGAAGCGCCTCGTCTTCATGAGATCACCAAGACCTTCCGTCATTTAGAACCGAGCCCGCAGGGGAAGCTGAACCTCACGTTCGACCCCATCACTGATAACGCCACAATCTCCGGTATTGAGGTTCTAGACGAGGGTCCGTGAAGAAGGCTATTCAGGCGCCCAAGCGAACAAGGATACGTCTAAGGCTCAGTGGCACGAGGGTTCTGTCGAATGCGGGAAACGAATTGGAACTCTACCGCTTTCAATTTCATTCTCCTGCTGTTCGCGCATCTGCCTATGCAGTTCAAACTGCTCTTTGACCAATGCTGGCTCTCGCATACGGATATAGAGCAGCAAAGCTGGCGTTCGCATCAAAACCGTATACCTTTCGAACGGATAGGATGTGGTTAGGATTGATAGTCTTAATCCCAGCTAGTGCTTTGTTGGCCGCGGCGATAGCTTCCTTTTGTCGACGAGGCCAGCATCGATCGATCAACCCGACCGATACACTCGGAGCAGCGGGGTCCAAAGACAACTGGACAGATTTTGCGGGAGGGGTCGTCGTTCCCGGTAGTATTATTTCGACAACTGAGCCGCTCGGCGCTTCAACAACTTTTGCGATGCCGTCTTGCCACTCGCTGCGGATCGACTGAAGTCTTTTTCAATGAAGCGCCGTAAGTCTTCAGAATTCCCAACTTCGCTCTTGGCACCGTAACGGAAATAAAAGGGTGCCGACCAGAAAGGCGTTTTTGTGCTTTCCTGACGAGTCTGCGTAATTACCCGTTTGGGAGAACACCACTGGAACCGACACAGGTGGGATAATGATGGCCCACACCTGATGGCTTCCTTTCGGCACTCTCTTTAGCTCAAATTCCTGAAACTGACAGTCAGTGTATTTGTAAATGGCGTCCGTAATTTTCGCTGGGTCGAGCGCTGCGACACCGCTCAAATCCGCTCCGCTTGGTGCGCCATCGTTCAACAGCCGAAAAAGAATAATCCTACCGCCGGAGTTAGCGATGGCAACGATGTCTTTGATCACCTCTAAAAAGCCCTTTTGGTTGGGATCGAACGTAGATTTGAATTCGAGCCTGCATGTCTCACAGGTTGCTTCCAAGCCTTGGTCGATTTCTGATGCGGGTAACCCGACACATCCTGTTAGCTGGCCAAGACTGTTATCCGGTGAGGATGGGGTGACGTGTAGCTCCCATTCGAGACACTAGTCTGAGGTATTATGCCTCCTCCGATCAGGCCGGAAAGGCCTGTTCAGCTAATCTTTGCAGCCCGAGAGCTGACCATCAAGGGCAGACAAAGTTTGGTTCCATTTTACTGCGACCGCTCTTTGCTTTATGTTTAGACGCTATCCACATAGCGGCAATTCGCCAAGTCCCGCAAATTCTCGTTCCTATCGGGATTCCGTTCAAAACGGGTGGAGCGAGCGTGTCCGCATTCTATGCGCTGCGGATTCCGGGATGCTGTATGTCGTATGGGCCTCTTTTCGCCCCATGCGGATTTTTATTACGCCAGGATCGTCTTTAACCAGCTTGCGGATTGTCTCCCGGTCCAGCCCCGACATGCGCGCAAGTTCCCCAACTCGGTAGTGTTTTTCGAATGTGGGACTCTCGACCGACATTGCAGCGCACTCCACCTAAGCTTTTCGCCTCTCCTTTGTTGCCGCAGCGAAGCCATTCACACCGGGGCCGTGTGCGATGGTTCGCGTTTTCGGATCTACAGTGGCTCGCGAGCCTTCCTGAAACCGCCGCTCAGCCGTTTCAAGCCTCTGGAGGGCATCGAGCAGTTGCAGGCCCATCTCCTGCATCTGATCTGTGTGAGGCGCGCACTGCTCAGCGTGCCCTGATTGCAAATCTGATTCGATCCATGGCCACACGGGCCTGGTACGCCAACTCAAATTCCATCGGCGTAGGCTGAGCCTGCGCTTTCGTATCAATGATCTGCTTAATCTGGCTCATCACTTCCGAATTCATAAATCCTTCTTCTCGCTAAGCCATTTATGAAGAGTGCTGTTCGCTAACTCCGTTACCTTGCAGCCGCGATGCCGCGCCGCGCTACGGCGGCGGGTGTTGGCGGCCCGTGAAATTTCGGCTGTCAATCCGCGAGTGCTGTGGCCCACGGCAATTGGAATCAGATCGATACTTCGCAAATCGAAAGACTACAGCGCTTGATCGACGTATTCCGACAGCTCGCCGTGATAAGCGCATCAGTATTCGCAGCCGGTTGTTAACCTCAGCCGTCAGGCGTAGGAATAATCGCGCTTTTCGTCCGTTCACTTCGGCTCCTTTCATCAACGTCTCGCGGTGTAAGCGGTCGGTGTGAAGCTGCTCCTTTGACGTGGCGGCATGGATCCTTAGTAGGGCCGACCCCTTGGCGGGCAACCAGCCTAGAATGGCAAACCTCCTCGCCTCCGCCAAAGCACAACTTCGAGGTGACTCCTATTGTGACCCACAAGGCTTACGATTATGAGGGCATGAAAGAGGAGCTGCGCCTTGTCTAATCCTGAAAGCCTGGCTCTGCGAGAGCAATATCACAGCCCCAACAGCAGCGCGATACTTCGACCCTAGGAATGTGGATGTTCATGGAGACCGAGGTGATGTTCTTCGGGGGACTGTTCACCGCCTACGCCCTCTACCGAATGTATTACACGCTCGGCTTTCAGGAAGGCAGCCAGGAGATGACGCTTCTAATCGGCACCATCAATACGGTGGTTCTGTTCATGAGTTGCCTCACGATGAGCCTGGCAATTCACGCAATTTCAAAGGGCAAGCAGGCGCGCTGCTATTGGCTGTTACTTGTGACAGCGGTAATCGGTCGTCTTTTCTTGGCTCTCAAATTTCCTCGAATAATTTTTGCATTACGACGAACATCAAGTTCCTGGAATCTGGTTTGAATAACATAAGCCTCAAGCAGGCGCCGAGCAGCTCTTTTTTTCTTCTATTTTGCGCTGACTAGGCTGCATGCAATTCACTTGTCCATTGGAATCGTTCTGGCGTATGTCGCTCTTATCGTGCTTATGCTAATTAATATCGGGATCGGGTGTAAATCTCGGCTGGGCAAATATGTTTATAGCAGTCATTATCGCCACCATCCAGGTAGACGTTCTGGTCATGATCCTCATGCAGGCTTATTGGGAGAAGTCCCTGATTCATATTGTGATGGGTGGAGCAATCCTGTGGTTTATGATTTTGGTCACTCTCACATTTACCGATTACATCACTCGCAACTGGTTGCCGGTTGCCGGCAAATAAAGGGCTAGGAGCGCACAATGGAACAACAAGATAGTGTTTCAGCCGCAGGTGGCTAGCGAAGCCCGTGCGCTGAAGGAAATTGTCGCCGATATTCTGCGGGATACGGAAAATATATTTCGCGCCGAATTGCGGTTAGCGGCCAGTGAACTGACAGAGAAATTTCGCAAAAGCGCCAAGGCAAGCGGATTGTTGGCTGGCGCTGGGCTTCTCGGTTTTTTTCGATCGCTTGCATCATCGCGACGTGCATTGTAGCGTTGTCAATTGTATTGCCCGTCTGGCTATCGACACTGCTGATCGGCGTGATGCTTGCCTTCGCGGCCGGAGGAGCTTATCTGTTGGGGCGTATGGCATTGGAGGAGGTGGACCTGATTCCGCAGCAAACAATGGAGACGATGAAGGACAACATCGAATGGGCCAGGAACAGAACAAAGACGTAAGGTCGTTCGATTCATTCAAGCCGCCTTGTTTGCTAAGGGCTTGAAGGCCCCGACACGGATTTTCAGTTCTTAAGCAGTATGCGGGCTGGTCTACCAGAAATAGGATTTGACGATATCCGGTGGCCCAGGTATTTCGTCAATGATCCTAGTGTGCAGCAGAATCTGAATGTTCTTCTTAGGCCAATCGCGCGGCGCTTTGCGGGCGAGCGACTTCATTAAAGGCAAGGAGGTAAGAAATTCACCGGCGGCTCGAGTGCCGTACTGCGTGATCCCCGCGGCAGTGATCAGCAACTCGCCGCTCTTCGAATCGAAAATGCGTGAAACGATCGCGTAATCGTCCGTTGTGCGTCCGTCCTGCTGTAAGTCTGGCGGGGTGTATACGCGGTGATCGGACCGGTCCCGGATGGTCGGATGGTTTTCGAAGACGAAACGCAGTTCGTTGGTCATCTGAAGCGTCCAGGCATTGTTGAAGGCACCAATCAGAATCGATGGCTGGTATCTAAGATCGCCAAAGGTAAGATCGGCTCCATAACGAAGCTGGTAGAGCTTCCCCTTTCGGGCGAAAAGCGAAGCGAGCACCGCAGCCGCATAGGCGTCGCCGATACAGGTGTACTGGCCGCGGATGGGGAGGAGATCGCGCGATTCGCCGGCAAATTGCGAAGAATGAAAGACCGTTGTGGTCGCATTGTAGATCAGGATCGGCTTCGGGCTGGCCAGCGCAGGCGCCCAGAACTGGTCCAGAGCCGTAGGAGTCGCGGGGTACAAGCTGCGTATCACGATACCAATGGTCGCTGCCGCCAAAACGGCGAACACCACCCAGCGCCATAGAGAAGCCGGAGGATGTCTGTCAGTCTCGATTGCCGGTGTCGGGATTCGATCAGGTCTGAATCGGAAAACTGCTCGATACGAACCAGCCGGGATCTCGATCCGGACAGCGCTATCGGCGCGATCTTGGTAGTACTGCGCTAAACGTTTTCGCAAGTCTGCGGCCCGAACGCGGACAATCGGATCCTCCCCGGGTTCGTAGTCGCAGCTACGGCCAAATACCTGAGTCCCAATAACCCTTTCCCGGAGAAGTTCGTTCTCTCCAGAAAGCGTGTGGTCAATCACATAGGTAAGAAGAAGCTGGGATTGACGGCTACCCCGGAATGGTGCGCTCTGGAGGATATCGGCCAAAGCCTCCCGGATCCGCAGAACTTCCGCCGGGGAGAAGGGGACCGGACGCGCTTCGGCTACCGAAGACCTGATTTCCAACTGAACTCTCCGAGGTATTTTACCGTTACAGTAACTGATTGTCAATGAACGAAGCTTTGCAATTTTAACGCGTATTGCACAGTAGAGTACCTTCAAAAACTCATTGAAATGAATACACTTCGTTTCAAAGAAGGTCTTCCATGTTGAGAAAACACTTCCGGGTGGGCAGCTTCGCCCTCCACATTAGCTTGGCAGCCACGGTCGCAATCCTCCCGCCAGTTGCCCGTTCCCAGACCGAGGCTTTTAGCGCTTCCCTTGCCGGGGAGGTCCACGACGTTTCTGAGGCGGCCATCCCGGGGGCCACAGTCACCGTGGCGAGCAAGGATAAGGGCATCTCCAGAACATTTAAAACCGATGTCCAGGGGCGCTATTCGTTCGCCTTGCTCCCGCCCGGAACGTACTCGCTTACTGTGGAAGCGCCCGGCTTTTCGCCTTACAAGGAGGATGGTATCCAACTTACCGCCGGGCAGGCGTCCAGCGAATCGATCACCCTGCAACCGGGCCAGGTGCAAACACAAGTCACCGTTTCTGAGAGTCAAGCGCCTCTGCTAACGACAGAGAACTCCAACGTCTCCACCGACCTGAATGAGCAACAGATTCAGCAATTGCCGGTCGACTTTCGCAACGTGTTTGGCCTGGTTCTGCTGAACTCCTCGGTGAACAACTCGACCCAGTTACAACTCCTAAACGGTGGCGGCCAATCAGGAACGGCGGACCAGGACATCTCGTTTCTGAACTTTGGTGGCGGCTATTTCGGAACTAGTGCTTATCTGCTCGATGGCCACTGGGATACGGCAGGCGATTGGGGCGGAGTCATCTACGTACCGTCGATGGATTCGGTGCAGGAAGCGGAGATACAGACCAATGGATTCACCGCTCAGTATGGCTGGAGTACCGGCAATGTCTATAACGTTGTCACTCGGTCCGGAACCAGCAGCCTACATGGGGACGCGTTCGAATTCCTGCGCAATAACGACTTAGACGCCAACTTCTTCTTCAACAACGCCGCCGGGATTCCACGCACGCCGTTCCACCGGAACCAGTTCGGGATCGTCGGCGGCGGACCCGTATACATCCCGCGCCTATACCCGCAACGGAACAAGACATTCTTTTTCGCGGCTTACGAGGGGCTGAGGTTGTCGACGCCAGTGCCTTACACCACGACAGTTCCGACTCAGGCCGAGCGGAACGGCGATTTTTCGGCAATTTCGAAAACTCTCTATAATCCCTTCTCCACGGTGCAAACTGCGAGCGGATTCACGCGGGCTCCTTTCCCTGGCAACTTGATTCCCGCTTCGTCGATGAGCAAGGTGGCAAAAAATCTGATCACCTACTATCCCACGCCCACCAATAGCGGCCTGGCCAACAATTTTGTAGCATCCGCTGCAGCGCCAGCGGGCTCCAACGAGGGAAGTATTCGCCTAGATCACAATTTCACCGATAATATTCGGAGTTTTGCTCGCTGGTCAGACAAGCACGAGTACAAGGTTGGCAATCCAGCGTACTATGGAGCCAACGACCCGGGTGGCCCGGGCCTTCGCCAGCCGAATAACCGCTTCGACGGCGCCCTCGGCTTGACATACGTCATCAACCCGACCACCGTCCTGAGTTTCAATTTCGGTGCCAACCATTGGCTTGAAGGCAATGTGGTGCAGGGCTACCCGTTTGACATGACCACGCTCGGTCTGCCCGCGTTTATCAATCAAACTTCAGACCAGTTCCCGGTCGTCAACGTCGCAGGCTATGCGCCTTTGGGCCCCCAGAACGGTTCGGGCGAGGGTGGATTTCCCAGAAACACCTATACCGGGTCGGCCAGTCTAAGTAAAACGATCGGAGCGCATTCCCTCTCGATGGGCGGCATGTACGTGGTTTTACAAACCGGCGGGGGGCGAATTTATCCGACGACGTTCAACTTCAGCCAGACCGCAACTGCCGGCCCGAATCCCGAAACCGCTTCGCCATCTACGAGCGGCGATGCTTTCGCTTCATTACTTCTGGGAGTTGGTACAGGCGGCTCGACCGGCATTTCGGTATTCCCATACAATTCGAAGCACTATTATGGCGTCTACTTTGAGGATGATTGGAAGGTCACTCAAAAGCTCACGCTGAATCTGGGCCTTCGATGGGAATACCAGACTGCTCCGACTGAACGCTTCAACGAACAGTCGTTTTTCGACTTCAACGCCGTCAATCCCATCAGCACAGCGCTCGGTTCGACAGTTCGCGGTGCGGTGGTTTTCAACGGCGTGAACGGTGTTCGCCGAGGATTGTATAATCCGCCGGATACGGACTTCGCTCCGCGCATCGGACTAGCCTATCAGGCCTCCAGTAAGCTGGTGGTCAGGTCCGGATTCGGCATGTTTTACGTCCCGTCCTTTCTTGGCGGAGGGTCCACGCAAGGATACGGCCAATCCACACCGTGGGTGGCAGTCCAGTCAGACGGCTTTACGCCGCAAAACACCCTAGATAACGCTTTCCCAAGCGGTCTGCTTCCGCAAACCGGAAGCAGCCTTGGCGCGCTTACCAACGTCGGTTTTGTAACCAGCGGCACTGAAAGCACGCGGCCCGATCCCTACATGATCCAGTACATGGGAGGCGTGCAATACGCTCTTACCGGCAATGACATGATTGACATCAGCTACGTTGGAACCCATGGCCTCCACATACAGCAAAGCAACATAGACTTCGATCAGTTGCCCACAGCAGATCTCGCGCTCGGAAACCAATTGCTGCAGCAGGTGCCGAATCCGTTTTATGGCAAGATCTCCAGCAGTGGTTGCGGCCTCGCCAGCCCGACCATCGCCTACGGGCAATTGTTGCGCCCGTACCCTGAGTTCTGCGACGTCAATATCGGGCAGGTAAATGAGAGTTGGTCGAGGTACAACGCTCTCGAAGTAAACTACACGCGCCGCTGGAGCAATGGTCTCCAAGTGCTTGCCTCCTATACGTTCTCGAAATTTATGGACAACACCAGCGGAACCAACGCATGGGCTGAAACGAACTCAGTTCCCATTCGTAACAATTACGATCTCGCTGTCGAGAAATCCGTCGATGCCGCCGACATTCCGAACAGTATGGTTATAAGCTACATCTATGAGCTCCCGATTGGCAAAGGCAAGGCGGTGGGCAAAAACTTCAACGCGGTTGAGAATGCCGTGCTTGGAGGGTGGCAAATCACCGGCGTGACGACACTCAAGCAGGGTTTCCCGATTGGTGTTGTCGGGGGCGTCAACAATACAAGCTCGTTCGGAGGGAATCAAAGGCCAAACATTGTCGGCAATCCGACTCTGAGTAACCCCACGCTCGCAGAGTGGTTCAACACCGCCGCGTTTGAGCAGCCGGCGCCGTTTACGTTCGGAGATGCTCCTCGCTATATGTCGAACGTGCGGGCCCCGGGACTGCAGCAGTTTGACATCGGATTTCAGAAATGGTTCTACTGGCGCGAGTTGCTGAAGTTTGAGTTGCGCGGCGAAATGTTCAATGCATTCAATCGCGCAAACTTCTATGCTCCGAATGCGACGTTCGGAAGTCCGTCTTTTGGGCGGATCTCGGCCACGCTTCCACCGCGCGACGTGCAGTTCGGGTTGAAGCTGTACTGGTAAATGCGGCTACTGCTCTTGATTGCTCTGGCAGCTCGCCTTTTCGCGTCGCAAGATCCAGCCGCCGAGTTGCGCTTGCTCCTGGTCCGGGCAAGTGAAGCCCAAGCCAGAGGCGATTTCAGTAGCGCAGCCGCCTCGTACCGGCGGGCGGTTGCAATCCGTCCCGATCTGCCCGAATTGTGGAGCAACCTCGGGCTAATGCAGTATCAACTGCGCGACTATCGGAAGGCCGAAGAGTCCTTCAGACACGCGGTTGCGATTGACAAGTCGTTGTTCGTGCCCAACCTCTTTCTCGGTCTCGATCTTCTTGAATTGAAGCGGCTGCGTGAAGCAGTCGGGTCTCTACTCGCCGCGGAAAAACTTAATCCAAAGGATACGCAAGTGCTACTTGCTCTCGGACGCGCTTTCCATGCGCTGTTCGATCCTGCTCAATCGCGGGATTGGTACCAGCGTGCGATCGATATCGCTCCTTTGAACGGCGACGCGTGGTACGGGTTGGGCGTGGCATATCTTGAACTCGCCGTAAGAGCCGACAGAGACACTGTCCAGCGCGAACGATACCAAACGTTGGGGGCTCAGGCTTTGGCGCACGCCGGCGAACTGGAACCCGATTCGCCGGGCATGCATGCGTTGTTGGGTGATGTGTATCGCCAGAAAGGCATGTTCCAGGAGGCTGAGCGCGAGTATTCCAAGCTGCTGGCGCTCCAACCCGGCAGTCTGGCGGGCTTGGCGGGACTGGCTGCAGCCTACTCGGGGACTGGGCAGTTGGATGCCGCCGAGGCCACGGCGCGGAAAGCTCTAGCACAGGCGGCGCAGGACGGCGACATCAATCTCCTAATGGGCGAGATTCTATTGGCGAAACGCGAATATCGCGCCGCGGAACCGTATCTGAACCGCGGGCTTCACGCGCGCCCTGAAGATCTCCCGCGGGTGCATGCTCTACTGGGCCGCGTCTATGCCCGGACCGGTCGTCCAAAAGAAGCGATTCGCCAATTGACCCAGGGCGCCTCCAGTGACGACGACGGTTCGGTCTATTATGAACTCGCGCGACTGTATCAGAGCTTGGGTAACTCCAAGGCTGCAGCTGCAGCGTTTGAAAAATCACAGCAGTTGCGTGCGAACCGTGACGCCCACATCCGATTAAATCCTTAATCTGAAATACATACTCGACATATGAAAGGTAAATGTGTGCCGCGCTCCTTGAAGAACTCACTAAAGGCGGGCACGGTGTCAAGCGCCTTGCCCAAAGGGCCAGAGAATTTATGTACTGCGTGGAAGCGCATAGCCATGCTCTCTGCGCTCTGGTACTTTTCATTTGGGCTCGCGCTGTCTGCCGCAACAGTCGAGCGCAATGATGCTGGCGTAACGATGCGGAATGCTGGAGAGACGGTGCGGGTTGAAGTCTGCGGCGCATCTCTGATTCATGTGGTTGCCGGACCGGGCGCTCCACGCGCCGGGTCGCCGCAACAGCCATGGCTTGTCCAACCTTGCAAACCGGCTCCGTTCCAATTTCAAAAAGACACGAAAAGAGCTTCTCTGTCAACTTCGGCTTTGCGAGTGTTGTTTAACCTCAGCGATGGCCGCCTGGCGTTTCAGGATGCTGGCGGCAAGATGCTGCAAATGGAGTCCGACCGGGTGCCACGCCGTTACGATCCTGTCGAGGTGAATGGTGAAAAGCTATACCGGGTCACCGAGCGATTTTTTGTGGGCGCCGATCAGGGGTTGTACGGACTAGGCCAGCACCAGAATGGCGTGTTTAATTACCGCGGAACCGTGATGGAACTGGGGCAAGCCAACACCGATATAGCCTTGCCGCTTCTGCTGTCTTCAAATGGATCAGCGATTCTCTGGAACACCGCTTCACGGTCCTGGTTCGACGACCGTTTCCCTCCGGAGATGAAGCTCGTCGCCGATGCTGTCAATGCGATTGACTACTATTTTCTGTACGGCCCGGGGTTTGACTCGCTCATCCATCAGTACCGGGATCTGACCGGGCACGCGCCTCTCTTCGGAAAATGGGCCTATGGCTTCTTTCAATCGAAGGATCGATACAAATCCGCCAAAGAGTTACTGGATATCGCGGCGGAATATCGCGCGGCGCACGTGCCTCTTGATACGGTTGTCCAGGACTGGTTCTGGTGGAAGCGCCAGGGCGACCCGGAGTACGCCGAATCGTACCTGAAGCCCTACCCGGACGTTCCAGGCGCCGTACGCACACTGCACGACGAACACGTGCACGCCATTATTTCCGTATGGGCGATGATGGATCCGAAATCTACCAATTTTCACTATTTCGCGCAGCATGGATTCATCATTCCCGGCACGTACGATTACGACGCCTCAAACCCCGCCGCGCGTAATGCGTACTGGAAAATGCTCATTGCGCCGCTTCTGCAACAGGGTTGGGATGGCTTCTGGCTGGATAGTTCGGAACCGGAGATTCTCAACGGTCGCAGCGATGCTGTGTTATTTGATAGGAAGATTTTCCTCGGTAATGGCGCGCAATACACGAACATCTTTCCGCTGCTGCATACGGGAGGCGTGTATCAGCATTGGCGGGCAAGCGGAAATGAGAAGCGCGTCTTTATTCTGACTCGCTCAGCTTTCCTCGGCCAGCAGCGAAACGCAACCACAGTGTGGTCGGGCGATGTTTTCAGCACGTTTCTGGCGCTCGCGCGTCAGATTCCGGCGGGCCTGAATTTCGCGCTTTCAGGTATGCCGTATTGGACCACTGACATCGGCGGCTACGGTTGGCCCAACTTTCGCGATACGCGCGACCCAAGCTATCAGGAACTGTACGCGCGCTGGTTTGAGTACGGCGTGTTCTGCCCGATTTTCCGAACTCACGGCCATCGCTCAAACGACACCAACGAGCTGTTCTCTTACGGAGCTGTCACTCCGATTCTGATTCGTTACGATAAGCTGCGATATCGCTTGATGCCGTATATCTACTCCCTCGCTTGGCGCGTGACGAATGACGACTATACAATTCAACGGCCGCTAGTGATGGATTGGCGGAACGATCGGCGAGCCGCTTCAATCGGGGACGAGTTCATGTTCGGACCTGCGATTCTGGTAAGTCCCGTGGCCGAAAAAGGTGTGACCAGTCGTCCGGTCTATTTGCCCGGGGCTAGCGCCTGGTACGAGTTTTGGTCCGGCAAAAAGCTCGCTGGTGCGCAGAACATCATTGCCGATGCCCCGCTCGATCGGATCCCTCTGTACGTTCGGGGCGGCTCCATCCTGCCGCTTGGCCCCGACATCGAATATGCCGCACAGCAAACGGGCGAGCCTATCGAGCTCCGTGTGTACCCAGGGGCTGACGCGGATTTCAACCTTTACGATGACCAGGGAGACACATATGCGTACGAGAGAGGCGAGCACGCGATCATTCCACTGCATTGGCATGATAAATCGGCGACTTTGACGATCGGCGCGCGTCAGGGTGAGTTTCCAGGCATGGCGCGTGACCAGAAATTCCGGGCTGTGCTGATAGGTGGGGCTAAGACGCCGAAAGAGGTGCTGTACTCGGGACAGGAGATTGTCGTGCATCTCCACTGATGGGCTGAATCGCCGAACTTAGAACATATTACCGTATGCGCTTGAGTTCCCGTCGGCTTCGCACAGGTACATCTTCAGAGATATGAGTGAATTGCAATCTATCGGCGCAGTCGTTTTTTGGGCTCCAGCTTCAGTTGCCCGACGCTGTGACTCCCACGCGCCTCGCGCATTTACTCAGAATCTCGCCACCTTTCCAGCTACATGTGCAAGTTCTCCGACCGGCCTGGGCACCATTCAATGTGCGATAGAACAGTGAATTTTTCCTATGAAGAACGACCCGTTTAAGCGCTCTCTCACAAAGGTTGTTATCCAGTGGGGCGTTCGGCTCTCGTAGAAACGCCGTCAATCCGCGCCAATGCCGGAGCATGACGGGCCACTGGGCTGTTGATGAAACTGGAGCCGCTCTGTGGCGGTCAGGCCGCGTTCCCGGGCTTCCGCATCGAAGCCATAGACCTGACCCAACATTTCAGAACGTATCAGCACTCGGCGGGGCGGTTCTGCACGATCTCAACAAACTGCCGCCTTCAGTGCGCCAAGCAATTGGCAATCAGAGTTTGCACTGCGCCAGGCAACTCGGCCACGTTGCGCGAGAGTGTATCCGACATCTGAATGGGAGCAGGCAGTTCTGCCGCTCGCTCCTTCAAGACGTCAGCCAGATTTTCGCCGGCGTGCTGGCGACCGGTCACCAGCGGCATTGTTTCCATCCCTCAAGGACGGCAGGTCGCACTGTCGTACGCTTGTCTGACGGTTCGCGCGCCAGGCGCAGTACGCGCATACCGGTGTTGTCGTTTCCCAAAACCTCGCCTTGTGCCACCTGGCAAATCAACTCTTCTAATGCCGGTTTGATGATGACCGCCACTTCTTCGACGATCTCCCAGTGTGTAACGGCCGGCAGCGGGATGCCCAGGCTGCCCTCCAGTTTTTCCAACCGGTAAAAGGGTACACCCAAGCCGTACTTGAGCTGCGCAATCATGGTCCCGGTAGTCTCGTCGTACTTGTCTGCTTCGATGCCTTCGGGCTCTTCGGCCGCCCCGGCGTGTTGATATAAATATACTTAAAAACGTCGCCGTGGAAGAAAGAATATGAATCGGAAGCGGCAAAACAAGCACGCGCCGCTCTGGCATTGGAGCCCCGCCGGCCGGAAGCTCACTTTCTTCTCGCCGAAATCGAGCTCGCCCGCTGCGAAATTGCACCAGCCATCACGGATCTCCAGCGCGAGCTGGATTTGAATCCCGGCTTTTCCATGGCATGGTACCGGCTAGGCGACGCCTATACGCGGCAGGAAAAGTGGGGCGACGCCATTCCTGTTTTGCAGCGCGCAATATGGCTCAATCCCGATTTCAGCGGGCCCCTTTCATTTTGTTGGGCAAATGCTACCTCAAGGAAAAGAATTTTGCCAACGCCGAGAGAATCCTGCGCCGCGCGCTGGCAATCGATCTCAGAAATACTTTGGCAACCTACTTGCTCGGCCAAACGCTCTTGGCGGTGGGGAAAACGGACGAAGGCCGTCAAGTCCTCGAGCATTGGCGCTCGTTCAGCGAAAGCAAGAACAAACCTTTTGAGTAGGCGCTGAAAGCCCCGCTAAGGAGCCGGGTCCACACGCAGAGTCTCTTTAGCGTCGATCCGGGTGAACTGCATGGGAAAGCTTTGCCGGAATAGCAGACTTTCCACTGGTAATGAGCGGACGCCACACCGCAGGTGCGCTCTGGCTGGCGCGCATCCAAACCATTCACGCACAAGGCATCGGCCGCCGGCAAATAGAGGCAACGGTAACGGGGTGATCGATCCGGGCGATAGCGTCTATGACAAACTCCGAGTGTGGATCGACGCAAATCATAAAGGGTATCGAGTTGCGCCTACTGGAGTTGCTCGCGAAACGGATATAGCCCCAGCGCTCATCAATTTGCTCCGTGTTCCGTGTAAAGATCCATGGCGTCCGCCTCCATGTTCGTCACTCCCCAAGCGATTTGCGCGTTATGTCCGGCGATCACTCCCGCAACTCCGGGTAGCGTGGCGCCTTCCACATCGAGCCCTGGCGCCTCCAGGTGAACCAGATACCAGGCAATGAGTAGGCGAGATGCGGGTCATTGGCCAAGATAGGCTTGCCATCCAACGTATTGGCGCCCGAAACAGTCCAAGCGTTTGAGCCGGGGCTCACATAAGCACCCTCGGCCGAGGGAAACAGCAGATGCGCCTTAGCCGGATCGCGCGCATTTTCGAAATGACGCCCCCTTATCAAAATCAAACCGCGGAAAATCGGTCAGGTCGCGGTACATAACCAGTCCGACCAGAACCGAGTTGGCCATACGCCACGGCCGCGGGTCGTAAGAATGGCCGGGAAGAGAAAATTCCAAAGGATAGTCCCCTCGATGGAAGTCGATGAATGCGTTCACGCCGCGCGCAAAAGCGGCGAATACGGCTCGGTCTTCCGGCCGCAGCCGGGAAACACCGGCTTCCGCAATCTCGTGCATACGCATCCGGCATGAGCGCTCATCCAGCAGCAGTGCGGCGCGGCCGAAAACTTCTGACACTTCACGCCATTGCGATACACGTACCAGCAGCATTACGGCTCGGCTGTCGGTGCTAACGGCCAGTACGCTCTTTCCGTCCGGAGAGTAACGCGGACTCCATAGCCCGGTAGTCCCGTTTAAATCCCGAATCTGTCCGCTCGCCAAGCTCAAAAGGTGTAGACACATTTGCCTGGCTGGACGATGGCCCCTCCGCTCACCAAACAGCAGACTGGCGTCGTCGGGCGACCAGGTCGGCACACCCTGATACCCGCCTTTAGGCTGGATCTCAACAGCAGTTCCGCCCTCCGCCTGTAACGAAAATGCGACAATGGTCGATTTCATCCCTTGCCATGAACGTGATTCTTCGTCCATCACGTGACCAGTGAGGCTGGTGGGCTCGGCGGGCGAACGCGCCAGCTGAACGCACCCACTATGATCACCTCTGCACTTCCAAACCGTTTGATTGGGCTCATGGAAGAATGTAATCCACTGGCGATCTGGGGAGTAATCCAACTCAATATGCGGCGTGCCGTTCCACAGATCGCGCCACTCATCTGTATTCGCATCAAAATACACGAGCTTCGGCCGGTTTCTTCATGGATCGCGAATACTGTCTCATCCGGCGCAGGCAGTGGCCACCTCCAACTGGCTGGACCGTGCTTAATTGCTCGGGTTTGGACTGAAAAAAGTTCGGTGAAGCGACTTTTTGGAGCCAAATGTCCCGGTTAAGGACTCCTTCGGCTTCATAAAAATTCCTTCGGCTTCATAAAAAAGTAGCGCCCTTTAAGTTCTCAGACAACGGCACACAGGTTCCTCTGATCGCGCTCCAACTCGCGGAGGCGGACTGGGGGCCGCGCAAATTGCCAGAGCGCTGTGTTTTCGGCCTTACGATCATCGACAGCAAAGCGCAAAACACCCCTGGCTTGGGACCATTTCAAGTCATGGGCATATCCCACATGGCCAATAAACTGGGGTTTTACGGGTCCCTTCAAGCGTGTAAACAGTAGATCTCCGTGTGAAACAAAGAACATTTCCATCTGTGCCTTTAAAGCTCGCAGCGGTGCCTAGCGAGTTCCCGTCTCGATCGGCCCACCAATGAAAAATCCGTGATCCGCCCCTCGCCGGATCCGGCCTCGGGAATGAGTAGGAGGTTGCTACCGTCGGGGGTGATGTCCTGTAGTTCGGCTCCACGGGGATCGGCAGTGGCGAGATGTAACCCCTGTTACAGGAACGGAAACAATCCGAGCAAAATCCTGTTTGTCTTCGGCGAAATACAAACGGCTGCGATTGCTAAGAATTGGTCCGTACTTAGGCTGCCCGTCGTTTATCAATTCACGAAACTCAAGGAGAGTCGCCGTTTTGCCCCCGTTGAGGACAATTGCAATCAGCGTCAGCGCTGCTGACCCGACCAAGATGCTGCTCCAAAATATCTGCGGCTCCAGGTGATTCCCGCTGTTCGCGGTTACCGAAGGCATTGCGAAACAGTCCGGCAGATTTTGCGACGAACCCAATTTAATGGGATGAAGAATCCCGAACTTTAATAATTGGGAGGCGGTCAAACAGCTTGAAAGGAATGGAAACGACCAAACATTTCCGGATAGTATGGGTGCGTGAGAACGCAGGGGTTGGGTCCGCAATTACTATGAATCCGGATCTTGTGATTACGTATCGTGGCTCGGGGATCCGTGTTCACCCGCCGAAAACAGCATCGGTACGCTCCGGTATTCTTCAGTAAGGTCGATGTTAAAAACTGGCATACTGAATCCTCATATTAATTCATTACTGAGTCGAATCCGTCACACGAACACCATCGTCATCGCCGACCGGAGCTTTCCGTTTTGGCCCCAGATCGAAACGGTGGACATTTCCCTCGTGGATGATATTCCGAAAGTCCTCGATGTATTCCGCGCGATTCAGGCAAACTTTGTTATCGGCCACGTATTTCAAGCGGAAGAGTTTCTGCAAGTAAACTCTGCCGAGACGGTTCGGGCGTTCACCGAAGCGCTGGCCAATGTACCTGTCACGCGGGAGCCGCACACTGCATTCAAAAAGCGTGTTCCAAGCGCAATCGGGTTGATTCGCACGGGCGATACTACGCCATACGCCAACTTGATCCTCGAATCAGCGTAGGGCAGGGTTGGTTGGTCAGCGTTGGGCCGATACCTCTAGTGGCGAGAGGGCATCGGGAGAAGCTGCGAGCGGATGCCGCTCCACAATGCCCTTGTGCTCCCGAATTGTAATCCACTGATTAGCCATTACGGTGCCGAAGCTTTCGATCTGGCGATCGGGCCAGCGAACGAACAGTTCCGCTTTGGTTTGGCGGCCTAAACCAAAATGAACACGGAAGTCACCCTGTGAAATGTGATAACCTCCGCTGCGAACTTCGTCAATCTGTTTGTGTCCTCCAGCAATTACCGTAATGCGGGCGCCTACAGCATCACGTCCTGACTCTGTGAGTGCACGTATCAGGAGCGAATTCCCATGCGGACCGAAGTTCTTTAAAAGTGAGGGGCGCTCAAAGAGGTTCACTACTACAACCTCCTCCGACCCATCATTATCTAAGTCGCCAACGGCAATCCCACGGGATGAATGTGCTGCCGTGATGCCGGGGCCTGCTTGAGAGGACATATCGAAAAACTGCCCATCTCCTCGATTCCAAAACAGTTGTCGCGGTTGTTGAAAATGTTCCCCAGTGCTGTATCTATCGATGAACGGATAGACGTGGCCGTCGGCGATAAAAAGATCCTTCCAGCCATCGTTATCGACATCGATGAATGCTGTCCCCCATTTGACATATTGTGTGTGAACTGCCAGTCCGGCGCCACTGGTCACATCGTCAAACATCATGTGGCCAAGATTCCTGTATAGGGTATTTGTGTCTGCCGAAAAATTTGTCTTGAAAATATCGAGACGGCCGTCGCCATCATAATCCGCCGCCGTCGCTCCCATTCCGGCCTGTTCGCGGCCGTCTTCGTTCACTGCGACGCCGGCTGCCAAGCCTATTTCCTCGAACGTTCCGTTCCGCTTGTTATGAAAGAGCAGACTAGGTGTGGAGTCACAGGCAATGTAAAAATCTGGCCAGCCATCATCGTCGAAATCGCCCGTTAGTACGGTGAAGCCATAATACTCTGGCGGTGTTTCCACGCCGGCTTGCTTTGTAACATCGATGAAGTGGCCACTTCCATCGTTGTGGTAGAGAGTCATGGATTCTCCCTTCAGACCTCTTGGTCCGCAGGGAACCGGAACTCCCTTCCAGTTGCATCCGCTTATTTCCCGTGGTCGCGGCGGGCCCATGGCCGCATAGTCGACATAGTTCGCAACGATGAGGTCCAGATGACCGTCACCGTCATAATCGATGAACGCACACCCCGTGCTCCAGCGTGGTTGGCTACGGTATAGGCCTCGCTGTCGTGCCTCGTCCCGAAAGGTTCCGTTTCCGAGATTATGCAGCAAGACATTGTGTCCCCATTGTGTTACGAAAAGATCAACGTAGCCGTCGTTATCAATATCCCCTGCGCAAACACCTTGGCCCCAGCCTAAGTGGCCGATTCCTGCTTTCTCAGTGACATCCTCAAAGTGCAACCTTCCGAGATTGTGATAAAGATGAGGGGTAAGCGGTGCACGGCCTGGGGTTAGTCGGTCGCCTTGCACAAAGAAAATATCGGGGAGGCCATCATTGTCGTAGTCGAATATCGCAACCCCAGTTCCGGTGTTCTCAATCAGGGCAGTCTGTTCCATATCACCGGATACCGCAACCGCGTCTAATCCTGCTTGTGTGGCGATGTCCCTAAAGTCGATCACGGGCGGCTTCATTCCGGGTGGAAGCGGGCGAGCAGGCTGATCCGACGCTCCAGTTGAAGCCATCTGAGGGAGGGCTTTCAATAGTAGTATGGAAAAAGGCACGAACGCGAGACCGACCGCGTAGCGACAGAGGGAATTGCGCACTACTGGGTCTCCACTTTTGATGAGGCGCTTTGCCAACGCGTTTGCTCGATCAATGCCAGCGCACGCGCAATATCAGGATCGCTTGGCTGCGTGCGACGCGCAGTGAGGAGTTCCTGCTTACCCTTGTCGATATCTCCGATTTGACAATAAAGCAATCCAAGATTTTTATGGAGATTTGCCTGAATGGCGCAATTTCCACAGATACGAATGGCCTCTTTTAGTTCGCGTAGTGCTTCTGGCAGCTCATGTGCGCGCATCGATGCCACCGCATCATTGCCGAGCGTGGCGGCCCGATCGAGAATCCGCCGGTCTTTTTGCACCGACTCATAACGTGCCATCATGCGCTCTGCTTCGGAAGGGTTGATGAGCCGCAATGCTCGTGCTAGCTTCCAAAGCGCCTGGCTATAGCTTGGATCGATTGCAATTGCTTCTCGCCAGGCAGGGATGGCTTCTTTAGTGTGCCCTTCGCGCTCTAGATTCTGGCCAAGTAAATACCAAGCCGGAGCATTATGAGGTTGAAGCTTGACGGTCGTTTGCAGGTAATTTACAGCCTTTGCGAAATCACCATTTTGCTCTTCAATCAGCGCGAGGTAATAATAAGGCTCAGCCAAGTCGGGTGCAAGCCGCGACGCCGTCTGGAATTCTGGCTGTGCCTCGGAGACTTTCCCCAAATCGAACAGCACCCGGCCACGGTTAAAATGAGTTGCCGCCGAATTCGGTGCAAGCTTCGTAGCAAGGGTCGTTTCCGCCAGCGCGGCTGGAAGATTGTAACTGTCGGCCAGCGCGATGGCTAAATCTAGGTGCGCTGCCGCAGATTGCGGTGCCAGCGTGACGACCTCACGCAAAAGAGCGATGCCCTCTTCATTCTTTCCTAGCCGAACCTTCACCTTCCCATCGGCTGAGAGGGCTTTCAGATCCTTTGGCATCAACTTTAAGGCCTCATCAAGCTCATTTTCCGCCGCGGTGAACTTCTGCTGCTGCGCCAAAACGAGGCCTAGGTTTAGGTGACCCTGCGCATAGCCTGGGTCGTCCTCAAGGGCTTGGCGCAGTAGCTTCTCTGCTTGTACACTGTCGCCTTTCAGTGCACAAACGACAGCCAGATTGCCACGTGCAGATGCCAATTGCGGATTTGCGTCAAGAGCGCTACGCAACCATTGTTCTGCTGACTTTAAATCTCCTGACGTGAGAGCGAGACGTCCCAGCTCAGCCCCAGCTTCGCCCATTTTGGGATCCAGACTCACAGCTTTTTCGAGCGCTTGGCGTTCACCGGCGATATCGTGCGCCGCGTCCAACGCCAAGGCCAGATTGTATTCTGTTTGCGCATTGTTGGGGTCGATCTGAAGCATTTGGCGGTAAATATCTGCTGCCTTCAAGGGTTGTCCGGAACGCAACAGCTCGTTTGCCTGATTCCCTTTTGCGGCCACCTGATTCAATGTGAATTCATGTTCTTTGGCTTTCTTGAACTCTTGCTCAACCTCCGCCGCCCGTGCTGAATCGCCGAGACCGCGCAAAACGCCGATTAACTGGAACTGCGCCGCAGTGTCTGAGGGTTTCAGCTCTACCGCCCGTTGCAGATGAGTCAGTGCTTCCTTCGGTTTTCCATTGCGAACGAGCACGAACCCGAGCTGGTATTGTGCATCGGGATCGTTCGGACGACCTGCAACCGCAACTCTGAGTTCACGTTCGGCCTTGTCATAGGTACCAAGACCTCGGTATACGGAACCTAGGAGCAAGTGGCCTTCCGGATCCGCTGGTTTTCGACTGACATAGGCTTCTGCGGGAGCGAGCGCATCCTGATATGCGGCTACGGTGACCAAAGCCTTCACCATCGCAAGGCGCGCTTGATCATCGCTTGGATCAAGCCGCAGCACCTGGGCGTATTCATCCGCGGCTTCGCGGAACCTCGATTCGTGGGCGAAAATATTTGCCAAGTTGAAGTGACCGCTCTTAAATTCGGGATGCGCTTTCACCAATTCATCTAGAATCCGAATAGAACCGCTAGCATCACCGTTTTGGTAAGTTGCGATACCGAGCGAAAGCATTAGATCAGGAGAGCCTGGCTGGAGCGCCAGTGCTCGACTCCAATAACGAATTGCCGCGGCATAATGGCGTTGTAACGAAAGCGCTTGTGCTAGATGATCGAGCGCGAAAACGGATTTTGGATCAACTTGCACAGCGGCTTCAAATTCTGCTTGTGCCGCCGCAGCTTGCCCCATATCTAACAGTACGGCGCCAAGAGAATTACGAATTTGGATAGAATCAGGCTTACTTTTTAGCGCGAGCTGGAACTGTTCCATGCCTTGGCGAAGCTGCTGCAGTCGAACGAACGCTACCCCGAGATCATAGTGCGCCTCGGCTGAATTGGGATCCAGTCGGATCGCTTCCTGGAAAGCTGCAACCGCACAGGTAAGCTTGCCAGCCTCAGCAAGGCGGGCACCCACGGCGTCATACACAGCCGTTCCGGGTTTTTCACGAATAGCCTGCTCGAAGGCTGGCGGTAGTTTACAGGCTTGAGGTAGTTGTCCTTGTGCCTTTGAAGTACAGAAGTATATAGTGGAGAACAAAAGTAGAAACATGCGGCCGAAGATTCTTCCGCGATAGAGATTCATGGGCTCCGCTCATTCAGTATAGTGCGAATTTTCCGATACAGTCACCGTTAACGTTCAGGTTCCCTGACGGTGATCACTTGATCGGCTGGAACATCATGCAGATATTGCCATATACCTGAAGGCCAGCGAATCTCAATCTCTCGGGCAGCCTGAGAAGGGCCGAGCCCGAAGTGCGCGCGCGGATCACTGGAGGCTGCATATCCAGTGCTCGTCGTGATTTGATCATATTGCTTCCGCCCATCGCTAGTGATCAGGCGAATTTGCGCCCCAATTCCCATGCGATTGCTCTTTGTGCCGATTAGCTTCAGAATCAACCAGTGGTTATGAGTTTCGGTAGTGTTACGCAATACACTAGCAGGAGCGCCCAAGGCTGTAATGACAAGATCAATTCGACCGTCATTATCGAGATCTCCATAGGCTAGCCCGCGGTGCGGGGCTGGTCGGATAAAATCAGGACCCGCCGTCGCGCTGACATCCGCAAACGTCCCATCCCCAAGATTTCGTAGCACGGCATTTGGCTCCGCGTAGTGAAAGTGACGAGAAATAGCATCGATATTGTCCATGACGTTGCCGCGTGCTACGAACAGATCTTTCCAACCATCGTTATCTAGATCAGCAATGCCGTTGGACCACCCAGACATTTCCCGGGTTATGGCCGCAATTCGGCTTGCTTGTGTCGCATTTATGAATTGCCCAGCTGCGTGATTTAGAAAAAGGGGAAATGTTTCGTTCTCGATTGCCGTATGCCAGATATCCGGGAAGCTGTCATTGTTGATATCCCGGAAGTCCACGCCCATGCCAGCAAGCGCATTGCCGTCCTCATTGTAGGCAACCCCGGCTTGAAACCCTACTTCCTCGAACCGCTTGCCACCCACATTATGGAACAGGAGATTAGGACTGTTGTCGTTAGCGACAAAAACGTCCATAAAACCGTCACCGTCATAATCCGCAAAGGCTACGCCCATCCCTTTGCCCATAACCGCCGAAATCCCAGTCTCTTGCGAAACATCAGTGAAGGTTCCGTCTCCGTTGTTGCGATAAAGCGTGTTCGGAAGCGGAGCGAAACTTCGAGGATGACAGTAACCCCGGCCGTTCAAGCCAATGCAGGCTGGTTCGTGATTGGGATCCCACTGACAGTAGTTAGAAACAAAGAGATCAAGCAGACCATCGTTGTTGAAATCAAACCAGCCAGCAGCGATCGACCACATTTTCCTGCCGTTAAACTTTGCCCCGCTTAAACCGGCCTTAGCCGTGACATCCGTGAATGTTCCGTCTCCGTTGTTATGGAAGAGTTGATTACCGTTGACGTTAGCTATAAACAAGTCAGGCCAGCCGTCATTGTCATAATCTCCTACAGCCACCCCCATTCCGTAACCCGCCCCCGCCAAGCCGGCGCGCTCAGTGACATCTGTGAACGTTCCGTTGCCATTGTTATGAAACAACCTGTTGTAATACTTCGGTCCTGTTTTGACGAGCGACGGCATATCCGCTCCATTGACAAAATAGATGTCAAGCAATCCGTCGCCATCATAGTCGAAAAGAGCTACCCCAGCCGGCATAGTTTCGGGCTGATGTTTTTCTGGCGTTGGACAATTCTGGGTTACAAAATAAATCCCGGCCGATTTCGCAATGTCTTTGAAGCGAATCGGCGCGGGCGAAGGAACAACAGCGCGCAGCAGCAAAACACCTATAAAGAGGCCAGCACCGATCCATGTAGAGCGGAGAAACACGAGCTCACTTGGCTTCCTTAGTCGGCTCATGAATCGTCAGAATCCGATCAATCGGAGGATTCTCCACTTTCTGTACAATCCCGCTCGGCCACGTAATTTCTACAAAACGGACCGAGTGCTCCGTTCCCAAACCAAAATGCACGCGCTTGTCACTGGCAGAAAGGTAGCTGCCAGCGGTACTCACGGTTGCATATTGACTTAGCCCATGCTCACTCAGCAAATGCACACGTGCGCCAATACCGTCACGATTGCTGACATTGCCCACCGTGTTAACTGTCAGCCAGTGATTCGCATTTCCATGATTACGAAGAATCATGGGTTTACCATCCAGACAACTGACCACAACGTCGATTTGGCCGTCGTTATCAAGATCCCCGAATGCCGCGCCGCGTGCTGCTTGCAGCGTTTGGAATGAAGGGCCACCTTGCTCGGATACATCTTCAAACTTTCCGGCGATGTTTCTCAAGAGTAGAAGTCGCTCCAAATAATGAACGTTGCTCTGAAAGTATTGAATGTTATCCATAACATGGGATTGGGCCACAAACAAATCTTTCCATCCGTCATTGTCATAATCGATGAACCCGGTGCCCCAGCCAGAATGTGCCATGCTCAGGCGAGCGACGCCGCTTTGAGCGGAGATGTACTGAAAGGTGCCTTTTAGGTTGTGAAAAAGAGCATATTTCTGATTCGCCAGATCATTGATAAAGATGTCCGGCCAGCCGTCATTGTCGTAATCCTGAAATGCTACTCCCATCCCTGAAAATGCCTGGCCGTTTTCGTCGTATGCGACGCCGGCTTGCATGCCCACTTCCGTAAAGGTTCCATTGTGGTTATTGTGAAAAAGCTGCTCGGCAATTGCGTCGTTGGCGACCAGAATGTCCGGCCAGCCGTCGCCGTCATAGTCGTTCACCGCCACACCTAAGCCCTTCCCGGGAGCCCCCGCAATACCGGATCTTATACTCACGTCCGTGAAGGTACCATCTCTGTTGTTGTGATACAGAAAGTAGCTGACTGGTTTGAAGATGTCGGGATGGCAATAAGCCCGTTCGCCTTTTTCCGGAGCACCGCATGGCAAATTTTTCGAAAAGTCCCAATCCAGATAACGTGCCACGAAAAGATCAAGATAGCCATCACGGTCATAGTCGAAGAACACAGCACCGGTCGACCAACCGCCAGCGGCGACTCCGGCTCTCTCCGTCACGTCTGTAAATGTGCCGTCTCCGTTATTGTGGTAAAGAATGTTGCGCCCGAAGTTGGTCACATACAGGTCCGGCCAACCGTCGTTATCGTAGTCGCCTACCGCAACGCCCATTCCGTAGCCGGAGCCGCACAACTTTGCCCTTTCTGTAACGTCGGTAAACGTGCCATCCCCGTTATTGCGGTAAAGCCGGTTCCAGAACCTCGGGTCAGATTTGTCTGGCTGAGCTTCCGGAGGCATCGGACTATGAAGACGTGCACCGTTAACAAAGAACAAATCCTGGCGCCCGTCGCCATCATAGTCAAACATCGCCACACCCCCAGGCATGGTCTCGATAAGATACTTTTGCGGCGTACGCGAAGACATCAGGCGAAACATAATGCCCGACCTTGGCGAGATATCTTCGAAGAGAAAAGAACTCTGTTGCTCTCGGTTGCTATCGAGCTTAGCAAAAGCGACTAGAGCCGGTATGAGAAGCGGCCAGACGGATTTCTGATTCAATCCTACCTAGAAGTAAAATTTTAGCCCCATTTGCAATTCCCGCGGTGCATTGGCCTGAGAAGTGATTACACCAGGATTCGGATTGTCGATATTATTTCGCGGATAGCCAAAAATAACATTATTTAATACGTTAAAGGCTTCCGCGCGAAACTCAAAATATCGTGATTCCCCTAGTCCGACATGAAACTGCCGGAATAGTGACAAATCAAGGTTCTTACCC
>Ga0070738_10002027_pt1 | contig 34281 bp, 30 predicted proteins | sample Coa_R2_2_FD_66446 | JGI IMG/M metagenome (GOLD analysis project Ga0070738, IMG submission 66446) | Surface soil microbial communities from Centralia Pennsylvania, which are recovering from an underground coalmine fire - Coalmine... | ecosystem: Environmental > Terrestrial > Soil > Unclassified ...
GAATCAATCCTTCCGCGGACTCTGGGGCATGGATCTAAGAGAACTCGCGCTCGCGGCTCTCGAGGAAACTACCCGAGTTTTGGAACGCGATTCGTCTCGCCTGAACAAATCGGCGGCTTAATGCGTCAGCGAGTACACCACATAGTTCACGCCAATGCGGATCCCCAGCTCGGAGTACTTATCCGGATAGTGGGGCTCGTCCGCCCATTCCCATGAGTCGCCCACGTCGCTGTTGAACGTCATCGCCACCATCAGGCGGTGGTGGTCGTCGTATATGCCAAACCAATGCGGAACCGAGCCATCGCTGCGGTAGGTGCCGCCCATTCGAAGCGCCCATTCGCCCGGGATCTGATAGCGGTCGTCGAGGTCGTAAACGGTGTGAAAAATGGCGTCCTTATCGTCGATTTCCACGATTTCACGGTCGGGGAAGACGTCTTTGATGCTCTCTTCAAAGCGATCCCACTCCCGCGTTCCCCAGAAGTCGTCGAGATAGAGGAATCCGCCGCGCAGAAGATAATCGCGGAGCTTGGCGGCCTGCGCCTCGGTCAGCTTCCAGTCGCCCAACTCGCCGGCCGCGAGCCATGGCCAATTAAAGGCGTCGTCGTCGTCATCGAGATTCACGGGCTGCTCGACGGAGCGCACATGAATTCGGGTCAACCGCCGCAGCGCTTGCGCGAAATGCCGGTCGGCGCGAGGATAATCCTGCGTCCAGCTTGTGCCTCCTTCGCGCCAGTCACCGCGCCGGAACCGGCCGCGCCCGCCGAATTGCGCGTAAGGATGCTGGGGATACATCAAGCGCGCGAAAATCCACTCGGTCTTCTCTTGATAATCGGCGGGCAAGGGAATATCGTCGTAGGCTTCCATGCTCCGGTATACACGGAAAGGCTTTTGGAAGGCCGCCAAGGTGGCGGTGAAAACCAAAGCGGCCGCCAGCGCGCATGCAAGCTGCCGGCTCTTTGGGCGGAGCGGCATACTTAGGAGGATAGCACCGATCGCACAAGGGAGCGCGCCCCGGCCGCCGGCGGACCGCTTCCGCTACTCAAAGATGTAAAGCGGCATCCCGCGCGCCGGAGGCGGAGCCTCTTCGAGAACGGCGGTGTCGCCTCCCGCGCCCACTGGCTGGGGTTGCTCCTGAAATTGGCGCCAATACAACCCGCCTTCCGCCAGGTAAACTTCCAAGTCGGCCGGCGTGGGAAGCGTCCCCTGAATCAAAGCCTCGCTGAGCGGGTCTTCGATGTATTTCTGGAGCGCCCGCCGCAAAGGCCGCGCGCCATAGCTGCGGTCTGTGCAGGTTTTCTCCAGAATATGCCTGGCGGCGTCGGTGGCCAGGCGGATCTTGATCTGCTTGGCGGCCAGGTTGTGGTTGATTTGGCCGGTGAGCAGGTCCACGATCTTCAAAAGGTCATCGTCGGTGAGGGAAGTGAACAGGATGATTTCATCTAGGCGGTTCAGAAACTCCGGATTGAACGCCTTCTTGACTTCGCCCATCACTTGGTCTTCCACCTTCGCCGGCAAGCCTTCGCTGGGCGCGGCGAAGCCCATGGGCGAACGCTTCTCCAGGAACCGGGCGCCGAGGTTCGAGGTCATGATGATGATGGTGTTCTTGAAATCGACGGTGTTTCCCAAGCCGTCGGTCAGTTGGCCGTCTTCAAACACCTGAAGCAGGATGTTGTATACATCCGGGTGCGCCTTCTCGATTTCGTCCAGGAGAATGATCGAATACGGCGCGCGCTTGACGCGCTCGGTCAATTGGCCGCCCTCTTCATAGCCGACATATCCCGGAGGGGAGCCAATGAGCTTCGATACCGAGTGCTTTTCCATAAACTCGGACATGTCGAAGCGGACCAGCGACTTTTCACTGCCGAACAAAAACTCCGCCAGCGCCCTCGCCACTTCCGTTTTGCCGACGCCCGTGGGGCCGAGGAACAGGAACGATCCGGAAGGCCGCTTGGGCGATTTCAGGCCCGCCCGCGAACGGCGGATGGCCCGAGCCAGCGCCGAAATGGCTTTCTCCTGGCTGATGATCCGGCGGTGCAGTTCTTCTTCAATGCGGAGGAGCTTGGAAACCTCTTCTTCCTTGATCGCCGTCATGGGCACGCCGGTCCAGCGCGCCACCACTTCCTCGATATCGTCCTTGGTGACGACGCCCGTGGAAGTGTCGTCGAGATTGTATTTGTCGCGCAAAGATCGCAGATTCTCCCGCTCCTTGCGTTCTTCATCGGAATAGAAACGCGCCTTTTCAAATTCGTGATTGGCGATGGCGTTCTCCATCCGGTGCACGATGAATTTGATGCGCTTCTGGATTTCGGCGACTTCGCTTGGAAGCGTGGTCTGGCGCAGCTTCACGCGCGCGCCCGCTTCGTCGATCAGGTCGATGGCTTTGTCGGGCAGGAAGCGGTCCGGAATGAAGCGGACGGAAGTGTGAACGGCGTTTTCCAGCGATTCGTCCGTGTAGGCGACCGCGTGGAATTTTTCGTAGCGCTCCTTGATTCCGAACAGAATCCGGATCGCGTCGGATTCGTTCGGCGGCGGCACCTTCACCGCCTGGAACCGGCGCTCCAACGACCGGTCCTTTTCGATCGATTTGCGGTACTCCGCCGGCGTGGTGGCGCCGATGCACTGGATTTCACCGCGGGAAAGCGCAGGTTTCAAAATATTGGCGGCGTCCAGCGAGCCTTCGGCCGAACCCGCTCCCACCAGCGTGTGCAACTCATCGATAAAGATGACCGCGTTCTGGTGCTCCATCAGCTCCTTCATGATGGTCTTCAGCCGCTCTTCAAACTGGCCGCGGTACTTGGTTCCGGCGACAATGAGGGAGAGATCCAGCGCCAAAATGCGCTTATCGGAAAGAAACGAGGGAACGTCGCCGTCGGCGATGCGCTGGGCCAGTCCTTCGACGATGGCCGTTTTCCCCACGCCGGGCTCGCCGATCAGAACCGGGTTGTTCTTGGTGCGCCGGCAAAGAATCTGCACGACTCGCTCCAGTTCATAATCCCGGCCCACCAAAGGATCGAGCAAGCCATCGATGGCGGCCTGAGTCAGGTCGCGGCTGAATTCGCTCAATAGCGAGCTTTCCTTGGGGCGGTTGGACATCTTTTCGGAGCTCTGGCGCGCCACGTCTTCCCGAACCTGCGAGAGCCGCAGACCCCGCTCATGGAGTATATCGGCGGCAAAACACTTCTCCTCGCGCAATAGGCCCAGAAGAAGATGTTCCGTGCCGATATGCTTGTGGTTGAGCCGCTCGGCTTCTTCCGCCCCGTAGGCGAGCACGCGCTTGCACTCGTGACTGAGCGGCAAATCCACGGACGTGGAAACCTTCTCGCGCATCGTGGTGTGAGCTTCGATCTGCTTGCGGATCGACTCCACGGAGGCATTGGAGCGCAAAAACCGGCTCGAGAGGGTCTTGTCTTCGCGGAGCAAGCCTAGCAGCAGATGCTCGGTCTCGATGCACGGGCTGCCGAACTGGCTGGCTTCATAACGGGCGAAAAAGATGACCCGGCGCGCCTTTTCCGTGTAACGTTCAAACATAATTCTCTCTCCCCGGCTCGCCCTCCGAGCCTGAAGACGCCGGACCACCAATTTTAACGATGGCCCGGCGCACATGATCCAAACTCAGCCCGTCGGCCCCTGGGATCTCCGCTTTTGGGCAGGTTTCCTCTTGGAGCCATCCGAGAGCCAGATGCCCGGCTCTCATCTTCTTGTGCCCCATCAGACCGGCTTGCTCCCTGGAATACCAGTACCCTCGCCGGATTTCCTCGGTGGGTTGTGAAACCATGGCGGAAACCTTTTCGCGCCGCGGCGGCTCCGGTGGGATCGGATATTGTAACGCGGCCGCGCTTGCGTCAAAAAAAGGCTCCCCGGCGCGTCTCCAGGGCTCAATTAATGGATGCTTCGCCTCGATGCAAGGATTCCCCAAGGTCCCCGCCGCTGCCGAGTCCAGCGCGCGCTCGCGCGCATGGCTGACAGGCAGATCCGCCGAGGGGGGGATCTTCGCCCTTTCGGTGTATCGCTCAAACATGGGGAGACTCCGCGGCCAAGGCGGGAGAAAAGGCGGACAACTGGCCTCGCTCCAACGCCAGGACGCGGTCGGCCCGGCGGGCGAAAGTCAGATTGTGCGTGACATGAATCGAAGTAAACTGCCGGGCGCGGTGCAGATCTTCCAGCAGGCCCATAATCATCTCGCCTGTGCGGAAGTCCAGGTTGCCGGTCGGTTCATCGGCGAGCAGCACGCTGGGATTGCCCACCAACGCCCGCGCGAGAACCACCCGCTGCTGCTCCCCCCCCGAAAGTTCCCCCGCGCGGTGTGACGCGCGGTCGCGTAATCCAACTTCATGCAACCTCGCCATCGCCTGGGGCTCCGCCTGCACGCGGGATTCACCCCGGATCAGCAGCGGCATCATCACGTTTTCTAGCGCGGAAAACTCGGCCAGAAGCGATTGAATCTGCCAAACAAACCCAATCTCCCGGTTGCGGAATTCGGCCAACTTGCTTCCGGAAAGGCTGGAAATGTCGTGCTGCCCGAAGTATATCGCACCCGACGTCGGCCTGTCCAGACCGCCTAGAAGGTGCAGCAACGTGCTCTTGCCGGCCCCGGACTCGCCCACCAGCGCGAGCTTTTCGCCGGCGGAAACCTCGAAGTTAAGCCCTGAGAACACGGTGAGATTCGCCCCGCCGGAGCGGTAGTTTTTGGTCAAATTCACCACCCGGATCGCGGCAACCTCATCTCCCATCGCTACTTTCATTCTAGCGGAGGGTCCGGGATCGCCGTGCGCCGCACGTGACGCTTCCTTGGGCGGATTCGCCGCGGGTTGAAGGCTGGCCCCGCCTCAGAGAACATTTCTAGTATGATTTGTTCTATCGTTGAATGGAGCGAAGCTTGCTTCAATAGTCGCGTCTTGGAGGGGGAGCTCTTCATGAACCGCTTGAAAAATCCAGCGATTGCGTTGCTTGCCGCGCTTGCGGCGCTGAGTTGTTCCGACACACTGCGCGCGCAAACTGTGCTCGCCGTCACCCCCGCTTCCCTCGCCTTCAACAACGTGCTCGATGGAACTACCAGTCCTGCGCAGACGCTGAACATTAGCTGGAACCAGAGCTTGACGGGCACGGCCGTTTTGCTAGCCAACCAAAGCTGGATTGTGCTGTCGACGAATACGGTTAACTTCAGCAGCACTCCCTCGGCTGTGAACGTCTCGGTAAACCCGCAAAGCCTGGCGGTGGGAAATTACTCCGGCGTGATCACCGTAACCACGGGCAACGGTCCGAGCGCGCTCTCGCAGACCGTGTCCGTGTCCATGACGGTGACCGGAACTTCAATCCTTTCCGCCCAGCCTGCCAGCCTTTCTTTTACCGCGGCTCAAGGCTCAAATTCGGGCGCGCCGGCCAGCATTCCCGTTACCATCGCCAGCAGCGGGCAGGCGCTGAGCTTTACTCTCTCCGCTCAAACCCAGACGGGAAACTGGCTCCTGCTCAGCAACTCCTGCCCCTTATCAGCCCCTTGCACCACCGGAAGCGCGTCCCAGTTTTCGGTGCAGGTGAATCCGTCGGATCTGACCACGGGGACTTATTCGGGCAACATTCTGGCCGCTAGCACGACGACCACCGACAGCGTGAACATTCCCGTGACGCTGATTGTGAACCCCAATGCGGTCCTCAGCGTCTCTCCCGCCAATCCACCTCCCTTCCTGTGGCAAAGCGGAACGCCGAATCCCAACCCGCAGCCGTTAAGCGTGACCGCAACTAACGGAGCAACGGTGAATTTCACCGCCTCGGTGAGCCCGGCCGTGCCCTGGCTTACGGTGACCGCGCTCAGCGGGAGCACGCCCGGCACGATTTCCATAGTCCCCAACCCGGCGGGGGCCGGACTCGCCCCGGCCACTTACACGACGAACGTGGTCATCGCCAGCGGAGCCAATACCGTTTCCGTGCCCGTAACCTTGATCGTGGCTGCGCACCCACTCATCCAGCTTTCCGCCACCTCGCTAACCTTCACGGGACAATTTGCCGTGACCACGCCTCCCGCTACGCAAGCTGTCCAGGTCATGGCTTCCGACAACAGCGCGCAGGGATTCCAGTTCTCCGTAGCGACCGTGGGCGCATCCTGGCTCACGGCAAGCACGACAGGGGCGAACTTCTCAAGTTCCGGTTCAGGGACCACCCCGGCCACGCTCACCCTCCAGGTGAATCCTATAGGCTTACAGGTGGGCACGCACATGGCCAACATCTCGGTGACCCCGACCAACGGCGACAGCTACGCCGAAACCATCGCCGTGACCTTTTCGGTGACGGCCGCTTCAGTATTGCAAGCCGGGCCGCAGAATCTGCTGTTCAGTTACCAATTGGGCCAGAGTCCACCCGGAGCGCAATTGATCTTCGTCGCCAGCACGGGCCAGCCCTTGTCATTCACGACGGCGGCAAGCGTGGCGGCGGCGTCGAACTGTCCCACCAACTGGCTGTCGGCGACTATTCCGGGAGGCGCGAGTTCCGCGACGACTCCCACCAACGTTTCGATCAACGCGTCGGTCTCCGGCATGACGCCAGGTTTGTGCTCGGGGGCTGTCACGCTCACGCCCTCCAACTCCGGCGCGCCCGTGATCATCGGCGTGACCGTCGCCATTACCGCGGCCAATCAACCGGCGCTGTCGGTTAGCATGCCCGTGACACCGACATTTGGATTCGGCGTGGAAACGGCGCCGGCGGGCGGCAGTTCCTATGTCCGCACGATTTCTCTGACGAGCACCAGCGCCACCGCCGCCGTGGACTTCACCGCCGCGGCGACTAGCGTTCCTGCGGGCTGGCTCAGCGTGGGCCCGAGCCTTGGGAACACGCCCACCAATCTCTCCGTCACAATCAATCCGGCGGCGCTGACCACTCCGGGAACCTATAACGGCAGCATCACCATCGCCTCTTCCACCATTCCGAATTTTCAGCTCGCCGTTCCGGTGGTCCTGAATTTGACGTCCAACGTCACCGTGACGGCGTCGCCTTCGTCGCTGAGCTTCGCCGAAGCGCAGGGCGGGCCAGTTCCGGCTTCGCAGAACCTCACCTTGACTAGCGCCGGCGGCGCGGCGAACTTCACTTCCTCGATTCAGTACGCCAATGGGAGCAACTGGCTCCAGGTTTCGCCCGGCAGCGGCGCGGCCAGCGGAACCCTCCAAGTCAGCGTCCAGCAGAACACCCTGTCGCAGGGAACCTACAACGCGACGATCCTTCTCAGCTTCGTGGGCGCCGCGACAAATTCGATTGCGATTCCCGTCACACTAACGGTAGGGCCGCCGCAGACGGTGGGCGTATCGCAAACCTCGCTCAGCTTCGCCTACACGATCGCCGGCGCGGCTCCGGCGCCGCAGAAGATCACCGTTAGCAGCACCGGCGGTCCTGTCGCATTCTCCGTGGGAACCACAACCACCGGCAGCGGCGCGGGCTGGCTAAGCACCGACATTACCAAAGGAACCACGCCGATGGATATCAACGTCAGCGTCAATCCACAAGGGCTTGCCGCCGGAACCTATCAAGGATCGGTATCGATCAGCGCGCCCACGGTGCTGGCGGCTCCCATCATCGTGCCGGTGCAGCTTGTGGTGTCCCCGGCGCCGGTTCCGCAGCCCACGCGAGTCTACAATGGGGCAAGCTTCGCGGCCACCTACATCGCTCCGGGGGAGCTGATCAGCATTTTCGGATTGAACCTGGGCCCGGCTACGCCCGCGAGCTTCAAAATTAACTCGAGCGGCGGCGTGGACAACACGCTTTCCGGAGTGCAAGTGTTGTTCAACGGGAATCCAGGCACGCCTCTGTATGTTTCGGCGACGCAGATCAATGTGGTCGTCCCGTGGGAGATTAATGGACAGATTACGGCGAGTGTGGTCGTATCCTTCAATAACATCCAGTCGGCTCCGCTGAATTTGGCGGTGACGGCCCAATCCCCCGGCTTGTTTACGGTGAACGCGCAAGGCACGGGACAACTCTCGGCAGTCAACCAAAACGGCTTCTACAACAGCCCCTCGACCAACGCGCTCAATTCGGGGCCTGCGGCGCCGGGAAGCATCATCTCGGTCTATGGCACGGGCGGCGGCCAAACCATCCCTCCCGGGACGACCGGCTCCGTTACGCCGATCCCCGCCGGCCCAGCGGGTTTGCTGAAGATCCCAGGGACCATAACCGCGACCATCGGAGGCCAACCGGCGGCCGTGACATTCGCGGGAGCGGCCCCGGGTCTTGTGACGGGAGTGTTCCAGATCAACATCCAGGTTCCGAACGGCGTGACCGGCCTCGCCCTGCCGGTGACCGTCACGATCAATGGGGCCACGACGAATAACGTATCGGCGACGGTGGCCGTGCAGTAGCTCAGAATTGATACAGCATCAAATACACCACCACGCCGGTTACGCTCACATAGAGCCAGATCGGGAACGTCCAGCGCGCGATGGCCCGGTGGCGCGGGAAATTGCCCTTTAGCCCGCGGCGCAACGTAAGGATCGCCAGCACTGGCACCGCGGCGGCAAGAATCGTATGCGTCGTAAGGATCGTGAGATAGACGCCGCGGATAAAGCCGGTCTTCGTATAGTAGACGACCCCGGCCAGCGAATGGTACACGAGATAGGAGATGAGAAACAGAACCGACACCGCGAATGCGGCCAGCATGACTCGCTTGTGAGCCTGTTTTTTTCCGCTGCGAATTAGCTGGAAAGCGATCGTCAGAAGCACGGCGGCCACACCGTTCAGCGCGGCGTTCAGTGCGGGAAGATCGTTCACGCCGATGACCCGGAGGTTCACGATCGCTCTCGAAGCAACCTCTTGGCGTCTGAAATTAAACGTGGGATAGCGTCCGGCTCCGACGTGAGGTAATAGCCCCGAACCCTGGACTTCCGATCCATCAAAACGAATCGCGTGGAATGCTGGAGCGTTCCGTCAATGTCGCCGAGATGAAACACGTCGCGATCCAAATGTCTTAGACTCTCCACCGGGCCGGTGAGGAAATACCAAACGCCCGGCCGCGCCGCATATCGCACGGCGTAATCTGAAAGCGCCTGCGGAGTATCGCGGGCGGGATCGATGGTGAAGGACACCAGCCGTACATCGGACACCGCCAGCGCGGTCTGCACCTGGCGCATCTGCGAACTCATGCGCGGGCAGGGGCCGGGACAGTTGGTGAAAATGAAATCCGCCACCCAGACGTGGTTCGCCAGTTTGGCGCTATCGAAGTCGGCGCCGGTCTGGTCGGTAAGCGTGAAGCGGGGCACGTCCGCAAGCTTGGGCAGGTCGGCGCGCCGGTCGCAGCCGGCCAGCCATGCGCCGCCGGCGAGCGCCAGCACGCCGATGAAGCTAGAGGCCCTTGCCGTCCAAAACGAGAAGTCCATACAGCAACGGAAGATAGACTACGCTGGCCAGCAACACTTGCCGGGCCCGCAGAATGGTGCGCTGCGAAGCCACCCGGAACCCGGCGTAGAGAATCAACGCTCCTAAGATCAGCGCGCCAAACAAATAAACGTTGCCGGCCATCGAGAAAAAGCTCGGAGCCAGGCTTATGGGAACAAGAGCCAGAGAGAACCAGAGGATGCGCCGGGCCGTGGAGTCGCCGTTCGGCTCGACCACCGGCAGCATGCGGATCCCGGCGCGGGCGTAATCCTCGCGGTACATCCACGCAATGGCGTAAAAGTGCGGAAATTGCCACAGAAAGAGGATGGCGTAGAGAATGCCGGCCTCAAAGTTCAAGTGGCCGCTGGAGGCGGCGTAGCCGATCAGCGGCGGCATGGCGCCTGGAATCGCGCCAATGGTCGTCGAGATTGGCGAGCGGCGCTTGAGCGGCGTGTATACGAAAAGGTAGCTTGCTAGAGTGAACAGCGCGAGCAGGCCGGTGAGGACGTTCACGCCGAGGCATAGCAGAGCGAACCCGGCGGCCGAGAGCTCGACCCCAAACCAGAACGCCCGCACCGGCGTCAAACGCCCGGAGGGGATCGGACGGGCCTTGGTGCGCCGCATCAGAGCGTCCGGTTCGCTCTCATACCACTGGTTCAGGGCCGCCGTGCCGCTGGCGATCAGGCCCGTGCCTAAAAGGGTGTAAAAGAGCCGAAGCCAACTCCAGCCCGGCGCCAGATGCGCGCCAAAAAGGAAACCGATCGCCGTGCTCATTAGGATGAAGCAAGTGATGCGAGGCTTGGTGAGCTCGATATAGCTCGCGGCTCGAACCGTCATGAAATCACCGCCACGGTTTCTTCCGCTTGCTTTTCGGGATGGGGCGCGGCCACATTGCGCCAGATCTGAATCGCCAGTACGACGCTCGAGGCGAGCGTGAGCGCGCCGATGGCCACGTGGGCGATCGTGAAAATCAACATCGGCGCCGGTTTCTCGGCCGCGCCAAGCCGCGCAAAATACGTCTCGATCCCCAGAAACACCTGCGCCAGAGTGACCCCCAGAAGCGTTTTCGCGGCGCGCCGCAAGGTAGCATGTTGGGGAAATTGGTGAAGCACAAACGCGGCTAAAATCAGAATGACGAAAGAGACGATCATCGCGCCGGCGACGTGAGGCAAAATTCCGAGAGCGCCATGCCGGAAGCCCGCGCCCAGCGCGATCTGCGCCAGTATCAGCCCCGCTGTAGCCGCGGAGAGGCTCCGAAGGCTCGGTTTTCCGTAGTCCTGCACTATCTGGGGGCCAAGGCGCCATCCGCGCGACGTGAAAATGGCAACGGCGACCGTAGTCGAGAAAAAGAGTTGCGCTAGGCAGGCGTGGGAGATGCTAACGGCCGGAGGCAGCAGCAGCAATACCGTCAGGCCGCCGAGGACGCCTTGAAGGATCACCGCCGCCAACGCCACCCAGCCTAGCCTTCTCATCCAGCGCCGCGGCTCCCCGACGGCCAGCCAGATGGCCAGACCCACCGTGAGCATGCCCACGAATGTGGCCACCATGCGATGGCCATGCTCCCAAAGAACTCCGCCAACCATCGGCGGCATCACTTGTCCATAAGATAAAGGCCAGTCGGGCACCGATAAGCCGGCTTGATGGCTTGTGACGGAGGCGCCGGCGACCACTAGCAAAAGGGTGCACACCGCAAGAAGGACGGCGTAGCGGTGCAACCAGGGAGACGGCATAAATTCTTTTTAGATTATAACTCTTCCAGTCTGAATAGAAAATTGACTGGCTTCGCACGTAGTTTAGGACACCCCGGAAAGGGGGTGGGTTCCCTCAGCCGTCATCCCGCTCAAGGGCGCCGATCAGCTTGGCGGCGAAGACCGATGTCGGCTCGGCGCGAGGCCCAGGCGAAGGCTCGGCGGGATGCGGGGCGTCCGCCATCGGTTGGCCGGCGGTTTCTGATTCGAGAAACTTGCACTTTTTCAGGACCGACCGCTCCAGGACGGGGCTGTACGCCGTCCAAACGCCTTCCACCAGTTTGTCTTTCTCGATCAAGCCACGCATGCACTCCATCTTGGAATCCAGGTTGTCGATGCAGTGCAGCAAGAGGGCCTCGGGAAACAAAGGCATCTTGGGCGAGCCAAATTCCAGCTCCCCATGGTGGCTCAAAATCATGTGGAGCAGGAGGTCATGGAGACGACGCGGGAACTGAGGCAACCCGCGCAGCTTCTCCTCGACAATTCCGATCCCGATCATGATGTGGCCCAGAAGTTGGCCCTCACTTGTATAAGCGATGCTGCGGGAATAGGAAAGCTCGCGAATCTTGCCAATGTCGTGCAGCAGCACGCCGGTCAGCAGCAAATCGAAATCGACGCCAGGGTAATGCGCGGCGGCAAACTTCGCCAAATGACACATCGATAGCACGTGCTCGATCAATCCGCCAATCCAGGCGTGATGAACGCTCTTGGCGGCGGGTGCGTCGCGGAACGGCCGGGCGATCGATTCGTCGCCGAAAATGGCTTCGGCCAGAGACTTCAGATGAGGATCGACCATGCCGGCGATCCAAGCTTGAAGCTCGCGGAACATCTCGCCGCGATCCCGCGCCGACGTGGCGAAAAAGTCGGATGCATCCACCTCCGAGTCGGCTACGGGCTGGATCTTATGCAAAAGGAGCTGCGGCCGGTTCTGGAAGATCTGGAAAAGGCCCTTTACCCGCACGAAATCGCCGCGATCGAAGGTATCCAGGGCTTCCGAGGCGTTGTCGAACATCTTTGCCTCCAGATCGCCCGTGCGGTCGGCGAGAGTCAGCGCCAGATAGGGCTCTCCGCTCCTTTTCTGGCGGATGTCCTTGTAGGAAACCAGAAAAGTTCCCTGAACGGTCTGGTTGGCCTGAAGCTCGCTGACGTAGGGCGACTTCACCGCGAGGACGACGTCCCGGTCTTGTCCACCGAAGTGCCGGGGACGGGAATGATCTTGAACAGCTTCTTGTGGTGGGTTTTCGCCAGCTCCTCCTTAGTCACCGTTTCCGGTTTCAACTCGGCCGGGTCCATCCACTTGGTATCCTTGCCGGCGACGGCGCCGGAGTCGGCGTAGCCTGGCTTGATTTCGAGGAACGCCGTTTCGCGCAGCTTATTCAAATACGCGCGCTCGGCCGCCGGCAGGCGGTCTTGCAGCATGCGGTTTTGAATCTCGTTTTCCACCTCGTCAAACGAAGCGAGTCCGGCTTTGTAATGCTCGTCTACGCGGAGAATAATGTAGCCGTTGGGAAGCTTGATGGGATCGGTGACGTAGCTGCGCGGCTGATCCCAGATGGCGGCTTCCAGCTCGGGCAGCATTTTTCCCTTCTCGTAAGGCGGCAACGCTCCGCCTTCCTGGGCGGTAGCGGCGTCGTCGGAATTGTTCTGAGCCAGGTCCGCAAACTTCTCGCCCTTTTTGGCGCGCGCGGCCAGATCCTTCGCTTTTTTCTCCGCCAGCGCCTGGGCGGCCTCGTCCTTGCCCGAAGTGGAAATAAATATTTGCCTTAGGAACACGCGCTCCTGCCGCTGGAAATCGCCCTTGTGCTGCTCATAATAGGCCTGGAGCTCTTCTTTCTTGAACTGAATTTTCCTGACGATCTCCTCTTGGATCACGCCATCCACCAAAAGCTGATTCTTCATCTCGCCGCGATAGTCTTCGTAAGCCTCGCCCGATTGTTCCTTTACCCAGTCCTGAAATTTCTGGGGATCCGCGATGCCGGAACGGCGCTGAAGCTCGGCCATGCGTTTGTTCAGGTCGGAATCGACCTTCAGGTCCATTTCCTTGCCTTTTTGAACCATGAGCAATTTGTCGATGCGGTCGCGAAGCAAGTCGGCCATTTTGGAATTCAGCGCGTCTTGCAGCCTTTGACCAGCCAGATTTTGCTGGCGAAGCTGCTGTTCAAGCTGCTTTCGATCGTGGTCCAAGTCGTTCCGCGTGATAATGTCGCCGTTTACCTTGCAGACAATCTCTTCGACCACGTCCACGCGCGCGGCGAACGCCGGCAAGCAAAGGATCAAAACAGCAAAAGACCGCATGGTCCAAGTATATCGTGTAGAATGGGTGGTCCTTAGCGGCACGCAATGACGAACCTCGCTACCTCGGAATCTCGCGCGCCGGCCGAAAAGCCGCGGACCGGCTATGCCTGGTACGTGGTAGGCGTGCTCACCGCGATTTACATGCTGTCGTTTGTAGACCGCCAGATTTTAGGGCTGCTGGTCCCACAAATCGAACGGGATTTGCATATAAAAGACACGGAGATGGGATTGCTTGGCGGCTTGGCATTCGCTCTCTTCTACACCCTCATGGGACTGCCTTTGGGCCGGATGGTGGATAGCGTGAACCGGCGCAAGCTGGTCTCGATTTGCATCGTGGTCTGGAGCATTTTCACGAGCAGTTGCAGCGCGGCGCTAACTTATCCGGCGCTGTTTCTGGCGAGGGTGGGCGTGGGCGTGGGAGAAGCGGGACTCGGTCCCGCGGCTTACTCGCTGATTGCCGATTACTTTCCACGCGAGCGAATGGGCGCGGCGATCAGCGTTTATTACATGGGCCTGTTCTTCGGAACCAGTCTGGCGCAGTTGGTGGGCGGCATTACGGTGCAGGCGCTGAGCCGGACGCCCGTCATCGGCGTGCCTTTGCTCGGGGCGATCGCAAGCTGGCGCGTGACGTTCTTGTATGTGGGTCTGCCCGGCCTGCTGTTCGCTCTTCTTGTCCTCACCATTCGCGAGCCCAGGCGCGGAGAGCTGCGCACCGACGCAAGCGGCCAGCCGGCCCGCGCGAGCTTCCGCGAGTCCTTCGGCCAGATGCGCTTGCGATGGCAGTCGGTGGTGGGCATCTCCCTGGGAATGGCGTTTCAATCCACCTGCACTTATGCGGTCAGCCAATGGGCGGCGACTTATTTCCTGCGCGTCTATCATTGGAGCCCGGCGCAGACCGGCAAGGCGCTCGCGTTCATTCTGGTCGTCTTTGCGTGCTCGGGCATGTACTTGGGCGGCCTGGTCAGCGACCGCTGGCAGAAGCAAGGAGTGCTGGACGCGCGGCTGAAGATTGCGCTGATCAGCGCCGTGGGCATTCTCGCATTCCTTGCGCCGTCGATGATGATGCCCAGCGTCGAGCTGACGCTGGCGCTGTTCGCGCCCGGGATATTCTTTCTGGCCTTGGCCATGGGCACCGCCGTCGCGGCGCTACAGGTGATCTTTCCGAATCAATCCAGAGGCCAGGTGGGCGCGCTGTTCCTGTTCGTCTTAAATCTGGTGGGGCTGACGCTGGGGCCGTGGCTGCCCGGATATTTGGACGATCACGTATTCCACGATCCAAAGATGATCGGCTATTCTTTGTCGATCACGGTCGCGCTGGGGGCCGTCATGATGCTGGCGCTGCTTGGATCTACGCGGCCGTTCTATCGGCGGCATTACAAGATGCTGCTGGATCAGGCGGCCGAGGCGGGCGCCTAGCGCGGTTCCAGCCCTTTCGCTTTGTAGACCGAAGCGTTCGCGGGGGACGCGAGGAACTTTACGAGCGTCGTGGCTTGGGATGGGTTGACAGCATTGGCTGACACGCCCGCCGCGAAAGACACATAGCCTTGATACTGTGCCGGCAGCGGGCCCACCAGCTCCAGGCCCTTGACGGGAAGAATCTCGCTCATGAGAGTGAGCACGAAATCGGCGTCGCCGCTGGCGACGCGGCCGGCTGAGCGAACCGAGCCTTGCTCCAAGAGGATCTTCGTCTTCATCTGGCCGGCGACGCCCAGTTGCGAGAACATTTTTTCAATGGCTGGCCGGCTGGCGCCGTCTTGGGCGTAGGAAACGGCCTTAGCCTTCAACAACGCTTGCTTGAGGGCGGCGGGCGTTTTGATATCGGGCTTGGGCGAGCCCGCGCGGATGCCCACTCCAATCGCGCCTCGCGCCAGATCGACGCGGGATTGGGGCGCGATTTTTCCGGACTTGACCAGCTCATCCATCATTTCCACCGTGACGATCGCAACATCATAGCCTTGTCCGGATTCGAGTTTCGGCTTCAGCCCGGCCGTGGAATTGTATTCGATCGCCAAGTCCTGGCCCGTGGCCTTTTCAGTTGCCGGTTTGAGCTGCTCAACTACCGTCCTCATGCCGTTCGACGCAAGCACGCGAATCGGGCTTTGCGCCAGCGCAAAATGCGCCAACAGGATCGGAATCGCCCACGCTACATGCCGCTTCATCATGAGATCTCCTCTTACGCACGCTGGAGCAGGGGCCGCAGTTCCCGGACGTGCTTTACATTCTCGATTTCAAACACCGTCTGGATCAGCTTCGCGCTCGTGGCCGCGCCCAATACCGGCGTAACCAAATCGCGCGCCTTCGCGATGACTTCCTCACGTGTCATGGGATTCTCGACGGTTCCGCGCACGCCCTTCACATGTTCGTCCAGCTTCGTGCCGTCCGCGAGCGTCACTTCGACAGTCGCTTCCCGAGCGGGCAAACGCCGCTGAAGCTCTTCATCCGGAATCAACTGGACTTTGGCCCGCTGCCGCAGCACCGCTGGATCTTGCATTCGCTTGACGTCGTGCGCGGATTTGAACGTGACTGTCTTGTCGATCAACATCACCGCGACCATATGCTGGAGGCAGATGTCGGGGATTTCGCGATTGTCGACGATGCTCGATTCGCTGGTGGCCACTCGCACCGCGATCTGCCGCACTTGCTCCGGATCGATGGGGCGGCGCTTGAGAATGTTTTGGAGCGCGTCCAGCGGCGCTTGAATCGGCGAGCCGACCGTCCACTTCTTGAAGTTCGACCGCATCACTTCATAGCGCTCGCCGAGCTTGTCGATCAGCATGTTCGGATCCGCTTTGGGCGCATTGGCCAACAGAAAATTGTCGGCGCCGGAAAGGACGTCGTCGACCCCGGTTCCGCCGATTTGAACCAACTCCACGGCCGTGATTCCATTGCGCGCTGGCATGCCCCCGAAAACGAACGCCTTCTCGATGTGGTCCGTGTCGCGCTGCCAGGAGGCGATGCCGGAAGATTGTTGGGCGGTGTAATCCAGCAGCCAGCGCATCTGCCGTGCGCCGAACCCAGCCACGCAGCCTCCCGCGGCAGCCGAGCCGAATGTGCCGGCAATGCTATGCGTGCTCTTGTGTCCTTCAACCATGGGGAGGTCGCGTCCCATCGTGATGGTCACTCGCGGACCGATGTCGTAGCCCAGGGCCACGGCGCGAAGAAATCGGGTCCCGTCGGCATCGAACTGCTCGGAAGCCGCCAGCGCGACCGGCACAACCGAACAGCCCGGGTGCGAGAGCGACGGGGAGTGGGAATCGTCGGTTTCATCCGAATGCGCCAGCATGCCATTGGAGAGCGCGGCTTCAATGGGTCCACAAATCACATTCGACCCGGCGACCGCGGCCACTTTCTCGCCGCTATGCACGCGCGCGAGCTGAATCGCAAGCTTACCCGGAGGCAATTCCGAACCGGAAATCATGGCCGCGAACGTGTCGAGAATGATTTGCTTGGTTTTCTCGACGGCTTCCGGCGGGAGCGCGTGATCCTTCGCCTCAGCCATGTAGGAACTGAGTCGCGCCATCACGGGGCCGACCGTTTCGGCCGCTCGCATTCTCGCGATGGGAAGCGCTCCGGCTGCAATCGCGCCTTGCAATAGTCTTCGCCGGGTGAGCGTGTTCATGGGGTTCATGATATTACATGAGCTTGTCGAAAACAGCCGCCGTCGTCGTAGGCGCTTACGCAGCGCTGCTCCTGTGGGCGCTTCCCCGGACGCCCCTGTGGCTCGACGAGATTCAGCAGTTCGGCAATACCCGCAACGGCAGCCTGGGCGAGCTGATGCGCTGGGCTCAGTTGAACGCGGGCGCTTCGCCGCTGCCATACCTTGTGCAGAGGCCCTGCGTGGACCTCCTTGGCTATTCCGCTTTTGCGGCGCGGTTTCCGGCGGCGCTGTTTAGCATCCTGTCGGGCGCGATTTTCGTCGTTGTTTCCTCGCGTTTTCTCAAAGAGAGCCGCTGGTTCGCGTTGGCGATGTTTCTCGTGCTGCCCATCCAGTTTCGCTATGGAATGGAAGCCAGGCCCTATTCTCAAGGGCTACTATTTTCGCTCGGAACGCTCTGGCTTTTCCTGAAGCTCGAAGAACGGTATTCCGCCGGTTTGGCGATTCTTTACGGGCTGAGCGTCGCGGCCGGGTTGTACTCTCAGCCGCTGACCATTTTTCCGGCGCTGGCGCAAGCCGCGTACGCGCTTCCGAAGCGCCGCGCGCCGCTGCTGGCGGTTGTAGCGGCCGTGCTGTCGTATCTCCCCTGGTACATTCCGCAAAGACTGGCGCAAACGAGCTACGCCGCGATCCATCCGCCCACGGCTTTCTTTTCCTGGCGGCAGATTCATCCGCTGGTTCTTCTGCACGACATGACCGGCGGCGGCTACGCCTGCGCAATCCCGCTGCTGGCTCTGGCCGCGTGGACGATTTACAAAACGACAGAGCCAGGCGCACAGCGGGTGCTTTACTACACCCTGCTAGCCACGCTCGCCGGCCCAATCTTAATGGACGCGGTCTTCAACTACTTCTTCGCGGAGCGCCAATGGCTGTTCGCCATGCCCGCTCTGCTCCTCCTTGCCGCGCAAGGATTGACCAGGCAGATTACCGGCGTGGCGCTGGCCGGCGTATTCCTGGTCGCGGCCATAGTAAAAGATTTCCACCAGGCGATCACGCCCAGGGACGATCTGGCCGCCACGGCTGACGCCATCGCCGCTCACCTTCCGGCAGGCGCATGCGTACAAGCCGAGCCTCCAGGCCAGATCGACTTTTATCTGTTCTTCCGGCCCGGGTTGCAAAGCCGCGTTTGTGAAGAGGACAGCGCCACGCCGGAGGTGATGCTTGTCGCCAGTTCGTACACGTTGCCTTCTGAGCGCAGAGTCCCCTCTGGTATGGCGGCCGTTCAGAGCATCAAAGTCGGACGGAGCGAGCTGATCCTATACCGCCCCAGTCCGTAGGCCGGAATCCATCGGCTGGTGGTGGAAATCCACCAGAAAAAACGAACCCAAAAAGCGATAACCCTCGTAAAGACTATGACTTCCGCGATGGCACGGACCTTGCTGGTTACCTGCCCAGGAGGAAGAAAACAAATATGAAAATCAAACTTTTGACGCTGTTGCTGCTCGCGGGAAGCTCCGCTTTCGCGGCCCATTTTTCGATCGGAATCGGAGTCGGCGTGCCGGTTTATGCGCCGCCGCCTCCACCGCCCGTTTATGCCGCCCCGGTTCCGGTTGCGCCGGGCGTGGGCTATGCCTGGGTTCCCGGCTACTACTACCCGGTGGGGCCGAGGTGGGTTTGGGCTCCCGGCTATTGGGCTCGCCGGCCGTTCGCGGGCGCGGTCTGGGTCGGCCCCCGGTACGTCGGCGGCCGGTTCTACGCGGGGCACTGGCGAAGATAGCTGTCAGTTATCAGTTGTCAGTTCCCGGTTGTCAGCGGGTGGCTGAGGACCGATGACTGACAACTGATAACTTAAGCAGTTTTTGTGCGTTCCGGAAGTAGATCTTTTCTCTATCTTCTGCGCTGATATCCAGGCTATCGATCACCTTCATGGTCTCGCGGATGAATAGGCCGGGTGCGGGCTCGAAAGGCGTATCGGATGCGAACAACACGTGGTCGACTCCGAAGAATTCGAGTCCGCAGACGGTTCCAGCGCGTGCGCCAAACAGGGCCGTATCGCCATAGAACATCCGCAGGTAATCAATCGGCCTCTTCTTCATGGACTTAAGGAGCGCGTGGTAATCGGCATCGGAAGTCCGCGAGCCGAGCTGATCCCATCCGTAGCCGACGCGGCCTTCGAAGTACGGGACCATGCCTCCCAGGTGATGGGTGACGATCTTGAGATTCGGCAGGCGCTCAAGGAGTCCGGAGAAAACGATGCGCGACATGGCGACGCTGGTTTCGTAGGGCCAGCCCAGAGTCCACCAGATTTCATAGAGCGATTTATCTTCCGTCTTGTAGTCGGCGACGTCCGCCCCGCGCGTGGGATGCATCAGGATGGCGAGGTCGCGGCGGGCCGCCTCTTCGAAGATGGGCGAGAACTCGGGCGAATCCAAGGGCTTGCCCAGCACGTTGGTGAAAATCTGGATGCCGCGGGCGCCAAGCTGCGATACGGCGCGATCCATTTCCGCCAGGCACGCATCGGGAGCGTTCATAGGCATTCCGGCGGCAAAGCCGATGAAGCGGAGGGGATATTTTTGGCAAAGCTCGGCTAATCCGTCATTGGCGATCTGAGCGGCTTCCACCGCCTGCGCAGGGTTTCCGAGAGCTTCGATGGGCGGGGCGGGGAGAGTGAGAAACTGCGTGTAGCCTTCGCCAAATTCATCGGCCACCTTGAACCGGAAATCCAAATCGTGAATGGCCTGGATATTACGAACGCGCTTGCCGATGTCGCGGATGCCTCCGGCGTCGATGAACCGTTTGAAATACCGAGGGGGGAAGAAATGATTGAAGAGATCGATCCTCATTGCAAAGGGGCAGCATATCATGCGGCGGATTAAGTTCGCGAAGCGATGGGGGCGAAAGAGGAGACGCGGGCGGGAAGCTCCAAGCCGTCAGCTTTCCGCGTTCAGCTTTTGGCCATGAGCTTCATCGCGGCGGCGGCCACGTTTTCCGCGGTGAAGCCGAAATGCCGCATAACTTCGGCGCCGGGCGCGGAGGCTCCGAAGCGATCGATTCCGATGACGATTCCTTCGGCTCCGGCCCACTCGCGCCATCCCAAGGACGCCGCGGCCTCCACGGCGACGCGCTTTTTCACGCTTGCGGGCAGAACGCTCTGGCGATATTCGGCGCTCTGAGCCTGGAACAGATTCCAGGCCGGCATGCTCACGACGCGGGCTCGCACTCCCTTGGTTTGTAGAATCTCGCGGGCGGCGACGCAGAGCGAAACCTCCGAGCCGGAAGCGATGAGAATGATATCGGGCGATCCGCCCTCGGCCTCCGCAAGGATGTAGGCGCCGCGGGCGACGTCTGCGTCCTGGGCGGCGGAGCGATCCAGGTGAGGAACGTTTTGCCGGGTGAGCGCGAGCAAAGTGGGGCCGTTGTGCTGGACGGCGAAAGCCCAGGCTTGCACGGTTTCATTGGCGTCGGCCGGGCGGATGACGGTGAGATTGGGGATGGCGCGGAGACCGGCCAGATGCTCGATGGGCTGATGGGTAGGGCCGTCTTCACCCAACGCGATGCTGTCGTGGGTGAAAACGTAGACGAGCTTGAGATCGCTCAGAGCGCCCAGGCGAATGGCCGGTTTCATGTAGTCGGAGAACTGCAAGAAGGTGGCGCTGAAGGGGAGAATTCCGCCATGGGCGGCCAGGCCGTTGACGATAGCGCCCATGGCGTGCTCCTTGACTCCGAAAGCGATGTTACGTCCGGCATAGCCCCACATGCCGCCCACGGCGCCTTGGGGGGGAGACTGGGGCGCGGGAGGAGGCTGAAAATCGCCCATTTTTTTTAGCGCCGTTTCGGTGGAAGGATTTAAATCGGCGGAGCCGCCAAGGATGTTGGGAATGCGCTGGGCAAGCGCATTCAGCGCCGCCCCTCCGGCGACGCGGGTGGAGACGGGCTTGTCGCGCGGCTCCCACCTGGGGAGATCGGCGGCCCAATCCGGCGGCAGCGCGCCCTGGCGGATCCTGTCAAATTCCGCGGCTTGCCGAGGGAAGTCGCGCTTATATGCGGCCATCTTGTCGAGCCAGGCCTGTTCGGCCCGCTTTCCCTTGGCCACGGCCTGGCGGAAGAAGGCAAGCGCTTGTTCGGGCACGTAGAACTTCTCCATGGTGGGCCAGCCGAGATTTCTTTTGGCAGCTTGCAGCTCTTCCTCGCCGAGGGGGCTGCCGTGGGCGGCAAAGGTGTCTTGCTTGTGGGGGCTGCCATAGCCGATATGGGTGCGGCACAGAATCAGAGAGGGACGGGGATCGGCCTGCGCCTCGCGGATGGCTCGATCGATTTCGCCCAAATCATTGCCGTCGGGAACGGCGCGCGTGTGCCAACCATAGGCGTCAAAACGCCGGGCTACGTCTTCGGTGAATTCCAGATCGACGCCGCCGGCAAGCGAGATATGATTTTGGTCATAAAGATAAATCAGCTTACCGAGGCGCAGATGTCCGGCCAATCCGGCCGCTTCGTGCGAGACGCCTTCCATCAAGTCGCCATCGCTACAGAGGGCATAGGTATAGTGGTTGACGATTTCGCAGCCAGGGCGATTGTAGCGCGCGGCAAGCCAAGCCTCGGCGATGGCCAGTCCGACCCCATTGGCGAAACCTTGGCCTAGAGGGCCGGTGGTTACCTCAACGCCCGGCGTGAGGCCGCGCTCCGGGTGGCCAGGAGTTTTGCTACCCCACTGCCGGAATCGCTTAATATCCTCCATCGATAGGTCGTAGCCGGTGAGGTGCAGGAGGCTGTAGAGCAGCATGGAGCCGTGCCCGGCGGAGAGGACAAAGCGGTCGCGGTCGAACCAGTTCGGATTCGAAGGATTGTATTTGAGGAAGCGAGTCCAGAGGACAAAAGCCAGGGCGGCGGCGCCCATAGGCAACCCTGGGTGTCCGGAATTGGCGTTCTGTACGGCATCGGCGGAGAGAATGCGGATGGTGTCGATGCAGAGCGCTTCAAGCGAAGGGCCGGGGGATTGGTTGGGAGCCATCGTCCCATTGTGGCGCAGCCGGTTGTGGGTTAGGATCGGATCGTTATGAAGGTTAGCGTGTGGAGATCAGCGCGCGGCGGCGCGGCGGCTGGGCTGCGCTCCGCCGGCAGGCATCAATAATTGCTCGAGCTGCTGCTCGGACAAGGTCAAATTGACGGTGGCCACCGAGCCGCTGGCCGAGAACACGGCTGTATCCGCGATGGAGGCGGCCTTGGCGGCGCCGGGATTCTGGCCGCGGTTGGAATCCACCAGGCTCACTAAGAATTTCCCGATATCCACCAGCGACTGGGCGTTTTGAGGAGAATCCGCGACAAGCGCAAGAGACACGACGGCGCCATTGGAGGAGAACTTTACGCCGCCGGAAGTTTGCTGAATCGACTGAAAAGCATTGGCCAGATTCCCGAATCCCTGGTTGGGCGCCTTTCCGGGAAAGAAAGCGGCGGGCAATTGGGAGGCGACAAACCAGATGTCATTGCCCGCGCTGACTTGCATGGCCTGCTGCGCCAACGGTCCGGAAAGCTTCGCGCCGGCGATGTAGCGGTCGATGGCGGCCTCGACCGACATCGTGTCGCCGAGCACCACCAGGGTGGAATCCAGAAATGCGAATGAAGAGTTCTGGGCGAGTGTGCCGTTGGGGAGGGGATGCTGGGCGGAGGCGGTTAGAACTTCCAGGCCGCGATAGGTCGAGGAGACCGCGCCCGCCATGACCGCCGCAGCGGCAATCCGGGAGGGTTGAAATACTCCCCTTCCGATGACAAGGCCGGTGTTTTTGGAGGCGGCCGCCGCCACAAGCTCATGGAGGTCCTTGCGCGGATCGAATCCGGTGGCGGCCATGATCCGAGCCAGATTCGAGTCGACTTGAATTTTGGAAAGCACGTACTGGCCGAAGGCGGACGATTGGACCTGACCGACCAGAACGCCGGTGAGCGCCTGGGGGTTAGGCATGGCGAGATTGAGCAAGGCGGGGTCCACGGCAGGCAATGCGGGAGCCGCGGCGAGGCATAGGGCCGCGGCGAGCAAACCTGGTTTCATAAAATTCCTCATGGTCCATGATACGAACTTCGCCGGCGAGAGTTCCCGGAATATCGAAGGAAAGGGCGTGCTATTTTGCGGAGATGGAGCGTCTGGGCGCGGTGGAGACGAGGGTTCTCGGCTCGCTTTTGGAAAAAGATATTGCCACGCCTGAATATTATCCCCTCACCCTGCACGCACTGGTGAACGCGTGCAATCAGAAGTCGAGCCGCGATCCCGTGGTGAACTATGACGAAGACACGGTTGTTCAAGCGCTGGAGCTTTTAAAGGCGAAGGGTCTGGCGTTGCGGATCTCGGGAGCGGGCCATCGCGTGGAGAAATGGTCGCACAGGCTGGGAGAAGCGCTGAACTTGGGGAGGCGCGAACTGGCATTGCTGTGCGTTTTGATGCTGCGCGGACCGCAGACGGTGGGAGAGTTGCGCGCCCGCACAGAGCGGATGCACGATTTCGCCGACACGGAGGAAGTGGAGAGCGTGCTGGAATCGCTGGCGGGGCGACAACCGGATCCGCTCACCGCGCGGGGCGGGCGCGGCCGCTGGATGCAGATGCTGAGCGAGACGCAGGGTGAGGAGCGGGAAATGGCGGGCGCCCGCGGGGCTCCGGGGCATCCGGCGATTGACGCGCGGATCGAAGCGTTAGAGCGGGAAGTGGCGGAACTGCGGCGGGAATGGGAGCGGTTCCGGAGCCAGTTTGAATAGCGGCGGCGACTGGGAGCGGGCAAGGGAACGCGGCGGGAGGGCTTGGTCCGCACGCCGCCGCGTTTTGTGGGCTTCAAAGCAGATTCGGCGTTAGCCGGCCCGCACGCGGAGGAGGTTATTCACCTTCTTTACGCCGTCGGTATCCATGGCGAGGCGGGAAGCCTCCGCTTTGGCCTCGGGAGAATCCACGAACCCGCGAAGGGTCACCACACCATTCACCACGTCGATGTTCATCTTTCGAGCGGGAGTGTTGGAATCGGCGATCAGCTTAGCCGAAATCTTGGTATGAATCCAGGCGTCATCAAGTGAGTTTCCGAGCCTATCGCCCTTGGCTTTAGCGTCTTGGCGGGTTTGCCTGGCCATGTCATCGGTATAGAGGTTGCGGGGGATTTCGGCCGGCTTAACCTCGATCTTGTCAATCACCTGCGCGCCGGGCCTCGCGGCCTTGGCGGCATCGACGGCGGCGGCGCGCATCGGCTCGGAGTAGACCGTGCCGGAGAGCGTGACTTCGTTGCGGTCCGGGTTTGCGCTGACAGCGATGTTTGTTGCGCCAACCGCCGGATCCGCGGCCAATTTGTCCTTTACGGACTGTTCCCAGGCCGCGCTGGTTTGCGCCGCGCCCTGCTGCGTTTCTGCGGCCGTGCCGGTTGGCCGCGTGCAACCGGACAAAGCGATGGCCGCAGCCAACGCAGCCGTGTAAAAGATTCGCATAATGAACCTCCTGGATGGTAGAGAGGGCGGCGAGCAAATTTGTTGCAGAGAAGAGGGGCGCGGAGACGATTTTGCGGCGGCGCTGCGTTAGCAATTCCGAGGCCGTTAACCCGAGACGGGAATGGATTGGCGGGATTTCGAGGTTTGTTTTCCCCGTGGCAAGCCGAAAACCGTCAAGCGCGACGCTCACGCCAAAACTGACCCAGGTCGATGGCGAAAATGGCCGCACAAACCGCGGGCCCGAACCATGTGAGGAGCCACGCCGGCAGATTGGGATAGAGGAAGGTTTCCAGGTAGTGAACGATGAAGCTGCCGCGATAGGAGACTTCGCCCGCTCTGGCCAACAGCCGCTGCTCAAGAATGGTCAGCGGGCAGGGCCAAGGCTCCAGCTCGACGAGGGCGGCCCAAAAGAGCGAAACCATATGCGCGCCGCGCAGCCACCGGCGGCGGCCGGTAAGAAGCCAGCCAAACAGAACCCAAGCGATCCATACAAGATGTACGACGAGGACCGCGGCCGCCAGGACCGCGAAAGGGTTCATGGGAGTCCGCCGCAACGAGTTTGGCTGCGCCGGCAGGGGGCGCTAGAGCAACTTAATGGCGGCGACTTTGATCAGGTTGTTTTGGGCGTCGATTTGGCCGCTCACCTCGACCCGCAGGTCGTCATCTTTCTTGGCCGACTTCAGCAGAGCGAGCGCTTTCTGATTGCCAGATTCATCAAAGGCAAGGAACTTTTGATCGTAGGTGAACACGCCGTAGCCGCTCTTCTGGCATTCGGGCATGAGGGCGCATTCCCGGGTGTGCGCGTAGGCCACCACAATGCCTCCTTCCAGCCGCGGACCGGGCACGATGCGGGTCTCCGCCTTATAGGAGCACTTTTTATCGATCAAGACGCCTTGAACCGAGGCGTCGGAGCCGGCTAGCGCGAATCCGGCCAACACGGCTCCGGCGCATAGATTACGCAGTAGACAGGTCATAGTCATGGCTTTCCGGAGCTTATCTTGCCATGAGGCGATTTTTTCTGTCAAGAACCGCCGGGACGGTAGCGGCTTCCGCGACGGGGCGCCCGATGGAGGAGCGGGGGCGCGCGCTTGGCGAGGCGAAGGAATATGATGTGTTCTGACGCCGTGACGAAGATGAAGCCGAAAGCCGACCGCAAACTTGAAAAGAGCGCATCCGCGCACGCCACTGGGCCCGCCGTAAAAAAGGACGACGGGGCGCAACTCCGCCGCCTCCGCCGGATATGCGGATCGATTCCGGGCGCCATCGAGAAGATTTCCCACGGCGAGCCTACGTTCTTCACGCCCAAGCGAGTGTTCGCCATGTTTGCGGATAATCATCACGGCGACGGCCACGTCGCGGTGTGGGTCCCGGCCGCGCCCGGCGTACAAGAAGATTTGATCAAAGAGGCGAGGGATACTTACTTCCGCCCGCCATATGTGGGCGGCTCGGGGTGGGTTGGAGTGGAGCTGGCGAAGGTGGATGACGAGCAACTGGGCGCGCTGATACGGGAGGCATTCCGTCTGACGACCGCGAAGACGGCCCGGCCAGCCCGCGCCAGAGCCGGCCGGCGGGCGGCTTGCAACCAGGCTGTGTGAGTGTTGGCGGCTTGCTTTGCAGAGCAGGCGCCAGGGGGCGGCGCCCGCGCAGAATATTCCTCGATGCGCCTTCCCATCTCTGACGCTTGGGGAGTATGATTTGCTTAAGGAGCTTGCATGCCCAAGAAAGCCGATCCAATCAACAAAAGAAGATACGGAGCCGTGACCGCGTTGATCACGGTCAGCGACATCAAGGCGGCGGTCAACTTCTACACCAAAGCGTTCGGCTTCGCTAAACGGGAGATTTCAAACGGTCCTGACAAAAAACCGATCCACGCCGAGCTTACGCTGCGCGGGACAACGTTGATGCTTGCGCCGGAGATGCCGCAAATGGGTCTTCGCAGCGCCAAGACGCTGGGTGGTTCGCCCATCACGCTGTATCTGCTCACGGAGGACGCGGACAAAATGGTAGCGAAAGCCGCGAAATTGGGAGCGACAGTGAAGGCGCCGGTGGCCGAGATGTTCTGGGGGGATCGAGTGGGAACGGTCGAGGATCCGGATGGGAATCGGTGGATGATCGCCACTCACGTCGCAGATCCGACGCCGCAAGAGAGGATGAAGAAGATGAAAGAAATGAGCGCCGCTCCGGCGGGGACCAGCGCGGGCGCCTAGCTTCAGGGTGTCAAAGAAGCCGCATAGGCGGCCAACTCGATCATGTCTTCGGTGGTCAATTTGGCGACGGCTTCCCGCATCAGCGGGCTCCATTCGCCGCGGCGGTTGCCTGTCTTGATGTCATAAAGCTGGCGAACGAGGTAGCTGGGCGAGCGCCCCGCGAGGAACGGGACATTTCCCAGCCCCTTTAATCCCTGGCCGTGGCAGATGGAGCAGCGCAAGGTTTTACCGGAACCGCCCGTGTTGGCAAGCGCCTCGCCCTTCTTGACGCTGCCCAGGGGGACATAGGCAATAAAGCCGGACATGGAATCGCGCAGTTCGAATCGCTCATGATCTTCGGGCGTTTCGACGATGCGCATGCCGATCGGCTCCTGGCCGGCGTCTTTTTCGGCCACGAGGATCCAGCCTTCCACGCGGGTCTTGGGGACCATTTTGGTTTCGACGACGCGCACCCAAGGCTTGTAGTTGAGCTTGGAGAAATACTGGGCGGCGCTTCGCGCTTCCTCTTCGGTGGCGGCCTTTGCGAGGGCCAGCATATTGGCGGGCGGGCCCATTTTCGGCTCGGAACTCTGGCGGAGGCCATTGCGATAATCCGCCATCTGCTGCACGATATAGGCGGCGGGCAACCCGGCGAGGCTGGCATTCTCGGTGCGGCCCTGCCCATTGGGAAGATGGCAGTAGCCGCAAGCGCGGACCTCGGGCGAGCGGCCGTGCGCGACGATCTGAGGCATGGCGGGGTGGTCATCGGGATACCAGTCGGGCGGATTGAAGAAGTCGGTGACCTGTTTTCGGGTAAATGCTCTGGCGCTGCCGGGGAGGCGATGTTCGGCGGTGTCGGGCGCGGCAGGTTGGGCTTCGGGTTGCGGCGGCGGATTCACGGGATAGGCCCAGGGGAGCGGCGTTGCGGGCGCGGAGCTGGAAGGATTCTGGGCCGTGAGGGGAACAAGGAAGGGCGCTAGCGCCGCGCCGGCGGCGAGCACGCAGGCCGGGACCCAAGCTCGAACCATTGTCATGGATTCCTCCTCGATGTGTGCATTTTATAACGAAACGGGCGGATTAGAGATAAGGAATGCCTTTTCCGGCGGCGCCGACGGCGGTCCAAATGGCGATGGAGAGGGCGGTATCGCGCGCGGCGGCGCCCAACCAAGTGCTGCCGCACCAGGAGGAAAAAACGAGGCGAAGCGAAGGCGCGTTTTGACCGCCGAGGATTTCAGAATCGGAGGGCCGGCGACTCAATCGACGGGATTCGTGGCGAACACGGACAGCTCGGGAATGAACCCGCGGTCTTGCATCTCCAGAACGGTCTTCACCGCGTGGGCGATGTCGGCGGGCCGGAGCTTGGTTTCATTGGCCTTCTGCTCAAAGCCGGCGGCGGCGCCGAAGTTGGTGAGCACTTCGCTGGGATTCACCAAGCAGACGCGGATGTTGTGTTTGCGGAGTTCGGCGCGCCAGCATTCGGTCATGCCGCGCAGGGCGAATTTGCTGGCGTAATAGGCGGTACCGTTAGGAGCGCCGCGAAGGCCGGCCGTGGAGCCGATGTTGACGATGTTGCCGCGCTTTTGAGCTATGAAATGCTTGGCGGCTTCGCGGGCCATCAGGAACGCGCCGGTTACGTTGGTGGCGAAGGTGCGCTCAAAGGCGTCCAGATCCATTTCGACCAGCGGCTTGAATACGCCCAGCCCGGCGTTGTTGATGAGCACGTCCAGACCGCCGAACTGGCGCAGAACCTCCTGCATGGTTCGCTGAACGTCGGCTTGCTGGCTCACATCGGCGTGAATGGGATGCGCGCCGATTTGCCTGGCGGCGGCATCCAGACGGGCCGGATTGCGTCCGGTGATGGCGACGCGAGCGCCGCTGGCGATCAGCATCTCCGCGATGCCCTTCCCAATTCCGCTGCTACCGCCTGTGACGAGCGCAGTCGCGTTCCGCAGATTCATTTTTCCTCCAATGCTTCAAGATTTGGCCGCGCGGCGCGGGGGTTCGATGTTCGGCAAGAATGCGGTCAAAAGGCCGATGGCGGGAAGCAGGGCGCAGATCCGATATACGGCGGAAATGCCGGCCGAGTCGGCGAGCCGGCCGAGCATCGCCGCGCCCACTCCGGCAATGCCGAAGGCCAGACCGAAGAACAAGCCCGAGACGGCGCCCACGCGGCCGGGCACCAGTTCCTGGGCGTAAACCACAATCGCGGGGAAGGCCGAGGCAAGCATCAAGCCGATGAGGACGGAAAGGAGGGTAGTCCAGAAGAGATTGGCGTAGGGCAAGCACAACGAGAAGGGGAGCACGCCCAGGATGGACCACCAGATCACGAGCTTACGCCCGATGCGATCGCCCACCGGCCCCCCGACGATGGTGCCGGCGGCGACGGCGCCGAGGAAGAGGAACAGATGCACCTGGGCGCTCTGCACAGAGACGTGGAATTTATCGATCAAGTAGAAGGTGTAGTAGCTGCTAAGGCTGGCCATGTAGACGAATTTCGAAAACACCAGCGTGACCAGAACGGCGATGGCGAAGCCTACGCGGCGCGAGGCGATAGGACCGGCCTTGGCGCCGGCGGAAGACTTTTTGCCGGCCGAGCGCCGCTGTTTGTACCAGGCTCCGACACGCGCCAGAACCACCATGGAGACGAGCGCGGCGACGGAAAATCCGGCGATGCTGCGCTGGCCGGCGGGCACCACGATATAGGCCGCCAGGAGCGGCCCGAGCGAAGTGCCGAAGTTGCCGCCCACTTGAAAGATCGACTGGGCCAGTCCATGACGGCCGCCCGAAGCCATGCGGGCCACGCGAGAGGATTCTGGATGGAAGACGGACGATCCCATGCCCACAAGCGCTACGGCCGCCAGTATGGCCGGGTAGCTGGGGGCGGAAGAGAGCAGCAACAGGCCGATCAAGGTGAAGCCCATCCCTACGGCGAGCGAATAAGGAGTGGGGCGGGAATCGGTATAAAGTCCGACCAGGGGCTGGAGCAGGGAGGCGGTGAGCTGCAAGGCGAAAGTAATAAATCCGATTTGAGCGAAATTCAGGTGATAGGAAGCTTTCAGAATCGGATAGACGGCGGGGATCACGGACTGCATCATGTCGTTCAACAGATGGCAGAAGCTGATCGCCGCAAGGATCCGGAACGCCGTGCTTTCGGCGACTCTCGCCGGCGTGGGAGTGGTCAGGGTGGCCATGGGCGCTCTTCCTTTGTAGTGTAGCGGTTTGCGTCCGAGGTTAAGCTGAAGACAATGACCTCGCTTGTTCTGGTTCCCGGGCTGATGTGCGATGAAACCGTGTGGGAGGCCCAGATTGAGGCTCTTTCGGACGTGGCGGCGTGCCGGGTGGCCGATGCCGGCTCTCTGGATTCGCTGGGGGCGATGGCGGCGGCGATTCTGGAAGAGGCGCCGCCGCGATTCGCCCTGGCCGGCCATTCCATGGGCGGGCGCGTGGCGCTGGAAGTAATGCGAAAAGCGCCGGAGCGCGTGGAAAAGCTGGCGATCTTGGACTCCAACTTTAAACCGCTGGCGGCAGGCGCGGCGGGCGAACAGGAGGCCGCGGGGCGCTACCGGCTGCTGGCCAAGGCGCGCAAGGAAGGGGTTCGCGCGATGGCGGCGGAGTGGGTCCAGGGCATGATCCATCCGGACCGCAAAAGCGATACGGCTTTGGTCACGGCGATAATGGACATGTTCGAGCGAAAGACGGCGGATATTTTCGAGGCGCAGATCCGAGCTCTATTGAATCGTCCCGATGCGGGGCCGCTTCTGGCCGACATCCGCGTTCCGACGCTAATTCTATGCGGCTGCGAAGACGCCTGGTCGCCAGTGGCGGTTCACGAGGAAATGGCGGCGCGCATCGCTTCCAGCAAGCTGGTGGCCGTTGCGCAATCGGGACACATGACGACCATGGAACAGCCGGGCGAGGTAGGCAAAGCGATGCGGGAATGGCTGCTGAGCGGCTGATCTGGATTATTCGGCTTTCAGAAGCTTTTCCGCTTCTTCGACCTGCGCCGCGAGATTGCGGAGGACCACCGCCAAGCGGCGGGCCTGATCATTGGCGGCGTCCCAATGTTTCGCTTCCAGAGCCTCCCGGAGGCCGGGGAGCGTTTTGGCGTCGTATCCGGTATAGATGCCGGGGGCGTAGATGGCGTGGCGATACCACTCGCGATCGGGCAACCCATCGGGCAGGAGCAGGGATTGCTCGGCGCGCTGAAGCAATTCGTTGAGCTTGCCAAGCCGCTCCTCGCGCTGGTCGGAGGCGATTTCGGAGGCGCGCTTGAGAGCTTCGTTGTAGGAGCGCGCGGCTAATTCCAGGCGCGCAAGCTGGGTTTGGACAGGACGAAGGTCGGGATTGGCGGAGCGTCTTTTCGCCAGCTTTTGAGCATCTTCGAGATACGCGTGGATGGAGGTTGAGAGGGCCTCGAAATCGTAGGGGAGCACGGAAGCGCCGGCGAGGCGAAGAATGGAGGCGAGCATCACTTGCGCCAGCGTTTTCGCGTAGCTCAAGTCGCCATCGGAGAACTTATCGAACCAAGCGAGAGTGTCGTAGTTGGAATGGTAGACGCCGGCCGAATCGGCGCCGCCAAATCCCAGGTGCAGAGTGGCGATGCCGGCATGATCGAGAAAGGGCACATAGTCAGAACCGGATCCGAGCGGAGTCAGATGGAATTCGGGAAGGGCGTCGGCATTGGCTTTGCGGCGAACGCTGGAGGCTTCCAGGAGATTGCGGGCGGATTTTGGCTCGGGCGTATCGCGGAGCACTTCGGCCAAGAAGGTCTCCAGGCTGTTAGATCCGAATGCGCCGAGCGGACCCACTCCGGTGAGGTCGGAATTGATGTAAACGGCGGCCTTACGCTGAAGCTCATCGAGATGTTTTTCGACCCATTCGGTGGAACCCATCAGTCCGAATTCCTCGCCGTCCCAAAGGGCGAAGACGACGGTGCGCTTGGGCTGCCAGCCCTGCTGATGCAGCAGGGAGAGCGTTCGCGCCGTCTCCAAGAGCACGCTGGCGGCGCTGGCTGGATCGGCGGCGCCGTTCACCCAGGCGTCGTGATGGTTGCCATAAACAATCCACTGGTCTTTATAAACCGAGCCGGGAATGGAAGCGAGGACGTCGAACAGGGGGCGGCTGGACCAGTCGAAGCCGGTTTTTAGGTGGACGGTGGCGGGTCCCGGTCCGGCGTGATAGGTGATGGGCAAAGCTCCGCGCCAGGATTCGGGGACCAAGGGGCCGGTCATCTGCTCCAGCAGCGGCTTGGCGTCTCCATAGGAAAGGGGCAAGGCGGGAATTCGGGGCAGCGATTTCGCCTGCGCCAGCGGCAGGCGCTTGGAGGCGAGTTCAGAAGGCCAACCTGGCGAGAGCGGATCGCCGGGATACTGGGCCATGTCGAGCACGCTGCCCCGCTGAACGCCCAGCTCTGGCCGCATGGGGCCCTTAGGATAAACGTCGTTGAGGAAATAGCCATCGTCGCGGGGATCGGAGTAGATCAGACACCCGAGCGCTCCGTTTTCCTGGGCCAGCTTCACTTTTACTCCGCGCCAATTGCGGCCGTAGCGGACGATGGCGATTTTGCCCTTCACATCGACGCCGAGCTTCTTTAAGGCCTCGTAGTCTTCCGGCATGCCGTAATTGACATAGACCAAGGGCGCGGTGACATCGCCGGAAGCAGCGTAGGCGTTGAATGGCGGGAGTTGTCCGGCGCCGGCGGTATCGGGATCGGCGGCGATGGCGGGCTCTTGCAATAGGGCGCGATAGCGAACGGGGGCGACCATTTCGAGCGTTCGCACGGTGGGATAGGGCATAAGAGCCTCAAACTGCTCGGTGCGGGCGTCCAACCCCCATTCCTTCAGTTGGGCGGCGAGATAGTCGGCGACGGCCTTGGAGGCCGGCGATCCGGCTGGATGCGGATGGGAAGCCATGCGCTCCATGTAGATGCGGAGGCGGGCGGCTTGTGGGATCGCGCTCGCCTTTTCTTCCAGATCGCGCTCGGCTCTCCATTCATCGGGAAAGAAACCGCGGATGGCGTCCTGGCAGAAGACAGGAAGGGCGACAGCAAGCAGGATGCAGGCTGTTATCCGCATTGCGATCAGGCGCCCGGACGGGTTTTTAGGAACATCAAGAACTTGGCGGGGTCCCGAGTGGCTCCCGCGAACTGCGCCACGATTCTTTCATCGGCGTCGATTAGAGCGTAGTAGGGCATGGACGCAGTTTTGAACTTGTCGTCTTCGAGCTTTTGATTCTGCTCCGAGGCCGCATCCACGCCATCGACGTAGAGCTCGACGGGAATGAGATCGCGCACGGCGCTGGCAATCTCGGGCCGGGGAAACATATTGGCGTCCATCCATTTGCAGTTGGTGCAGGAGTAGCCGGTGAAATTCACAAGGATCAGTTTGTTTTCCTGGCGGGCGCGGTCCAGAGCTTCGCGATATTGATTTTTCATCCAAACGGGGCGGGCCTGCGCGGCTCCGCCCAAGGGGGCTTGCGCCGAGGGGGCTGGGACATAGGCATCCAACTCGCCCAAAGGCACGCCAAACATGCCGGGCAACAGCATCAACGAGAAAATCAGAAACGCGCTGGCGGCGAGGAGCCGGCCGATGCCGAGGCGGTCTTCCAACTCCACTCCCTCCAACCGCAGCAGGCCGAGCAGATATAAACCCGGAAGGGAAAACAGGACAAACCACGCAGCCAGGAAACGCTCGCGCGTGAGGACCCCGGCCTGCAAGACCTGGTCGATGTTGCTGAAATATTTGAGCATGAGCGCGAGCAACACGAAGCCCATCACGATTTTGACGCGCGCCAACCAGCCTCCGCTTTTGGGGAGCTTCTTTAGATAGCCGGGGGACGCGGCTAGAAAGAAGAAAGGCGAGGCGAGACCCATCGCGAAGCTCAGCATGCCGACGACGGGCTGCGCGCCCTTGGCCTGCACCGAGGAGGCCAAGAGCGATCCGACGAAAGGTCCGATGCAAGCGAAAGAAGCGAGGGAGAAGGTCAAGCCCATCAGGAGCGAGCCGAGATAGCCGCCGCGGCGCGAAGCGCGGTCGAGCGCAGTCAACAAGCGGGAAGGCAAGCTCATTTCGAAGGCGCCCAAGAGGCTAAGCGCAAAAACTCCAAACACCAGGGCGATGAATGCGTTCACCCACGGATTGGATCCCAGTTGGGCGATTCCGAAGGGGCCCACGGCGGCGGTGACTCCCAGACCGAGCGAGCAAAATAAAACGACAATGCCGAGAGAGAAGACCGATGCTTGGAGAACTCCGCCGCGCTGATTCAGGAAAAAGGAAACGGTGACGGGGATCATGGGGAAGACGCAGGGCGTGAAAATGGCAAGCAGGCCGAAGCCGAAGGCGGCCAGGGCGAAGGCGCCGAGGCCGCCCGATTCCGTCTGCGCCGGGGATGGCGCTGGGGATGCGTGGGCCTGCCCGGGAGGAGCATAGCCGGGGGGCGCCGCGAAGGCGGGGGGCGAAGGGGCGGCGGGGTCAATAACGAGCGCAAACGTCGCCGCTCCCTTTTTGGGCCGGCGGCATTCGGTATCGTTGCAGGTCTGATAGCGAGTCTGCGCGGTTAGCTGCAGAGGGCCCGGGGGCGCATCGGGCCTGAGTCTTGCGGCGATCAGGAAAACGGCCTGGTTCGAAAATGTCTCGGTTTCGAACTTGAAATTGGGATC
>Ga0070738_10002028_pt1 | contig 34264 bp, 27 predicted proteins | sample Coa_R2_2_FD_66446 | JGI IMG/M metagenome (GOLD analysis project Ga0070738, IMG submission 66446) | Surface soil microbial communities from Centralia Pennsylvania, which are recovering from an underground coalmine fire - Coalmine... | ecosystem: Environmental > Terrestrial > Soil > Unclassified ...
GGAGCTGGCGCGCCTCAGTGGCGTCGAACCGGGCTCCGACGACGAGGCCGACATCCTGAACGCCGCCCGCTCGCAGATCCTGCGTGCCGCGATCGAACAGCGCATCGCCAACGCCAAGGGGGCGCAGGCGATCGACCTGCACGATCGCATGACCGACGCCCTGACGCCGGCCGACCGCCACGCGCTCCAGCTGCCGATCGCCGCCACCCGCGACGACACCGCGACCGACGCCTGGCTGGCCCGCCAGGACGCCACCGACGGCCCGCCGCTCATCGATCGCGTCGAAAGCGACGACACCCTGCCCGACACCCAACGCCTGATCCTGCGCGCCAAGATCGGCGCCCGCGAGTCGGCTGACGAAAGCAATCGAGTGGCCACCGTGAAGGGCCTCGACGACCAGCTCGCCGCCGCCACCAAGGCCATCGCCATCCAGCCGTCGCAGTACCGCATCGGCACGCTCAACGCGCTGGCCCAGGCCTATGCCGACGCCGGCGAGCCCGACAAAGCCAACGACACGCGACGGCTGGCGTCGCAGGAATCTCTCCTGCGCCTGTTCGCCCAGACCGGTGTCGCCACCCAGCAGCGCCAGCTCGACCAGATGAGCGGTCCCGAGCGCACGATGGCCGAGGCGATCATGAACCAGCAGGCCGACGCCTTCGCCAAAGACCCCTATGCCGCCGGCACCGCGCTCTATCCCGATGTCGGGCCGGCGTTGCCGGAGGAAGATGCCGAGGGACGACTCCGACAGATACGGGTGATCGACGCGAGGCGAGGAGCCGCTGCATCCGATCCGAATCACAACGAGCCCTCCACAACACAACCAGACGGAGGACTTACCCCGGTCAATCTGTCTCCTGCTGAGTCGGATGCTCCGACACGCTCAGCTTCGGATGCTGACGGAGTCACCGGCGATTCACGTGGCGTCCAGATCGCAGAGCCTACGCCTGACGATTTCCGTCCAATTGGCGCGCCTGCACGCGGTGTCGCGCCACCGACGGAGCCGCCATCAAACGATCCGGAGCTCGAGAAAGCATTCGAAGCGTGGCCAGGTGTCAAGGTCACTCTGCCGAATGGCAACGGTATCCCGGACGCTACGTCGCCGACCGGCTACGTTATGGCACCGTTCAACGACCTCAAGAGCGTGGCGGAAGCAGGGAAGCGTGAGCGGCTTAACGCTGCGATCAGTCCCGTTGAAACGTTGAGACACTACCTGGCACAAGGCGGCGTATTCGACTACCAGCGCCGGGCCTACAAATACGGCAAAGACGGTTTCACTCAACTCCGTCAGTTCCGGAACATATCGAACATCAACGCCGGTCTCTTTGCCCAAAAACTTAAACTGCCGTTGTGGGTCACGCTCAAAATCGCGGGTGAATATGCCAGCAAGAATTCATCGAACGCAAAGGCTGACCAACCATTCAGTCTCGACCCTCAAACGATGGACTTCATTGTAACTGGATACCACCTCGGCGACGACGGCGTCATCGAGTAGCCATTCCCGTCTTTAATCCGTCCTGCCGCCAGCAAAAGACAGCAAGCGCGACAGCGAGAAACAGAGCCGTCAGGCCATATACCACGGGATCTGCGGGTGAATCTGTCAGTTTGTCGCGCAGCACGAAGCACATTATGAGGAAACTGGGTGATTCGAGTAAGTCCGGCAAACAGGGCCGCACGGTGGCGATTAGCCAGGCGAAGGCCATAGAAGGCACAGCGATAGATGCCAATAGAAGCGCAAAGGCGAGAGCCTGAGGCAACTTGCGGCGCGCGGATCGAGCAAAACGGAGCAGGAGCCCCATCAGCACGATCAGCAGGGCCACAAGGGCTACGAATAGATAGTGTATGTCCGATTGCGGGCCGGGCACTGTCACACGATGGAGCAATGTCGTGGCGGAGCATGTCGGCGGATTCGGCACTCCCGGCATACCCGCCAAGCAGGGTCGCAGGACGTAAAGGAGGCGCCAAAGGCAAGCACACAGCAGAAAGATAAGGAGATAGCGCAAAATAAAATTTGCGACCCCAATCATCGTGCGCCAAGCCATCCGCAACATCGTCCTCTAGCTATCAGCGATCCTTGCACACAACAACCTACTTTAAGTTGTATACGGTAAGCCGGCGCATGCGCACCATCATCGAAATCCCCGACTGGCTCCTCGCTCAGTCAACCTCCGCGCCGCCGCCCCCGGTCGGCGACCATCGCCTCGAAGACCTCGTCAACAACTTCATCGCCGGCAAGCAGGACGCGCTGTTCAACGCGCCCGACGCCTACTGCCGCACCGACGGCGCCGACGCCGTCGACGGCGCACCGGCGATCGCCCAGCGCCTGCAGGACCTGCGAGCGGCGACGCTCGACCAGGCGCGCGACGACGGCGAGCGTGGCGCGCTGGCGCCACGGCTCGACGCCCACATGGACGACGCAATGGACGGCATCGGCCGCTACGTCGCGGCGCAGCAGGCGGTGCGCCAGCGCCGGATCATCGCCACCCGCCGTTGATGCGCGAGCGCTCGTCCAGGAAGTGGCTGCCGACCACGCGGCTGTCCAGCTCGGCGACGACGGAATAGAAGCCGGCGCGACCGAGCAGCCCGGGCAGCGCCCCCTTCGCCACCTCGGCTGACGGGAAGTCCGGCAGGAAGCGGTGCGCCGTGCACACCGTCTTGAAGGCCTTGTAGCGAATCGTGCCGCAGGCCGCGGCATCGGCGGCGGTCCCCTTTCGCAACTTTATGGACATGCCTGCCCTCCCTCGCTTGCGAAGGCTATTGCATATGCCTGGACGGCGGGGGCTGACCGTCCTTAAAATCCGGCCGTTCGACCGGGGTAACGGCATGTCCATTTTTCCGGGAGATCCCTTTCGCTTTTTTCGAGCCGACACAGTTCGTAGCCGGGCGTAACCGACCGCGCGCGCAGCGTTGGTGCGCGCAACGATCGGCGTTCAACCATCTCAACAGAGACGGAGGAAACCGATGGGTACTTGGCTCAGCGAACGTGAACAGCGCCTCGTCGCAGGCGCCGAGACGGCATCGGCAGCAACGCCGATCCCGACCCAGATCGTCTCCAACGGCGAATATCTGCCGCCGAGGCAAAGCGCCACCCAGAAGCGGGTCGAAGCGCGGATCAATCAGCTCGCCGATGCCAACGCCAGACGGCTGGGTCTGAACCGCCGGCAGTTCTTCCGCACCGGGTGCGGCATGGCAGCGGCGTTCGTCGCCATGAACGAGATCTACGGCAACGTCTTCCAGGTCACGCCCGCCGAGGCGCGCGAGCCCGAGCTGGTGCAGGCGCGGGCGAAGGGTCTCGCCGGCCAGTTCATCTTCGACGTGCAGACCCATTTCGTGCGCGACGACTTCGACCACAAGGAGCTGCTGGATCTCGCCAAGTACGCGCACGAGCACTGGAACCCCAAGCTCGAGGACGTGTCCTCGCTCGCCCGCTTCAAGTTCCAGAACTTCGTGAAGGAGATCTACTACGACAGCGACACCAGCCTGGCGCTGTTGAGCGGCGCGCCGTTCGACGACCCGACCTGGTGGTTCCTGTCGAACGAGCAGATCGTCAAGGCGCGCGAGTTGATCAACGACTTCGCGGGTTCCCGGCGCCTGCTCGCGCACACCGTCATCACGCCCAAGCAGCCCGGCTGGATGGAGGAGGTCGACAAGGCGATCGCGGTCTACAAGCCCGACTCCTGGAAGGGCTACACGATCGGCGATCCGCTCAATCCTTCCAAGTTCCCGTGGCGGCTGGACGATGAGGCGCTGATGTATCCCTTCTACGAGAAGGCGGTAAAGGCGGGCATCACCACGATCTGCATCCACAAGGGCCTGTTGCCGCCGGACTACGAGAAGGCGTTCGCCGGCGTCTGGGAATACGCAACCGCATGGGACATAGGCAAGGCCGCCAAGGACTGGCCGCAGATGAACTTCGTCATGTACCACGCCTGCCTGCGCCCGGCCTTCGAGCAGCCCGACCAGGCATGGGCGGAGTTCGAGCAGACCGGCCGCATCAAGTGGGCGAGCGATCTGGCGGACATCCCGCAGAAGTTCGGTGTCACCAACGTCTATGCCGAGCTCGGCACGGCCTTCGCCAACTCGGCGGTGGCGCATCCGAAGTTCTGCGCCGCGCTGGTCGGCACGCTGATCAAGGGCTTGGGCGCCGACCACGTCCTGTGGGGCACCGACACCTTGTGGTACGGCTCGCCGCAATGGCAGATCGAGGCGATGCGCCGGCTCGAGATCCCGGAGGACATGCAGAAGAAGTACGGCTTCGCGCCGCTCGGCGACGCCAACAGCACCACCAAGCAGCAGATCTTCTCAGCCAACGCGCTCAAGATGTACAACATCGCGGTGAAGAAGGCCGAGAACACCAGGATGCCGGGCTACTCCGAGGACCGTTTCGCCGCGCTCAAGAAGGACTTCGCGGAGCCTTCCAACCTGCGCTACGGCTACGTTCGGGCGGACTAGAGCGAGGTCCGCGCAAGCTGGATCGCCCTCCCCCGTCCGCGGGGGAGGTGGCGCGGTAATCCGCGACGGAGGGGGTCAAGCGGCTTCATGATTCCTGACCCCCTCCGTCAGCGTAAGACGCTGACACCTCCCCCGAAGACGGGGGAGGGCAAGACGCGACGCTAGCCCGCGAGCTTCACCCACTCCTCCTCGGTCAGCGTCTGCACGCCGAGCTCAGCGGCCTTGCGTGCCTTGCTGCCGGCGTTCTCGCCGACCACCACGAGGCTGGTCTTCTTCGACACCGAATCGGTGACCTTGGCGCCGAGCTCCTCGGCGCGGGCCTTGGCGGCGTCGCGGGTCATGGTCGAGAGCTCGCCGGTGAAGACCACGATCTTGTCCTTGAGCGGCGCGTCGGCGGCGATCACACGGCGCTTCACCGCCTCGATCGTGAGCTGCCTGGCGAGGTCGCGGATGATCTCGACATTGTGGCCCTCGCTGAAGAAGGCGCACATTGCGTCGGCGGTGGTCAGGCCGATCTGCTCGACGTTGCACAGCCGGCCGTAGCTCTCGCCGACCTCCGCCGCGGCCTTCTCCTTCTTGACGGCGTCGGGATGCTTCTTGCGCTCCTTGGCGGCTTTCAGCATCTCGGCCAGCCAGTCGTCGGCGTCGCCGTACTCCTGCGCCAGGATCTTGGCCGTCGCCTCGCCGATCAGCGGGATGCCGAGCGCGTTGATGAAGCGGTCGAGCGAGATCGTTCTGCGCGACTCGATGGCGCTGACGAGGTTGCGCACCGACAGATCGCCCCAGCCCTCGCGCTTCTTGATCTCGTCGACACGCTTGGGCAGCCGGAAGATGTCGCCCGGGACCTTGAGCAGGCCGTCGTTGAAGAAGTTCTCGATGTGCGTGCCGCCCAGCCCCTCTATGTCGAAGCAGTTGCGCGACACGAAGTAGCGCAGCCGCTCGACCTGCTGGAACGGGCATTCCAGCCCGCCCGAGCAGCGCCGCACCACGCCGCCCTCCTCGCTCTTCACCTCGGTCCTGAGCGGACAGGGGCACTTCGTCGGGAAGTGGTACTTCTCGGTTTTCTTCGGCCGCTCCTCGGGCACGAAGCCCAGCACCTGCGGGATCACGTCGCCGGCGCGCTGGATCGTCACAATGTCGCCGACCCGCACGTCGAGGCGCTCGATCTCGTCGGCATTGTGCAGCGTGGCGCGCGCCACCACGACCCCGCCGACATTGACCGGCTCGAGCTCGGCGACCGGCGTCAGCGCGCCGGTACGCCCGACCTGGATGTTGATGCCGTTCAGGCGCGTGCGGGCCTGTTCGGCCGGGAACTTGTGGGCGATCGCCCAGCGCGGCGCGCGGCTGACGAAGCCCAGCCGCTCCTGCCAGTCGATTCGGTCGACCTTGTACACCACGCCGTCGATGTCATAGGGCAGCGACGGCCGCTCGATGCCGATCTCGCGATAGAAGGCGCGCACCTCGTCGGCCGTGCGGCAGAGCTTCGTGAGCGGATTGGTCTTGAAGCCCCATTCCTTCAGGAGCTTCAGGTATTCGCTGTGGGTCTTCCACGCCCGCGGCTCGGCCTCGCCCCAGGCATAGGCGAAGAAGCGCAGCGGCCGCGTCGCCGTGATCGCCGGATCGAGCTGGCGCAGCGAGCCGGCCGCGGTGTTGCGCGGGTTGACGTAGGCCTTCTCGCCGGCCGCGATCTGGCGGGCGTTCAGCTCCTGGAAGGCCTTGCGCTCCATGTAGACCTCGCCGCGCACGTCGAACGCCTTCGGCATGCCGCGGCCCCGGAGCTTGTGCGGGATGTCCTTGATGGTGAGCAGGTTGGCGGTGACGTCCTCGCCGGTCGTGCCGTCGCCGCGCGTGGCGCCCTGCACGAATTCCCCGTCCTCGTAGCGCAGGCTGATCGACAGGCCGTCGATCTTGGCCTCGCAACTGAAGGCGATCTCGTCCTCGGGCTTGAGGTCGGTCTCGCGCTCGAGGCCGCGGCGCACGCGGTCGATGAAGCCCTGCAGCTCCTCGTCGGTGAAGGCGTTGTCGAGCGACAGCATCGGCTTCAGGTGCCGGACCTTGGCGAAGGCGGTGGTCGGCGTCGGCGCGACCTGCTGGGTCGGGCTGTCGGGATCGACCAGCTGCGGGAACCTCGCCTCGATCGCCTTCAGGCGGATGCGCAGCTTGTCGTACTCGGCATCGGAGATCTCCGGCGCGTCCTGCTCGTGGTAGAGCACGTCGTTGCGGCGGATCTCCTCCGCCAGCCGCTTGTGCTCGGCCTTCGCCTGGCGCTGGGTGAGTTCGTCGACCTTCAACGCGGCAACAACTTTGGCGGCTTTGGACATGGCGGCAGTCTAAAACACGTTCCTGTCTAGCCGAAATCCTACCTGTGTCATCCCGAGCGAAGCGAGGGATCTATGACGACCAGCGTCTCGAACAGGTCGGCCCAGCTTGGATTGGTCGCTTCGACCAGCGCGTCTTTCTTCGAACGTCTCCAACCCCTTGATTTCCTTTTCCCGGGTGATCGCGTCTTCGACATATTGATATTCCTCGGCGTGAACGAGGGTATGCACCCGATAGCGCCGCGTAAACGCACCGCCTTCGCCGCTTCGATGTTGGGCCACCCGATTCTCGAGATTGTTGGTGACGCCGACATACATGACGTTCCGGTTCACGCTTGTCAGGATGTAGACGTAGTACGCCCGCATCTGGCGCCGTCTCTAGGTCCCTCGCTGCGCTCGGGATGACACCAATACTCTTAGCCGCATCTTGCGTCACTCAGCCTGCGGTTGCGAGCAGCTTGTCGGCGGCGGCGCGGGCTTCGGCGGTGACTTGGGCGCCGGACAGCATGCGGGCGATTTCCTCGCGGCGGCCCTTGGCGTCGAGAAACAGGACGTCCGTGCTGGCGGTGGTGCGGGTGGTTGTCTTCCGGATCAGCCAGTGGCGGTCGGCGATCGCGGCGACCTGGGGCGAATGCGTCACCACCAGGACCTGCACTTCCCGGGCGAGCCGCTTCAGCCGTTCGCCGACTGCCGCGGCCGTGGCGCCGCCGATGCCGGAATCGACCTCGTCGAACACGATGGTCGCGGCGTCACCGACCTTGGCGAGGCAGACCTTGAGCGCCAGCAGGAAGCGCGAGAGCTCGCCGCCCGAGGCGATCTTGGCGATCGGCGCGGGAGGCGCACCGGGATTGGTGGCGACCGTGAACTGGACCCGGTCGGTGCCGGATTCTGACCAGTCAGCTTCGGCGAGCGGAACGAGCTCGGTGACGAACCGCGCCTTCTCGAGCTTGAGCGGGCCGAGCTCGGCCGACACCGCCTTGTCGAGCCGCGCCGCGCCCCTGCGCCGCGCCGCGGCCTGCGTCTCGGCGGCGGCGACGTAAGCCGCGCGCGCTGCCTTGGCCTTCTCCGCGAGCTTCTTCAGGCCGGCCTCGCCGTCGTCGAGCGCGGCGAGTTGCGCGGCCATCTTCTCGGCGAGCGGCGCGAGCTCGGGGACGGTCACCCCGTGCTTGCGGGCGGCGGCGCGCAGCGCGAACAGCCGCTCCTCGATCTTCTCCAGCCGGTTGGGATCGAACTCCAGCGCGTCGCGCGCCATCTCGAGCTGCGCCTGCGCCTCGGTCGCCTCGCTCAGCGCCTTGTCGAGCGCCAACAGCGAGGCGTCGAGCCGGCCGGCCGCCTTGTCGACATTGCGCTCGACCAGCCGGTGCGCGGCGCGCAGGGCGGCCACGGCCCCGCGTCCCTCTTCCAACTCGCCCAGCGCCTGCGCTATCGCCTCGCCCAGTGCCGACCCGGCGCGCAGAAGCTGCCGCTCGGCTGCCAGCGTCTCCTCGTCGTCGGCCTTGGGCGCCAGCGTCTCGAGCTCCTTCACGGCATGGCGCAGGAAGTCCTCGTCGCGCCGCGCGGCGGCGGCGGCGGCCTCCGCCTCGGCCCGTTCGCGTTCGGCCTCGCGCCAGGCATGCCAGGCCTCGCGCACCGCCGCCGCCTGCTTCTCAAGGCCGGCGAAGGCGTCGAGCGAAGCGCGGTGCGTCGCGGTATCGAGCAGGCCGTGCTGCTCCATCTGCCCCTGGATCTCGACCAGCGTCTCGCCGAGGCGGCGCAGCATCGCCACCGAGGCCGGCTGGTCGTTGACGAAGGCACGGCCGCGGCCGTCGCTGCCGATCGTGCGGCGGAGCGTCAGCACGTCCTCGTCGTCGAGCCCCTGCTCGGACAGGATCGCGTGCGCCGCATGCGCCTTCGGCAGATCGAACGAGGCGGCGACCGACGCCTGCGCCGCGCCCCGCCGCACCGCCGTCGAATCGGCACGGGCGCCGAGCGCCAGCCCCAGCGCGTCGATCAGGATGGATTTGCCGGCGCCGGTCTCGCCGGTGAGCGCGCCGAGTCCGGCGTTCGCGCCGTGCGCAAACGTGAGGTCGAGCTTTTCGATCAGGACGAAGTCACGGATCGAAAGCGAGAGCAGCATGCCGCCCGTCAGAAGAGGCCGAAGAACCAGCCGCCGCTCGACGGGCTCTCCGCGGGGCTGCCTTCGCCGGTCACGAGGTAATAGCTGTCCTGGTACCAGTCGCTGCCGGGAAAGTTGTAGCCCAACACGGCGGCCGTCTCCTTGGCCTCGTTCTTCACGCCGAGCGCCAGATAGCATTCGACCAGGCGGTGCAGCGCCTCGGGCACGTGCGTGGTCGTCTGGTAGCGCTCGATCACCGTCCGGAAGCGATTGATCGCGCCGACATACTGGTGCTGCTTCTCGTAATAGCGGCCGACGTCCATCTCCTTGCCGGCGAGATGGTCGATGGTCAGCTCGACCTTGAGGCGCGCATCGCGCGCGTAGGGCGTGTCGGGAAAGCGCTTGGCGACGTCGGACAGCGCGTCGAGCGCCTGCTGCGTCATGCGCTGGTCGCGGCCGACGTCGGAGATCTGCTCGTAGTAGCAGAGGCCCTTCAGGTAGTAGGCGTACGGGATGTCGCGATGACCGGGATGGAGTTGGATGAAGCGGTCGAGCGCAATGATGGCGTCGTCGTACTTGTTCGACTGGTAGTAGGTGAACGCCGCCATGATCTGCGCCTTGGTCGCCCACACCGAATAGGGATGCTGGCGGTCGACCTCCTCGAACTCCTTTGCCGCGGTCTTGTATTCCTGGCGACCGAGGTCATCGAGCGCGCGGTTGTAGAGGATTTCGACCGGCTGGTCGGTGAACGTCTGGTCCTTGTCGGAGCTGAACCAGCCGCAGGCCGTGAGCGAGGACGCGAGCGCCACCGCCAGAAAAGGGCGCGCGCGACGAACCAGAAGAAACGCTTTCGACATATCCCATCCGTGAAGCCGGTTTGCCGGGTTTATATCACGCGGCACCCAAAAAAAGAGGGGCCGAAGCCCCTCAAGAAGATGCATGGAGAACGCTACACGGGCCTTGGGTCAGTTGGCCTGACGACGCAAAAATGCCGGGATTTGCAGATCGTCGTCATCGCGCGCCGGCTTCGCACGCTCGGTGACGTCGAGATTCATCGACGGCTGAGCGACCGGCTTCGGCACGGGCTTGGGCGCCACCGGCACGACGTTCTCGGGCACGGCGCGCGGGGCAACCGACGGATCGACCAGCGCCTGGGGTGCGGGCGCCGACGCGGCCGGCGCAGCCTTCGGCGCGGAGAACGCGCCGGTGATGCGCTGGAAGAGGTTCGGCGCGCGGCTTTCGCCGGCCGCCGGACGCGCGACCGGCCGGGCGATCGGCTCGCTGGCCCGGACCATCGGCCGGTTGGCCGGACGCGACACCCGCCAGTCATTCTCGTCGACCATCGGCTTCTGCGCGGCCGGCGCAGGCGCCGCTGCAGGAGCGGCGGCGGGAGCCGGCGCAGGCGCTGCTGACGCCGCGATCTGCGCAGGCGCCGGAGCCGGAGCCGGAGCGACCGGAACGGAGACCGTCACCTCGACCGGCGGCGCAGCGACCGGAGCCGGCGCTTCGGCATAGACCGGTTCGGGTGCTTCCATCATTGCCGGAGCCGGGGGGGCGACCGGTGAAGGCGGTGCGACAGGCGGCGTGACGACCGGAGCCGGCGCAGGCGCGACAGCGACCGGAGCTGGCGGCGGTGCGACGGCAGCGGCCGGCATCGCGACCCGGCCGACCGGCGGCGCAGCCGGCCGGCTCAGCGCCGGCTGGCCAGTCTGCATCGGCCGGCTCATGTCGAGGTTGAGGTAGTTCGGCGCCGGCGCCTGCTGCGCCATCGCGGCGATGCCGGTCGCGACGACCGACACGCGCATGCGGCCCTGCATGGTTGCATCGAAAGTCGAGCCGAAGATGATGTTGGCATCCTGGTCGACTTCCTCGCGGATGCGGTTGGCCGCCTCGTCGACTTCGTGCAGCGTCATGTCGAGGCCGCCGGTGATGTTGATGAGCACGCCCTTGGCGCCCTTCATCGAATGATCTTCCAGCAGCGGGTTCGAGATGGCGCTCTCGGCCGCGACGCGCGCACGATCCGGGCCCTCGGCCTCGCCGGTGCCCATCATCGCCTTGCCCATCTCGCCCATCACCGTGCGGATGTCGGCGAAGTCGAGGTTGATCAGGCCTGGCATGACCATCAGATCGGTGACGCCGCGCACGCCCATGTGCAGCACGTCGTCGGCCATCTTGAAGGCGTCGGCGAAGGTCGTCTTCTCGTTGGCGATCTTGAACAGGTTCTGGTTCGGGATGACGATCAGGGTGTCGACCACCTTCTCGAGCTCGGTGATGCCCTGATCGGCCGACTGCATGCGGCGGCGGCCCTCGAAGTGGAACGGCTTGGTGACGACGCCGATGGTCAGGATGCCCTGCGCGCGCGCCGCCTCGGCGATCACGGGCGCCGCACCGGTACCGGTGCCGCCGCCCATGCCGGCGGTGACGAACACCATGTTAGCGCCGTCGAGCAGCTGCAGGATCTCCGGCAGCGCCTCCTCGGCGGCCTGGCGGCCGACCTCGGGCCGTGCGCCGGCGCCCAGGCCTTGGGTGATGGTGATGCCCAGCTGGACGCGGCGGTCGGCGAGCGATTGGCCGAGCGCCTGGGCGTCGGTGTTGGCGACGATGAACTCCACGCCTTCCAGTGCGGAGCTGATCATGTTGTTGACGGCGTTTCCGCCCGCGCCACCGACACCAATGACGGTGATGCGCGGCTTAATCTCGGACTCCTTCTGGGGGAGACTGAGGTTGATTGTCATTTCGGCTCTCTCCACGCAAACGAGGGGTTATCTGCTCGGAGCGGCAGCGTGAGCCCGTCTTGTGGGTAAGCCCTTACACTGCCACCGGCTTTTCTTGGTCTTGTAGCTCTACAGCCTGTGGGAATTGCCCGTTCCCACACAACATATTGCCCTAAAAATTCTCCCTGATCCAACTTCCAATGCGTCCAATGCGACTCGACGGTGCTTCGGGCACAACCGGTTGTGCCTGCGTGACGGCGTGATGCTGTTGCGCGAAGGCCAGCAGACCGGCAGCAGCGGAAAACGCTGGCCCGCCTGTCGAATCCGCGAGTCCCGCAAGACGCAGCGGACCGCCCGTCCGCACCTTCTTGTTGAGAATCGCACTCGCGACTTCCGGCACGCCGTCGAGTTGGCAGCCGCCGCCGACCAAAACAGCGCGTCCACCGGCCAACTTATCCACACCTGAAGCCTCGAGTCGGCTGCGCACCAGTTCGAACGTCTCCTCGATGCGCGGGCGAATGATACCGACGAGAATCGACCGTGGGATGTGGTTCGGCCGGGTGCGATCCTCCTCGCCGATCAGCGGCACGTCGATGATGTCGTACTCGTCGTTGGGCTTGGCGACGGCGCGGCCGATCTGGGTCTTCATGCGCTCGGCATGGGCGACCGGCGTCGACAGGCCGCGGGCGATGTCGCGGGTGACGTGCTCGCCGCCGACCGGGATCGAATCGACGTGCACCAGGTTGCCTTCGTAGAACACCGCGATCGAGGTCGTGCCGCCGCCCATGTCGATCAGGGTGACGCCCAGGTCGCGCTCGTCGGCCACAAGGGAGCTGAGGCCCGCGGCGTGGCTCGCCACCACCCGCTCGGCGATCTCGAGATGGGCGCGGCGCACGCAGACCTGCAGGTTGCGCATCGCGCCGCTCGCCGCCGTGACCAGGTGGACGTCGACGCCCAGCCGCTCGCCGAACATGCCGCGCGCATCCTTGACCGGGGTGCTGTCGACCGTGAAGCCGATCGCCGCCGAATGGATGATGTCGCGGTCGGCGGTCTCGGCCGGCAGGGCGATGTGCTGCTGGACGCGGCGGACGTCGCGCTCGCCGATCTCATGATGGCCGATCGCCACCTCGAGGCTCTGATTGTGCGAGGCGGGCGAGCCGCCGCTCACCCCGACGATCACCTCGCGCACATGCTCGCCGCACATCTCCTCGGCGGTCGACACGGCGGAGGAGATGGCGCGGGTTGCGGCCTCCATGTCGACGATGTTGCCGGAGCGCATGCCGTAGGCCGGCTGGTGGCCGATGCCGACCACCCGCAGCCCCTGCCCGTCGACGCGGGCGACGAAGCAGACCACCTTGCTGGTGCCGATATCGAGAGCGGCGATCACCCCGTTTCTTGTCTTAGCCACGATGTATCCCCGTGCTTGTACGCTTACGTTTCTGCGTTTCTAGACGGGCCCGTTCGGCGGAGGGTCGCCAGCCGGTTCCCGCTTCCTCAAGTACAGCTTGTCCGGCAGTCGCAGATCGACGACGCCGAATTCTCGCGACAGCAGTTTATCCGAAGCTTCGAGTTTGGCCATGCGTTGGAGGGCCGCGACCGCATCTTCTTCGGGCAACCAGATCTCGGTGTCGTTGGTGAGCACCAGATTCCAGCGCCGCTGGCCGACCCAGACCGCCGCCTTCAGGCGCTTGGCGATCGACGGCTCGTAGGCGAGCAGCAGCAGCAATTCACCGACATGCTCGGGCGCGCCGGCGCCGCCCAGCAGCAGCAAGGACTCCGCGCCCGGCGGCATCCGGCTCGCCCGCACGGTGCGGCCGTTCTTGTCGATCAGCGTGTACTCGTTGCCGTTCTGCCAGATCGCGACGGCGCGACGCTCCTTCAGCGTGACGTAGAGCGTGTCGGGCAGCCGGCGCTCGACGGTCGCGCTCGCCACCCAGTCGATCGCTTCGAGCCGCCTGCGCGCAGCCTGGAGGTCGATGCCGAGCAGCGAATCGCCGGCCTGGACGTTGAGCGCGGCGAGGATCGCCTCGCGCGTGACGTAGTCGCGCCCCTCGACCGTGACGTCGGTCAGCTTGAAAGGCGTGACGGCGGCAATGACGCTGTGCGTGACGCCGGCCACCTTGTCCTGGGCCGCGACCAGCCAGCCTTCCTTCCAGGCATACCAGCCTCCGCCACCCCCCAGACCGGCCATCAGCACGGCCAACCCCAGCATCATCGGCTGGCGCCAGATCGGCCGCCCGAGCTTGCGGATGGGCGCCCGCTGCCGGCGCTTGCGGCGGTCATAGTCGCGCCGCGCCGGCTGACCGGCCTTGCTGGCGGGCGCGCGGCTCATCCCGGATGCCTCGCGTGCTCGATCATCCAGGTCATCAGCTCGGGCCAGGATATTCCGGCCCACTTGGCCTGCTCGGGCGCGAGCGACAGCGGCGTCATGCCGGGCTGGGTGTTGAGCTCGAGCACGACAAGCCCCTCGGTGCCGGGCTTGCTGTCGTCCCAGCGCAGGTCGGCGCGGGCGAGCCCGTTGCAGCCCAGCGCCTGGTGCGCCATCAGTGCCCACTCCTTGGCCTTCTCGTAGACCTCGGCCGGGATCGGCGCCGGGATCAGGTGCTCGGTGACACCGTCGGTGTACTTGGCCTCGTAGTCGTAGAAGCGGGTGCGCGGGCGGAGCTCGGTCACCGCCACCGCCTTGTCGCCCATCACCGCCACAGTGAGCTCGCGGCCGGGAACGAACTTCTCGACCAGCACCTTCTCACCGAACTGCGCTTCCGCGACTTCCACGGCCGCGAGATTATCGCCTTCGCGAACGATGTGCACGCCGACACTCGATCCCTGGTCGATCGGCTTCACAACATAGGGCCGCGGCATGGGATCGCCCACCGCGAGCGAGTGGCGTTCCACCACCTTGCCCTGTGCCACCCGGATGCCGATCGAGGTGAAGACGTGCCGCGACATCGGCTTGTCCATGGCGATCGCCGAGGCGAGCACCCCGGAATGCGTGTACGGCACCTTCATGATCTCGAGCACGCCCTGGATGCAGCCGTCCTCGCCGTACTTGCCGTGCAGGGCGTTGAACACGACGTCCGGTCCGCCGCCGGCGGGCGGCCGCAGGAAATCCACAAGCGCGCGCAAGTCGCGCTTCACGTCGTACTCGATGACCGTGTGGCCGCCTTCGCGCAGGCCCTCGGCGCAGGCCTTGCCGCTCACCAGCGAGACCTCGCGTTCAGGCGACCAGCCGCCCATCAGGACCGCGACGATGGTCATAGCTTCTTTTCCCCGATCCGCCGGATTTCCCAGTGGAGCAGCACGCCGCTCTTCTGGAACACGCGGCTGCGCACTTCCTCGCCCAGCGATTCGATGTCCGTGGCGGTCGCATTGCCGAGATTGATCAGGAAGTTGCAGTGCTTCTCGGAGACCTGGGCGTCGCCGATGCGCAGGCCGCGGCAGCCGGCGCGGTCGATCAGCTCCCACGCCTTCAGATTGGGGGGATTGGCGAAGGTCGAGCCGCCGGTGCGGCTGCGCGGCTGGGAGTCGGCGCGGGCCGAATCGATCTCGGCGATGCGCCGCGCGATGGCCATCTGGTCGCCCGGCACCGCCCGCAGACGCGCCGAGGTGAAGATCCAGTCCTCCGGCGCCTTGCTGTGGCGGTACGTGAGGCCGAGCTCGGCTGGGGTCACCGTGAAGACGTTGCCGGCGCGATCAACGACCTCGGCCGAGATCAGCACGTCGGACAACTCGCCGCCGTAGGCGCCGGCGTTGGTCGGGAAGGCGCCGCCGACGGTGCCGGGGATGCCGCTCAGGAACTCCAGGCCGGCCAGCGAATGATCGCGCGCGGTGAGCGCCACGTTGAGGTCGGGCGCGCCGGCGCCGGCCACGACCTCGCTGCCCTCGACCGTGATGCCGGTGAAGCCGCGCATCAGGCGGATCACCACACCTTTGATCCCGCCGTCGCGCACCAGCAGGTTCGAGCCGACACCCAGCACCGTCACCGGTACATCCGACGGCAGGGCCTTCAGGAACGACGCCAGGTCCTCGGTGTCGGCTGGGCGGAACAGCACCTCGGCGGGACCACCGGTGCGGAACCAGGTCTGCGCGCCGAGCGGTGCATCGGCCGCCAACCGGCCCCGCGGCTTGTGCAGGCGGTCGATCAGGTGAGGACGGGCCGTCTCGAGCGCCATCATGCGGCAGTCCCGGGTTCGTTCCCGTTGGCGATCGCGCGTGGGCCGGCCTGCTCGGCCGCGATCTGTTGCAGCTGGCCGGGCAGCGCGTGCGCCCAGGCGGTGATGTTGCCGGCGCCGAGGCAGACCACGACATCGCCCGGGCGCGCCATCTGCCAGATCAGGCCGGGCAGGTCGCCCGGGCCCTGCAGCGCATGCGCGTCGCGATGGCCGGCGCGTTGCACCAGCCCCACCAGCATGTCGCGGTTGACACCCGCGATCGGCGTCTCGCCCGCGGCATAGACGTCGGCAATCAGCACCGTGTCGGCATCGACGAAGCAGGTCGCGAATTCGTCCCTCAGTGCGCCGAGCCGCGTGTAGCGATGCGGCTGCATCACCGCGATGACCCGGCCCGTGCCGCCGTAGCTCTGACGGGCGGCGCGCAGCGTGGCGGCGATCTCCACCGGATGATGGCCGTAATCGTCGATCACGGTGATGCCGTGCGCCTCGCCGGTCTTGGTGAAGCGGCGCTTCACGCCCGCGAAGCCCGCCAGCGCCCGGCGGATGGTGTCGTCGGGCAGCCCCATCTCGGCGGCCACGGCGATGGCCGCCAGGGAGTTCTGCACGTTGTGCTGGCCGAACATCGGCAGGCGCAGGTCGACGATGGTGCGCGAGGTATTGGTGGCGCGGTTCTCGACCAGCACGTCGAAGTCGGCGCCGCTACGGTCGAGCTTGAGGTTGAGCGCGCGCACGTCGGCGTTGACCCCAAGCCCGTAGGTGACGATGCGCCGGTCGGCGACCCGCGGGATCAGCGCCTGCACCTCGGGATGGTCGGCGCACAGCACGGCGAAACCGTAGAACGGGATGTTCTCGACGAAGCGCACGAAGGCGTCGCGCAGCGCGTCGAAGGTGCCGTAATGGTCGAGATGCTCCGGATCGACGTTGGTGACGACGGCGATGGTTGCCGGCAGGCGCAGGAACGAGCCGTCCGACTCGTCGGATTCGACCACCATCCAGTCGCCGCTGCCGATGCGGGCATTGGTGCCGTAGGCGTTGATGATGCCGCCGTTGATCACCGTCGGGTCGAGCCCGCCGGCATCGAGCATCGAGGCGACCATCGAGGTCGTGGTGGTTTTGCCGTGCGTGCCGCCGACCGCGATCGACCATTTGAGCCGCATCAGCTCGCCCAGCATCTCGGCGCGGCGCACCACCGGCACGAAGCGGGTGCGCGCGGCCAGCACCTCCGGATTGTCCTTCTTCACCGCCGACGACACGACCACGACCTGGGCGTTGCCGACATTGTCGGCCCGATGGCCGATATGGACCTTGATGCCGAGATCGGCGAGGCGTCGGGTATTGGCACCGTCGGCAAGGTCGCTGCCCTGCACCTTGTAGCCGAGATTGTGCAGCACCTCGGCGATGCCCGACATGCCGATGCCGCCGATGCCGACAAAATGGATGAGACCGATATCGAGCGGCAGCGCCCTCATGCGGCGACTCCTGATGGCGAAAGAGAAGGTGTGGCGATCAGATCGCCGACGAGATCGGCCAGCCGCGCCGCCGCGTCGGGCCGGCCGCCGGCGTGGGCCGCCGCGGCCATTTTGGCCATGCGCTCGGGCGCCCCGATCAGCGCACGCAGATGGCTCGCGAGCGTCGGCGCGGTGAACTCGGCGTGCGGGATCACGATGCAGGCGCCGGTCGCCTCGAAAGCGCGGGCGTTGGCCGTCTGGTGATCGTCGGCAGCGTAGGGATAGGGAATCAGGATCGACGGCCGGCCGATGGTCGCCAGCTCGGCCACTGTAGAGGCGCCGGAGCGGCCGATCACCAGATGGGCCGAAGCCAGCCGCTGCGGCAGGTCGGCGAAGAACGGCGCCAGCTCGGCGACAATGTTGGCCTGCAGGTAGGTCGAGCGGACCTTCTGCAGATCCTCCGGCCGGCACTGCTGCACGATGCGCAGCCGCGCCCGCATCGGCTGCTCCAGCGAGAGGAGCGCCGCCGGAACGACCTGGCTGAAGGAGGCGGCGCCCTGGCTGCCGCCAAAGACGAGCAGATCGATCACGCGATCGGGCCCCGGCGCGCGATAGCCGCTGGTGCGCAGGGCACGGACGGTGTCGCGCACCGGATTGCCGACCAGCCGGGCGCGATCCGGGCCGACAAAGCGGGTCTGGGCGAACGAGGTCGCGACCTTGGACACGCCGCCGAGGACGAGGCGGTTGGCGCGACCGAGGATCGCATTCTGCTCGTGCACCATCGCCGGCGTGCCGCGCAGGCGGGCGGCAATCATGGTCGGTACCGAAGCGTAGCCGCCGAAGCCGACGACCGCCGCCGGATCGATGCGGCCGAGCGCACGCCAGGCATCGAACAGGCCAAGCCCGAGCGCCAGCAGGCCCTTCAGGCGTGCCCCGAACGAGCCGGTGGGGCTGGCGGAGTGGATATAGTGGATCGGCTGGCGCGACAGGGCGCCCTGCCACAGCCGGCCCCGCGAATCGGTCACCAGGGTGAATGGGACGCCGCGCGCCTCGAGCTCGCCGGCCAGCGCCTCGGCGGGAAACACATGTCCGCCGGTGCCGCCCGTGGCCAGGACGATGGGGCGCGGAGCGACCATCACACCGCCTCTCTCAGGCCTGCATGCTCGCGCGTGAGCGACAGCATCATGCCGACGCAGATCGCCATCGCCAGCGCGGACGAGCCGCCGTAGGAGATGAACGGCAGGGTCATGCCCTTGGCGGGAATGAGCTGGATGGTCGACGCCATGTTGATCGCGGCCTGCAGGCCGAACTGCACGCCGAGCCCGGTCGCCGCGAGGGTGATGAACAGGCTGGTCTCCTTCGAGGCGCGCGACAGCGCCCGCAGGGTGACGAAGGCGAACAGCGCCAGGATCAGGACGCAGACGATCAGCCCGAACTCCTCGCCGCAGACCGCCATCACGAAGTCGGTGTGCGCGTCGGGCAGCTGCGCCTTGACCGTGCCCTCGCCCGGACCCCGGCCGAACAGCGCGCCGTTCTGGAACGCTTCGAGCGCGGTGTTGACCTGATAGTTGTCGCCCGACGACGGATCGAGGAAGCGGTCGAAGCGGCTGCGCACGTGGTTGAAGGCGAAGTAGGCGCCGACCATCGCGCCCGCGCCGCCGACCACGCCGAAGCCCGCGACCCACATCGGCAGGCCGACGACGAAGAGCTGCGCCGCCCATACCACGGCGACGACGATGCTCATGCCGAGGTCGGGCTGCATGATCAGCAGCGACAGCACGCCGCCGACCAGCAGGGTGCAGAGGAAGTAGCCCGGCATGCGCCGCTCGACCCGGCTTTGCGCCAGCAGCCAGGCCGAGATCACGGCGAGGCTGGGCTTGACGAACTCCGACGGCTGGACGCTCGACAGGCCCGGCACCGCGATCCAGCGCCGGGCGCCCTTGATCTCGACGCCGATCACGAAGGTGGCCGCCAGCAGCACGACGCTGCCGATGAACACCAGCAGCGCCAACCGCCTGATATGGCGCGGCGAGCCGAGCGAGATGCCGAGCATCAGCGCGAGCGCGAGCGGCAGGAAGATGAACTGGCGCTTGGCGAACATGAAGGAATCGGCGCCGATGCGCTCGGCGGCCGGCGGCGACGCGGCCAGCGTCAGCATCACGCCGAACGCCATGATCGCCAGCACCGCGCCCAGCGCCCAGCGGTCGACCGTCCACCACCATTGCCCGATCAGGCTGCGGTCATCGCGCGGAACCTGGATCATGCCGCCCTCCCCACGCTCTCGGCGCCCGGCAGGGCGCGCGCCATCTCGCGGAATGCATCGCCGCGATGCTCATAGCTCTTCCACTGGTCCCACGAGGCGCAAGCCGGCGACAGCAGCACCACCGCCGGCTCGGTCGCCTCGGCCTGGGCGCGCGCGTGCGCGGCATTCAGCGCCGACTGCAGGTCGCCGCAGCGGTCGAACGGCAGCTTGCCCTCGAGCTGGCCGGCGAAGAGCTCGGTCGCCTCGCCGATCAGGAACGCGTGCTTGATGCGGTCGAAGTAACGCTCGAGCGGCGCCACGCCGCCTTCCTTCGCCTGGCCGCCGATGATCCAGTAGATGTTGCGATAGGACGACAAGGCACGCGCCGTGGCGTCGGCGTTGGTCGCCTTGCTGTCGTTGACGTAGGTGACCTTGCCCAGAGCCGCGACCCGCTCCTGGCGATGCGGCAGGCCGGGATAGGTCTTGAGGCCCTTCACGATCTCCTCGCGCGAGATCCGCAGCCACCGGCAGGCGGCCCAGGCGCAGGCGGCGTTCTGGGCGTTGTGGTCGCCCGGCAGGGCGGGCACATCGGCGAAGTCGGCGAAGAAGCCGTCGGCATCGATCAGCTTGCCGGCACGGAACGAGATGCCCGAGGCGATCGGCCGGTCGAGCGCCACCGGAACGGCGCCGATGCGGTTGCGTCGGGCGTTCTGCGCGATCTCCGCGAACACGGCGCGGGAATAGTCGTCGTCGACGCCCATCACGAGGCAGTCGCCCTCGCGCTGGCGGTCGAAGATGTGCTTCTTGGCCTCGACATAGCCCGCCATGTCGCCGTGGCGGTCGATATGGTCGGGCGTGATGTTGAGCCACACCGCGACATGGGCGCGGAACGTCTCGAGCAGCTCGAGCTGGTAGGACGACAGCTCCAGCACGTAGATGCCGTGCGGGCCGAGCGGCGCCAGGTCGAGCGCACCGCGGCCGATATTGCCGCCGACCTCGCAGGTCGCCCCGGCGCTCTTGAGGATATGGCCGATCAGCGCCGTGGTGGTCGACTTGCCGTTGGTGCCGGTGACGGCGAGGAAGCGGTTGTTGGGATGGGCCCGCGCCAGAAGCTCGACGTCGCAGACCAGCGGCTTGCCGGCGGCGCGCGCCGCGGCAGCCACGGGATGCGGCTTGGGCAGGCGATTGGGGATGCCCGGGCTGATCACCAGGGCGGCGAATTTGCTCCAGTCGATGCTGGAGGGCTCCGCCAGCGTCGCGCCCATCGCCGCCGCCTGCGCGCGCGCCGCTTTATTGTCGTCCCAGGCGACACACCCGATCCCGGCCGCCATCAGGGCGCGCACCGTGGTGAGGCCGGAGCGCGCCAGCCCCAGCACCACATAGGCCGAGCCCTTCAGGACGGAGAGATCGATCATCTGCTCACCTCAACTTCAAGGTGGCGAGACCCACCATGGAGAGGATGGCAGCGATGATCCAGAAGCGGAAGACGATGGTCGGCTCGGCCCAGCCCTTCTGCTCGAAGTGATGGTGCAACGGCGCCATGCGGAAGATGCGCCTGCCGGTCAGGCGGAAGGACAGGACCTGCACGATCACCGAGATGGTCTCGAGCACGAACAGGCCACCGACGATCGCCAGGACGATCTCGTGCTTGGTCACGACGGCGACGCCGCCCAGCGCACCGCCGATCGACAGCGAGCCGGTGTCGCCCATGAAGACCATGGCGGGCGGCGCATTGAACCACAGGAAGCCCAAGCCCGCGCCGACCAGCGCCGACAGCAGCACGGCGAGCTCGCCCGACCGCGGCACGTGGTGGACGTAGAGGTAGTTCGTGTAGATCGCGTTGCCGACCACGTAGGTGATCAGCGCGAACACGCCCGCCGCCATGATCACCGGGCCGATGGCGAGGCCGTCGAGACCGTCGGTCAGGTTCACCGCGTTCGAGGTGCCGACGATCACCAGGATCGAGAAGGCCAGGAAGCCAGCCATGCTGAGCGGCACCAGCACGTCCTTCAGGAATGGCAGCGCCAGCGTGTAGCGCAGGCCCGGCGGCGAGCCCTGGGCGATGAACCACGCGCCCACCCCGGCGATCACGATGGACAGGACCAGCTTGGTCTTGCCGGGCACGCCCTTGGGATTGCGCTTGGTCACCTTCAGGAAGTCGTCCCACAGACCGATCGCGCCGAAGGTTATGGTGATGCCGAGCACGCACCAGACATAGCGGTTGGTCAGATCGGCCCACAGCAGCGTCGCGACCGACAGGGCGATCAGGATCAGCAGGCCGCCCATGGTCGGCGTGCCCTTCTTGCTGACGATGTGCGTCGCCGGACCGTCCTCGCGGATCGGCTGGCCCTGGCCCTGCTTGCTGCGCAGCCAGCGGATCAGGCTGCCGCCGATCAGGAAACTCAGGATAAGCGCGGTCATGAACGCCGCGATCGAGCGGAACGTGATGTAGCGGAAGACGTTGAACGGGCTAAAAACGTCCGCGAGCGGATAGACAAGATTGTAAAACATCCTTCAACGTCCCGTTTCGCCATCGCTTGCCGACACAACGGCATCGACGACCGTCTTCATTTTTGAGCCCAACGAGCCCTTGATCGCGATCACGTCGCCCGCCCGCAACGCGCCCGCCACTTCTTGCGCGAGCGCCGCCGAATCCGGCCGGTGCACGCCCTTCTGCGCCGGGGCGAGCGTGTGCCACAGCGCCTTCATATGCGGCCCGCACAGGAAAACCTGCGAGGCCCCGCTTGCCGCAACCGCGTCGGCCAGGCCGGCATGCAGCGCATCGGCCTGCTCGCCCAGCTCGCGCATGTCGCCCATCACCAGCAGGCGACGGCCGCCCGGCGCCGGCTCGGTGCGAGCCAGCACCGCCAGCATCGCCCGCATCGACGCGGGATTGGCGTTGTAGCTCTCGTCCAGCAGCTCGACTTTCCCCGAGCCCATCTTGAGCCATCGCCGTGCGCCGCGCCCCGGCGAGGCCTTCACCGTCGCCAGGGTCGCTGCGGCCTGCGCCAGGTCGGCGCCGAGCGCCTCGGCGGCGGCGAGCGCCGCCAGGCTGTTCAGCACCCAATGCTCGCCGGCCGCGCCCAGCCGATACTCGATCCGCCTGTTATCGATCAAGGCTTCGACATCGCTGCCCGAATCCTGCAGCCGGCACGCGACCAGCCGCGCCTCCGCCGCCTCGTGCCGCCCGAAGCCTATGACCTTCGCCACCCCGAACCTGCGGGCATGCTGCACGAGCCGGTCGTAGTGGCGATTGTCACGGTTGAGCACGGCGACCGCGCCCGCCCGCATGCCGGCGAACAGGCAGGCCTTCTCGTCGGCGATCGCTTCCTCGCTGCCCATGTGACCGATATGCGCCGCCTCGATGTTGGTGATCACCCCGACATGCGCCTCGACCAGCCGGGCCAGCGGCTCGATCTCGCCCGGATGGTTCATGCCGATCTCGAACACGCCGTAGCGCGCGTCGCGCGGCAGCCGTGCGAGGCTGATCGGCACGCCGACATGGTTGTTGAAGCTCGCGGCGCTGGCCGAGGTCGGCGCCTGGGCCGACAGGATGGCCCGCAGCGCATCCTTGGTGCTGGTCTTGCCGACCGAGCCGGTGACCGAGGCGATGCGCGCCGCACTGCGCTGGCGGCCGGCGCGGCCAAGCGCGACCAGCGCCGTCATGGTGTCGCGCACGCGGATCAGCCTGCCGGCCGCGCCCATCATCTCGCGCGACACGACGGCCACCGCCGCCCGACGCGACAGGGCATCCGCCACGAAGGCGTGGCCGTCGGTGGTCTCGCCGGGCAGGGCGAAGAAGATGTCGCCCTCGGCCACGGCGCGGCTGTCGAAGGTGACGCCGTTGGCCTCGAACGGTGCCGACATGGCGATCGGCGACAAGGCGCGTGCCACCTCGTCGGAGGTCCAGAGCGCACTCACGACACCAGCTCCCGCGCCACCTCGGCGTCGTCGAAATGGTGGGTCACGCCCTTGATGGTCTGGCCGGTCTCGTGCCCCTTGCCGGCGATCAGCAAGAGATCGTCCGCCGAGGCGAGCGCCGCGATGCCCTGTGCAATGGCATCGTGACGATCGGTGCGCACCTCGGTCCAGTTCTTCCGCCCGGCCGGGATGCCGCGCACGATCTCGGCCCGGATCGCCGCCGCCTCCTCGCTGCGTGGATTGTCGTCGGTGATGAGGGTGAGGTCGGCGAGGCGCGTGGCGATCTCGCCCATCACCGGCCGCTTGCCACGGTCGCGATCGCCGCCGCAGCCGAACACCACGACCAGCCTGCCCCTGGCGAACGGCCGCAAGGTCGCCAGCACCGTCTCCAGCGCCTCCGGCTTGTGCGCGTAGTCGACATAGACAGGCGCACCCGTCTTGTGGCGCGCCACGAGTTGCAGCCGCCCGGGCGCTCCCGTCAGCGTTCCCAACGCGGCTACGGCGCGTGCCGGATCGCCGCCGGTCGCCACCACGAGGCCGAGCGCCGCCAGAGCGTTCGAGGCCTGGAAGCCGCCGACCAGCGGCAGCTCGACCTCGTGGCGCATACCCAACAGCTCGACGGCCAGATGCTGGCCGGCCGGCGTCGGCTCGTCGTGCAGCAGCCGAAGCTCGCGGCCCTTGGCGCCGTAGGTCCAAAAGCGCAGGCTGCGACGCGCGCAGATTTCACCGAGCTGGGTCGCGCGGTCGCTGTCGGCATTCACCACAGCGGTGCCACCGGCCGGCAACAGCGCCTCGAACAGGCGCGCCTTGGCGGCGAAGTAGGCATCCATCGTCGGGTGATAGTCGAGGTGCTCGTGCGTCAGGTTCGTGAAAGCGGCCGCCGAGAGCTTCAGCCCGTCGAGCCGGTGCTGATCGAGCCCGTGGCTGGAGGCCTCGATCGCCAGATGCGACACGCCCTCGCGCGTCAACGTCGCCAGATCGGCATGGAGCTGCACCGGGTCGGGCGTGGTGAGACCCGCCTCGCGCGTGAAGCCCGGAGAGATGATTCCCAGGGTGCCGACGCTCGCCGCCTTCAATCCTGACGCCGCCCAGATCTGGCGCACGAAGTGCACCGTCGAGCTCTTGCCGTTGGTGCCGGTGACGGCGGCGATGGTCGCGGGCTGCAGCCCCGCAAACGCAGCCGCCATCAGCGCGATCCGGCGCCGAGGATTGTCGTCGCGCACGACGACGATGCCCTGGTCGATCGGCGGCAGGATGACATCTGACGCCGTCAAGATCGCCACTGCGCCGCGCTTGACAGCATCGCCGATGAAGCTGGCACCGTCGGTCTTGGAACCGGCGAGGGCCGCAAACAGGAAACCGGGTTGAACCTTGCGGGAGTCGAGCGTCAGGCCGGCCACGATCGGATCGTGGGGCGCGACGGACCTGCCCATGAGCTCACTCAACCGCAAGGCGCCGCACTCCGGCGACCGCCGCCTGTCCTCCGCTGCGGGCAGCCGGCAGGGCCTTGCGCTCGGGCCGGCCGCCGTGCGCCGACACCGCCATCACTGGGGCCGGTGCCGCGGGGGCGACGGCCATCGGCACCGAAGAGATCTCAAGCGGCGTCTTCTTGCTCCAGTCGCCGGGCAGGATGCCGTAGAGCGCAATGATATCGTCGATGATCACCTTGACGCTCGGCGCCGACACCATGCCGCCGGTCGCGTAGCCGCCGGTCTCCGGCAGGCCCTTGGGCTCATCCAGCGAGACCAGCACGAGGAATTTCGGGTCGCTCATCGGGAACACGCCAACGAACGAGCTAAACAAGGCTTTTTTGGCGTAGCCGCCGCCGTGGCCGACTTTTTCCGCCGTGCCGGTCTTGCCGCCGACCTCGTAGCCCTTGACGTCGGCCTTCTTGCCGGTGCCCTGAATCACGTTGAGGCGCATCAGGTAGCGCATCAGCTCCGAGGTCTTGGGCTGGATGATGCGGCGGCCGGGATCGGGTGCTGCGCCGGCCCGCTTCACGAACGTCGGCGGATGCTCGATGCCGCCATTGATGATTGCCGCGACGCCGGTCGTGAGGTGCAAGGGCGTCACCGACATGCCATGGCCGAAGGCGATGGTCATGGTGTTGATCTTGGCCCAGTGACGCGGCCACAGCGGCGTGCCCAACTCGGGAATTTCCGTGGTGAGCGGCTTCAGGAAGCCGAGCTTGTCGAAGAAGGCGCGCTGCGCGTCGGTGCCGACCTCGACGGCCATCTTGGCGGAGCCGATATTCGACGAATAGGTGAAGACCTCGGGCAGGGTCAGCACGCGGTGCGGCACGTCCGGATCGTCATGGATCGTGTAACGGTCGATCTTGATCGGCGCGCTGGCGTCGAGCTTGTCGTTCATCGTGAACTTGCCGCTGTCCAGCGCCAGCGCGGTGTTGAACACCTTGAACATGGAGCCCTGCTCATAGACACCGAGCGTCGCGCGGTTGAACAGCGATTCGTTGGTGATCGTGCGGGCGTTGTTGGCGTCGTAGGTCGGCAGCGACGCCATGGCGAGGATCTCGCCGTTGGTGACGTCCATCACGATCGCCTGCGCGCCGATCGCCGAGAACTTCTTGGCGGCGCGGGCGATCTCGTCCTCGACCATGCGCTGCAGCCGGATGTCGAGCGAGAGCTGGACCGGTTCGCCGCTCTGCAGCTGCTGGTCGAAGTAGCGCTCGATGCCGGCCAGACCGGAATTGTCGATGTTGGCGTAACCCACCACATGGGCGGCGGTCGTGCCCTGCGGATAGATGCGCCGCTCCTCGGCCTGGAACTCCAGGCCCGGGATGCCGAGGCGATTGACCAGGAAGTGCTCGCGCGGGCTCAGGCCGCGCTTGATCCAGATGAAGCTCTTGTCCGAATCGAGCTTCTCCTTGACCTCGTCGTACTTCAGCTCCGGCAGCGCCGAGACGATCTTCTTGGCGGCGTCCTGGGTGTCGATCAGCAGGTGCGGATTGACGAAGGCCGAGGCGACCGGCAGCGAGGTCGCCATGACCACGCCGTTGCGGTCGACGATGTCGGCGCGCTCCGACTGGATGGCGCCGCCGCGGGCGGCCACGCGCTGCGTCGGCTCGGTGCTGTCGCGCCACAGCGAGACCCACGACATGCGCAGCGCCACCGCCGTGAACACCACCATGAACAGGGCCGAGGCCACCACCAGGCGCTGGCGTGCGACCTCCTGCACGTCGCCCTTGAGGCGTTCCTTTTCGGACCCGTAACGCACGCCGGCCGCCGCGGGGGACGCGGCGGCCGGTTCGGGCGGGCCAGATTTTTTTCGCCACAACCTCACCGACGCTCCCCTTCCTTGCGCGAGAGGATTTCGTCGATCGACGTTGCGGCGACCTGGCCGTCGCCAACCGGACCCTTGGTTGCCGGCGGTTGTTTCGCCGGTTGAGGGGGCGTCGTGGATCCGGTTGTTATTCGCCCTGGAGAGGGTGCGGAGGCCGGCGAGGGGCTGCCGGCCTCCGCTGAGACGCGACCACCACCGGGCACACTCGACGAGGGGACGTCGTTGCCCGTTCGTGGGGGGGAAGGAAGTGGTGAGTCGCGCCTTTGCTGATCTGCTTTGGTTGACGGGGAATCGGGCTTGGCCGAGGCGACCGGACCCGAATCGGGCTTCAGCGTGTCGAGCCGGGCCACCTGGCCGATGCTCGCCTGCTGGAGATTGAGGTACTTCTGCGCCAGCCGCTCGATGCGCTCGGCCTCGTTGAGGTGCGCCCATTCGATCTTGAGGATGTGGGTGGCCTGCTGGCTTTCGATGATCTTCTGGTTGGTGCGGTCGATCTGCTCTTCGAGGTCCTGCACCTTGTACTTGACGGAGAACAGCCCGATCGCCGTGGCAACGGCGGCGACCGACCAGAACAGGAGCCCGCGATGGATCATGCGGTCACCTTCTCGGCAACGCGCAGCCGCGCCGAACGCGCGCGCGGATTTGCCGACACCTCGGCCGCCGACGGCGACACCGGCTTGCGGCCGACTTCGCGCAAGGTCGCGGCCTGCTGCTCAGCGCGCGGCGGTGCGTGGCGCGAGGGCGCCGGCGTGCGGCCCGAATGCGCACGGACGAAATCCTTGACCGCGCGATCCTCCAGCGAATGGAAGGACACGACGGCGAGGCGGCCGCCCGGCGCCAGCACCTGCTCGGCGGCGACCAGGCCGCGCTCGAGCTCGCCCAGCTCGTCGTTGACCGCGATGCGCAGCGCCTGGAACGCGCGCGTCGCCGGATCGCTCTCGTCCTTGGCCGACGGGCCGACGGCGCGACGCACGATCTCGGCCAGTTCGCCGGTCGTCTCGATGCGCTTGTCGCGGCGGCGCTCGACGATCGCATGCGCGACGCGGCGGCTCTTCCGCTCCTCGCCGTAGCGCCAGAAGATGTCGGCGAGCTCGCTCTCGTCGCTCTGGTTCACCAGATCGGCGGCGGACGGACCGTTCTTCTCCATGCGCATGTCGAGCGGGCCGGAGGCGCGGAAGGAGAAGCCGCGCTCGGGCTGGTCGAACTGCATGGACGACACGCCAAGATCGAGGGCCACGCCGTCGACGGCCGACACGCCTTCGGCATCCAACAGCTGCTCCATGTCACCGAAGCGGCCCTCGATCAGGCGCAGGCGCGGCGCATAGCGCTCGGCGAGCGCCTGGCCGGCTGCGATGGCATCGGGATCGCGGTCGATAGCGATCACCTCGCACGCGGCGCGATCGAGGATGGCGGCGGTGTAGCCGCCGGCGCCGAACGTGCCATCGACATAGCGGCCGCCGTCGCGCGGCCTGAGCGCGTCGACCACTTCGTTCAGGAGCACGGGAACATGACCGCTCACGCGTCACCTCCCGTAAGGCCGCGCACGAAGGCCTCCATCTTGGCGCGATCGGAATCGCGACGGGCCTGCCAGCGCTTGGGGTTCCACAGCTGGAACTTGTCGCCCTTGCCGACGAGCATCACGCCGTCCTCGACCTCGAGCACCTGCGCGAACTCGGCCGGCATCGTGAAGCGTCCATCGGGCTCGAGCGGGATCGTGCGGGCCGACGCCGAGAGATAGCCCGCAGGATCGAACGCTTCGTCATCGAGCGCCACCTTGAGCGAACCCTTGGGCCCGAGCGCCTCGGTGCGCAGACGCTCCAGCATGCCGTCGAATCCCTGACGGGAGTTGCCGTTCACGACACCGGGAAGGTTGGGCGAGTGATAGAGCACGAAGGCACCACGGTCGTCGGTCGGCAGTTCGTCGCGAAAGGCGGCGGGCAGCAGCGCTCGGCCTTTCTTGTCCAGCTTGATCAGGATTTCGGACCGGAATGCCACCGGGCCTCTCCCCTTGATCCCGCCGTCGGTGCCCCACGCCCCGCCTCATCGGGATGATCTGGGATAGCATGGGAATTTCAGGGATGCAAGAATCAACCCGGCAAATCCATAAGGTTTTCGAAGGAGTTAAACACAACATCTATTGTGCGCTCTTTGACTGGCAACGCAAGATGTAGGGCAAGAATTATCCAAGCGCAGTCGGAAGCGCACAATCATCTGTCGCTTGCCGGCGCTTCAGGCCGTAAAGGGCCGCGCCACCTTGAGGAAATGCGCTTCGGGTCGGATTCCATCGGATGGTCGCTGGACCAGACAGCTGCGCAGTCCGCGGAATTGTCCACCGGTCGCTCGCCGGGCTTCCCTGCTGTCGGGAATGAGGAGGGTCAGACGGCCTGTAAGCCGGGTTCTGTCCTCGCCCTTTCAGGCGATGGATGGCCATTCCTCTGGGACGCCCGTTGCCGAGCGCCTCGCGCGACCGACCCGGGCGGCGGCGCGGAAACCCGCTTTGCCGGTTGCCCGGCGTGCCGCCCCTATTTGGTCTTGCTCCCGGTGGGGTTTGCCGTGCCGCTTGCGTTGCCGCTCGCGCGGTGGGCTCTTACCCCACCGTTTCACCCTTGCCTGCCGCATTCGTCCCGAAGGGCGAGCTCGACCGGCGGTCTGTTCTCTGTGGCACTTTCCCTGGGGTCGCCCCCGCCGGCCGTTAGCCGGCACCGTGTCTCCGTGGAGCCCGGACTTTCCTCACCCCGCGGTTGCCCGCGAAGCGCAGCCATCCGGCCGTCTGACCCGAGCCGGTAGCTAGCCCCCCTCGCCCATCCGGTCAAGCAGGCCGGCAATCAGCGCACGCGTCTCCGGATCGGAGATGCCGTCGGCCCGGGCGGGACGGTAGCGACGCTGGAAGCTCGCGACGATCTCCGGCACCGGCAGGTCCGCCGTATAGCCGAGGCGCCGCAGTGCTGCGTGCACGTCGCCCGCCACGGGGGCGGCAGCGTACGGCCACAATCCGATGCCTGCGTCCGCCAAAGTCTTCCAGGGGAAGCGCAAACCGGGATCGATCTTGCGTGTCGGCGCGATGTCGGAATGGCCGACGACGTTGCGCGGCTCGATCGCCGGATGGCGCGCGAGAATGTCCCGGCAGAGCTCGATCAGCGCGGCGATCTGCGGCGCCGGATAGTCGTGCCGGTCGCCATGCAGGTTGACGATCTCGATGCCGACCGACGTGCCGTTCAGCGCCTCGCGGCCGCGCCACGACGAGCGCCCCGCGTGCCAGGCGACACGTTCTTCCGGCACCAGGCGATAGGCCGTGCCGTCCTCGGCCAGCACGTAGTGGGCGCTGACCCGGCCTTCGCGCGTCGCGTCGCTCAGGATGTCGAGCGACGCCTTCAACGGCAGCTCGGTGTAGTGCAGCACCAGCGTGTCGATCGCCGCGCCGTCCGGCCGCGCTGCCGAATTGGGCGACGGCCGATCGACGATCTTCATGACTCGGGCTTCATGTCAGGCCGCGCGCAGGCCGCGCTCGCGGCGCAGCCGGTCGTAGGCGTCGTTGATCAGCGCGAGCTTGCGGTTGGCGACCTGGATCGCCTCTTCGGGCAGGCCCTGCGCAATCAGCCGGTCGGGATGGTGCGCCTTCACCTGGCGCAGCCACGCCTCGCGGATCTGTTCGTCGGTCGCGAGCGGATCGATGCCCAGCACGATGCACGGCTCGCACTCGACCACGCCCAGCGCCGCCGCGCGCGCCCGCTCGAAGCGCTCGCTGCTCAAGCCGAAGATGCCAGCGACCTTGGCGAGATACTCGGCCTCGTCGGCGCCGACCCTGCCGTCGGCCTTGGCGATGTCGAACAGGCCTTCGAGCACGTTCTCCAGGATCTCGGGCGCGTCGGGGAACAGCGCAGCGACCTGGCGCGCATAGGTCTCGAAGCCGGCGGCGTCGCGCTTGGCGAGATCGAAGAAGCGCTGAACGTTCTTCTCCTCGCCGGGCGGTATCTGGAAGAACGAGCGAAAGGCCTCGACCTCGTCGTGCGTCACGTCGCCGTCGACCCGCGCCATCTTGGCGCCGAGCGCGATCACGCCGATGGTGAAGGCGATCTGGCGCAGGCCCGGATGGTCCTTGGGATCGGACGGTGTGGCGACCGCCACGCCGGCGTCGCCCTGCTCGACGAGCTGGTCGATGGCATGGCCGGCCATCACACCCAGCAGCGCCGCGATCGGCCCGCCCATCGCGAGGCCGGCGGTGCCCCCGACGATCTTTCCCCAGATCTTCATGCCTGCTCGCTACGCGACCTGCGTTACAGGATCAAGGACCCGATGGCCACGGCGACCAACAGGCCGAGCGCCAGGCGCCGATAGAATTTCTCGCTGGCCAGGGGAAACAGACGTTCACCCAGCAGCCCGCCGGCAATTACGGCCGGAGCGAGGCAGAGGCCAAGCACGCCGGTGTTCCAGTGCACGAGGCCACGGCTGACGAACACCAGAAGCGCAATCCCGTCGACGAAGATGAAATAGGTCGTGAGGTTGGCGCGGACCCGCTCCACCGTCTCGTTACCGGCGAGGTAATAGAAGGCGATCGGCGGTCCCGCCATGCCGGACAGCCCGTTGAGAAAGCCGCTGGTGACCCCGATCCCCAAGGTCACCGGGGCACGCCATTGGCCGTGGAAACGCCAGCCGCTCGCCAACAGCCCGACGGCGCCGAGCACGATCGCCGAGATCGCCCACCGCATGGGCTCGGGCGACACCTGAGTCAGCACCAGATTGCCGAGCGGCGCGCCGGCGACCGCCGCGAGCATGAGCAGGCCGATGCGCCGCCAATCGACATACTTGGCGGCCCGGGGCAGCAGCGGCAGCGCAACGGCGATCTCCAGCAGGAGGCAGAGCGAAACCCCGATCTCGGGCCCGTACAGCGCGGAGAAGACGGGCGTCATCATCATCGCCGCGCCGAAGCCGGCAAATCCGCGCACCATGCCGGCAATCACCGCGACGACAGCCGCGGCCAGGAAGGAAATTGTCAGGAATTCCGGCATCAAAGGGGCGGCACGCTAGCATTGCGGGCCCCTCCTCCGGACCTCATATAATGCAGGCCATGCCCTCGAAGAATTTGGCCGTGTCCGCCGTGCCGCTCGACATGCCGTACATCCAGCGGCGGCCGGTGCTCGAAGGCGTCACGTCCAAGCCCTTCAAGCTCGTCTCCGACTACGTGCCGGCGGGCGACCAGCCCGAGGCGATCCGCCAGCTGATCGAGGGCGTGTCGGCCGGCGAGCGCGACCAGGTGCTGCTGGGCGTCACCGGCTCGGGCAAGACCTTCACCATGGCGAACGTGATCGCCAGCCAGACGCGGCCGGCGCTGGTGCTGGCGCCCAACAAGACCCTGGCGGCGCAGCTCTACGGCGAGATGAAGGGCTTCTTCCCGGAGAACGCGGTCGAGTACTTCGTCTCGTACTACGACTACTACCAGCCCGAAGCCTACGTGCCGCGGACGGACACCTACATCGAGAAGGATTCGTCGATCAACGAGCAGATCGACCGCATGCGCCACTCCGCGACCCGCGCGCTGATGGAGCGCGACGACGTGATCATCGTCGCCTCGGTGTCCTGCATCTACGGCATCGGTCCGCTCGAGAACTACCAGGCGATGACCTTCCGCCTGCACAAGGGCCAGAAGATCGACCGCAGCTCCCTGCTGCGCCGCTTCGTCGAGCAGCAGTACAAGCGCAACGACAACGCCTTCCAGCGCGGCACCTTCCGGGTGCGCGGCGACACGGTCGACCTGTTCCCGGCGCACTACGAGGACAAGGCCTGGCGCTTCGAGATGTTCGGCGACGAGATCGATTCGATCACCGAGTTCGATCCGCTGACCGGCGAGAAGGCGGTGACGCTGAACGACATCATCGTTTACGCCAACAGCCACTACGTCACGCCCAAGCCGACGATGAACAAGGCGATCGAGCAGATCAAAGCGGACCTCAAGCAGCGACTGGCCGAGTTCAACCGCGCCGGCCGGCTGCTCGAGGCGCAGCGGCTGGAGCAGCGCACCCTGTTCGACATCGAGATGCTGGAGACCACCGGCGCCTGCGCCGGCATCGAGAACTATTCGCGCTACCTCACCGGCCGCAAGCCCGGCGAGCCGCCGCCGACCCTGTTCGAGTACTTCCCGACCAACTCGCTGCTGATCGTCGACGAGAGCCACGTCACGGTGCCGCAGATCGGCGGCATGTTCCGCGGCGACTTCAACCGCAAGAGCATTCTGGCCGAGTTCGGCTTCCGCCTGCCCTCGGCGATCGACAACCGGCCGCTGAAGTTCGAGGAGTGGGAGACGCTCAGGCCCCAGACCACCTTCGTCAGCGCCACGCCCGGGCCGTGGGAGATGGAGCGCACCCAGGGCATCTTCATCGAGCAGGTGATCCGGCCGACCGGGCTGATCGACCCGACCGTGATCGTGCGTCCCGTCGAGAAGCAGGTCGACGATCTGATCGCCGAGTGCAAGGACTGCGCGAAGAAGGCCCAACGCGTGCTGGTCACCGTGCTGACCAAGCGCATGGCTGAGGACCTGGTCGAGTACCTGCACGAGGCGGGGATCCGCTGCCGCTATCTGCACTCCGATATCGACACCTTGGAGCGCATCGAGATCATCCGCGACCTTCGGCTCGGGGCGTTCGACGTGCTGGTCGGCATCAACCTCCTGCGCGAGGGACTCGACATTCCCGAGTGCGCGCTGGTCGCGATCCTCGATGCAGACAAGGAAGGCTTCCTGCGATCGCCGACCTCGCTCGTGCAGACCATCGGCCGTGCCGCGCGCAACGTCGAGGGCCGGGTGATCCTCTACGCCGACAAGATGACCGATTCGATCAAGTACGCGATCAGCGAGACCGAGCGGCGCCGCGCCAAGCAGATCGCCTACAACAAGGAGCACGGCATCACGCCGGCCTCGGTGAAGAAGAACATCGCCCAGATCCTGGAATCGACCGCCGAGCGCGACCACTACACGGTCGACACCGGCGTGTCGGGCGACGTGCACCTGGTCGGCCACAATCTGCGCACCCACATCGCCGAGCTCGAGAAGCGCATGCGCGACGCCGCGGCCAACCTTGAGTTCGAGGAGGCAGCGCGCATTCGCGACGAGATCCGACGGCTCGAGGCCAACGAGCTCGAGCTGCCCGGCCAGGCGGTGGCGGCGAGCGCCAACATCAATCTCGGCAAGATGCAGAACAGCCGCGTCTTCCGCGGCGTCCGCACCGGCTCCGGCGGCCGCGGCAAGCAGGCCCGGCGAAGCGGCCGATAGCGCGACGGGAGTCCACGGAGTCCACGAGAGTCCACTCAGGCGTGGACCGGTTGGATGCCGATGGCACAACGGTTTTGGGACAGGAGTCCACGAATCCACCCATTCTGTCCCAACTGAAAAACACCCCTCATTGGAGCGCGCCACTCCAGTGGCGCAATCAGAGTCATGAGCCTCACTGGAATGGCGCGGTCCGATGAATATGGTCATGCGCGCGACTCTGCATGAGATAGTGTGCAGAAGGTTCAGCAAAAGCCCTGAGGGGTGGTCATGGCATGTTGGTGATGTTGCAAGTCACCGACCCGTGGAAAGGGACCACACCATGACCAAGCGAGAAGGTAAGGTCG
>Ga0070738_10002029_pt1 | contig 34259 bp, 29 predicted proteins | sample Coa_R2_2_FD_66446 | JGI IMG/M metagenome (GOLD analysis project Ga0070738, IMG submission 66446) | Surface soil microbial communities from Centralia Pennsylvania, which are recovering from an underground coalmine fire - Coalmine... | ecosystem: Environmental > Terrestrial > Soil > Unclassified ...
TTCGGCCGACCATGGCGAAACGTGGGGCATCGCACACACTTTCCCGAAGGGCGCGATCCGTCACGTTCACAACATCGTCTATGACGCGTGGGATGAATGCCTGTGGATTCTCACAGGGGATAATGGCCCCGAATGCCGCATTATGCGTGCTTCTTGCGACTTGAAGCATATTGAAACTGTCATGGAAGGAAATCAGCAGGCGAGATCTGTGGCTTTGGTTCCAACAAAAAACGGGGTGTATTTTTCGTCGGATACGCCGTCGGAAAGCAATCATGTCTATTTCTTAGATCGGTCGGGAAAGTTAAGCGTTCTTGCAGATTTGCCCAGTTCTTCGATTTACGGTTGCCGAGTTGGAAAAGCTGTATTTTTTTCGACCATGGTCGAGCCGAGCGCAGTGAATCAGGAAACCGAGGCATGTCTGTATGGAGCGTTCGATGGTATTTCCTGGCGGCGTGAAATGTCGTGGCAGAAAGACGCTTGGCATTTTCGCTTGTTTCAATATGGCAACGTTCTTTTGCCTGATGGTGAGAACGGGACTAATTTTCTTGCAATCTCAACAGTAGCGGTCAAAGCGGGAGATTCACAAACTTCGGTTTGGAAGATCGTGCGCTAATTGCCACTGACTGCTAAACAAGGTTTTCTTCGCCCACGTGCTATAGTTCGACAAAAATCATGCCTATCGCGCAGCGCTTACAGTACTATCGTCGTATTTTCAGCGCCTATTTATCGCCGCGCGAAAGTCAGCTTACTTTCTGGCATGATCAACCACAGGAAAATTCTCACGCTGGCCCCAATCAGCTTGGCGAATATTACATGCTGTTTGCCGAAAAGGCTGACTATTCCGGTGTGCATGATTCCGTGGGAATTCCAATGCTTGATTATCACGGGCAAATTGGTGCGCAATACAACCCCATTGCCATTGCGCAATGGGGATTAGGAAATCATGATCTATTCCGGCGTACGGCAGAATTAAAACGCCGAGAGCAATTTATCAAGGCGGCAGATTGGCTCAGAATGCGGTTGGAGAAAAATTCATTTGGAATCTCGGTTTGGAACCATAATTTCGATTGGGAGTACCGCACAACCCTGAAGGCGCCTTGGTTTTCCGCGCTGGCCCAGGGGCAGGGAATATCCTTGCTGGTACGCGCGTTCGCGGAAACGCAACAAGCCGTCTATATGGAAGCTGCGCACCTTGCGATGGAAAGTTTCTGGTCTTCCGTCCGCGAAGGCGGGGTTACGTTTATTGACGAACTCAATAACTACTGGTTCGAAGAATACGTCGTATTTCCACCGACCCATATTTTGAATGGCTTCATTTGGGCAGCATGGGGAGTCTATGACTATTTCGTTGCGACGCAAGATAAGCGGGCGCATGGCCTGTTTCAGAAGGCAGTAGTTACCCTGAAATCCAATCTTCAAAACTACGACTTAGGTTTTTGGTCGCTCTATGAACAATCGGGAACTCGCTTACCGATGATAGCCAGCGCTTTCTATCATCGTTTGCACATTGTTCAACTGCGAGTGATGCATCGCTTAACGCAAGACAAGATATTTTTGGAGTATGCGGACCGTTGGGATACTTACACGCGCAGCCCCGCGAGGCGAATAAGGGCGCTGGCTTACAAAGCGGCGTTCAAGCTTCTCTACTACTAAATTTGTGAAAATTCTCTACGTCTCACAGTATTTTCCGCCAGAGATGGGTGCTCCTGCAGCGCGCGTGGCTGAGTTGTCGAGCCACTGGGCGTCCGCTGGTCATGAGGTTACGGTGCTGACCGGATTTCCCAATCATCCCACGGGAGTCTTGGCCCAAGAATATCGCGGAAAATTGCATCATCTGATTCTCCACGAAGAGTTTCACGGAGTTAAGGTAGTTCGGACATGGCTCCTGCCATTCCCCAACCGGAAGTCAATCGAACGCATTTTGAACTACAGTTCTTTCTGTTTTTCATCGGCGCTGACTGGCAGCTTTCTTCCTCGCCCCGATGTCGTCATTGCCACATCGCCTCAACTGCTAGCGGGGCTATCGGGCTGGTGGCTTTCTCGAAAGCATAGTATCCCTTTCATTTTTGAGGTGCGGGACTTATGGCCGGAGTCGCTGGTTGCTGTCGGAGTTGGCAATGAAAATTCATTGCTCCATCGTTTGTTGTCAAAGCTTGCGGGATTCTTGTATCAAAAAAGCCATCGCATTGTTGTGGTTACGCCGGCATTCAAAACCCATTTGATGCAAAAGTGGGGCGTGCCTGAAGAAAAAATCACTATTGTAGAAAATGGGGTCGAAACCGATCTGTTTCAACCAAGAGCAAATGATGATTTAACTGCGGAATTACGCCGGTCATGGAACGCAAAGGATAAGTTTGTGGTTTGCTATATCGGTACGATGGGCATGGCGCATGGGCTGGAAACGTTGCTTGATGTTGCATCACAACTGCAAAGTTCACGTCCAGATATCTTGTTTGTGCTTGTCGGTGAGGGCGCTGAGAAAGAACGCATCTTAACGATGGCCCGCGGACGCAACCTAGGGAATGTACGTTTCATTGATCAACAGCCGCGAGAAATCATTCCTGCGTATATCAACGCGACCGATGTTTGCCTGGTACTACTTAAAAAGACAGATGTTTTCAAAACCGTTATACCCACCAAAATGCTCGAGTACATGGCTTGTGGGCGTCCAGTAATTCTGGGTGTTGACGGTCAAGCTCGCACCATTCTTGAAGAAGCTCAGGCAGGTATTTTCGTTGAGCCGGAAAATGTAGATGCGCTGCGCCATGCAATTCTGAAACTGGCGGCGAGTGTGCCATTGCGCGCTGAACTCAGTCAAAATGGCCGCGACTACATCGTAAAAAATGCTTCGCGGGAAAGCACAGCCAGGACCTATATAGGAGCTTTGGAAACTATTGCACCGCGATGATACTGACGGCAGTGGCAGCTTGCATGGCTGCTTCCATGCTACGTCCGGCAATGGCTTTGGCGGTGCTGGTGGGAACAAACAAAATGTCGTCCGCTTGCATGGGAATATCAGGCGCTTTTGCGGAAAGAATTTTCTGGAGCTTAACGCTCGTCTCGGTCAAGCCGTCTGGCCCCTTGCGGATCAGTTTGGCCCCGCCCAGTTTTGCTGTGTGAGTCGTTCCACCGGCCAGGGCGATCGCCTGAAGCACAGTCAAGTGTCCGCTTTCCATTAAGAAGCCACTCGGACGTCCAACATCGCCGACCACGTAAACGATATCTGCTTTGCGGATGACAATCGTGTCTCCGGGAGCGATCGTGATGTTGCTCTCCGGTTTATCTTCCAGGTTGCGGGCAAGTTCTACGACTTGTGGCTTGTCAGGTTGGTCGCGATGGGTGATGCTCGCGCTGCGTCCAGCTTTATCGGTTAATCCGCCAGAGGCGGAAATCAGATCAAACAAATGCGCTGAACCCGATACTGGGTAAATCCCTGGCCTGTTTACCTGACCGAGGACGCTGGCACCCTGCGCCCCTTGTTGCGTTACCAGAACAGAAACGTGAGGGTTGTTGACAAAACCTCCCTCTGACAGCCTTTTTTCGATGAGAGTTTGCGCTTGGTCGGGTGTAAGTCCTCCGACCATCACGTAACCAATCAGAGGCAAATATAGATCGCCGCTCGCGTTGATGCGGGTTTTGGTGGTCAGTTCAGGAACGTTGTAGACGCTGACTTCCACCATATCGTCGGGGCCGAGCTTATCAACATTCTGGACTATCGAGGACGGCGTTGCAGTCAAACCCGTGTTTGAGGGAAGTGATGTTTGCGCAGAGCCTCGCCAAGAGGTTGTCACAACGATAGCGATCAAAATGTATAAGCGCCGGTTAAACCACCGGCTCAACTCGACCGGCCTGATGAAACTTGGTGACATGGTTAGGAAAATTTGAGTCTAGCACACGGAAAGCGCCAGCAATCGCGGAGATGATCCCGAGTAACTATCGTAACTATGGGAATCAAAATAGGAATTGTGCAGATTTTTCCCAAAAAGGTATTCTGCTAGAGGAAGAACGCTTGAACCTCACGCAATAGCGTGAGCACACTGTGGAGGGGGGCGGGTTGACGGCATTTTTCCTGGGGATCTTCGGGGCTTCACTTTTATCCTCCTTCATTCTCACTAAATTTGTAAGAGATTCTGCTATGGCGCGCGGGTGGGTTGCGGCGCCCGGCAGCAGTCGCCACTTGCACAATAAGCCCCTGCCTCGCCTTGGTGGTGTCGCGATTTACCTGGCATTTTGCGGCAGCGTTCTAACGTCATTTCTCGCAGCGTGGCTACACCCCGAGTGGCAGGTTGGATTTCCCGCTAAAGCCGGACTCACCATTTTGGCCCCCGCAACACTGATCTTTCTTCTGGGCGTTTACGACGACATTCGTTCGTTGGGCCCGTGGGTCAAGTTTGCGGTGCAGGCTGCAGCTGCGACGATGCTTTTCGCCAGCGGATTAAGAATCCTCGACCTCAGGGTGCTCTTTGGAGGGCATCATTTTTCCTCCTTCGTAAGCTTGCCACTTACCATTCTTTGGGTCATCGGCGTTACAAACGCATTCAACTTGATAGATGGACTGGATGGCCTGGCGGCTGGATCTGCTTTGTTTTCGACTCTTGTCGTCTTCGTGGTTGCGCTATTGGGCCATTCCATGCTGGTTGCATTGATGACCCTGGCCTTGGCCGGCGCCATTCTTGGTTTTCTTCGTTTCAACTTTAACCCTGCAACAATTTTTCTAGGTGATTGCGGCAGTTTATTTATTGGATTTATTCTCAGCGCCCTTGCTCTGCAAGGCGCAGAGAAGGCGCCGACGACTGTCGCGATTGCCATTCCAGTGGTTTCGTTTGGGCTTCCAATACTTGAAACGGCACTTTCTATTGCGAGGCGCTTCATCAGTGGACGTCCGGTGTTTACGGCCGACCGCGAGCACATTCACCACAAATTGTTGCAATTGGGACTTTCGCATCGCCAGGTCGTCATCGTACTTTACGGGGCTTCGGGCATATTTGCTTTATTAAGCCTATTTTTACTGTGGCCGGCAGGTAGTACATTGGGGCTGGTTCTGGCTGTCTTGGGCAGCGGAATCTGGCTCGGTGTTCAACATTTGGGCTATCTGGAATTCGGAGAACTTCGGCGCGTTGCCCAACGGACGATTGAGCAGCGTCAAATCGTTATTAACAACCTGGCCATTCGCCGGGCTGTTGAAGAATTAAAGGTCGCGCAAGACAGCGATCAGTTGTTTTCAATTCTTATTGCTGCGTTTGGCGGGAATGATTTCGACGCTTTCGATTTGAATCTGCAAATCCCTTTGCCGATCTTCTCTCCGTCAGACGCATTGCAGGTTTTGCAGAGCGACGATCACCAGCCTTACGTGCGTTGGTCAAAATCAGGCATGAAGTTCCATCAATTGGTGACTTCCTGGAGTTTATGTCTGGATTTAGTCAGCATTAATGACCGTCGAATCGGGACGATGACTGTCCATCGTCTCTATAGCGAACGCGATCTTCAACTGGATATCAACCTGCTGATTTCCGTTTTTCCGTTAGCGTTAGCCGATGCATTACAAAAAATTTCTGTTAATCAAACCGAAGTCGTTCCTCGCCTGCACGCAATTCCCGCCGTTCTTGGCGCTAGCGCTGGCGCCGATTAATTCCTTCTCTTTATCCACAGCCAGAACCAACTGCGCTACTTTCTGATCAGTCTGCGTCCATTTAGCTTGGACGCTCATGTTTGCGTAAGCGTACGGAGGAAGTCAGAACGATGGAGTCGTTGACCGGGCAAGACATTCATTTTGTCTCATTGCAAACAGCTGTATTCTGCGTTTCCTGCGAAATTATCAGCAAGAACAATACACCGTACTGTATGGCTTGTGGCAGCCAGGCGGTTTTGAGCTTATCGCGTGTTCTTGGCGGATCTTTGCGTGGACAGCAGACTGCGCACGTCATCGAAGATGCGGAGCTTGATCGTTTAGTCCGCGATCTATTGCGTACGGTACCAGCTATTGCCGAGAATCACGTGCCGGCTTCTTTTGCCAATCTTGCGCCGTCGCGCCATCATGCCCGCTCTTTGGGGCCGCAACTCGTGCGGCAGAAGGGGAATGTCATTCCGGATTCTGAAATCAGGCCTGCCGAGCTCGACCTGGAACCTGCAATTAGTGTAATTGCGGAGCGGGCACAAGCGCTGACTGGCGCCACGGGAGCCGCTATTGCGTTACGTCATGGCGATGAAATTATTTGCCGGGCTCGCACAGGGCGCACTGCGCCGGATTTGGGCGTAAGGCTGCAAACCGATACGGGAATTTCAGCAGATTGTGTTCGCACCGGGGAAGTGATGCTCTGTCACGATGCAGAGAGAAATCCGTTAGTGGATTTGGCCAGCTGCCGTCGTCTTGGCGTCCGCTCAATTCTGGTGGCTCCCTTGCGGCACTTCCGGCGCACGCTAGGAGTTTTTGAGGTGCTCTCCGGCGCGCCGCACGCATTTGACCAACACGATATTGCGACCATGCAATTGCTCTCGAGCATGATGGTCGCTGCCATGGCTCGTCTTTCGAACATACGTCCGGCGGAACGTAAAAGCGCGTGAGCTTACGGTAAGAAGCTAAGTTTGCACGGCAAGCGTCCTTGGGGTGCCTTGCAATTCTGGGCTTACGGGCAGCAAAACTGACATTTTCGTTCCTTTCCCTACTGTGCTTTCAGCAGAAATTGTGCCCCCGTAGGCTTCCGTCATAGCTTTCACAATAGCCAGACCTAATCCGAAGCCACCTGTGGCGCGGGTGCGAGAAGGGTCGCCACGATAGAAACGTTCAAATATGTGCGGCAAGTCTTCAGGCGGAATCCCGGCTCCTTGATCGGAAAAAGCGATTTGCACTTGATTCGCCGCTGGTTGGGATATGGCAATCTCCACCGAGCTGCCTTCTGCCCCGTAGCGCACAGCGTTCTCCAGCAAATTTGTCCAGATGAGTTGCAGGTCATCGGGATCGGCCCGCAGATGTACCTGCGCGTTGTTGGTCAAGTGCATTTTTATCTGGCGGGTTTGAGCGAGCGGCTGAAGGCGCTCAATCGCCGCGTCGCACGTTGTGGCCAGCTCGATGACCGGCAGGTCGCGCCGCAACGCGCCATGCGCCCATTGCTCCGCGCGCGCTAAACGCAACATCCATTCCAACAATTTCTCCAAACGCTTCATATCATCGAGCGATTCCTCGATGCCCATGCGGTATTCTTCGGAACTCCGCGGACGATGGAGCAAGGATTGCAGCGTGGATTTCAATACGGCGACTGGAGTTTTCAACTCATGCGTGGCATTGCCCAGAAACTCACGTTGCTGTTTGAATGAGCGCTCCAACCTCGCCAGCATCTCTGTCATGGATTCTGTTAATGGGCGCAACTCGGCAATCTGACGAGATGTATCGGGAAGGTTCATCTTCCAATTGTTGGCAGAAACTTGGCCTGCTTCGCTTGCAAGTTGTTGCAAAGGCAATAGACCTCGCTGGATACCCCACAACGCAAGCGCCGTCGTCAAGCACATCAAAACCAGGCTCGCGAAGGCGATAAAAATTCCGGCATCCAGCACCTGTTTGTGAACACGATGTAGGGGCGCCGCATACACGACGGTCAACCATTGCGGCTGGAATGATGCGCCTTCCTCGCGATCGAGGATAGGGACCTCTGAAATTCGCAGGCCATGATAGCGAATACCAGCCCATTTCAAGTCAAAATGATGCCGCGCCGTGGTATCAACTTGCAGTCCAACCGGCCAGTTGGGAGATTTGACGAGCAATCCAGATTTTTCAGTCCAAACTGCGTATATATCAGGATGGTCCGGATCAAGGGATGGAGGAACCAGCGAATCATCAAAATAAACATGCCCGCCACTTTCATCGCTGTAACGGACCAATGCAGCGATGCTGGTGGCGCGGCCCTGAAGGCTGGTATCAAGCGCAGCGATCAAACGCTTGTGGGTATAGAAAACCCCAGTGGATAAGAGCCCAACAGCGAGCAGAGCTTGCGAGAGAACGAAGATTACGATAAGGCGCCGTTTGATGGAAGGTTGAGGCATGCAGTTGTTCTTAATCGTGCAAGATATACCCTTGGCCACGGCTGGTGTGAATCAACTGCTTGGAAGAGCCTTCGTTTAACTTCCGGCGCAGACCGGATATATAAACTTCAATCACATTGCTGAATTTTTCCCAGTTGTAATCGTAAAGATGTTCAAGCAATTCCGTTTTTGACACGACGGCGCGCGGGCGATGAGCCAGGTATTCAAGTACGCGGTATTCCATTGCAGTCAGCGTAATTGCGCGATCTCCGCGTTTCACGGTGCGATTGACCGTATTTAATTCGAGATCCGCGATGGTTAGCACTGGGGATGGCTGCCCTTTGCCGCGCCGTATGAGTGCTTTCGTGCGGGCCAACAATTCGCCCAAATCAAACGGCTTGGTTACGTAGTCGTCCGCACCGGCGTTAAGGAGCGCGACCACAGACTCTTTATCATCCCGGGCGGTGACTACCAGCACAGGGGTTTGCTTGCCCAGCGCACGGATCTTCTTCAAGACCTGCATGCCATCCATTTGCGGAAGCATAAGATCCAGGAGCACGACATCATAAGGTTCATCCTCCGCTAAGAAGCAACCTTCCTGACCATCGGGAGCAATATCTACCGCGTATCCGGCGCTTTCTCGCAGGCTACGGGCAATATTTTCTGCCAGCCTAGGCTCGTCTTCAATGATCAGAACACGCATCAGAATATCCCACGCACCTGCCTAATCATATCTTGAAGGCAAATACTCCCATCAGCTTAGCAATTTGTATATGAGGGTACGCTTAACGCTTGATTGCCCAATCCTGGCGGATATTGGGAGACAAAGCTACATAGTGATCGCAGAAGTTGAGGATGCTGACGTGCCCGGCGTACCGGGTTGTGCCGGCGCATATTTCGAAGCACATTTTGCTTGTAATTGTTTGGCATGGAAAACGCCATCGCGTCCAAAACTGCCGTCAGCTAAGGCCTGGGAATTATCTTTCAACGTGTCAGGCGGAGCTTCTGTTCCGTTATAAACAACCGGCAAAATTTGGTCTTGCTCCACCAGTACGAACTCGACGTTCAGCCCGGTGCGCTTAATCGACCCCGGCTGAACATTGCCAGCCACGCGCAACCTCTTGGCGTATGCCGTATTGCCCATGCCATGCAGTTCTTTGATGGTGACGTAGTAGCTCTTGCTTTGTTGAACCCCGGTATAGGCGAGGTAGGCCAGCGATAAAAGGATTGCAACCGTGGCTCCTCCGAACTGCAAATACTTCTTTGCTTCATTGGACATGGCTTTTTTTGTTCAGATGCGACTAAATCAAACTTTACTCGTGCCAAGGGCAAGGGTCAAGCAGCTATCCGATAGAATAGTAAAGTCTTAATTCTGTTTCGAGGTCTTTGAATTTTTTATGATTCATCCCTGGCACGACGTTACTCCTGGCCACAAGCTGCCGCAGGAATTCCAGACGGTGGTCGAAATCCCCTTTGGATCCAGCGTTAAATATGAGTTGGACAAGACCAGCGGTCTTATCAAGCTCGATCGTGTTTTGTATTCCGCTGTGTACTACCCCGCAAACTATGGATTCATCCCTCAGACCCTCGCCGAGGACGACGATCCTTTAGACGTGCTTGTGCTCTGTCAGGAAACGGTTGTTCCTTTGACCATCATCAATGCGCGCGCAATCGGGTTGATGACCATGATTGACGCAGGTAAACAGGACCACAAAATTATTGCCGTTGCTACGGAAGATCCGGAATTCAACAGCTATCACGAGGCTGACGAGATGCCTGCGCACCGCATGCTCATGCTGCGGCGGTTCTTTCAGGATTACAAACAACTAGAAGGCAAGGCGGTGGAAGTGGATGAAATTCGTCCGGCCAGCGAGGCATTTCCGGTGATTTCGGCGGCGCTACATCGTTATAGCGAGCAACGGCGCCGGGGATTTCACGAGCTGGCTTCAAAGCACTAATTTTCTCTATTTCAATAAAAATGGCCGCTCCATCTACGAGCGGCCATTTTCTTGTAACCGTTATGTGATTACCAGACGCGGCAAGCGTTGGCGCTAACCATCGCATCTCCCGCCTTGCAGGACCATGCCTTTTCAAACTCAGACATGTTCTGCACTACGCCATCCACACGCCATTTACCCGGTGAATGTGGATCGGTTAGGACGAGCATCCGCGCAATTTCCGGACGCTGCTTCATGCACCATACCCGGCCGAAGCCGAGGAAATAGCGCTGTGCCGGAGTATAGCCGTCAATCTTTGCATCGGCTTGGGTTGGCGTCATGGTCTCGTTCAACGCTCGAAACGCAATGCGGGCGCCGCCATTGTCGGCTGTGTTTTCGCCGAGAGTCAACTTGCCATTCAGTTTGAGATCGTCCACCGAGATGAAATTGCTGTATTCGTTGGAGATGCAGCTTGCCCGTTCATCAAACTTCTTGCCATCTTCGGCAGTCCACCAATCGCGCAAGTTGCCTTGTGGATCGAATTGCCGCCCCTGATCGTCGAAGCCGTGCGTCAATTCGTGCCCAATGACGAGCCCGATTCCGCCGAAGTTCACGGCATCATCCATTTTCTTGTCGAAAAATGGCGGCTGTAAAATGCCGGCAGGGAAGACAATCTCATTGTTCGACGGGTTGTAATAAGCATTGACCGTGGGCGGCGACATTCCCCACTCTTTCTTGTCCACCGGCTTGCCAATCTTTGCTATCTGCCGTTTGGATTCAAATTCGTTGGCCCGTTCGAAGTTGCCGAGCAAATCTCCGCGAACAATGGTCAGGGAACTATAGTCGCGCCATTGATCAGGGTAGCCAATTTTGTTGGTAATGGCTGCGAGCTTCTTTTGCGCTTCAACCTTCGTGGTGTCGGACATCCAGTCGAGGCTTTGAATGTCTTCGCCTAAAGATTTTTCCAGCGCAGAGACCATCTTCAGCATGCGGGCTTTGCCGTCAGCCCCGAAAGTGAGTTCAACATAGCGCTGGCCAAGAGCTTCACCCAAAGCGGTGTCCGTTGCCGCTACGCAGCGCTTCCATCGTGCCTGGATTTCTTTTTGGCCAGTTAACGCCTTGCGGTATTCAAAATTTGCATCTACAAAAGGCTTGGACAGCCAGGGCGATGCCACCGTCATGACGTGCAAGCTGGCATATGTCTTGAGTGAATCGAGCGACTCGGATGCCAGAATAGCGTTTACATCTTTGAAGAAATCCGGATTTGTGACATTCAGGTCAGTAAAGGCCGGCGCACCAATTGCAGTGAAATAGCGATTGAAGGCAAAATCCGGTGCCAGGGCCACTGTGGCATCGAGGCTCATCTTATGGTCGAGCTTTTTCGGGTCGCGGCGCTCGGTACGGTCCATCGAGGCTTTCGCCAATGCCGTTTCAATACGAAGGACTGTTTGCGCCGATTCTGCGGCCTGTGCGCCGGATTGACCGTTTAGCTTGAATAACGCGGTCGCGTAATCCACCAAACTCTTGCGCAACTCGAGATTATGCGGAGTGTCTTTCAGGTATTGGTCGCGGTCGGGAAGGGTGAGTCCGCTCTGGTCAATTTCGGCAATGTCCATGCTGGCGTTGTGGAGATCAGCATCGGCGCCAAAATCGAAAAATGTATTGGTGCCCATGAGGTGGTCGTGGGCGATGACCTCCATCAATCCAGCTTTATCTTTTGCTGCCGCAATGCGGTCAAGGGCCGGTTTCAAGGGAGCGGCGCCCTTGGCATCTACGGCTTTTTCATCCATGCAGGCGTCGTAGAAGTCGCCAATTTTTTGATCAATGGCGTCGCGGCCTGGTTTATCGGCGGAAGCTTTTTCAAGAATTCCCTTTAAAATCATGCGGTTTCTTTCGGCCAGTTCGCTGAATGATCCCCAGCGCGACTGGTCGGCAGGAATTTCAGTGTTTTTGAGCCAGGTTCCGCAGGCGTATTGGTAGAAGTCGCTACATGGATTTTCACTCTTATCAACTGTGCTGGTGATGGAGTCGTAATTGGTTGGAGTTTGCGCGGCGCACAATAGCGCCAGCAGAGGTAGGCAGAGCAACAAAAAGTATTTACGCATGAATGATCCTCTTGGTTTTTGGCGAACCCGCGATTTTAAGCCGATTTCGCTGGACGAGCAAGCGGCGATGTCAATTAGTACGCGGTTTTCCCGTGTAAAGTTCATAAATTGCGCGGCGTATAATCGAGTTTCATCTTAAATTCAGGCGGTGGAAGATATGGCTCCCACAAACGGCACTCCTAATAACGGCAATTCCAATGGAAACGGCAATGGGCATGTGGTTCCGAAACCCCGCGCCGACTGGCTTGAACGCCGTAAAGCACAAAACTCCGACGGTAATTTTTCGCAGATGCACTATGCCCGTAAAGGTGTCATTACGGAAGAAATGGAGCATATCGCCCTCCGAGAAAAAATCTCGGCTGAATTGGTCCGCAGCGAAGTCGCTCGCGGGCGCATGATTATCCCAGCCAACATCAACCATCCCGAGCTTGAACCGATGTGCATCGGCGTTGAATCGTTGTGCAAAATCAATTCCAATATCGGCAATTCTGCGGTCACATCGAATATTGACGAAGAGCTGAAAAAATTGCATACGTCGGTGCATTATGGTGCAGATACAGTTATGGATCTCTCCACCGGCGGCAATATTCACGAAATTCGTGAAGCGATTTTGCGGCATTCTCCTGTTCCCATCGGCACTGTGCCTATTTACGAAGCGATCTCCCGCGTCAAGCGCATTGAAGATCTGAACAAAAACGTCATGCTCGAAGTCATCGAAGAACAGGCCGAGCAAGGTGTGGATTACATGACCATCCATGCCGGTGTGCTCATTCAATATCTGCCGATGGTGTCGAAGCGCATCACGGGCATCGTCAGCCGCGGCGGCGCGATTCTGGCGCAGTGGATGGCGCATCATCACAAACAGAATTTTCTCTACGAATGCTTCGACGACATTTGCAAGATTTTCGCCAAGCATGACGTCAGCTTTTCTCTCGGCGATGGCTTGCGTCCGGGCTGCATTGCTGATGCCAGCGACGAAGCCCAATTCTCTGAGCTGAAAACTTTGGGTGAACTAACAAAGAAAGCCTGGGAATACGACGTGCAGGTCATGATCGAGGGTCCAGGCCACGTGCCACTCGACAAGATCAAAGAGCAAGTGGACAAAGAAAAAGAGCTTTGCTACGAAGCGCCGTTTTACACGCTCGGCCCGCTGGTGACTGACATCGCGCCTGGCTACGACCACATCACTTCGGCCATCGGCGCGGCCATGATTGGATGGCACGGCGCAGCCATGCTCTGCTACGTCACTCCTAAGGAGCATTTAGGGTTACCCAATGAGAAAGACGTGAAGGATGGCATCATCGCCTATAAAATCGCGGCGCACGCTGCCGACATCGCCCGCCGCCGTCCCGGCGCGCAAGACCGCGATGACGCTCTTAGCTACGCCCGCTACAAGTTCGATTGGGAGAAGCAATTCGCGCTTTCGTTAGATCCTGAAACAGCCCGCTCCATGCATGACGAGACCCTCCCCGAAGAGGGCTACAAGACTGCGGCTTTCTGCTCGATGTGCGGTCCGAAATTCTGCTCGATGAATTATTCGTCGAAGGTGGACGAATATAACAAACGTGAGCACGGCCTGGAAAAGAAGGATTACTCGGAGTTGGTGGAGAGACTGGTCACGCTGAAATAGTGGTCAACCCTTAAAATCCGCCACGCCGTCCCACACCAACTGCACCGCTATCGCCAGAATCAGGAAGCCGAAGATGCGATTAATTGCGCCCATTGCGCCCGGCCCCAAACGGCGCTCCAAGGGCGCACCCAACATAAGAAATAAATAGCAAGAAAGCGCGACTGCGGCGATGCCTACGATCATGCCTATATACGCAACCCAGTGGTCGGCATGCGCGGCCAATCCCATGACCACGCCAATAGCTCCGGGGCCGGAAAGCAGCGGCATCGCGAGCGGAGTAAAGGAAACGTCTTCTTTCGTAGCAGCTTCGTCACTTTCTGCGGGTGTAATGCGACTGGAGGAAGTCACCATGCCCCAGGCAGTGTTGGCGACGATCAATCCTCCGGCGATTTTCAAAACGGGTAGGGAAATTCCGAAGAAGCTGAGAACGAAACGTCCGAAAAATAAAAACACCACCAGAATTCCGAAAACATACAAAGAAGTCTTGATGGCGACCCAACTGCGTTCCCATCGGGTGAGGCGCCCCGTCAATGTGTAGAAAACGGGGATTCCGCCAAAAGGATCGACAATCGGAAAGAGCGCTAAAAATGTCGCGGCCGCAGCCAAGGGCACGTCATGTAGGAAATGCTCAACTGCGTTGCTGGCAACCATACGAATTACGGTACTACGCAAAAAGCGTCCGACGCCAGTTCCTAACTCGACAATTCGCCGTAAGCTCTGCCGTGGAAGGCCAGTGTAAAATCGCGCCAACGGGGAAATGGGTGAGAATTTTACTGCTGCACCCTGACGATTCAGTTCACTCAGGGCCATGGTCGGGGGAGCGATGGGATCTCGTTATTGATCTTGCCTGGGCAGGCCGCTGCGCTTATGCCGATATTTCACGAAAATTAGGATGCCCCGTTCGCAGTATTCAGGAGCTTGCTGATCCGAAAGCGCATGCATCCAAGTTGCGGGAAGTGCTTGCCATTGGGAACGGCTGCTTCGTAGATCGTTACGGGATTGATTGGTGGGAATTCGCGAATCCTTATCGCTTTCCAATCCTGGACCAGATTCTATTCGTTTCGCAGCTCAACGCGGATTTCCCATCGCATGCCGACATCATTGCTACAAAACCGCACCTGCTGGTGCGGATTTTGTCTCAGATTCGCTCACAGGAAATTAAAGCGTTTCTGCCCGATCCTCACACCGGCAGTATGTATGCCCTCAAAAGATATGCCAGGATTTTGCGAACATTCGAGCCGGCGAGTTTACTTCAGATAGCTTTCGATAAATGGGACACGCATTATGCGCTTCGCCGTTGGTTTGCCAGAGTTGGATCTTCGAACGGATCCAGCAAAGTATTGCAGCCTTCAGCCTATCGCAACGTCACGCGAACACAAGCAGAATTTGCACGCCTATTGCCGCACAAAGAATTCCTGTCCGTCGTAACGCGCCGCGATGGCCGGTTGGCAGGCTTACCTCCAAATGTGGAGGTGCGTTCACTCGCGGGATACGCACCTAAATCAATCTCATCTGGTACCGAGCAAGAGATTCGACAACTGCAGCAGACGTGGACAAAAAGCACATTCATCAAAGACAGCATGGAGTTGCAACTCGCGGAAAAGTTGGGAGCGTTTAAGAACTTCCCACAATTTCTGGAATCCGGTTTGCGGGTTCGTGATGCCTGGTGGGCAGTTTTAGAAAAAGAGCGGATCAGTGCGGTGCTATCTGCTGATGAAAACAATCCTTTTACGCGGATGCCGATCTCTCTCGCGCGTCAAAGGAACATTCCGACGGTTTATGTGGAACACGGCGCCCTGAATTTCAATCTTGGTTTTCGCGAACCATGTTCACATCGCTATTTAGCCCATGGCGAAATGCTCAAAGATTACTGGTTGCGATGGTGCCATCTTCCGGAAAAGAAAATTACATTAGGCGCAAACGTGCCCGAGCAAAGTCCTGAGCCTGTCAAAACACAGCGCGATCTTATTGTGTTTTTTTCCTCTGAGTATGAATCAGCAGCAGGCCGGATACAGGATTTCTATCGGGAGGCTTTGCCGCGGTTATGCGCGTTGGCACAAAAATATGAGCGCAAAGTCGTCGTCAAGCTGCATCCTTTCGAAAGCATGTCGGCCCGGCGGCAGCTGATAAAAGAGACACTTTCAAGTGCTCAACTGGAATATCTTGATATTCGCGGCGGCCCGCTTACAAATGATTTACTGGATGATACGTGGGTAGCGTTAACCGTTGAGTCCAGCGCAGCAGTCGAATGTGCCATGGCCGGCATTCCCGTATTTTTATGCAATTGGTTTGACGCCTCGTGGTGGGGGTATTGTGAGCAATTTATCCGTTTTTCGGTGGCCCAAGCATTAAACTCACCGGACGAAATTGCGGGTATTCCGAATCGAATGCCGAGTCGGGAAAAGATGCTCGCAGTTAGGCAAATGCTCGCGACTCCCATGACTTCTCAACAATTCGAAGCAACTCTAAGACTTTAACGCGTTCCTTCAAGAGCTTTCGAAGCGCGATTTAGGGCTGCTGCCAGCTTGCTTAATTCATGCTGCGTTCGTTGAAGGTCATGCTGATCAATGGCTTCGTTCACACCCGGAATGACCACCGCAGCATAGCCTGTATATTCTCCGGGGGCGTAAATCGAATGCTTGAACCAGCTACGCCGAGGCAATCCCTCGGGCGAAAGTAACGCTCGTTCGGCATCAACTAACTGGGCATTTAGAGCATTTGCATCGTGGCTTGTTTTCCTTTGCTTTGCCAGAATTTTGCTTCCAGCCTCTTCAAAATGCCGGGCGGCATCCGTCGCTTCCCCAAAGCTCGGAGCTTTATCGCCGAATTCTAACTGCGCTTTTTTACTAGCGGCGTCCAGATAGGCCAGAATTTCTTTTCCATATTCTTCGTAGTCGTAGGGCAGTACGTCCGAGTCGGCCATCCGGATAACTTCAAGCCCAAAAACTCGCGCCATCTCCTGCTCATAGACAAAGTCGGGATCGCCAAATTTTTTAAACCAATTGAAGTTATCGAACGCCGAATGGTAAACCCCATACGGTCCCGTTGAACCAACATCTGTCGAGGGAACCCCGAGGTGTTGAAGAAACGCGGTGTAATCGGAACCACTCCCCAAATCGCCAACGGGTACGTCTGGCTTTGCTTGGGCGGCCGGAGGACGGAATCCATTCGTGGTGCTTCCGCGATTTGTATTAGTAGCGTCAGGCTGGTTCGCTTTTTGCCATACATCGTAAACTGTGCCGCCTTGGGGACTTGAAACCGTCATGGATATATCACGAATAAATTGCTTCAAACTCGGTACGGAAGATGCGCCGAATTTCGACCCTGAAACGGCGACATCCATATTGAAATAAGCTGCCGCTTTGCTAAGTTCAGCTTCATGCTGTTCTGCCCATTCGGTGGATCCGATAAGCCCAAATTCTTCCCCATCCCAGCTTCCGAAAATAATGGTCCGTTTGGGCCTCCAACCGGCCTTGAGCAATTCGCCAATTCCGTGAACAGATTCAAGCATCGCAGCGGTGCCGCTGTTGGGATCAACGGCTCCGTAAACCCAGGCGTCGCGATGATTGCCCGCAACAACCCAGGCATCGGGCGATTCGCTTCCTGGAATTTTTCCAGTGACATCCCAGATTGTGCGGTACTGATAATCCTGTTTGAGATGCATTTTTACTTTTACTGACCCTGGTCCAACGTGGTAAGTGAATGGCAAAGCGCCTTGCCATGATCTTGGTGTGGTCGGGCCAGACAAATGCTCAAGAATTGGCGTCGCGTCGGCGTATGAAAGCGGTGTAACTGGAATTGTCGGCATGGCCGCCGATTGCGCGGGTGGGGTACGTTTGGCATCTGGCAAGTCGGGTGTCGAGGCAATTCCTGGCGTCGTTGGGTCGCCAGCGAATTCAAAAATATATCCGACGGAGCCACGCTGCACTCCAGTATCAGGACGCCATGGTCCTTTGGGATATTTATCCCCTTGTTGCCAGCCGTCATCCATGGGATCGCTGTAGATAATGACGCCCGCAGCCCCGTGTTGCTGCGCAATAAAAGCCTTCACGCCGCGAAAGTTTTGCCCGTAGCGGCACAGAACAATTTTTCCCCGGACATCAATTTTCAAGTTGTCCAATGTTTTGAAATCATCCGGAGTGCCATAATTGGCATAAACCACATCGGCTTCCACGTCTGCGGAAGGAGACAGGCCGTTAAACGGCATCACCACGCGAGGATCATCCTGAAATGGATCTCCGTCCACGTGCTCCCGTGTTGGCCCATGCATGTGAACATCGGGAGGTGCGGTAATATCCACGCTGATTTCTGACGGATAGTTGAGCCACACCCGATATTCCTCAATTTTTGTTTCCAGCCCAGCCTCCCGAAATTTCCTCGCTACGTATTCTGCGGTAGCCTTGTCCTCCGGAGTCCCAGCCATGTGCGGAGCCTGCGTGAGGATGCGTAAATGTTCTTCTGCGTGCTTGGGGTCAGGCACAGCGAGAAAACGTCGTTCCCAATCTTGTTCCTGAGAGGAATTCGCGAAGCCAAAAATTGGCGCGGATGTCTTGGAACCATCACCGGATGCCGGCCGAACATATCCGCTGGTGGATGGAAGCAGGAAGGGGAAAATCAACAAAAATGCGATTGCTTTGCCGCCAAGCGCTTTAATCATAGGAATGAGGATTCTACTATTTTGACGTGAATGATAGGAATGACTGTTGTTCCACAAGACCAAAAGGCCCATCTCAATGATTTACTATCAAAATTGGTCATGATGCTTCACTCTCGGCTACAGTCCCTCGGACGTCGCCGTACTCTTGTGTTCGCGGTCTTGTCAGTTCTTGCAATTGTTTCTTTTTTAGCCGTCTCGAAGCTCGTAAAGCGCTACAGCGAACAAGAACGAGCTCTCGCACGGCACATGTACGCGCAAGGCCAAGCGGATCAACAGACGGGCCGGCCTGATCTTGCTCTTGAAGATTACAGGGCCGCGCTTCTGTACGACCGGGACAATTCTCAATATCAACTGAGTCTGGCGCGCGCGTTACGTGATTCGGGCCGCACCGAAGAAGCGGAAACGTATCTGCTCAAATTATGGGAGGCCAACCCACAGGACGGCGCGGTGAATCTTGCTTTAGGCCGCCTGTACGCGCGTAGAGGATCGATCGAAAACGCTCTGCACTATTACCACAATGCAATCTACGGAACATGGCCGGGCAATGCTGACAAGGTTCGAAACGATGCCGAGTTTGAACTCGTTGAATTTCTTTTGAAGGCTAACGCAGCGCCGCAAGCTCAAGCAGAACTCATCTCATTCGCTGCTGCACGGCCAGCAGATACAGCCATCCAGCTTCGTATCGCAAACTTGTTCATGCAAGCTCAGGATTATGAGCACGCACTTGTCCGATTTCGTGAAGTGCTCAGTCAGGATCCACGAAATGCTTTAGCTGCCGCGGGCGCGGGTGAAGCGGCCTTTGCGCTCGGGCGCTATCGCCATGCGGAATCTTATCTCCGTATTGCCGCCATTCTGAATCCGCAGGATGAACAAATCCGTGAGTTACTGCAAACGACTGGCATGATGCTCGAATCTGATCCGTTTATGCGGGGTATTTCTGACGCAGAACGTACGCGGCGCATTCGAGCGGCATATACGCAGGCCGGTTCGAGACTTGATTCCTGTGCAAAGCAGCAGGGTATTGATCTTCAGCAAGCTTCCGCATCACCGGCGCCAGCCTCTGATCTGGTTTCTTTGCATAATCGTTGGATTGATATCAAGCCGAAGATGAAAAACCCGGCTGTAGCCGCAGTTGAAGAGGAAAACGGGAATTCTGTCATAAGTTTAGTTGGATCCATTGAACAAGAAACCGCAACGCTCTGTGGCCCTCCGACAGGGATGGATAAGGTACTGCTTTTAATTTCACAAGAGCCGGCTTCTTCCGATACCGGAGCTGATAAGTGATTGATACTCCGATGCAGGAGTCTATTCAAAATAACGAGTCAACGTACGAGGAGAGATTTTTCCTCGTTTTGGCAGTTTTCATCGGGATTTTTTCCGGTCTTGCTGTAGTTTGTTTTCGTCTTGCCATCGATTGGACCCGCGTCGGACTTCTCGGGCCAGCTCCCCAAGCGCATGACTGGCGTCTACTGTTTGTTCCAGCTGTTGTTAGTTTGTTTCTGGCTGCACTGGTGATTCATGTTTTTCCCGCCGCGCGGGACAGTGGGGTTAGTCAGACCAAGTCTGCGCTCTATATCTACAACGGCTTTATTCCCTTTCGTACTGCCATCGGCAAATTCATATGCGCTGCAGTAGCGATTGGCGCGGGACATTCGCTTGGCCCCGAGGACCCATCATTGCAAATTGGCGCAGCCATCGCCTCAGGCCTAGGACGCCGCATGCAACTTTCGCGAGATAAACTGCGCTTGCTGGCTCCGGTCGGCGCAGCAGCCGGCTTGGCCGCTGCCTTCAATGCTCCCATTTCCGCCGTTCTTTTTGTGATTGAAGAAGTCATCGGGCGATGGAGCGCAGGCGTGCTCGGTTCGGTGGTGTTGTCAGCAATTTCCAGCGTGGTCGTAATGCGGTGGTTTCTTGGTTCGCAACCGCTGTTTCGTATTCCTCCAGTTGCATTTGAAGGCCCGGTGGAATTGATCGCTTACGCTCTTCTTGGTTTCGCAGGAGGCTTGGCTGCGGTAATTTTCGCCAAATCCATCGGCTATTTCCGTCCTCGTTTACGTGCTTTGCCGGGATGGACTCAATATCTTCAACCTGCTGTTGCCGGACTGCTCATTGGATTGATCGGCTATTTTGGCGCTCCGCAAGTCATGGGGGCAGGCTATCAATACATGGACGAAGCCATGCACGGCCAGTTCACCTGGCAATTCTTGGCGATTCTTGCCGGGCTAAAAATTATCGCTACGGTCTTGTCTTTTATTAGCCGGACTCCAGGCGGAATGTTTGCCCCAACTTTGTTTATCGGCGCAATGCTCGGAGGCGCTGTGGGTGGCATTGAGCACCATTTCTATCCCCATCTCACCGGCTCGGTGGCGACATATGCATTGGTCGGCATGGGCGTATTGTTCGCGGGATTTCTTCGTGTCCCTTTGACCTCTGTTTTCATGGTGCTGGAAGTGAGCGGCAATTATTCGATTATCGTGCCAGTAATCGTGGCGAATACGATCGCATATGTTCTCTCTCGCAGCTTGCAGCCAGTGCCCATATTCGATTTGTTGGCACGGCAGGACGGATTGGCATTGCCTAATCTGGAAGAACAGCGTGATGAAAGCGTCTTACGGGTGGAAGATGCCATGCAGTCTCCGGATGATGTAGTCCTCAATGCCGAAGAAACTGTCGCGGCCGCAAACCTCATGCTTGAAAAGTCCTCGGCGGATGTGTTTCTCGTTCGCTTGAGTCCGACGGGTTGGAGCAGCGTATCTCGCAAGCTCCTCATGCAATGGATGGGCGAAGGAAAAGGTGAAATGACACTGGGGTCGGCGCTTCCTACAGGCCGATTGCCGCACTTGCACCCTGACTATCCGCTGGAGATGGCGTTGCGCTACGTCTATCAGACGCCATTGGTTCCTGTGGTGAATCGTGCCGATTTTCGGAAACTGGAAGGCGTGATTTCAAGTGAAGCCGTTCTTGCCAAATACCACGTCGTAAGTCGCTAACGCTTGCTGCCCTGTACGACGATAGTTTCCGCAATCCGATCATGCACGCAGCGGTGATTGCGATGGATGAAATATTGAATAAAACCAAAACCTCCCTCCAGCATGGATGCGCCATAACCCAGCGCTCGTTCCGTGGCCTGCCAGAGAGTAATGCCTTCGTGTCCAAGAGAGACTACCCGAATGCCAACGACGCGTTTTCCGGGCGTTTGACCTTTGCCGAAATAGAGTAATAGCCCAAAATACAGCTCTGCAAAAATCAAGCTGGAATAATTATGAAAGTCGAAATGAATATCGAGATGAATGTTTGAGTTACGCCCAGTGCCTACCCATTGAATGAGCGTCATCGCTGGCACATAGAGCAACAGCAGAAAAAATAAGTCCAGCAGGAAAGCCAGGGCACGCGCGCGAAAAGATGCCAAAGGAATGCCTGCTAATGATTCCATCCGCGCAGTTTCATGGGGATCATAGAGCCTCAGGTCATCATTCGCTCGCCTGACAGAATTTTTCATGTCGGAATCATAACGCGGTTTGTTATGAGTATCGTTAAAGGCAAATTTTCCAGCTTTTTGTATCTTACGGGTAGGCCTTGCACTAAAATGGAAGTGTGCGGCCTCCCCCGCGCATAATGTCACACGCAAAGCCCAAGCCTCGTCTCAATACCCCCGCGCTGCGCAAGCGTGCTGCGGGATTCGGGCGGCTGGTGCAACACTCCGTCGTTACTCCCCGTACCGGCCAGACTTACAAGCCTCGCCTCGTGACCAACGGCGAACTCGGGCTGACGTTCATTGGCCATTCTTCCTTTTTTGTTCAGATGGGCGGGCAGAACGTCATTGTGGATCCAAACTTCGCCCGATGGCTGTTTGTTTTGAAGCGACTGCGCCAACCCGGTATGCAGATCAAAGATCTTCCGCCGATTGATTTGGTTCTGGTCACTCACGCGCACTTTGATCATCTTCATCGGCCGTCATTGCGGGCGATAGCGCACCATACGCGTTCGCGCAATGGCGCCGCGCCAACCATCGTGGTGCCGCGCCATGTCTTTGATCTCGTGGAGGATCTCGGATTCAGCGAGATCATCGAACTTGATTGGTGGAACAGCTTGCGCCATTCCGGATTGACGATTACTCATGTGCCCTCTCGGCATTGGGGTGCTCGCGTCATTAAAGACGCTCATCGCGGCTACGGCGGATATGTTCTGCGCGACAGAAAACACTCGCTTTATCACGCCGGCGATACCGCGTATTTTTCAGGTTTTCGGGAAATCGGCGAACGATTGCGGCCGGAACTTGCCCTGCTGCCCATCGGGGCGTACAGTCCCGATACATATCGCAACGTTCACACGAACCCCGCCGATGCGACCCGCGCCTTCCTCGATTTGAATGCTCGCTGGATGGTTCCCATGCACTACGGCAGCTTCCGCCTCTCGCATGAGCCCATTGATGAGCCCTTGCAATTGCTTGAGCAGGAAGCGCGCGCTGCCGGAATTGAAGATCGGGTTGTTGTGCTGGAAGAGGGAATCACGCGGTTATTCTAGTTGCGCAAAGCTCATTTGAATCTGCTAACATCCGTCGTCATCTAAACTCCAAATTGCAATGCTGATTCTTTCTACCATTGCCGGCGTAGTCGTCATTTTCTCTGTGCTGCTGGACGCCTTCGAGACGGTCGTTTTGCCGCGGCGAGTCAACCGGAGGTATCGGCTTACCTCGCTGTTTTACCGATACACCTGGATCCCGTTTTCCACCTGCGTTCGCAAAATCCCCCTGCCGTCGCGGCGGGAGAATTTTCTCGGCTATTATGGCCCGCTTTCGCTGATCTTTCTTTTGGCGGTATGGGCCTTTGGTTTGATTTTTGGTTATGCATTGCTGCAATACGGAGCAGGCGAACATGTTCAACTAAGCAACGAGCCCATCACCTTTGGGACTTTGCTTTATCACAGTGGTGAGACGTTTTTCACCCTGGGTTATGGTGACATCGTTCCAAAGTCTGGCATCGCGCGAGCGCTGGCCGTGTTCGAAGCTGGGATGGGATTTGGTTTTCTCGGGCTTGTTCTGGGTTATCTGCCCACAATCTATTCACGATTCTCGACCCGCGAGATTGAAATTTCTCTCCTCGATGCTCGCGCTGGTTCACCCCCCACTGCCATGGAATTGCTTGCCCGCTTTGGCAACTGCCCGGAGCAGGAAGTGCTGGACAAAATTTTCCGCGACTGGGAGCGATGGTCGGCGGAAGTGCTGGAAAGCCATATTTCTTATCCCGTGCTGAACTTCTTTCGCTCACAACACAACAACCAGTCCTGGCTCGGAGCCCTGACCGCAATTTTGGATGCGACGTCTCTCGTGATTGCTGGCGTGGATGGCATTCGCAACGAGCAAGCCAAAATCACATTTGCTATTGCCCGTCATGCGATGGTGGATCTTACTCAAACCGTCAATGCCCGGTACATTCCCGATTTTCCCAACCGCCTGCCGCGTGAAGAACTGTTACGCCTGCGCGAGACGTTGGCGGCACGCGGCGTCAAGGTACGCAGTACAGAAGCCGCCGAGGACAAATTGGCCTCATTGCGTTCACGCTATGAGCCTTATGCGCAATCGCTCGCGCAGCGCTTGCTGATTAATCTGCCGCCGTGGATGCACCCCGAAAAGAAAAAGGACAATTGGGAGGCCGGCCCGTGGGACCGAGCTATTCAAGCCAAAGGACTAAGCGAACGCATCCAGGTTTTCGACGATCACTTCTAGACGCGTAGTTTTGCTGCCGCATGCTAACATCCTTTCTTTCATGAAAAATACTGGAGAAAACGTTGTCCGCATTGAAGCGGAAGCTTTGCGTGCATTGGCAGACCGGATCGCTGGGCCAATGGCAGAGGCTTTCAATCGTGCCTTGGATTTGCTTTATGAGTGCAAGGGCCGTGTTGTTGTTACCGGCATGGGCAAGAGCGGCATCATCGCGCGAAAAATTGCTGCCACATTAAGCTCTACAGGAACGCCGGCGTTATATCTACATCCGGTCGAAGCGCTGCACGGGGACTTAGGCATGGTTGTCCGCGGAGATGTGGTTGTTGCGCTCTCCGCCAGTGGCGAAACGGAAGAAATCCTGCGCCTGCTCGCGACTATCAAGCGATTGCAAATACCTTTGATTTCCATGACGGGAGACGAGCTTTGCGCGCCTGCCTCGCGAGTCTCAACATTGGCGGAAGCCGCCGATGTTGCCTTGGACTGCTCCGTCGCCAAAGAGGCATGTTCGCTGGGCCTTGCTCCAACGGCTTCCACGACAGCTATGCTCGCACTTGGCGATGCCCTCGCTGTTTCTCTTTCCGAAAGACGTGGATTCAAAGAAGAAGACTTTGCCGATCTTCATCCCGGTGGCAAGTTGGGCAAACGCCTGGCCCGAGTCGAAGCACTGATGCATTCTGGCGACGCACTGCCGCGGGTAACTCCAAAAACGAAAATGCCTGATGTGATCTACGAAATGTCTCGCAAGAAATTGGGCGTTACCGCAGTTGTCGAGGGAGAGAAGCTCATCGGTATCATCAGCGACGGCGACTTGCGTCGTCTGCTCGAAAAACGCGGGAAAGATGTGCTGGACTTAACTGCAGCCGATTGTATGACACGGACTCCCCGTACCATCGCTGCGCATGAGTTCGCAGCGACCGCTTTGGCCCTGATGGAAGAAAAGAAAATTACTTCGCTAATGGTCGTCAATGGCAGCGGTAAGCTCGAAGGTATCGTCCATCTTCACGATTTGTGGAGCACGGAATTGGTGTAGGAATGAGGCGCTTATCTTCAGATGGGTACGCGTTCGAGAGACACAATGAACTGGACGCCAGGTATTTGTTTATTCTGTAACCTTGTGTCGTTGGTTACGAATAGATCAGTAGCGGCGCTGGCGGCTGTGGCAAGCTGAATGGCGTCGGGTGCTTTCAGGCCACGATCACGGCGTATTGAAGCATAAATCTTCGCGACGGCCGCGTCCAGGGGAATTAGCAATGCTGTACTTGCAATAGCGTGCTCGTATCTCTTACAAAGGTCAGTATCGCCAGCCACAGTCGGTTTTACCAGAAGTTCTCCCAGCGTAAAAGTGGATGTGAGAAGCTGGTCTCCTCGACGAAGCATCTTCATGCGCAGATCGCTGACGGCTTGCGATAACATCCCGTAATCTTCCCACAGGTAAATGAACAGATTCGTGTCCCAAAAGATGCGGCTCATTCCCAGCCTTCACGGAGCCTGCGCACGTACTGGTCGGCGTGTTCGTCGGCCCATAGTTCTTTCCCGGAGCCACGCAAGGCTAACAACGGGTCATTCTTAATTCTCTCTTCCACCCTATCTTTCCCCCACTCGTAATACCAGTTCAGCAACTCGCGATATTTGAGCGGGATGTCTCCTCTTTCGGGTGTTATCTTCGATTCTTCTCGTGCTGCATCGTATGCGTCGCCCACGCGGTAGAGACGCCGCCGCCCAGGAGATGTTTCTACAAGCATGCGGTAGCGGCCGGGGCTCGGCGCCCGATTCGCAACGCAATGTTGAACAATGTGAACGTAAACGCCTGGTCGTAATTGCTTTCTGCCAGCCTCTTTAGCTGCTCTTTCCACAATTTCTTCAATAGTGAAATCCGATTGCTCCGGATGTTCCCGATGAAGAAGCGCTGTGGCAATCCAAACTTCGTCGGCGACTTTGAGTTGCGTTTCCGAGGCGACAGCCATGAAGTTGCTCCTTGAAATGCGAAAACCCGAAAACAAGCGGCAAGCTTTCCGTCATCGTTGACGAAGAAATAATATCAAGTTAACTTAAATAATTCAATACTTAGTATTTTAGTTTATACAATTTCGGAAAAAGGGGCGTCTTGTTGGCTGCTACAATGTTCAATTCCAGAACTTAATTTTGGACTCTTAACTTATGCATCGCTGGTCTGAACTGTTTATCCCCACGCTGCGCGAGGCTCCCGCTGACGCCGAGGTAGCCAGCCACAAATTTCTTGTCCGGGCGGGGTATATCCGCCAACTGGCAGCCGGGCTTTATTCCTATCTCTTTCTAGGGCAACGCTCTTTCAACAAGATCACAGCTATCGTCCGCGAAGAAATGGACAAAATAGGCCAGGAGTTTTACCTTCCCGCCCTTCACCCCAAAGAACTTTGGGAAGCCAGCGGCCGCTGGTCGGTTATGGGCGAGAATATGTTTCGCCTGAGAGACCGCAAAGGCACCGATCTCGGTCTCGGCATGACCCACGAAGAGGTCATGACGGACATCGCGCGCAAAGAACTACGTAGCTACAAGCAGTTGCCGCAGATCTGGTATCAGATTCAGTCGAAGTTCCGCGACGAGCCCCGGCCAAGGTCAGGCTTGCTCCGCGTGCGTCAATTCATGATGAAGGATTCGTACTCGTTTGACATTGATGCCGCCGGGCTCGACCTTTCCTACAACAAGCATCGGGACGCTTATCGGCGAATTTTCGACCGTTGCGGATTGAAGTACATGATCATTCAGGCCGACTCAGGAGCCATGGGCGGCTCCGGTTCCGAAGAGTTCATGGTGCGCACGCCGGCTGGAGAAGATCAGGTCGTTAGCTGCGATGCCTGCAACTACGCCGCGAACGTGGAAAAAGCTACCTCAAAACTTGATCATGTAGAAGATTTGCAGCCCGAAGGCGATGGCAAACCATTCGAGGTACACACGCCCGGGCAAAAAACGATCGAAGAGGTTGCTCGCTTTCTTGGCGTCTCGCCCAAGAACAAAATTAAGACGCTGGCTTTGATGACGGAAGAAACCGACGCGAAAACTGGCAAGAAAAAATCACGCGCGGTCATTCTGCTGATGCGCGGCGATCACCAGATGAATGAAGCCAAGTTGTCGGCGGCACTGGGTAGCAAAGCCACGCGTCCCATGGAAGAAGCGGAAATCACCCAACTCTTTCATTCTCCGGCTGGATTTTTAGGTCCTTTGGGAATTGAGTGGGCAAAGAGTCTTAATGACGGCGATAAGGCTGTTCTTCTGGTGGACAAAGCTCTCGAAGGCCGCAGGGACCTAATCTCCGGGGCGAACAAAGAAGATTTCCACGTCAAGAACATTACGCCCGGCGTAACCTTCGTGCCCACGGCCTACGCCGATCTCCGCCGCGTGACCGCCGGCGAAGCATGTCCGAATTGCGGAGCGGTTCTGCGAATAGATACCGCCGTCGAAATTGGCCACATTTTCAAGCTCGGCTACAAATACTCCGAGTCCATGGGTGCCCGTGTGCTCGACCAGAACGGCAAAGAAGTCATGCCAATCATGGGCTGTTATGGCATTGGCATTGAGCGCATCCTGACCGCTGCGGTCGAGCAGGCGAATGATGAGAATGGTTTTGCCCTCCCTTCTTCGATTTCGCCTTTTGATGTCGTTATTACGCCCACCAACGTAAAGGACGAGGTTCTACTCAATACGGCTAAAGACATCGCCAAACGCCTGGAAACCGCTGGATTCGACGTTTTGCTCGATGATCGTGACGAACGGCCAGGGGTCAAGTTCAAAGACGCTGACCTAGTGGGCATACCCTTTCGTGTAAATGTCGGGAAGAAGGTTACCGAAGGTACTGTCGAAATCGTAGAACGCTCGACTCGCCAAATGCAGGATGCTAGCATCGTAGGCATAGAGCAGTATTTTCAAAAAGTTCTGCGTCCTGCGCGCTGAAATTGATCGCGCGGGTCAGGGGATCGCGTGATGAAAATGTTGGTTGGCATTCTGGTGCTGGTGGTGGCGGGTTACTTGGGCGTGGTGCTCGTGCCCGTTTACTACGAAAACTACCAGTTCAAAGACGTTGTAACCACTGAAGCAACGCTTGAGACCTACACGACCAAACCCGAGGCTGATATCCGGGACGCTGTGTATAAGAAAGCGCAAGAGTTGGAAATCCCCATTGAGAAGGAAAAGATCAAAGTTCAGCGTACCGGAACCACGGGTACCGGTGCTTTGCTCATTGCTGCGCCTTATACCGTCCACGTGGATTTCCCCGGATATCCGATGGATCTGCGCTTCGATGTCTCCAGCGACAACAAGAGCCCGTTTTAACCGCTAAATGTCCTGCCGGTTAATCATCTGGCTTCAATCCTCATTACTTGAATTGCGCCTGATTTAGAATAGCCCGATACTTGGATAACGAATCCATGGGCTTTCTCATCTCACTAACAGACCGGGGCATCGTCACCTCGCTGCGCTAATTCACTGTGGCCATCAAGATCAAGATTCCGCGGAGAACCGGCGAAGGGGGAAAAGCGATACTCTCATCTGACCCAGTGATTAAAGCCGCATTCATTATTTTCCTCGTACTTGCCATCGCCATTACAGGTTCGTTCTCTTACTTTTACATCAAATACGACCGCATTATTGAGCAGCGCTTCCGTGGGCCAGTTTTTGCCAGTACGGCGACCATCTACGCCATTCCGCAAGTTGTGCGCGTTGGTGAAAAGATTGACGCACAGCAAGTTGCCGCCCACCTCAAGCAGGCAGGCTATGGCAAAGATATTTCCACCCCGATGGGGAGCTATAAGCTGATTAATGGCGGTATTGAAATTACGCCCGGCCCGGATTCTTACCACAGCCCCGAGCCAGCAACGATTCATTTCGATACCGGAGCGGTGACCAGCATCAGCGGTAAGGCGGGTGATCTTCAGGCCTATGAACTTGAGCCAGAACCCGTTACGGCGATGTTTGATGTTGGGCAGCGTTCCAAGCGTCAAGTGGTCAAGTACAACGATATTCCCCCGGTGATGGTAAATGCGGTGCTGGCTATCGAAGACCGGCGCTTCTTCCAGCATGGTGGAGTGAACTTCTTCCGGATGGCGGAAGCCACCTGGATTGACCTCACTCATCAACGCCATGAGCAAGGTGGCTCAACGCTCACGATGCAGCTCTCTCGCGGATTCTTTCTCACTCCAGAAAAAACCGTAAAGCGGAAGCTAATAGAAATTCTTATCGCGCTGGAACTCGAACATAAGTTCAACAAACAACAGATATTCGAGTTTTATGCCAACTGGGTTGACCTTGGCCAGCGTGGTTCATTCACGATTAGCGGTTTCGCCGAAGCCTCGAAGGCGTATTTCAATAAGGACTTAAAAGACATTACGTTGCCCGAAGCTGCGTTGCTGGCAGGCATTATTCAGCGTCCCAGCTATCTGTCGCCCTATCGCCATCCTGACCGAGCACTGGAGCGCCGCAATCTGGTATTGGACAGCATGGTCGAGACGCACGCAATCACGCCGGAAGATGCTAAGAAGGCCAAGGCTACGCCGTTAAAGCTGGCTCCGCCCAACGTGGAAGCCAGCGATGCGCCATATTTTGTTGATCTCGTTAGAGATACGCTGATCAACAAATTGGATGAGCGGCAGATGAATGAACAGTCTTACCGCATTTACACCACGCTTGATCCAGATTTGCAAAAAGCTGCCGCACAGGCGGTAGAAACAGGCATCAAGCTGGTGGATGACCAGGTCAACAAACGCCGCACAAAGAGAGTTAAAGTCGCGCCGGGAAAATATGAAACCACGGTCGAACCCGGTCCACAAGCGCAGGTAGCCGTCGTTGTGATGGATCCGCATACCGGGCAGGTTCTGGCGCTCGTTGGTGGTCGCAATTACGGCATTAGCCAGCTCGATCACGCGGTCGCCAAACGCCCTACCGGTTCAATTTTCAAGCCGTTTGTCTATGCGGCCGCGATGAATACAGCGATTGATGGTTCCAATCCGGTATTTACGCAGGTTTCGATGGTGCAAGACCAGCCGGGGACATTCGCCTACGGCGATCAAATTTATGAGCCGCGAAATTACAAAGAGGAATACCACGGCGATGTCACTGCGCGTTACGCGCTCGCTTTATCGCTAAATAATGCCACCGTGCAGCTTGCCCAGGAAGTCGGATATGACAAAGTTGCTGATTTGGCGCGAAACGCCGGAATAACCTCGGTAAAACCCACTCCCGCAATGGCTCTGGGTGCTTACGATGCCAGCCCGCTCGACATGACTGCCGCGTACACGGTATTTGCGAACAGCGGTCTGAGAGTCTCGCCCGTTTTGATTGATTCCGTGCGCAATGCAAAAGGCGATGTCGTACTTGATTTTAAGCCCGACAAGCGTCAGGTTCTCGACCCACGCGTTGCCGCTGTGATGACAAGCATGATGGAAGGCGTGATGAATTTCGGCTACGGTTTTGTGGTGCGGCAGCGTGGTTTTATGGCGCCAGCCGCTGGCAAAACCGGCACTTCACACGATGGCTGGTTTGCCGCTTACACGACCAATCTTCTTTGCATTGTGTGGGTTGGGTTTGACGATTACAGCGACATCCACCTGAGCGGGGCACAAACCGCCGCCCCCATTTGGGCGGAATTCATGAAAAAAGCGGTTGCCCTGCCGCAATATTCTGATTTCAAAACATTTCCCCAGCCTTCGGGGGTGGTGGATGTGCAACTGGATAAGGCCACCAATCTTTTGGCAACTCCTTCCTGCGCGGAAACTTATACCGCCGTGTTTATTGCGGGAACTGAGCCAACCCAAACTTGCGACCAGCCGACCGGGGTGAAAGGTTTCTTTTCCCGCATTCTAGGTCTGGGAGGAGATAAGCCCCTACCGCCTCCATCGCAGCCGGGTACACCCGCGTCCCCCAGCCAACCTTCTGCCCAAGCGGGCGCATCTCCGTCTGTGAACGGCGAAGCGCAGGCCAAGAAGAAAAAAGGCTTCTTCGGAAAAATCGCCGGTATCTTCCAGGACGATAAATCGTCCAACCCTCCGCCCAAACAACCGGAGCCGAAGGGGAACCCTCCGCAATAGGATGGGTACATAGCGTCAATCGAGGTGAGTGATGAATCGAACTTGGGGCGTTCGCGTTCTATGCTCAGCGGCTCTTCTAGCAGTTTTCGTCAACGTGCCGTGCAAATCATCAGCTCAGACATCATCGGAACAGGTGCAGGTCAGTTTGCCCCTGCCATCCCAGTCTGAACCGCCAAATCCTACTCAAACCGTAGCCCAACTGGAGCAGCGCGGCGATGAGTTACGCGGGAATAAAGCCTATTACGACGCGCTGGATTTTTATCGCGAAGCCTTGAAAAAGGCTCCGAAGACCGCTTCTTTGCACAACAAGGCGGGAATTTGCCTTTTGCAAACCCAGCGCTATCCAGAAGCAGGCAAGGAGTTTGCTTTGGCGATACGTGCCGATAAAACTTATGCCGATGCTTACAACAACTTCGGCGTCGTGCAATACGAAGCGAAAAAATACGGGAAGGCACTCAGTTACTACGCACGCGCAATCCGATTACAGCCGGAAACAGCTTCGTTTTACAACAATCAGGGCGCGGCTTACTTTGCCAAGAAGCAATTTGATAAAGCGAGCGACGCCTATATGAAAGCGATGCAGCTCGATCCAGACATCTTTGAACGCAAGTCCCATAATGGCATCACCGCCCAATTGCCCTCACCGGAGGATCGTGCCCACTATGACTACGCCATCGCGCGGCTATACGCGCGCTTGAATGAGCCTGATCGGTCCCTGGGATACCTGCGGCGGGCAATGGAAGAGGGCTATAAAGGAATTAACGACGTTTACAAGGATGACGAATTCAGCAATCTGCGTAAAGATCCACGCTTTAGCGATCTGATGAAGCAGCGACCTGTAGCTATTTCGGATTAATTCATAGAACTGATAACGCGTTACAAATCTTTACCTTACTTTACCCTTTGCTGTGCGACTTTCCTCGACAGTGCGTGTTCTAATTCAACAACGCTCCTGAAAGCAAACAGGGTGAGTAAGGAGAGACGTACCCCACCGGCAGCTCTCGACACGCCCCAAGCAAGTTGCCGGTGGTTCCTAATTCCGCTTCTTTTTGGGGCTTCTCTCACAAACGTATTCATCCACGACTTTTTTCCATTTTCCCTGCGCTTTCAAGATGTACTCGATGGCGTCACGAGCTGCACCGTTTCCACCTGAGTTTGGAGTGACGAAATGAGCTTCTCTTTTGACCTCATTGCGCGCATTCGCGACGGCAATGGCTAGTCCGGACATCCTCATGGCTGGAAGATCAATCACGTCATCTCCTACAAACGCCACCTCTGCTGGTTTGAGCCCGTCCTGCTGCATGATCTGCTCCATGCAGGTGAGTTTGTCCTGGATGCCCTGATAAACGAAATCGAGTTTCAGGTCGCGGGCGCGAAGGGCGACGGTTTCTGAAATTCTCTTTGTGATGAGGCCGGTCTTGATGCCGCCTAGTCGTGCCAAAGAGATGCCCGCTCCGTCATGGGCGTGAAAGCCTTTGACCTCGATGACAGTCGAGCTGGCAAGCCCAAACCCTCCCTGTCCACCGTGCTTGGAAGCATGTTGAAGAGTGGCCTGTTGCAAACCTGGGGGCGCGGGAATAAAGAAAAGCTTGCCGTCGGTAAGAGTGCCATCCACATCGAAAAGAATGAGTTTGATTTTTTTAGCGCGCTTTTTGGACATGGGAGGAGTCTAACATTTGGGCAGCTATGCCGATGTCAGGAGAGCCAGAGGATGGGGAAGTTGCGCCCGAGTTTTGCAAAGTCATCATCGGATGTCACCAAAGTGGCATTGCGTAGCGTGGTCAGCGATGCGGCGATGCAATCTACGTAAGGGATTTTATGCCGAACCTTAATTTCGCCGGCTTTCAAAGATTGTTCGAGATCAACTGCGGTTGGAAGAAGAGGCAATTGAGTGATTCCCGCAAGCGTTTTCCGCGCTGCTATTTCGTCCAAGTCCTGCCAGATACGGTAGAACACTTCCCCAAGGTTTACGACGGACATGAGTAAGGTGACATATCCGCGTCGCGAATCTTCCAGCAAGCGTTCAACCCGGTCCGCGCCGGGTTCGAGTTGGAAATAACGCAGCAGAGCACTGGCGTCCAGAACATAGGTTTTCACCGGTCTTCCGTTCTGCGGTCACGAATGAGGGAGGCGACCATGTCGGGGCCGCCTTTTAAGCATCCTTTCATGCTCTTGATAAAGTTTGCGGTGATTGGCTGCAAGATAAGTTGATTGTCGCGCTCTTCAATGGCAATACGCGTACCGGTTTCGATGCCGAGTTTCTGGCGTAATTCTGCGGGGATGACAATCTGGCCCTTCGAACTGACAACGGCAAAAATGTTCTCCATGGCTTATATTTTAATATAAGTAAGCCATTAAATAATAGGCTTACTACAGGTAATATCGCTTACTTATCGCATGGGCGAATATTTTACGAAAGTTCACGGCGGCGATAGAATACTCAAATGCAGTCTGTTCCTTCCTCACTGGCGTGGGCCCATCCGCTGGTGGCCGAGTGGTTTGTCAGCAAGTTCGGCACGCCTACCGAGCCGCAGGAGCAGGGATGGCCTCATATTCTCGCCGGTCATACCACTCTGATTTCTGCCCCGACAGGTTCTGGTAAAACTCTGGCTGCATTTCTTGCCTGTATTGACAGGCTCGTCCGAAAAGCTTTGGCTGGGGAACTTACCGACCGCACGGAAGTGCTCTATGTTTCGCCATTGAAGGCTCTGGGGAATGACATTCAGAAGAACCTCGAAGGGCCGTTAAGCGAGATTCTTGCGCTTGCTGGCGAGCACGGTATGCTCATGCCGCAAATCCGCACCGCCGTGCGCACCGGCGATACGCTGATGACCGAACGCCGGGCGATGCTCAAAAATCCCCCGCACATTTTGGTCACCACGCCAGAATCTCTCTACATTTTGCTCACCGCCGAAAAAAGCCGCGCGATTTTACGGGATGTTGAAACGGTAATCGTGGATGAAATTCATGCCGTTGCCGACGACAAGCGCGGCGTTCATCTCACGCTGTCTCTGGAACGGTTGGAAGCGCTCACTTATCGCCAACCAGTCCGCATCGGGCTCTCGGCGACCCAAAAACCGATCGAACAAGTTGCGCGTTTTCTCACTGGAAAACGGGCTGATCCGGTGGTTGTGAATATA
>Ga0070738_10002031_pt1 | contig 34195 bp, 30 predicted proteins | sample Coa_R2_2_FD_66446 | JGI IMG/M metagenome (GOLD analysis project Ga0070738, IMG submission 66446) | Surface soil microbial communities from Centralia Pennsylvania, which are recovering from an underground coalmine fire - Coalmine... | ecosystem: Environmental > Terrestrial > Soil > Unclassified ...
GTGAACAATGTTGAAAATTAAGAAAGTAGCCCTATTGTGTGCTACAATCCCCTTGTCGATCAGCGCTGGAAATTATGCGAAGTCGGTGCTTGCCTCCGGTCCTGGACCGTCTGTGGATGGTTTCACGGCCATGGTGTCCGGTCCTGGGCCTTCTGTTGACGGTTTCTCTGGCCCTGGGCCTTCTGTTGACGGTTTCTCTGGCCCTGGGCCTTCTGTGGATGGGTTCTCCGGTCCCGGGCCTTCTGTTGACGGGTTCGCGTCATAAGCCTACTGTCTTTCCTGCGAGCCGATCGGCCGCCCTTGGCTTTGACAATCGCGAATTTGGATTGACCAAGTTATTTTTTTCAGGAAGTTTTTTGGCCAGCAGAATTTCTGCTGGCCTTTTTCCTTTTCCGGTTGAGTTGCGCTAAGCCTATGGACAGGTTTTACGAATTCCTGGCTCCGCTGCTCGAAGTCGGAATCATCTTTTCGCTTGCGTTGGTTCTGGTCTTTCTAATCGCTGGGCGATTTTATAAGTATTGGGCCGTGCTGGCTTACGTTGCCTGGGAGCTTGTGGCCACCTTGGCATTCACGATCGCCGACGTCATTTTTAACGGGAGCTCGCCGGAACAACAGGACAAATCGGCGCAGTTGCTGTACGCTCGCCTGTATTGGACGAATGACGTGCTGGTGGATCTTTTCCGCTTTGTGCTGGTCATCTTGCTCATCTACATGGTGTCGGAAGGATCAAAACGCGTTTCTGGGACCTGGCTGGCGGTGATCGTAGCGGCGGCGCTCGTTTTGCCATTCATGCTCTTTGACCGCGATGTTCGGGTTGTCGAGATGGGTTCCATGCACTTCCGTTTTCCTGCGACGTTATGGTTCCAGAGCACCAGCGAACTGCTCAATTTCGGCGCGGCGATTATGAATTTGATTCTGTGGATAAAACTACTGGCGTCAAGGCAGCGCGATCCGCAGATTCTGCTGGTCAGCCTCGGGCTGGGCATTGTGGTCACCGGAACGGCCATGGCTTACGGCGTGCGCCACCTGCTCGGCGCGCGGGAGTTCAAGGCGGTTGGATACGTGATCATGAATTTAAGCCAGTTACTCGGCTGGCTGATATGGTGCCGCGCCTTCCGGCCCGCGGCGAAAACACGGGCGCCGGTAAAGTCGGCCGTTTCTTCGATCTGAAATGGCGGCGCAGCGCCGCTTCATTTTTTTACTGCGGAAATTGGTGTAAAATCTTTTGAATTGATGGAGACCATTTTTCAGGATTTTCGTTTCGGCGCGCGGGTATTGCTGCGTGCGCCGCTGGTCGCGGTCTCCATTATCGTCGTGCTCGGGCTCGGAATTGGCGCCAATTCCACGATGTTTGGCATATTGGACGGCCTTTTCCTGCATTCCGTTCATTATCCGGATCCGCAGACGCTGGTTTTTGTCTGGAGCGTCGATTCACAGGGCGCGCTGAGCAACGCCTCCGCCGCCGATTATCTCGATTTTCGAAGAAAAACAAAAACTCTTTCCGACGTCGCCGCCTGGAGTCCGACCTCGCTGGTCTTTCTGGCCGGGGAGCGGCCGCGCCAGTTGGGCGGCGCGCGCGTGACCGCGAATTTCTTCCGCACGCTTCGCGTCAAGCCGATTCTCGGCCGGACGTTCCTGCCGGATGAGGACGGAATCGAAAATCCGGCCCACGCCGCCCGCTCGGTGGTCATCAGCTACCGGCTGTGGCAGGAGGATCTGGGTGCGGATCCCAACATTCTCGGCCGCACGGTGCTCATCGAAGCTTTGCCCTACACCATCATCGGTGTGATGCCGCCGAATTTTCAATTCTGGTGGCGGCCGCACGACCTTTGGATTCCGGTCTCGCTTGATCCGAACCAGCGGGACTACCGCAACCTGGCCCTAATCGCGCGGACAAGGGCGCCGCGGGCAGCGGTCAAAGCTGAAATGAATGTCCTGGCGCGCTCGCTGGCCGACGCCTATCCGAAAAGTGATAAAGGGTGGACCGTTCTGGTGGAGGGGCTCGAGGAGCGGCTACTCAATCGCACCTTCCGCCTGCGCCTGCTGCTTGCTTCGGCGGCGGTGGGGCTGGTTCTGCTGATCGCCTGCGCGAATGTGACCGGATTACTGCTGGCGCGGTCGGCCGCGCGTAATCAGGAGTTCGCGGTGCGCGTTTCTCTCGGCGCTACGGGCTGGCGGCTCGGACGCCAGTTGCTGGCCGAAAGCGCGCTGCTGGCCCTTGCGGGGGGCGCCGCGGGACTGGCGATCACCTGGACGCTTATCCGGGCCATTCCGGCGCTGGTTCCGTCGGCGGTGATCCCCACCGGCTCGATCGAGCTGAATGGCGTCGTCATCTCTTTCTGCCTGGCCGCTTCCGCGGTGACGTGCCTTCTGGTCGGATTGGCGCCGGCCTTGGCGGTGGGCCGGTCGGGAACGCAGACGGCGTTAAGATCGGCCCGCACCACGGGTCCGGGGCGATCGCCGCTGCGATTCCGGCAGGCTCTGGTGGCGGGAGAAATTGCCATCGCGCTGATCCTGCTGGCGAGCGCCTGGCTGATGATGGGCAGCCTGCGCGCGCTGACGGGCGCCGATCCCGGATTCGATGCGGCAAATGTCTTGACGCTTCGCGTAGTAATTCCCGCGGCCAAGTACGACGGTCCGCAGGCAGCGCGCTTTTTTGCGAACGCGCGGGAGCGGATTGCGGCGCTGGCCGGCGTCGAAGCGGCGACGATGGCCACGACGCTGCCGCACATGGTGAACGGGATGATGGTTCGCTTCGACCGTCAGGATTCGCCGCGCGACGAAGCGCAGCAGCCCAGCGCCGCCTATGCGGGCGTGGGGCTGGACTATTTCACCACGTTAAAAATTCCGCTGAAGCGCGGCCGCCTGTTTACGGAATCCGACAATGAGCGCGCCAAGCCGGTGGCCATCGTCAGCGAGGATTTTGCACAACGCTATTTCCCCGGACAGGACCCGGTCGGCTCCATGATTCTCATTTATCGTCCTACCCGAACCAACGGTGAAGAACGGGTCATTGTCGAGATCGTGGGCGTGGCCGGAAACATAAATCTGGGCGCGCTGTCGGCCGATACGCGCAGCATGATTTACGTGCCGTTTGCGCAGAATCCGTACTCCCGCACGGTGCTATTCGCGGTTCGTGCGCGGGGAAATTCCGCCAACCTGGCCAGCTCCGTTCGCGCCACCTTCGCCTCGCTCGATCCCGAACAACCCGTCGATCGTGTGACCCCGCTCGAACAGTTGCTTGGGATTCTGTTTGCCGAGCCGCGCTTTGAAACCAGGCTGATGGGATGCTTCGCGCTGCTGTCGCTGCTCCTTGCGGCTATCGGAATCTACGGCGTCAACGCTTATTCGGTAGCGCAGCGCCGCGCCGAGATCGGGCTGCGAATGGCGCTGGGCGCGAGCCGCGGCGCGGTCTTGCGCGAAGTGATCGGGCGGGGCCTGCTGCCGACGCTGATCGGCATCGGCCTCGGGCTCGCCGGATCAATATCGATGATGTTCTGGCTGAAGTCCGTTCTGGTGGGCGCAATGTCACCGGACCCGCTGGCGTTCATCGGAGCCGCGCTGCTGCTGAGCGTGGTGGCGTTGATCGCCTGCTATGTGCCGGCGCGCAGCGCGACACAAATCGATCCGGCGATCGCGCTGCGGGCGGAATAATCAAGACCAATCCCTAAGGCGAGGGAAGCAGCCGCACTTTCAGTCCCGCGGATACGGCTTGCGCGGCGAAATCGACCAGGCCCTCGCTGATCAGGAAATTCGGCCGGTTGCACTGCACGCGAATTCTGCCGCCGCCTGCCGTTTCCAGATAAAAAACCGCCTGCGATTGAAAATACGATTCGTCGCTTCCCGACGCGCCGGGGCGGCGCGCCAGGCGAATCTCCGGATCGGCGACGGCCAGCTCCCCGGACGGCGGCGGCTTATCCGCGGAAATGCCGCACACCTCGGCGTCCATTCCGACCTGGGCGCTCCCGGTGCGGGATACAAGCTGCGGCGCCGAGTTCTTGCCGGTCCAGGTTTTTTCGACCAGCAGCGGCCGCGAGGCCAGATTTCTCAAAACATTTTCGGTTTCGCGCGTGGGCTGGAATTTCAGCTCGCTGAAACGGCGCCGCAGGGCGTCGACAAGCACGGGATCCCGGCTGAGCGAGAGAACTTCGTTCCAACTGGCGGGCCGGCGCCCCACAAACGTACCGTCTTCCCTCTGGCACGGCGTTTCCGGACAATATCCGGCGCGCGCATAAACCATGACGCCAGGCCGGTTCACGGTAACCCGCAGGTTACGCCACATCCGCGTATTCGTAATATCGGTGGCGGCGAAGGTGAGCTGGTAGTGCGTGCGGATATCGCGCGCGATTTCGGCGTAAACGCGCTGGAGCTGGCCGGCTCCGGCGTGCAGCAGCTTGCCCCCGGATTGCGCGGTAATCTTCGACAGCGTCGAAAAATCGCTGTCGGGCGAACCGGACTCGAAAGCGATCGAATACACCGTGATATCGCGGCCCAGCATCGTGGATGCAATCTCCGACCACGGATGCGCCGACGAATTTTCTCCGGCATCGGTGAACAGCACCAGAAATTTCGATCGCGAGGTTTCGTCCTTGGGCGCGGCGGGCGCCGCCGATGGGCTGCTCACGAAAGGACCGCTTTCGCCCTCCCCGCCCGATAACGCCGGCCGGCGGGGCCGCGCGACGGGACGGCTGTCGAAGGCATTTTCGATCGTCGCCATCACGGAATCGACCAGCGCGGTAGTGCCTCCCGGCCGAAGGCGGCGCACAGCTTCTTTAAATTCGGCGGTGTTTGAAGTGCGATCCACCAGCACGGTCGCGCTGGTGCTGAATGGGATCAGGGTCAGCAGAACATCGCCGGGTTCGTGATTGTAATCCTCGGTCACCAGATCGGCGAAATTTTCGAGCGCCGCTTCAAGCGGCCCGAAAACCGACGCCATGCTGCCGCTGACGTCCACCAGGACCACCACTTGAGCGTGCGCCACGTCGCCGCGAAAACTGCGAATCGGCCGCACGATCCCCTCATCCTCGACGCGAACTTCGCTGGCGGTGATCCCCGGGATGGGCTGATTGCCGCGATCCACGGCGCGAAACAGCACCGATACCTCGCGCACGTTCGATTTGAAAACGGCGTCTTGCGCGTAAAGAAGAATCGGAAACAGGAAAATTGCGCGAAGCATCGTTCACGTCCGGTCGGCCTTTTTCTGATCGAGATAGTCGTTCACTTCGATGACATCGTCGATATTCACTTCGAGGATTTCAGCGCGAATTGCGGTGAAAAGATCATCCTTCACTTCCGAATACGGGCCGCCGACGTTCGCATACCAGCGGCGCAAGGCGTCCCGGGCGGTTCCGAACGCCTCCGCCCGGCTGCCTTCGTAGAAGCGGACGATGACCGAATTTTCCCCGACCGCTTCCACCTGGCCGATCTGCCCGGCCTCAACGACGCGCGATTTTTTTAACGCGACGAGTTTTTCATTCTGGCCGGCGTCATCGACCCGGCCGACGTAATATCCGCGGATTTTTCGCCGCGCCAGGACCCAGGCGGTGCGATTCAGCTCACGCGTGGGATCGATCGGCGGAGCGGCGCCGGCGCGCTTGTGTTCCGGCGCGGCGATCGCGCTCCACAGGTTGCGATTCGATTCGCCGCGCGGGTCTGTTCCGCGTCCGGCGGCGGGACGAATTTCCCGAATGGAAGTCGAATCGGCGTCGAAGACGAATTCATAGCTTTTATCGCGCCGGACGAACCCGCCGCAGGTCTCGATGCGCCGCGGGCGCAGCTTGATTCTCTCCAGGTGAAAGCGATAGGGAGTGCCGGCGGGTTTGATCTCCGTCGAGCCGGCCCATAGCGCGGCGCAGCGATTGGAGCCCGGCTGCGATTCGGTACTGATGATCGTCTGGCGGTCGCTGTTGCTTTCATAGCGGACCATGCCGGGTTCCAATTCCTGGCGCGCTCCGCAGGTGCAGCCGGCCGAGGCCAGTCCGGTAATCGCGCACGCGAGCAGGATGATTTTCATGGCTCGATTTTAAATTTTCCGGAGAGAATTCGCCGCGCGCGATCGACCAGCGAAACGTCGATGGCCTCGAACGGAAACCGGCATACCACGCGAGCCTGATTCGCGGCCGAACGCAGCGACATTTGCAGATCGACTGCATAGTAATCCGGCGCGGCCGGCGTCGCGCGCGGCCGAAAAATCTTCACCGCGGCATCGGTCACATTCAGGCGTTCGCCAGCGGCGTTGGTTTCGATGAAGCACTGGCGGCGAAGCAGATTGGCGCGCGGCGCTTCGCCGGACTCGTCAAGAATCACCAGCCCGTTTTGCCGTACTTTGGGAACCAGCGCAAGCCGCGCCAGTTCGGCTTGAATGCGCGCCAGCGACCCCGAAGCGCGCGCCTCGGCGATATTTTCCTCAAGCGGCAGCTTCCGCGGGGCGAAGATCGCGGGCAGGTCCATCGTGCCCGGATCGGGGGCGCGGCGTGAATCGGCAAAGCGCGTGGTTTCGATGTGATAACGGTCGAGAAAATGATTAATCTCGACCAGTTGACTGGACGCAAGGATCACGCGATTCGAAGCAGGACTTGTGCGGCGAAGCGAGGCGGCCAGCGTTCGCCAGAAGGGCGCGGGCGCCGAATCCGGAAACAGATCGACGGCCCACAGCGGTTCCGAACGGTTGCCGGCGCGCTTCTCGATCCGCCCGAGTAAGCCGGCGCCGACGCTCACTTCTCCCGCCGCCGTCCCGCGATCGCTATAGACGCTCGCCTTCACGCGCTTGCGCACGATCACGTATGCCGTTTCCTTCAGATCCTCCTGATCGAAGCCGGCCGCCGCGGGATTCAACGGGCGCGAGCGCGAATCGAATAACAGAAGGTCCTTGCCGGTCAGGTCCGGCGAGAGATCTTCCGGCGGATCGGCTGGCGCGGGCGCGGTGTCCACCGGCGTCGCCCCGTCGAGCGTCACCGCGTTGCCGTCGTCGGCGAAAAAATCGTACGACTTAGCGGATTGAATAAAGCGAATCTGCGTCCGGCAAATATCACGAATCACGCCGCGCTTGCGATTTTCGCGTTTGAGATAGACACGGCCGTCGGGAGAGCGATGCAGCTCCACGGTTTGGCCCAACGCCTGGATCGCGGAGCATCGGGGAAGCATCGCCGAGGCGGGCAGCTCCGGTTCAAATCCGGCGACGATCACGCGGGTGCTGTTTTGGCCGAACATCGCGGCGCCCAACGAAAAAATACGGCCATCCGGACACGCGCAGCGGTCCTGGGCAAGTGCGGGCGCGCACGCCAGCACCGCGATCCCCCAGCGTAGGGCCGCCACTGGCATCATATAGAGTTTTAGACTGCGGGCCGGCCCCTGCGTTTCGGCTACATCGGCGTGAACTCCTGGAACACCGGCCCCGCACCAGGGCGTCTAAAATTTTAGTGCACTGGCCGACCGTCGTCATCGCAGTGCTGTGCGCCGGCTGCGCCACCCCCATCGCCGGTCAAGGCGATCCAGTTCCCGATCGCCGCCCCGAACAGGTCAAGCCTCCGCGTCAACCGGTGGACACGCATCCCCGTCTGGCGCTGGGCTTGGGCGTGACCGTTTTGCCATGGGTCCGCTACGATTATCAGACGGCGGTTACCCTGAACGGCGGCCGCCAGCTCGCCTACTCCGGCGCCGGCGCGGCCCCGGGATTGATGGTTTTCGCCAGTCCCGCTATCGTATTGCCGGGTTCGCTGCGGCGCGTCAGCGTGGGCGCCGATCTGTCCGCCGGCGGATTATATACATTGAGCAACGCGGTGATTCCGGCGGGAACCGCGGCGCCGTTCTCCACTTCGAACCTGCAACAGGCGATCAAAGCCGAGCACTCCTTCGGGCAGGGTTGGCATCCCTTGGTTTCTCCCTATATTGAGCACGATATTGCGTCCATCCGCGACAATAAACTGCGGCTCGGCTATCAGTTTCTCACGCAATCGGGCGAGTACGCCGGCGCATTTCCGCCCAATCCGGTGGGCCTCGCCAGCGCCGGTTATGACGTGAGAATGACGTATCGCGCGCATCTGATCCGCTTTTCCTGGACCAACTACCTATACGCCGGCGATTACGGCCGCGGCGGCGGCCCTCCGGAACACCGCACCGGTCTTCTGCGGCGTATAGGCGTCTGCGCTGGAACGCACCGCACCATCGAGATCTTTTTCGCAATCGGCCCCATCTGGGATCTCTAAAAAGATACTGAATGCTGAAAAAGCCAGTAAATCACCCCAGGTGAGCGAGGATTCGAAATATCTGGCGCTACTGTATGCCGATGGTGAATGGCTGGGAAATTCGCGTGCCGACCTGCACCGTCACCTGCGTGTTTCCCACCGCGAGCGTCGTCGGGACGGCCACCTGCAACTGCGCCGCGATCGCGTTCAATGCGGTGACCTGCGCCGGATTCTGGCTTATGCCGCCAATGGTCACGGTGATGTCGGAAGGCGCGGGCAAAATCCCGAAAGGATCGGCCAGACCGTCCACCGTCAGCAGAATGATCTGACCCCGGCTCACGCTAAGGGCCGCGTTCGTTTCCGCTCCCGAGCCGCTGCTCACCGCGGCGATCACCGGCGCGGCTTCATCCACCTGCATCGCCACTGGCGGCGGACCCGATCCGCCCGGCGAGGTAAGCTGAACTACCTGCGGGCCGATTACCAGACCGCTCGGCACAATCGCAAGAATCTGGCTGCCGTTGTAAGTGAACTGCGCCGTCTGGCCGCCGATGGTCAGCATCCATCCGGCCAGGTTCCCCGGCAGCCCGGACGTGTTGATCAGCGCCACGCCGCCCACTGGGACGCCCGCCAGATTCGTCGCCTGATTGAGAATCGGCGTCCGCAGGCTCATCGGTGTTCCCGTTCCCGGCGTCACCTGCAATCCGGCCGTTAAGGACTCAAGCTGCAAGCCGCTCGCGATGCTCACGGTGGTCGATTCGGCCGGCGCCGCCGCCCCCGTTGAAACGTTCAGCATCATTCGCTGCGGGCTTACCACCCACAGCTGTTTCACAATCACGTCGCTTGTTCCGAATCCCGCGGCAATCTGTCCATTCACGAAATTCGTCGAAAATCCGGTCACCGTCAGCACCTGATCGGTCCCCGAGGTAAGTCCCGACGGATTAATGTGGATCGCCGGAAACGAGGGTCCGCCGTAGGTAAACTGCGGCGGCGGATTTGATCCCAGCGTCTGCTGCGACGTCTGCCCGTCCGGATTCAGCGCCTCCACCGTCGCACTGTATCCATTCACGGCCGGGGGAGCCGCAACCGTCAGGGACCCGTTGATCGAGCTGATCAGCGTGGCGGGCGCGCCGTCGAAAACGATCCGCGAGCTCGCGCTCAGGTTCGATCCGGCGATGGTCACCGTCGCATTGCCGTTCCCATCCGTGCTGCCCGAAACGGAGGTGATCGTCACCGGCCCCGAAGGCGTCACGGTAAACGCGGCCGGCAGGACGTACAAATCGCCGTTGACTGTCACCGCCAGCGCCACCGGCGTCGGCGAGGTCACCGATCCCAGCCACACGTCGTTGTACAAATAGGGGTAGCCGTTGGGTAGCGCCGCCAGACTGTTCGGGACCACCTGCGCCGCTCCTCCGATGGCGCTGATGTTCAGCCCCGGCGCAAGTTGCATGTATCCGCTCGCCGTGGTCGTGCTCCAGGCGTAGAACTCCAGCGCGGCCGAGGTTCCCTGCACCAGCGGCGGCGCCTGTACCGGCACTCCAGGATTTCCTCCGATGTAGGAGAAAACCACCAGATCGTAGACTGATGGCCCGTTCGTCGCCACAACATTGAAATTAATCCCTGTGGCGGTGTTCGCCGCGGTGACCGTCACCTGCTGCGCCTGCGTCCAGTCGGTCGTGCCGCCATAGAACTGGCCCGCGAATCCGGTGTTGGCGGCATACACATTTCCTGAAAGATCGGCCGGAGGCTTTACGTTATCGGGGTACGCTTCACCAGAAAGCGCCGGCGGAAGCGGCTGCGTGTAGACGTAATATTGTCCCGGCGGAACACCTGCGATCCAGTACGTGCCGTCCGGATTTGTCAATGTGCTCACCGCCGCGCCGCTGGTTGAAAGCGCGACCACCGTCGCCAGGTTCACGCCGTTGCCGCCCACCGATACCGTTCCGGTGATGCTGCCGGTCGCCGCCGCGAATCCATTCGCCGGATAAAGCAGCGAAATGCCCGCAACATCATCGGCGGCGAGCGGCTTCGCCTTGGTCACAGCACGCGTCAGGCTTGTGGTCATCAGGCTTGACGTTTTTGTGTGCTGCAATCCGAGCGCGTGGCCGAATTCATGGGCCACCGTCAGAAAAAATGCGTCGCTCCAGCTCGGCTCCTGATACGGATTCGTCAGATCGCTGCGAATCTGGATGGTCGAGTTCATGATGGGCACGAACGTCGCGCCCGAGGCGATCAGCGGCGCCGCGTTCTGGATCGTCGTCACCTGCGTCTGCGCGATTAGCCCCGGGGGCATATCGTTGGTGAACACTACGTCGATCTGCGGCGTCGCCCCGCTCGAGCTCATCGAGGATAATCCGCCGAAGGCCAATCGAATTCCCGACGTGCTCACCGAGTTCCAAACATTGGCCGCCGCGCGGATCTGGCTGATCACCGCCGGGAACGAATCTCCCGGCATCAGCTTCGCCGGACCCTGGCTCGAAATCAGGTACGTCACCGTGTTGTTCGGCAGCCCATAAGAATCGGCGGGATTCAAATCGAAGCGCGCCGGAATCGGCGTCCACACTCCGCCTGCATTGTTCAAAAGCGTGTAATAGTAATAGCCCGATGAAAACGGAGCAAGCGCCGCAAGTAAAGCTGCAACCGCCAGCGCGCGCGTCCGCATTACTTCGCCCCCATCGCTTTCCGGATCTCGTCTTTTAAGGCCGCAAGCGTGATCGTCACTGCCGCTGGAGTTTGCGCCTGGCCCAATTGATTCACCACGTTCACGCCGCTGAGCGCCGCCCGCACCAGCACCGGATTCCCCGAGGAATCCTCGGCCACTTTAAACAATCCCTGCGACAGGCCGATCACCTGCATCAGGGCCGAACTGCCGCTCCACAGAAAGATCACGTATTCGCTGCCGGAAGCCAGCACCGGCGCCCCCGCGACCTCCTGCCGAATCATGGCCGTGCTTCCGCCAGGAACCGCGACTTCACTCGCCGCCGCGCCCTTCAGTGTCTCGATAGTTTGAAGCTGGTAGAACGTATAGACGTTCCGCCCTCGCATGGCGGCCGAGGACGAGGTTACCTTCACATGCACGATCGCCGTCGATTGCCGGATCATCTGATCGAGCGTAAGCTGCTCCAGCGTCGTGGCGCCTAAACCGGCCGCGGCGAGTATTAGAAGCGCGCTGGCAAGAATCAATCGCATTTCGCTCAAGGCCATCCAAAGCACGTTCCGAACCCAAACGTAAATTGCTGATGTTACGTTACTTAGCGTACCTCTAACGCTCGGGATTGTAGACCTTGGACACGCGGTTTGGGACAGAACGTCACATCATCCCGGTAGCCGGCTGCAACTTGAAAATCTTAAACATCGGCCGCCCGTTTGAGTCGTAAACCGTCCTTAAAACGCGTTTCTCCAATCCCCGCGCCGCGATTTCCTTATCAAAACGCGCTCCGACGCCGCGATTCACCTCCGCCGCGGGAACGTGCGCGAGGAACATGCCTTGCGGATCATGCAGCATAAATTCCATGTCTCGCAGTTCCTCGGGCGCGGGATGATCGCTCAGGAACGGCGGATCGGCCACAAAAAGCGGCAGCCTGCCCTGATGAAAAAGCGCCAGCGTATTCAGCATTCCCCAATCGAGAATATAGATCCGTTCCGCTTCGAGGCGCGGCGGGTCCGGGATGGATTTAGCCAGCGCCAGCACCGCGTCATCGAACGTTCCGGCGGCTCCGTTGCGCTCGAATTCGGCGATGTACTGGTTCATGACCAGCAGATTCATCCCGACCATGACGACCGCGATCACGCCGGCGATTCGCGGCCAGGGCAGCGAGGCGAGCGCGACCGCCATGAACAACTGCGGAAAGGGCCAGACCAGCACGGTGTGATGCACCGAGCCTCCGGCGTCGCGCGAAAACAGCATCGCGGTCCATGTTACCGCGATGAAGATCAACGAAAACCACGCCGATCGCCTTCGCCACCACCAGGCGGCGCACGCCAGGCACAACAAAAAGGCGAATTCGAAACCATTCTGATACTGGCCGCCCACCGCATCCGCGATGCGCCATGCCAGGCGGCCGCGAATGGTCCCGGGGTGCTTGGCGGGTTCTTCCCAATCGCTCCGGCACAGGAAGCCGAACAATCCGTGGCCGTTCAGGGTCTCGATCATCATCGGCATTTTGCGCATCGCCTTTTGCGGCGAGTCAAAATGAGCGTTCGATCCGAGCGTCGCGTTCGGTTTTCGGATGTTATAAATCACAAAAGGCAGCGCGCCGATCAAAAAAGCCGCCGCCGCGATCGCGATCGCGCGCGGCCGCGCCAATTTCACCAACTGGCGGTGGAAAACCGCCACGCCCGCCACGCCCAGCCCGGAGAGCGCCCACAGAAAAATCGCCTTGTTCCATAGCCCCAGTCCCAGAAAAAAGAATCCCGCGGCGAGGTAGCGCATCGAACCATTCCTAAAGAAACGGAGCAGGAAAAAACAGGCAGTCACAAGCAAAAGATGCTCTAGCGCAACGGGTCCCCAATCGTAGGTGTTGGTGAGGATAAAGCTGGGGTCGCTGGCAAGCAGGAAAGCGCCGATCAAGGCCGGGGCGCGGCCCACGCTTTCCGCCAGCAACTTATAGAAAATAAATACTGTTATCGCCCCGGCGAGAACCATGGGAAAACGAATGGTCCAGAGATTTGAGCCGAGAAAATGAAAAATCGGGAGATAAAGAAGGGTCTTTAGATTACCGACATAACTCATCACCATCAGCGGGATAGTGTGATGGAAGACGCGGATGCAAAACTCCTTTGGCATCTGCTCGTAAAGGGGCGCGGCGAACAACGCTTCGTCGTTCTGCACCCCGGCGTAAGGGATCAGCGCCGCGCCGAGGAGGGTGAACATTGCGGCGGGAGCAAAATTCTTGACACCTGTGCTAAGAATCGTCACGGCTGACAGCAGCGAGGAAAAATTACCGTGTAGCCATCCAGTATAACTTCTGAGCGGCTCGTTGCCGAGTCCAAAACGAAACGGGACGAGCGCCGGAGCCAGCCGTTTTTAGAGGCTCCTTTGAAAAGGGAATGGCAAGATCCGGGAAATCGGCCGCAACACGTAATGCTTTTAAGGGATGTGGACGATAAGTTTGACCTGGTGAGCAACTTGGTCGGGGCAAGTTTTCGGTTGGTCACAAAGTTGCTTGCGTCAGGCAGTCGATTGTGTTATGGTTTGGAGAAAGCGATCTCGGAGCAGGCATCGCGTAGGCGACAAAGGCGTCAGCCAAGAACCTGCCTTACAGCAGGAGCTGTTTGCTGAACTGCAAATAGCGAATTCCCTAACAAACAGGGTACCGATCTTAGCGAGATGGATGATTGAACCTTTTTGGGTAACTTCGCGTCTAATGCCTTGTGACGCGGTTGACCCCGATTGAAGCATTAGATATTTAGAAGAAAACAAGATAGAAAGAGACAGGAGAAGGCAGAAATGACAAAAGCTGAATTGAACAAATTTAAGAGCATTCTGGAGGCGAAGCAGGCAGAACTGGCGCAGTTCGTCCGCAACCGCGAGGGCATCGCGATCGAGAAAAGTCCCGATGCGCTCGACGAGGTGCAGCACGCCGCCGAGCGTGAGTTGGCGATCCGCAATTTGGACCGCGAGTCCAACCTGCTGCGGAACGTTCGCGCAGCGCTGCGGCGCATCGATGAGGGCACCTTTGGCGTGTGCCTGCACTGCGAAGAGGACATCAGCCCGAAGCGCTTGGCGGCGGTGCCGTGGACGGCGTTTTGCATTCAGTGCCAGGAGATGGCGGACCGCAACCAGAACGGCGAAGGCTCGGAGAGCCTGGACGAGCTGCTGGTCAACGCGGCTTGATTCGTCGTCAGAAAACTAACGGGCGCGGAACGCTTCCGCTTCACCGCGCCCAGGGTGTTTGGTGTCGGATCGGCCGTCGCCAGAAGGGGTCACTCAATTGAGGACTTCGATCGATTCGGCGACATCCCCTCTGCGTTCCGGGAGAAAATGAATTTTCACATTTTTGTGCGCGCTCAGATCGCCAAGGCTGAGGTGCGCGCTGCCCTGCCGGATTTTTGTCCTCGGCGTTACCACGAAATCAAAAGTGGTTCCGTCGCCCGATACGATCAGTAGATGCTGCGACACGTCGACTTGATCGATGCGGCCAGACAGATCCTCCGGTGGCCAGCCGCGGATTTCGCTCCTGGCGGCAGTCTTAGCCGGAGCGGTGTTGGAAGCGAAACACACGGGAGCGGCGGCCAGCACGGCCGCGGCTACAAGAAATAGAGCTTTCATGGTATTCACCTCTATACAAATTTTTTCTCGAAACGGCGGCATTATGCCATCCTGCCGGCGCGCGATAGCGCCTTAGAGCATGCGGATAAAGGAAATCATTCTCCCGGCGCGCTCGCCGTCGCGCCGGAAGGAATGAAAGCGGCGGCCGTCGCAGAAGGTGCAGAATCCCAGAACATCGATCTGCGGCTCCGGAACACCGGTTTCGACAAGCTGCCGCCGGTTTTCCTTCGCCAAATCGACAAACCCCGGTCCGTTTAATCCGAACCGGCGGCCGACATCCTCACCCACGCGATAACAGCAGGCGCCGATTCCCGGACCAATCGCTACCATCAGATCCTCGGGCCTGGTCCCGTATTGCCGCTGCATGGCGCCGATCGTTTCCGCCACGATCCGCGCCGCCGTTCCACGCCATCCGGCGTGAACCGCGGCGACCGCGCATTTCACCGGATCCGCCAAAAGGATCGGCAGGCAATCGGCGGTGCGGATCGAAACTCCCAGGCTGGGAACGTTGGTGATTAATGCATCGCCTTCGCCGGCCGGCCCCGGCGTGCAGGCGGCGATCCACCGGGCGGAATGAATCTGTCGAAGACTTGCAAACCCGTCCTGCTCAAAGGCTGAAGTCCGAGTACCAAAGCCGTGCTCGACGCGCGGGACGCGGCACAGGAGTTGTGAGGCCAGCAGATCCACTTTTCTGAAGTGCGAGTTTACTCGCCGCAGTTCGCCGCCTGATCGAGCAGCAGGGAAAACTGCCGCGTCTTCTGATCGACGCGGGTTTTGAGCTCGGTGAGTTCCCGCTCGATGGCTTTCAGGCGATCGGCCATGTGCAGGCAGGCGAGCACGGCCACGCGGTTGGAATCGGCCGTACCCATGCGGTGCGCGATCTCGGTCATCAACTCATCGACGGTATGCGCGAGCGATTCGACCTCTGCCGCGTCGCCGCTGGTAACCAGAGAGTAACTCTGGTTGAAGATGGTGACTCGAACCGCGTTTCGCGCCGGGTCCATTTACGACCCGCTTAACAAATCCATCTGTCCGAGCAACTTTTCGATGCGCGTGCGGACCTGCTTGCGTTCGCCGCGAAGCTCCTCGAGTTCCTGCCGCAGCTTCTGGATCTCGGAACCGGCCGCGGCCGAGGCTTGCTTCAGCTCCTGCCGGGCCTGATCGCGTTCGGCAAGGGCGGCGTCGCGCTCGGCGCGGAGCGAGGCAACCAGATCCACCGTGCGGCGGATACGTTCTTCCAGATCGAATAGCGAATCCTGTTCAGGCGCGGGACTGCTCATTTACTTCGCTGCTCCTAATGCGGCTTTGGCCTGCGCGATCAGCGCGCCGAAAGCGGCGGGATCGTTGGCGGCCAGATCAGCCAGAATTTTCCGGTTCAGCTCGATGCCGGCTTTTTTCAATCCATCCATGAAGCGGCTGTAGGAAATTTCGGCGGAGCGGCAGGCCGCCCCGATACGCACGATCCACAGCGAACGGAAATCGCGCTTCTTCAGGCGTCGTCCGATGTAGCCGTAGCGCAGCGATTTTTCCACCGCCTCCTGCGCGGAGCGATGCAGCTTGCTTTTGGTGAGGAAAAAGCCTTTGGCGCGAGCGAGAGTTTTCTTCCGGCTGGCTCGCCGGTGGGTTCCACGTTTGACTCTGGGCACGTTTTCTCCTTCTGCTATTACGCCGGATCAGGCACGTGCGATTTTGGCCCGTCCAGTCGAATTCGCCGCTCTAATACGGCAGCATTCTTTTAATTTCGGGCGCGTTGGCCGGTTCCGCGACATCGCTCTGACCTAGCCGCCGCTTGCGCGAGCGCGGTTTCGAGGTCAGAATATGGCGCGCAAACGCGTGGCGGCGCTTGATCTTGCCGGTCCCGGTCTTTTTGAACCTTTTGGCCGCACCCTTATGGGTCTTTAACTTTGGCATGAGATGTCCTGGATGCCGGCAGCGTGCCGACTGTTTGAGTTTAACACAGTGCTCGCCGTGCCCGCGCCTGCGATCAAACCCGGAACGGCAGAGGATGTGCGCAACCACGATCTTTCGAAGTCCATGCCGGCGCTTCGCCGTTTGCGAGCCTGAGTGCATTATCATGATTGAGGTTCACCAATAATGCCGGTTATTGATTTTCACAATCACTACTATCCGCCAGGATATTTAAAAGCGCTCCAATCCGGCCAGAGCCAGGTGCGGGTGAGCTATGACGATCGCGGCAATCCGCTTCTGCATTATCCGGGCGACTACAACATCGCCGTTCCGGGCCAGCGTGATCTGACGATTCGCGAAAAGATGCTGGATGATCTGGGTATCGATATGCAGGTGCTGACGATGACCACGCCGGGCACGCATGTCGAAACTCCCGCGGCGGCGGCGCGCCTGGCTTCGCTGGTGAACGACGAATTCGCCGAAGGGATCGCCGCGCATCCGGGCCGCTTCACCGCGCTGGCCACGCTGCCGTTGAACGATCCCCACGCATCGGTGAAAGAATTGGAACGCGCCATGCGCCAGCTCGGATTGCGCGGGGCCATGCTGTTCGGCAACGTGAACGGCATCGCGCTCGCAGATCGCCGGTACTGGCCGCTGTACGAACTCGCCGATGAGCTGGAGGCCGTGCTCTACATTCATCCCACGCATCCGCTGGGCGTCGAAGCGATGACGGATTTCTGGCTGATGCCCCTGGTCGGATTCCTGTTCGATACAACGCTGGCCGCCGCAAAACTCGTCTTCGCCGGCCTGCCGGAAAGATTCCCGCGCATCAGATGGGCGCTGGCTCATCTGGGCGGGGCGATACCATATCTGGCAGAGCGGCTGGACCGCGGGCATCGCGCCTTTAAGGAATGCCGTCAAAATATCCAGCGCCCGCCGAGCGAGTATCTGAAGAAATTCTACTTCGATACCGTGAACTTCGATCCCGATGCGCTGAAGCTGGCGATTGCGTTTGCCGGCGCGGACCATCTGCTGGCCGGCAGCGATTACGCGCATCAGATCGGCAGCCCTACGCTGATGCTCGAAAGCATTCGCGCGCTGGAGATCTCCGAGGAAGATCGCGCGCGCATCCTCGGCGGCAACGCGGCCCGGCTGCTGGGATTCAGCCGATCCGCCGGAGAATAAATCGGCTGAAAAAATTATTTCTGCCGCAGCACGGAGATGATATCGTCGGCGGTGATTACGCCCGCCAGTTTTCCGTCCTCATCCACTACCGGGAGCGCGAGAAGGTTGTACTTATCGAACAGCTCCGTGATGCGATCCTGACGCTCGGAAACCGGGACCTCGATCAGCGAGCCGGCCGCCAGCGAGGCCAGCGGAGTGGCGCCTTCATGCAGGAACAGCCGCGCCAGCGGCACGGCGCCTTTTAAACGATCCTCGGCATCCACCAGAAACAGCGTATTCAGGTTTTCGAGCAACTCCTCATTTTTCTTGAGCGCCGCCAGCGCGTCGGCAACCGTCGCATCTTCCCGGAGCGCGACGTATTCGGTGTTCATCATTCCGCCCGCCGTGTCTTCCTCGTATTCGAGAAGCTCGGAAACCTCCGATTTGGGTTCGGCTTCCATCTCCTGAAGGATTCCTTCGCTGGTTTCCTCCTCGAGCTCGGCCAGCACGTCGGCGGCTTCATCCGGCGGCATTTCCTCCACAATATCGGCCGCTTTTTGAGCTTCGAGCGATTCAAGAATGCTCGCCTGAATGCCCGGATCGACTTCGGAGAGCGTTTCGGCCGCCACTTCGTGGTCGATGTTCTCAAAAATCGCCTCGCGATCCTGCGGGCTCAGTTTTTCGACGATATCGGCCAGATCGGCCGGGTGCATGTCTTCCAGCAAACGATTGGAGATATTCAGGCGCAGCCGGCGCTGCGGATCGGGCTCCAGGATATTGCAAAACTCCCAGCGAATCGAATGCGGCGGGATTCGGACCTGCAAGCGCCGCACCCAGCGCGGCGGCAAAATGCCGGCGAGCAGCCGCCGGAAAATGCTGCGGATGCCGATATCGACTTCCAGCACCCATAGCTCGTCGCCGCCGTTTTCGTGCCGCACCTCGAAGGTGATGTCGTTTACGCGAACCACCTTGCGGCCCTGCGCGTCGATGATCTGCTGATCGAGAAGATCGCGCACCATCCGCAGCATGTACTCGTCGGAATGATACGGGGTAAGGTTTTCATCCTTGAGATAAATCCCGTCCAGGGAGATGGACCGGATCTGGTCGTGGCGGATCGTCAGCCAGGTCCAGCCTCCGCCGCCCATCAGAAATCGGTCGATGCGGACCGGATCGATCAGCGGCACCAGCGCGGCGTCTTTGAGCACACCGATTTTGCGCCCTTTAAGGTCATAAACCTTGAGGCCGCGCAGTTCGGTGAGGTACAGAATCTGCTGCTCCGCCATGCTGGATCCGGCAAGCCCATATAAGGCACGAGGCCTAACTTCAATATCCACCATCGCGGCGGAGGTGGCAAGGAAATTTCGAAAATTTAAGGTTTATCGCTTGGCGATCAGCACGCGCGAGGGATAACCGGTCTGCCGGACCGAATGCGCATCGACGATTCGCAGCCCGGCTTCTTCCACCAGATCGGGCACGGAGCGCTCGATCTGCCGTCCCCAGAACGCCGGCACCAGCTTCCCGCAGACGCCATAAAGACGATTGAACACGGTCGCGTTCTGGCCGATCACCACCAGCGCGAATTTTCCTCCGGGGCGGAGAACACGCCGGATCTCGCGCAGCGTGAGACGAATATCGTCGTGCGCCAGCAATTCGAACAGATAGCAGCAGACCACCGCGTCGAAACTCGAATTGCGAAACGGCATGCTGCGGACATCGACCGCTCCGCAGTGCGCTTGCGCCTTGGGAAACGCGCGGCGCGCCCGGAGCTGCGTTCGCGCCGCCATCCTCGGCGAAAGATCCAGGCCGAATGTCTTGCCGCTCGGATTGGCTTTCACCAAACGCTGGAACATCTCCCCCGATCCGGTGGCCAGCTCCAGCACGCGCATCCCATCGCGGATTCCGGCATGGCGCATGGCGCAGGCGTGAGCCTTGGAATGAAAAAAGAACGTGCTGACCGGATAGACGGAGGCCAGCCTGTCATATACGCGGCGCGTGCGTTCCGCGATGGTGCGCGGCAACTGCTGTTCCGCCCGCGGAAGAAGAATGGAGTAGTTCCAATCGCTCAAATGCGGCTCCCGCCGTTCACGAATGTGTTCACCACTGTTTCCGCCAGTAGCGTACCGCTTGCCTGCTCGGGAAGCTCGATACCCGTGCTGGTTCCTTCTCCGGGCCGGCTATCGATCCACATCTTGTAATCATCGCCGAAAAGGACCTTCAACCGCTCGTTCACGTTGCTGACGCCGATGCCCTGCTGAAACAGCGTCGCCAACTTCGCTTCCGGGATTCCCACCCCGTCATCCTCCACCGAAATCTGCAATCGACGGGCCACCATTCTGCTGCGGATGCGAATCGTGCCGCCGTCCACTTTGCTTGAAAGCCCGTGGCGAATGCTGTTTTCCACCAGCGGCTGCAAAAGCATGCTGGGCACCAGCAGATCAAGCGTCGCCGGATCGATATCCTTCACGAAACGGAGCTTCTCGCCGAAGCGCACCATCTCAATGGAAAGATAATCGTCCACAAACGATAATTCTTCACCCAGAGAAGTCAAATTGTCCTGTTGACGCAACAATCGGCGCAGAATTTTCGACAATTTGTACACCACCTGGCGAGCCTGGTCCGGATCCAGACGGATCAGCGACGCCACCGAATTTAACGTGTTGAACAGGAAATGCGGATTGATCTGCCGGCTCAGCGCCGACAGACGCGCTTCGTTCAAGTGCAACTGCTGCTGCTCGAGCTTTTTTTCGTTACGATTGCTGTTCCAGATCTTGATCGGCAGCGCCGTGGCGAACAGCGTCGAAGCGTAGATGGCGACAATCATCCAGGGCCCGTCGTGAAACTGCTGCTCCAGGGAAAATGCCGATTTGAAATGCCGCGAGACGATCTGCCGCAGCATCTCCGCCAGCACAATCACCAGCACGCAGCCCAGACTGTACGCCGGCAGCCGCAGATCGCGGCGGCGCACCAGCCGCCAAAGGCTCAGATCCGGAAACGGCGAAAACTGCCAGATCGCTTCCTTATCCGGCGCGACATCGCGCAGCAAGCCTCCCAGCACGCCCGCCGCCGCAAACAGGATCAGCGACATCCATTCGCCGTGCAGAACCGCGGGGATCGGGATCAGAACGCCCGCCAGCAGTCCCGTGACGTAACCGCCCAGCATCCCCATGGCGAGGCTTCCTTCCAAACCCAGATCCAGCGCCTGATACGATTCCGGCTCGATTACACGAGCAAGAACGCCGGTTCCGAAGATGGCCGAGCACACCAGCGCCATCTGCACGCGCTGCGCCAGCGTTCGCTCCTCGCGCATCAGCATGCGCTGGAAGCGTCCGCTCCGCGTGAGAATGCTGGCAAGCGACGCCGCCACCGCGAGCTTCACCAGCAGAACCACCAGATGCTGCGAAACCATATTCCGCCACGCATCATTATAATGAAAGTACCTGCCTCACTCATGTCCCGCGCCGTCCCATTATTGAAGAAGGTCGCCGAAGCTAACCTCCCCAGCCGTTTCGGACAGTTCCGCATTTTCGGCTTCAGCGGCCTGGGCGAAGAGGCCGTCGCCTTGAAAATGGGCGATTTAAGCGCCGGCGCGCCGCCCCTGCTGCGAATCCATTCGCAGTGCCTCACCGGCGACGTCTTTCACAGCCTGCGCTGCGACTGCCGGGCGCAACTGGAGCTGGCGCTTGAAACCATCGCCCGGGAAGGCCGGGGCCTGGTGATCTACGAGCATCAGGAAGGCCGCGGGATCGGCCTTCTGAACAAGCTCCGCGCCTACGAGTTGCAGGACAACGGCGCCGATACGGTGGAGGCCAATGAGCAGCTCGGCTTCGACGCCGATCTGCGCGGATACGAGCTGCCGGCGCGGATCGTGCAGTATTTCGGGTTAACGGCGGTGCGTTTAATGTCGAACAACCCGGAGAAGATCCAGGCCTTGGAGCGCGCCGGCGTGCGCGTCGCCGAGCGCGTGCCGTGCCTGGTGACGCCGGTCCAATCGGCCGAAGATTATCTGCGAACCAAAAAAGAAAAACTCGGGCACCTGCTCGACCCGGTTTAAGATAAACATCAGCGACGTCGATTGGATCACTTTCTCCACGCTTCTGCTTGCGCCGGTCGTCGTGGAGGCCTCAATGATGCTACTTCTTTTTTTTCTTGTCGGCGGGCGGCGGCGGATCCGCTACAGCCGCTTCAGCCGCCGGCGCGACCCCGGACAGAACTTCGTTGTAAAGCTCCTTTTGCCGCGCCAGCTCCTTCTTGGTCGGCGGAGCCTGTTCATTTCGATAATCGTGGTCGTTGTAGCAGGTCCGGCAGCGGACTTTCGCCGCGCTCCCGTTCATCAGCGACACGATCGAATGATTGGTCAAGCGGCGGCACTTTACGCAATAATCATCGATAACGTCGCCTAGTCTGAGGTCCGGCATGGCGCATCCGTGAGTATATAACAGTAGCAGGGTGCTTATGCGGCGGATCCCGCTGTTATTCGCCACGGTAACGGTGTTGTTTTTCTGCGCGTGTTCGGAGCCGGGCCCTCCGGCGGTGAAAAAGGCGCCAGACCACGTATGACGTGAAGGCGGCCGGAGCCGGCGGCGCAACCGACGTCGAGCGCCTAACCGCTCGGGTCAAACGACCATCGCGTCGTTCCCGCGCGGAATCAGGCATCGAGTCGCTCAATGTACCACCACCAAACCCCGCTTTTAAGATCGTCTATTATCGTTTGCATGGCTGGATCTAAGCCGGAGGCAGCCGATTGCCTCAAGGAGGATTGCTGAAACCGCGCAGCCGCTCCGGCGGAGCCCTCTGGATCATTCTGGCGATCGTAACCGCCATTTTCGCGGCTGCGTTCACGCGAACGAGAATCGAGCCGCATCTGCCCGCCATGGCCGAGGGCCTGAGGCAGCGTCTGATCGAGGGAGTTAAGCTGGCGCGGCTTACCTTCCTGGCGATAAGCTGTTTTTCCATTGCCAATTTCTTTCTCTGGCGGCGGTTGTACGCGGCGTCTCAACTCAATCGGCCGCCGCGAAATTTCAGCTTCACCAACCGCGACTGGATCGCCGCGTCGGGCCTTTTCTTGGCGGCTCTGCTGTTGCGCTTACCGTCCTTGAATCAGTCCCTCTGGTGGGATGAACTGAACACGTACGTCCGCGTCGTTCAGCGCGGCATTCCGGTGATCTTCGCCTTCTCCGCTGACGGAAACAATCACCTGCTGAACTCGCTGCTCATGTTCGTCTCGGCGAAACTTATCGGCGCGCAGGAGTGGGAACTGCGCCTTCCCTCGCTCCTGCTGGGATGCGCCGCGCCGCCGGCTATCTATCTTTGCGGAACTCTGGCGCTGCCACGGCGCATCACGGTCTTAATGGCGGCTCTCGCGGTGATCCATTTCCGCTGCGTGTCCTATGCGGACGAAGCCAGGGGCTATGCCGGCGCATTCACATTCGGCTTAATCGCATGTTTCCTGATCTGCGCCGTTTGGCGCGAGTTCGATGCGCGGGTGGCTGCCGCGTTCGTCATCGCGTCTTCGGCGGCCTGCGGATTCCTGCTGCCGATGCTGGTTCTTCCAATTGCCCACGCAACCGCCGCCGCCGTATGGTTTCTCTTCGCGCGATTTTCACGCGCCCCGCGTCAGGACACCGCCGCGTCGTTACGCGGTTTTCTGATTGCCGTCTGGGGGGCTTTAGGCGGACTGCTCATCGGCGCCTTGGCCATTCCCCAGGTGATGGAGTACTCGCGAAGATCCCGCGTCGATATGTTGCCGTTGCAGGATTTGTACCTGCCGCTTCTCAATTTCGCCGCTGGTGGACCGGAGGTCCTGCTGAGCGCCGTGATCTCGGCTGCCGCGCTGCTCGGCCTTTATTCCGCGCGGAAAAATCTATCGCTCATCGCCGCGATCGCCTCCCCCGCCGCGCTCGAACTCGCCGCGTTCCTCCTCACCGGACAGGAGACCGCGCCTCGCATTTTGCTGCCTGTAATTTTTCCCTTCCTCCTTGGGCTGGCTTTATTTCTCGCCCGGAACTGGCCGGCGAACTCCTTGCGGCGCGCGGCCGCAGCCATCATCGCCACTGCGTTTCTAATAAACTCCGGATTTGCTTATTGGCCGTACTGGACGATCGGCAACCCGCCCCTGCGCGAGACGGCTTCCCTTGTCGGCTCGCGCTCGATTTTCCTCACCGGACCGCAATCGGATCTGAACACCTATTACTTCCGCTCCGGCGTGGTGCGCTCAAACGAAAATGTGTCGGAATTATTGGATGACTCACCGGAATTCGTCCTCGACGGTATCGACTGCGCCGCCGCATCGAATGGCGCGCCAGCTCCTAACTACCGCGAAGCCGCGCGCCTGGACGATTGGACCTTCCGCTTCGAGCCCCCCACCGATCGCCGCCCGTGCTTCGTCCTCTGGCGCCGGACCGCGGCCAGCAACAGCGGCGTCCCGCGCCCGTAATCCCAACCCTACCGCCCGCTCCTCCAACGGACATAATCGAAACTCAACCGGTAAACCTGGTTAAACTCCTTGCCATCAAATATCGCTCCATCCAGCGCGTGGCCGAACAGATCGTCGCCTTGCGTCTGATACTGCGCAAGCCCCGTCAGCCGCCAATACCATGCCCAGGCGTGCGCGTAAAGATCGTTCAGAATCGGCGTCTGCGCGTTCGGCGTCCCGCAGATCGACGAATTCGGACCCGCAAACCACGTCGCCGACAACGAACAGCCCACGCCATCGGCGCCCGTGTTGTACAGCAGGCTGTGATTGGCCGAATCGTACCAGTTGCCGTACAAATCATCCAGCTCCCGCCCGATCACGTAAGGAATCCGCGGATCGTGCGTAATCCCCCACCGCTTGATCAGCGCCTCCATCGCCAGACCGTCCATAAACGGCTGTTTGGCGAACTGCCGCGCCTTGATCCCGTCCACGTCCTCGGTCAGGATCTCCAGCAGGTACGTGGTGGTCTGCTGCGCGCGATCAATCACCGCGCCCGATGGCGGCGGCCCGTAACGGTTGTTGTAATTGTTCGCCGGATCCTCATAGATACGCGGCTCGCCCGCGTCCGCTTCGAGCACGTTATAAACATTCAGCGCGTACGCCGTCTCCCGAATGTAGGTCGGATCGATCCAGGACCCGCCTTTCACGTACCCGCCGCCGCCATAGGGAAATCCCGTCGGCGGAAACGCGAACTGCTCCACCGCCGCCGCATAGCGCGTATCGCCGGTGATTCCCGTCTCGTACACCAGCCCGTGCGGAAAAATCGTGTATCCCGGAATGGCGGATTGACTTGTTGAAACATAGTTGTAGTAAAAATCCGCGAGCGATTTCGAGCACAGCAGCCACCCCGGCTGGTTCGTGTATCTTTCAATTTGCAGATACGATCGCGGTCCATCGTAATACCACACGTTTCCCTCGAACGTCGTCATCGGATTCGGATTCGTGATTCCCGTCGTCGGATCGCACCAGCACGACCCGCCGCCGATGGTCGAGCAGGAATCCGCCGTCTGCGCCGTCGTCCATGATGGTCCGCCGCCCAGCGACGATCCGGTCAGCCCCGGAATCGGAGGAAACGACGACGGCCCCTGATTCGTCGCCACCGGCGTGATCCTCACCACGTTGATGGGAAACGTGAACGTGCTGCTCGCGCCGCCGCCCGACGCATTCGTCGATACCGTGAACGACAGCGTGTAAGCCCCGGGACTCGCGCTGGCCGGAACATGGATCTGAACGCCCATCACCGCGCCGCTATACAGGAAAAACGGCGTTGGCCCGGACATATACTCCGCCCCGATAATCCCGCCCGGAAGAATATTCCAGTAATTGATCGTCGATCCCGGCGGGTACCCCGAAAAACTCGAAAGATACACCAGCGGGCTCTGATCGAAGATCAGCGAAAGCGTCCCCGTGCCGTTATCCGCGAACGTTTGTTGCGGAGCCGAGCAGGTTTGCCCCTGATTCAGCGTGAACTGCGTGCCGTTGATGTTGCAGATGTGATAGTACGCCGTCGCGCCGCCATAAATGCTGCACATCGCCGTACCGGAGCCGCACGTGCCGCCGCTCGCCGCGCCCGGCATCAGCCCCGTCGAGGTGACCGTCACGCCCTGAACCGTTCCGAGATTGGGCAGCCCCAGCGTTTCATTTCCCGTCGGCGTGTAGCCGCCGTTGGTGTCGCACGTATTCGTGGTGTGATCGCAGGTGATGTCCACCGCCCACCGCAGCATCAGAGAATAATACGTGTCATAGCCGGCAAACACCGTCGCGGCCCCTAAGAATCCGCCGAATCCCGTCGAATTCGAAGCCGACCCGTACGCGATCACCGGATAAGGCGCGCTCGCCCACCCCATTAAGGCCGCGCTCAGAAGCAGAAGTGCCCGTTTCATCTTATTGATCCGATCCCACGAAAAGATGCGCGGTCGCCACCGAGTTCTGTTGCGCCGCAAGCGTCGTCGCCGTCGCCGAAAACGACAGGTTCGTTCCCGCCGGAAGATTCGCCGTCGGAAAATTCGTGCAAACCTCCACCGTGTCGATGTAAAAGTGCAGAGTTCCGCCGGCATCGTCCACGATCACCCCGAATTCGTGCGGATTCGTGTCCGGCGCCACGCCCGAATCCATCGTGCTGCTCGCGCTTCCGTTGCTCACATAGCAGTTCCAGGTGGACTGGCCCGCCGACGTCGAATATTGAAAACAGATCGCCGCTCCGGCCGTCTGCGGGCTGTCGGTCGCCGCCAGGCTCGCCGCCGGAAAACTGGTCATGCACACATACAGCCGCGCCGAACTCACCGATCCAAACTTTCCGTTCCAGTTGAACGCGAGGTTTCGGCCCGTGCGAAAAATAAAATTATTCGTCCCGCCCGATCCGGTCGCATGCGCCGCCGAATTTCCCGAAGTCGCCCCCGTCGTGGTGCTCCACATCACCGGATCGCTTCCCGCCGGCGCCACCGCCGCCGATGATCCGCCCGAGCTCGTCGAAGTAAACGCCGCGCCCATTTGATCGATTCCCGATCCGTTGGCCAGCCACATCGCCGTCCGCCGCCCCTCCCCCGGATTCAGCATCGCGTGCATGTAGGTAAACGCCGCTCCGTTCGTCACCGGCGTCGCGTTCTTGCTCACCAGGCTCTGCACCGGCAGAATCGGATACGGCTGATTGGCGAGCTCAAAACGATTCGAAGCCGCGTGATACAGCAGAATCGCCTGCGCCGGATTGGCCGACGTGGCCCCGATAATCTCTCCCGCCGAAAGCGAAGACCCGTTGGCGTGCACAATCGGCACCGGCGTCCCGTTGCAGATCGAAATCGTGCTCGCGCCCGTATTCGTCGCCAGCGCGCGCAGTACCAGGATTACGCCGTCGGAAAGCGTCGTGTTGGGATTCGGACAGCCCTTGTATGCGTTCGCCGTTCCGCTGTCGCTGACCAGTAGCGCCGCGCCCACTCCGCCCGCCGAAACCGAGCCGCCTCCGCTGCCTCCGCCGATCATCGACCATACGTTCGCCGCCGTACAGGCAAAGACGTTTTGCCCGCTGGGCGCCGAAGTCTCGAAAAACATCTGCCCCACCGAACAGATCCCCGGCAGCACGGACCCCACTTGAAACGGCCGCGTGCCCGTGAAGTTCGAAAAATTCGAGTGGCCGATCGCCGATTCCGGCGGGACCTGGGCCCACGCGAACGCTCCCGCGGCCCATGTCAGCAATAGAGTCTTGAATTTGCGCATGATCTCCTCGCCCTCAGAACAGCACGCCAACTCGCCGCCGCATGCCGTTTCGAAATGCCATCTGCTTGCTTCAGCGGACGTAACAATTTCGCGGGCTGTTATAATCGACCGATGCAGAGCGTCCCCGGGCCAATCTGGAGCCGCCCCGTCGCAATCGCCGCCGTCGCTTCCGTCTGGCTCGCGATGACCGCCCTGTTCTGGGTTGGCTACGCCGGCGCGGACGATATGTTCTACGCCCGCTACGCTTTTCTTTTTCATCGCCCGCCCATCAACTGGTGGGAATTTCGCATCCCCGCCATTTTGGCCATCCGCGCCGCATTCCTGCTCTTCGGACCCTCCGCCTTCTCCGCCGCGCTGCCCTCGCTTGTCGCCTCGCTCGCCATTCTTTTTTCCGTCGCCTGGATCGTCCACTGGCCCGCCAAGCTCAATTGGCAAACCACCGGCGCGATGCTCGTCGCCGCCACCATGCCCCTCGATGTCGGCGCGCGATCCACCGCCGGCGCCATCACCATCGCCACCGGCCTTCTCGCGCTCGGTACCGCCTGCCTGCTTCAGGACGGCCCAAAAACCCGCTGGGCCGGCGCGGCTTTATTCGCTCTCGCCTTCAGCACCCACGAGCTGAGTATTTTCTACATCGGAATCTTCTGCCTCGCCGCGCTCCTCATCGATCGCAAACGATTCCTCGGCCCCGTCATCGCCTGCCTGCTCTTTTCCCTCTGTCTGGCGCTGATCGAAGCCGCCGTCTACAAGCATCTGGTCGGCGACGCGCTGGCGCGCTTCCGCATGTCCGCCTCGGAAAGCGCCAACCAGGCCTTCGACTCGGACCCCGATACCAACCTCACCGGCCTTGCGTTTTTTCTCTGGCCCGTCCGCAATCTGTTTTTCGGAAAAGCCTTCGGATGCGATTTGATCCTGACGCTCATCGCCGGCCTCCTCGCCTGGAAGTTTTTATTCTGGCGCCAGAAGCTTCTTTTTCTCAGCGCCTTCCTCACCTGGGCCTGGCTCGGATACGGCACCAAGGTCCCCTGGGCCTACAAGCCGCTTTATCGCGAAATTCACTACTACGGAATCGTCATCGTGGCCATCGCCGTGGTTCTTCCCGCAAGCCTTGCCATCGTCTTTCGCCATCGTCCCTTCTGGGCCGGTGCAATTTTGCTGTTCGCCCTCGCCGTCCAGTTCGCCTGTTCCGCCGCTGGAGGCCGCTGGGGAGATGATGTGAAAATCTCCGGCGATCTGCTGAATTACGCCCGCCTTCATCCCTCGCAGGTTTTCCTCACCGACGTCGCCACCATGAATCAAATGTACGTCGTCAACGGCTTTCGCCTCCCGGAAAACGTAATCTGCGAAAACGGCTCCGCCGTCCGCAAGGATCTGCTGGTGAACAAGGAGCCTCCTGGCGCGCCCGTCTTCACTTTTCCGGAGCGCCCCGTCCAAGGCATTCTGATCAACCGCGATGTGTTGGAGATGCGCGGAGCCGAGCCCGAGTTCACTCGCTTCCTGCGCCAACACCCCGGCCCGCGCACCGTAATCGCTCCGCTGCGCTACAAGCCTTGGCTGCGCCCGCTGCTTCCCCTCGCCGGCCCGCGTCCGTTTCTTATCAAAAGCCAGGGCGGGGAGCTGGTTACCATCGGTTGAAAATCCACCCCGAACTCACGTTACCAGGCCGCAAAGCCAGCTTTCAAACTCCACATCGCTGATAAAGCTGTGATCGAGCAGGCGCGGCAGCAGCAGCGGATCGCTCGCGGGCCGCGCCAGCGCCGGATCGCAAGTCGTCGCGCTTTCGACGCCGCATTCCCCCAGCCAGGAAAAAAACTCCTCCGCGTAATCCCCGCTGGGATAGCAAAAATGAGCGGCGTCCCGTCCGGTGAAATCGCGGATTCGCTCGCGATTATCCCGGATTTCCCGCAAAAATAGCTCTCGGTCGCGCGGCGTCCGGTGCCGGTGCGTATGCAGCTCCAGATCGACCCCCGCCGCGTGCGTTTCCGCCGCCTCTTCTGGACTCATGATCTGCAAAATCCGGGATTTCAAAACCTCGCCATAATCGATCCCCGCCGCTTCGGCAATCGCCGCCGCCAGATCGTTCTTCGCCGCCGTATCCATCCCGTTTTTTTCCGCGAATGCCACGATCATCCTGGTGGCCGCCAGCCGCTCTTCATAGCTGCCAGTGCGAACTTCCGCCGTCCCTCCGAACCGGCTCAAATCCATCGTCTGGCGGCCCGATTTCCAGAGCAGATAGGGTACCGCCAGATTGAAAATCGGGAAACGATATCGGCAGTAGTGCGTCGTCAGATACAACGTGCAGGGATAGCCGAACTCCTTGAGCAGCGGCAGCGCGCGCCGGTGAAAATCATAAAAGCCATCGTCGAAGGTCAGAACCACGCTGCGCGGCGGCAAACTGTGCTCGCGCAATCTCCGCACCGCCTCATCGAGCGGCAGCACGCGCGCGCCAAAGCGCCGCAGGATTTCCAAACGCCGCCGGAACAGGCCCGGGCTGATATAAAGCAGCCCTTCCCACTGCTCCTCGTCGCGCAGCGAAATGCCGTGGTAGCACAGGATCAGCAATCGTTCGCGCCGCGCCTTGGACCTGGCGGCGAGTCGGAAAACGCCCGCCGATCGAAGCGCGCGCAGCGCTCCCTGTTTGATCCGCGCTCTCATTGCGACGCGCGCGGTTCTTCCAGCTTTCGAGCGATGGAGCAAACCGCCCCCGCCTGATTGCCGAACAGCCGTTCGTAGCGGTCCATCACAATCCCAGTCGAGTACTCCCGCAGAATCAGATCGCGCGCCGCCGCTCCGAACGCGCGGCGCTTTTCCGGATCCGCCGCCAGCAGCGCCAGCGCTTCTCCGATCGAAGCCGCCTCGCCGCAGCGCGTTACCAGACCATGCACGCCGTCGCGCACCAATTGCGTATTTCCCGGAATATCACTTACCACCGAAGGCAAGCCCGCCGCCATCGCCTCCGATAACGAGCAGGGAAAGCCCTCGAGCGAGGAAACAAGCGCGAAGACATCGGCCGCTCCCAGCCATTCGCGAACCCCGCTCGAAGAAACCGCACCCGCAAACCGAACTTCATCCTCGAGGCCAAGCCGCGCCGCAAGACTTTGAAGCTCATGGCGACGAGGTCCGTCTCCTACCAGCGCCAGCGACGCCGCCGGGCACGCCCGCCGCACACGCGCGAAAGCTTCCACCAGCAATGGCAATTGCTTTTCAGGCGCCAGCCGCCCCACATAGACAATCAGAAATGCATCCGGAGCGACTCCCAGCCGCCGCCGCAGCTCCATTTTCAAATCCCCGCCCGCGGGAGCAAACAAATCGACGTCCACCGGATTCGGCATCCAGCCAAGCTGGGAACGCGGAAAACCCGCCGCCTGCGCCTCTTCCATCATTCCCGGGTTCAACACCAGCACCTGTTCGGCCCATCGCCGCAGCGCCCGCAGCTCGAACCGTCCCAGCGCGGAGGCAGTCAGCGGCGCCACCGTGTTGCTGCCGGAAAACTTCATGAAAATTCGCTTGCGCGCCAGCCGCGCAACCGGCAGAGCCAGGGCGAGCTGCACGCCGCCCATCACGAAATAGGCGATCTGATACGTCCGCCGCCGGCGCCACAGCGTCCAGGCGACACCGATCGCATACGCATAATCGCGAATTGCCGCGGGCCAGCGCCCACCGAACATTCGAACCGGCACGCCTTCCGCGTCAACCCATCGCCGCCCCGCCGGCATCGGCGCGCCGCCCCGGCATAGCACTTCCACTCGATAGCCCCGCTCCAGCAGCGCCGCGCAAACCCGCTGCACTTCGACCTCGGTTCCCCCGAGGACCGGAGGATACGAGCTGCAAATCGCAACAATGGAAAGCCGGCCCGGCGCCAGCGCAATTTCCGGCGAAGTCACGCCATGCTCCGCGCGGGGGCCGGCGGCTGGCGCCATTCCTGGTCGGCAACGCGCGCGACGGAGATAATAATCCCTCCCATCGCCGGCAAATAAAACCGGTAAGCTAGCGACAGAAAGAAAATCGCGACACAGAATCCGAGCAGCGACAGGCTTAAGGCGATCACGGCGACGCGGAGCATATCATTCCGCTCGTTTGACGGCTGATTGCGGGACCGCAGCCACAGCCTCCGCAGCAGAAGAAAGCTCGACACCAGCGCGCCGGCAAAGAAAATAAAAGCCGGAATGCCGGCCTCGCTTGAAACTTGCGTGTAGGTGTTGTGCGTTTCATGCCAGCTTCCGCGGCGGCCCTTTTCTCTCGCCACGCTGGCCTCGGCATCCATGAATTCCCCACTCCCCACGCCGAAAACCGGATGCGTGATCGTGAGCCACAGACTCTCCTGAAGAACGAATTTTCGCGCGTCGAGCGATTCGGCGGCCTCTCGGCTTACCGGATCGTACGCCGGCGCATCCGTATCCTCCAGCGTCATCAGCCGGTGCACGGTCTCCGGCGGAAGCAGCAGACCTAATCCGATCATCGCCACCGGCAAAAGAACCGAAAATGTGATTTTCCAGCCCGCCGATGCGCGCCAAAAGCACACCAGCGCGAGCGCTACCAGCGACAGCATCGCGCCGCGCGAGCCGGTCCGCAAAATCAGATAAAGCCCGTAGCCCAAACCGAGCAGCGAAAATGCGCAAAGCAACAGATTGCGCTTGCGCGAAAGCAGCGGGATCAGCAAAAACGGCAGCATTAACACCAGTTGCGCCGCAAAATCGTTGGCGTTGCTCATCGTTCCGGTGAACAGCTCCAGGCGCGTCCGCAGCTCATCGGATTGAAGAAAGCGGGCCATGAAAACGTCCACGAGCGCCGCGTAAAACATCACCCGCATCAGCCGCTGGAGATCGGTAAACGTGAGCAAAAGCCCCGCGATCAGAAACAGCATGACGAATTCGGTGCGCAGATAACCCCAAACCCTGAGCAGCGATCCCATTTTGTAAGAGCTGAACGGGATTCCCAGGATTAACCAGGCCGCGAATCCGAGCCAATATCGCGCCAGATTCCACTGCAAAGTGCGCCGCGCCCCGCCGCTGGCCAGCATCGCAAGCAGCGCGGGGGGAACCAGAAGGTACAGGATGTAAGTATCGCCAAAATACGTCGCAATCCACTCATGAATGCCCGTGAAACGCACAAAAACGGTAATTAATGCAAGAACGCAGCCGATTTTCCTGAGGACATCGTTTTCCGCTCCCCGCGTCCGGAGGTTAGAGACCGCGCGAGGGACCTGCGGCGGGGGCGCGACCGGCTGCGCGGGCGCCGGCTGGCTGCGCGCCGCCTTCAGCGGGCGGGCGGTGCTCAAAGATTTGGAGAGCATGTGGCAGGCGAACCTGAGTAGCTGGACAATTATAACATCGGCCGGTCCCGCCAATCTTTTTAGCCGCGGAGCTATTTTTCAGCGAGTTAGCCCGAAACCGGCCACTCAGTTCTTCTGAAGACGGCGAAGCGTGTACTGTTCCGCGGTGATCGCGCCGTTTTTGAGCTTTTTCCAGTCGTCCATGACGCCGATCAGGCGCCCGGTGACGTGATTTGACGCTTCCGACGCCAAAAATAGCACCAATTCCAACTGTTTTTCGGGCGAAGTGCCGCCGGTCAGCCGCGTCTGCTCGGCGTGCTCAATTTCGCGCCAGCCCGCCCGCTCCCCCGCCGCGAGAATCTGATCGGTCATGTGGGTGTAGGTGTCGCCGGGCGAAATGCAATTCACTTGCACATTGTGCTCGGAAACCTCGGCCGCGACGCTCTCTACAAACCGCGCGACCGCCGCTTTGGTCGCCGCGTAGAGCGCGAAGTTCGGCCGCCCGCTCGAAGCTCCGCCGCAGGCGAGCACGATAATTTTCCCGGACCGTCGCTCGATCATGCCCGGCAGCGCGGCGCGGCAGGCGTTCATCACCCCCACAAGGTTGGACTGAATCACTTCCTGCCACGATTTGGGCGAGCTTTCGACAAACGGTCCGATGGGGCCTTGCAGCGCCGCGGCGCAGATCAAAATCTGTACCGGGCTGTTGAAATGAACGCGCATCCGTTCGAGCGCGGCGCAGACCTGTTCGTAATCGCCCACGTCACAGCGGATGCGCAGCGCCGATCCGCCCGCGTGCTCGATTTCGAGATGACAGAGGTCCAATTCCGCCTTGCTGCGCGCCAATAATCCCAGGCGCGCGCCCTTGGCCGCCAGGCCGATCGCCAGGCGCTTGCCAATTCCGCGCCCGGCGCCGGTCACTAACACGGGAACCGCTTTGAACGAGTGCACCTCACTTGAAGTTATTACATTTTTTCGCGTCTCACGCGGCTGGAATCGAGGCAGACGAAATGGCGTTTTGCGCGTCTGTCCTTATAAAGAAACGGCAATTGTGTGATTGCACTTCAGATTGCGGCTGGATAATGAGCAATGAGGGTTATTTTTGACAGACGCGCGGTGGTGGGGCTTTTGGCGGCCTTGCCGCTTCTCGCTTCGGAAAGCGCCGGCGTCGTCAAATTCGGCGGGCTGCCGCTGCCTGGCGCGACCGTTACCGCTTCCCAGGGCGGCAAAAAAATCGTCGCGGTGACGGATGCGGATGGAAAATATTCCTTTGCGGATCTGGCCGATGGAGTTTGGACCATCGAAGTCGAGATGCTGTGCTTTGAAAGCGCCAGGAAAGAGATCCCTGTTGCCAAGGACGCGCCACCGGTCGAATGGGACCTGAAGCTGCTGCCGATCGAGCAGATCAAGGCGATCGCCGGTCCGGCGGCGCCGCCCGAGCCGGCGATTTCGGTAGCGCCGCCCGAGTCCGCCCAAAAGAATGCTCCGGCATTTCAACGCACGGATGTAAAAGCGTCAGCGACGCCGCCGCCATCGGAGCCGCAAAGCGCCGATTTCGCCAATGCCTCGGAAAGCGAGCTGAGCCAGCGCGCGAGCGACGGTTTTCTGATCAACGGAACCGCCAACAACGGAGCCGCCTCGCCGTTCGCGCAGGCACAGGCGTTCGGCAACAATCGCCGCGGATTCCGCTCGCTCTACACCGGCGGGATCGGCTTCAC
>Ga0070738_10002032_pt1 | contig 34186 bp, 32 predicted proteins | sample Coa_R2_2_FD_66446 | JGI IMG/M metagenome (GOLD analysis project Ga0070738, IMG submission 66446) | Surface soil microbial communities from Centralia Pennsylvania, which are recovering from an underground coalmine fire - Coalmine... | ecosystem: Environmental > Terrestrial > Soil > Unclassified ...
ATTTTGAGCCGCTCCGGGCTGAAGATTGTGACGACGCTGAATATGAGCCTGCAAAATCAGATGCTCAAGATTGCGCAGCAGCATATTAACGCGATGCGCGTGGCGCACCATATGTCGGATGCCTCGGTGGTGATGATTGATTATCATACAGGAGCCATTGAGGTGTTGATTGGCAGCATCAATCCGAACAGTCAGTTTAATGTTGCCACGCAAGGGTACCGCCAGCCGGGGTCGTCGTTTAAGCCGTTTGTCTATGCAACGGCCTTTGAAAAAGGCTGGTCGCCGGGCACGGCCATTAGCGATACGCCAGTGAGTATCTTTGTTTCGGAGGGCGAGCCGCTCTATTCGCCAACCAATTATGATTTTCGCTTTCATGGGGAGATGACGCTGCGGCACGCGCTGCAAAACTCGTTCAATGTGCCAGCGGTGAAGGTCGAGATGTTTGCTGGTGTGAAACAATCGCTGGCGACAGCGCAGGCGATGGGAATTACGAGCTATGAGGGGACGCCGGGGCCTTCGATGGTGCTGGGCGGGCTGAGCGTGCATCTGCTGGATGAAACGTCTGCCTATGGCGTGTTTGCCAACGGCGGCATTCGCATGCAGCCCTATATCATTCAGGAGATTTACGATAGCCAGGGGCATTTGATCTATCAGCATCAAGCGGCAGGGCAGCGCATTATCAGCGCGCAGGTGGCCGGGCTGATTACGAATGTGCTTTCGGACGACAAAGAGCGCCAGTATGAGTTCGGGGTGTGCAGCCCGCTGATGCTCTATAACGGTACGCCCTACAGCGCGGCCTGCCAGCGCGGTGATACCGGGGTGGTGCGCCCGGCAGCCGCCAAGACCGGGACGACGGGGGATTTTAAAGATAACTGGACGGTTGGATATACCAGCGATTATGTGATTGGCGTCTGGGCGGGGAATGACAATGGCGATCCCATGGTGAATGTGAGCGGCGTGGATGGCGCGGCGCCGATCTGGCACGACAGCATGCTGCTGGCCGAGCAGGGGCGCCCGGTGGTGCCCTTTACCCTGCCGCCGGGGCTGGTGCGGGCGACGGTCCATTATCCAGACGGTGTGACCAGCACCGATTGGTATCTGCCGGGGACGGTGCCAGCGGGTGGGGTGATCGTCGGGCACTCGTGAAGATGCAGGGGCGTTGAGGCGCTCGAAGCCCGGATTGCTGTGGGGCGCCGCTGCTTGCCAGGAGACGACAGGCGGCGGCGCCTCTCTTTGCGTCTGCTGCCAGAAGGGGTGCTGCTCTCAGAATAGAACTCCTGTTTGCTTCTTTGGCAGAGTTGTGCTATGATTTGCTCCAGCACGGCGGTTGCTTTGGCGTGGGATGGAGGCGAATCCGGGGAGTCCAGGAAGCGAGGGCGAGCGAACCAGGGCACGATTTATGCTGCCAGTCCGCCGCCTGGCAAGAAGGCAAATCGCTGGAACGCTGGGGACCAGCGTGGAGCGAGCCAGCGAAGTGTCTGGCGTAAAGAAGATGAGGAGTGCATGCCAACGGAAGGAAGAACCGCAGGATCATCTCAACCGGAGCGAACAGGTCAGAAGCGCGTGTCGCCTGCTGGGCGGCGGGTGGTTGCTGCGGATGTCTTTGACCCGACGGCCTCGCGGCCTTCCCAGCATTTGATTGCGTATGAGTGGGTGTCTACGATGGGCGGGACGCCCGACCAGGCGGGACCAGGCGCGCGTATGGAACTGCTGCTGCGCCCCTGGCCGATTCCTGATGACATGCCCGATCCCCCCTTACGGCGCTTCCCCATTGAGCCGGGGCTGACGCTGCTCCTGCGTGTGCGTGAGCGCTCGCGCCTCTGTATCGGCTATCGTGATCGCGTCAGCTTCAAGCGCTATCCCTGTCCCCAGCATGGCGAGGAATTGGGGAGTGTGGAGCATGGGCCAGACTATGCCCGCGTCTTCCAGTGTTCGGCGTGCGCTGAACTGGAGGGTGTGCCGGAGTGGCTGCGCCACGAGGCGATGCCGCGCTGGGTGGGATTGGAGACGCCTTCGGCTTCGGCGCTGGAGCAGGCGCCCTATCTTTCCGAGCCGCATATCGTGTATCTGGCGGCGTTTGGCCCGGGGCGCGTGAAGGTGGGCGTGGCGATTGAGCGGCGCGCCCGGCTGCGTTTTTTAGAGCAGGGCGCGCATCTGGGCGCGGTGATTGCCCGCTGCCAGGATGGCTTTGCTGCGCGCCGTATGGAGCGGGCGCTCTGTGATCTGGGGTTGATTGATCGCGTGCGCGCGGCGACGAAGATTCGCGGGCTGTATCCAATGCAGTCTGATGCTGAAGCGCGCGAGGAGATTGATAAGACCTTCAGCTATGTTGCCCGCCGCTTGCAGACGGAGGAAGCCGCGCTGCTGCTGCCCGCGCCGGAGATTGAGGATTTTCGGGGCGTCTTCCGCCTGGAGGCGCTGCGCGCCCAGCCAGAACGGCTCTTTCCGGTGGTTGATGTGCCGGTGCGGGGGCGGGTGCTGGCGACGGCGGGAAGCTGCATTGTGCTGGAGCGCGATGGCGGGCGGCTGGTGGCGGTGGATATGGCGGGCTTGCGCGGCGCGCTGCTGAACATTGGCCGCTCGTCTGGCGGCGTGATCTCGCAGATGGACCTCTTTGGGGATGCGTGGGATGAGCGGGCGGGATAACTGGCCCTGGCCCGTCTCGTTTCTCTCTGGAACGAGTGCAACGGCACCCCCTTGCCTGGATGGTAGGAAATTCGTTCAAGATTCCTATTGACAGTGGGGAGCAGGTCTGATATGCTACGGGTAGTAGAACGCGGGTTCTATTGGCAGGCAGTGTGAGATGACTGTGCTGCCGTCGGGCCAGAGGCAGGCGCCGGAACGCTTCCGGCAGAGGGAGTATGAAACAAACGATGGATGACATGAGCGCGAAGCAGCGGGCGATCTACAGCTTCATCCTGGAGTATATCCAGGCACATGGACGCCCACCGACCAATCGAGAGATTGGCGGGGCGGTGGGCATCGAGTCCACCGGACACGTTGATTATCATCTGGGGGTGTTACAGAAGAAGGGGTATATCGAGCGCGAGGGGCATACCAGTCGCGGCATTCGCCTGACGCACCAGGGCCTGGAGGTGAAAGGGCGCATTGCTGCTGGTCAGCCGCTGGAGATTTACGATGCCCCCGATCAGTACATTGACCTGACAAAGCAGGCGCTGAGCGGCAGGACGTATTTGCTGGAGGTCAAGGGCAAGTCGATGATTGAGGACTGCATTGACGACGGCGACTACGTGCTGATTGAGCGGGATGTGGCCGTTGAGCCAGGCGATGTGATTGTGGCCTGCCAGCGTACCGATGCCAGCGAGCGCGGGGCGGCGACGCTCAAGCGGTTCTTTAAGGAGAAGAATCGCATCGAACTGCGCCCGGCGAATGCGCAGATGGATTCTATTTTTGTGGATGCGGAGGAGTGGGAGCGCGACTGGCAGATTCAGGGTAAGGTGCGCGCGGTCTATCGCCTCTTCGAGCGACCCAGAAAGTAGCGCGTGATCTCGTATTTTTCAGGGCAGGGCCAGCCTTGTACCGGCTGGCCCTGCTTGTGTTTCTGCTGGCCGGAGAGATGCAACAGTCTGGTCGAGCGGGAAAAAGTGTCTCCCGCGTGACTCGCTTCCACCGCTGTACGTTGCATAAGCAGTGAGCAGGGTTGGGGCGCGCTGCGCCGCGCTTGCTGTTAAGAATAGGTGAAGCTGTGATCTGATTTTGCCGCGAGAAGGGCGAGGGCCGTTTATTTATGGAACATCTGTTGTTGGTGAGTATCACCGATACGATCACCACCCTGATTAGGAACTGGTATACCAGTTTTACGTATCTGGGCGTGGTGCTGGCGATGGCGATTGAAAGCTGCTGTATTCCGCTGCCGAGCGAGATTGTGATGCCGCTGGCGGGTATTTATATTGTTGACCGCATGGGGGCGTTTTCCTGGCCCGCGCTGGTGGGGGTGACGCTGGCGGGCGCGGTTGGCTGCCTGATCGGGTCGGTGGTGGCGTATGGGATTGGGCGCGCGGGTGGCCGCCCGCTGCTGCTGAAGTATGGGCGCTATGTGTTGATCTCGCAGGCCGATTCTGATCGGGCGGATCGCTGGTTTGCGCGCTTTGGTCCGCCAGTTGCTTTTTTCTCGCGGCTGCTGCCGGTGGTACGCACGTATATTTCGCTGCCCGCTGGCATCTATCGCATGAACTTTGTCAAGTTTTGCGTGTATACCGTGCTGGGGTCGCTGCCCTGGTGTTTGCTGCTGGCGTTTGTTGGCGCGCAGCTTGGCCCCGATGGACTGGAGAAGTTGACCGCGCCGTTCCGGGGCGCGGATATTGTGATTGTGGTGCTGGTGGTGGCGCTGGTGGCGCTGTATATCTATCGCCATATCAAGCATGACCGCGCGGCGCGGGCAGCGCTGGCAGCCCGCCAGGCGCAGATGCAGCGGCGCCCTGGGAGCTATCCGCCAGAGCGCGCAGAGCGGCTGCCTCAGCGCGATGCTGGCCTGGCGGGCCGGGACGCTGAGGAGTGGGACCAGCATCATTGGCGCGGCGCCTGGGGGCCGACGGATCATCAGCGAGCGTCCGGCGGCCCGGAGCGCGCGAATAATCAGCGTATGCCTGATGGTCCAGGAAGGCCGCGCCCGCGCTAGGGCGTTTGGCTGGCTTGCGGTTCCTCTGGCTGAAGCGGCGGAAACGGGCGCTGATCGGCTGCGGGAAGGTGGCGCAGGAACCAGTCGCGCGCCAGCCGCGCCACTTCTTCGAGCGTGCCCGGCTCCTCGAAGAGATGGGTAGCGCCGGGAACGATGACCAGCTTTTTTTCGCCGCGCAGTTGGGTGAGCGCCTGCTGGTTCAATGCGATGACCTGGGGGTCGTGGCCGCCAACGATGAGCAGGGTCGGGGCGCACACTTGCGCGAGTGCTGGCCCGGCAAGGTCAGGGCGCCCGCCGCGCGAGACGACGGCGTAGATGACTTCCGCTCGCCTGGCTGCTGCCACCAGCGCGGCGCCCGCGCCGGTACTGGCGCCAAAGTAGCCAGCGCGCAGCATGCTGGTTTCCGGCTGCTGCATCAGCCAGTCGGTGGCGTTGATGAGCCGACTGGCAAGCAGATTGATATTGAAACGGAAATGGCGTGTCTGCTGGTCGATCTCCTCTTCTTCGGGGGTGAGCAGGTCCATGAGCAGTGCTGCCAGGTTGGCATCGTAGAGGGCCTGCGCTACGGCGCGATTGCGCGGGCTGTGTCGGCTGCTTCCGCTGCCATGCGCAAAGAGGACGATGCCCTGCGGATTCTGAGGGATGCTGAGTGTGCCTTCCAATCGTACTCTCTCTGCTGGAATCTGTACTGGATGGTTGGGTCTGTTGCTCATCTTCGTTTTCCCTCGACCTTCTAGCATCTGCTGATGAAAGGGGACGGTATTGCCAGCGATGACCCCACCACTGCCGGTTGGGAAACCGGCGCTGCGCCCCCCTTTAGCCGGATAGGGTGTTAGAGGGCGGGCGCCTCTGCTGCCTGGTCAAGCAGGAAGCGAACTTCGTCGTCGGTGGTGGGAGAGAAGTCCTGGTACCAGCGACCCACGCCGAAAAAGAGTGCCGGGGTCATGAGGCAGATCACTTCGTCAGCCTCGTCGCGCAGGTCCGCGCACACCGGGGGCGGCGCGACTGGAACGGCCACGACGATGCTGGCTGCGCCGGCCTGCCGCAGTGCGGCGATGGCGGCGCGCATGGTAGCGCCAGTGGCGATGCCATCATCCACCAGGATAACGACGCGCCCGCGCACGTTAGCAGCGGGGCGGCTGCCGCGATACAGACGCTCGCGCCGCTCCAGTTCCTGGCACTCGCGCGCTGTGACCATGTCGATGATGTGCGCCGGGATGCCTAAATCCTCGATGACATGTGCATTCAGGATGCGCCTGCCGCCGCTTGCGATGGCGCCCATTGCTAATTCTTCCTGGCCTGGCACGCCGAGCTTGCGTACCAACATGACATCTAAGGGGAGATGCAGCGCTCTGGCAACTTCAAAGGCTACCGGCACGCCCCCACGCGGCAGACCCAGGACGAGGGCATCCGGGCGCCTGGCATACTGCTCCAGTTGGGATGCCAGCATCCTGCCTGCTTCAATTCGGTCCTGGAATTGCATGGCCGCTGCGCTCCTTTTCCATGTGCGCGCCTGGCTTTTATGCGTGCATCTATCATCACCTGTTCAGATGATCGCTTGTCTGGGTTTCTCCCTGGGTATAGACGTGTTGCCGCAGGGGATATGCCATGATGCGCTTGCGATTGGCACAGGCCATGCAGTTCTTCTCTCTGGTTTGTGGGGCAAGGTGGGTAGGGCAGTGGCTTTCTGGCGCGTGATGCGTACATAGCACATTTGAAAAGGGAGAAGCAGCGCTTATGGAGATGTCTCAAGTCCCTGGAGTGGTGCAGCAGGTCTATCAGCGGGTGCTGTCGCGTGATCCTGATCCCCAGGGCATGATCTGGTATGGTTCCCGCTTGAGCCGGGATGAGATGAAGGTCAAGGATGTGGTGAGGGATGTTGGCTTTTCTCAGGAGTATATGGACCGCTTTGTGAACAACGTGTCGCCTCAAGAGGCCGTGAGAAATGCGTACTGGCATTTTCTGGCACGCGATCCTGACCCCGAAGGGCAGGAAGGCTACGAGCGAATCAGCCGGGTGCATGGGTTTCGCGCGGTGATCTCTGGCCTCCTGGATAGCCAGGAGTATAATCAGAAGTTTGGGACTGATCGCGTCCCCAACTAGGCCGATCTGGTGTTGTTGCCCCTGGCAGCAGGCTCGCCAGGACGGTGGGCCTGCTGCTTTCGTTTTCCCCGCGATGGATGCCCCGGCGTGCCCAGCGTGACAGAGGTGATACCGGGGTGTCACGCTGAGACAATTTGCCAGGCCAGGCGCAGCGCGGCCCCGCGCGCAAGCGTTCCTAACGTTCCCATCGTGACACCTCGACCCCGTATGATAAGATGAGATCGCCTCGCTGGAAGCGCTTATAATAGACCCGATTGAAGAAGATCGCAGAGGTTCTGATTATGAGCGATGGCGCTGCTCCTCTTGCTCTTCGTTTGCTTGGCGTGGCAGACATCCAGGTTGCCGGGACGCCGCTGGCGCTGAACGACCAGAAGGCGCGGGCGCTGCTGTGTTATCTGGCCGCGACGGGACGACCCCACACCCGCGATCACCTGGCCGCGCTGCTCTGGAGCGATGCGCCGGAGAGCAACGCGCGCCACTCGCTGCGCTCCAGCCTGTATCATCTGCGCCAGGCGCTGCACGCCAGGGGCGCGGAGCATCTGCTGGTGGCGGAGGGTGATCTGGTGATGCTTCAGGCAGGCGAAGATGCCTGCGATGTGACCCGTTTTCGGCGGCTGCTGGCGGCTGGCAGCGCGCCCGCGCTGGCCGAGGCGATTGCGCTCTATCGCGGGCCGCTGCTGCGCGGCTTGACGCTGGCCGACGCGCCGCTGTTTGAGGAGTGGCAGCGCGCTGAGGAGGGGGAACTGCGCCAGGCATATCTGGCCGCGCTTCACCGGCTGGCGGCGGATGCGGAACGCGCGGAGGCGTGGGACGAGGCGATCAGCTATCTTCAGCGGATGGTGCAGCTTGATCCGTTAGCTGAGGAGGTGCAGCGGCGCTTGATCGGTGCCTATCTGCGGACAGATGCGGTTGGCGCGGCGCTGCGGCAGTATCGCCAGTTTGAGACGGAACTGCGGCAGGAGCTTGGCCTGACGCCCGCGCCTGAGACGCGGGCGCTGGTGCAGGGGGCGCTCAGAGCGCGCCGCACGCCGCGCCCTGCTATCAGGCCAGGCGCGCGCGCGGCGAGCGCTCAGGCGGCGCTGCCTTTCATTGATCGCGGCCACCTGCTCACGCACCTGCTGGCATTGAGCCAGCATCCGCTGGTTGGTCGCGGGGTGGCTGTGCTGGTGCAGGGGGAGGATGGCAGCGGCAAGAGCCGACTGCTGGATGAGTTGGTCAATCAGCTTGCGCCGGGAGCGGCTGGCTGGCTGGTGCTGCGGGGCGCCTGCTCGCCGTTTGATGATCTGCTCTCCTACGGGCCGTTTCTGGAGGCGTTTCAGGGCGCGTCCTCTGGCGATTTGAGCGATCTGGTCAGTGAACCGGCCAGCGCGACCCCTGATGAGCCGGGCCGCTTCTTCTGGCGCGTGTTGCAGGCGCTGCGGCTGCTGAGCCGCGACGCGCCAGTGCTGCTGGCGATTGAGGATTTGCACTGGGCGAACAGCGCGACGCTCCATCTTTTTGGGCTGCTTGCCACGCGGCTGCACAGCCTGCGGGTGCTGCTGGTTGGGACGGTGCGCCATGCCGGGGCGATTCCCGCGCTGCGGCGCCTGACGCTGGCAGCAAGCCGTCATGGGACGGTGCATCTCCTCTCGCTGCCGCCGCTGTCGCTGGAAGAGACGATGACGCTGCTTCAGTGGGCAGGGGTGGGCCAGGCACCAGCAGCGACGCTGGCCGGGTGGCTGCATGAGCGGTCAAGCGGCAGTCCGTTCATCCTGCTGGAAATCCTGGCGCAGTTGCGCGCTGAGGCGATTCTGCTGCCTGTTGGGGCGGGCTGGCAGTTGGAGATGGGGCGCTGGCTGCACTGGCGGGCGACGCATACCTTGCCTGAGACGATCCACGATCTGCTGGCCTGGCGGCTGGCAAGCCTGAGCGCGGAGGCGCGCCGTCTGCTGGAGGTGCTGGCCGTTGCCGATCAGCCGCTGCCGTTTGATTTGCTGCGCGAGTTTCTGGACACGCCGCCCGACGCGCTGCTGCCGCTGCTGGATGATCTGCTGAGCAGGCAGTTGGTGGTTGAGACGAGCAGCGAGACGTTTGCTCTGCCGCATCATCTGCTGCGCGAGACGGTGATCTATCGGCTGAGTCCATTGCGCCGCCGCCGGATTCACCGCCGCCTGGCCGAGATGGTGGAAAAATGTCCGGCGCTGCAACAGCACTTCCCGCTGTGGCAGATGGCGCTGCATGCGGTGCTGGGCGAAGATGTGGAGCGAGCGCGGCGCTATGGGCTGCGCGTGCTGGCGGAACTGCCGCAGAGCGCGGCGGGCGGCGCGGCGGTGGATTTTGTGCAGCATCTGCATGATTTGCTGGCCCCAACGGCGAGCGCGCAGGAGATGCTTCAGCTTACGGCGGTGCTGGGGCAGTTACATCAACTGCTGGGGCAGCTTGAGCAGGCGGCGCACTGGCACCAGCAGCATATCGAGGTCGCGCTTCAGGCGGGCGATCTTCCCGCCCAGGCGCGCGGGCATTTTGAGATGGGGGAACTGGCGCTTGTCACCACCGATTACCGGGCGGCGATTGACGCGGCGGAAGCGGGTTTGCAGGTGTGCGCGGCGTTGGAGGCGGGAGCGAGCGCGGCGCTGGCGGCGCGCGGGCATCGGCTGCTGGGCGCGGGATTGGCGATGGAGGGCAGCGATCTGCCTGCGGCGGAAGGCCATCTGCAAGCGGCTGCCGCCGCGCACCGGGCGGCTGGCGATATTGCTGATCTGTGCGCGACGCTTTTTGAGCTTGGCAATGTGGCGGCACAGCGCGGCGAGGTGGCGCGCGCTCTGGAGTTCTATGCGGAAGCCGCTCACCTGGGGGCGAGCGCGCAGGTTCACTACTTTCACGCGCTGGCGCAGAACAACTACGCCTATCACAGCTTATTGCTTGGACGGGCCGACGATGCGCGGCGGGCGCTGGGCCAGGGCATGAAGCTGGCGGAGCAGTACGAACTGCTGGGCGCATTCCTCCATTTGTTTAGCACGCAGGGCGAACTGCATCTGTATGAGGGTGAATGGGGAGCAGCCATAGAAGCCTTTCAGCGCGGATTGGCGCTGGCCGAAGAGGTGGGCCATCTGGAACGGCAGGCCGGGTATCGCGCCGGGCTGGCGCTGGCGCGGCGCGGGCAGGGCGATCTGGAAGGAGCGACGGCGCTGCTGGAAGAGGCGCTGGCGCTCATCCGAGATAAGGGCTACTGGCATCTGCACACGCGCATTTTGCTCTGGCTGGCGGAAACGCTGCTGGCCCGCGAGCGGCTGGCCGGGGCGGAGAGGCATCTGAAGACGGCGCTGGAGACGACGCGGGCGCAGGGCAGAGCGCTGCTGGTGCTTCAGGGCGAGCGGGCGCAGGCGCGGCTGCTGGCGGCGCGTAGTGATTGGCCTGGGGCGAACCGGCTCTTTGCCGAGACGTTGGAGCGCGCCAGCCATCTTGATCTGGCGCTCGAAGCGGCGCGCACGCGGGCCGCCTGGGGTGAGGCGCTGCTGCGCTCAACCTCGCCGCAGAAGGGGCGCGCGCTGCTGGCCGATGCCCGCCAGGTCTTTGCCGCGCATGGGGCGCGGGGCGAACTGGAGGCGCTGGGGGTTTAGCTTCATCAAGTCGCTCCCAGGCGCGACTGGTATATGGCCCTGAACAATGACACCCCCTGTGACGCTCCAATGACGCTGTTTCCGTATGCTTTGGCTTGTGAGAGCCACGAGGCGAGGGACATGATGAACGAATTCCAGTACACCGGCAGTGCCCAGGAGATTCTGTTTGGACCTGGCGCGCTCGCCCAGTTGGGAGAGGCAGTGGAGCGCTGGGGCTGGCGGCGGCTGATGCTCTGCTCAACCGGCTCACAGCGCCGGGGCGGACAGATCGCGCAGGTGGAGCGCGCCCTGGGCGAGCGGCTGGCAGCGACCTATGAGCGGGTGCAGCCGCATGTCCCGGAGGCGCAGGTGACTGAGGCGCTGGCGCTCGCCCAGGAACGTATGGCTGAGGCGATTATTGGCCTGGGCGGCGGCAGCCCGATTGGCCTGGCGAAAGCAGTCAGCTTTGGGCTGGAAGAACAGCGCAGCGGAAAGCCAGCGCGGCCAGCACTGCCCGGTGATATGCCGCTGGTGCCGGTGGTCGCTGTCCCGACGACCTACGCCGGATCGGAGATGACGCCGGTATATGGGGTGACGCGCCAGGTGGATGGCGTGGCGCGCAAGATCACCGTTACAGACTCCAGAATCGCGCCCCGGCTGGTGATCTATGACCCGCAGTTGACGCTTGATCTCCCGCCGGAGATGACCGCTTCGACAGGCATCAACGCGCTGGCCCACTGCATGGAGGCGCTGTATTCGATCACGCGCAATCCGCTCTCGACGGCGGCGGCGCTTGGCGGTCTGCGTTCTATGATGTCCGCGCTGCCGCGCTGCTATGCTGCCGGGGATGATCTGGAGGCGCGCGGCGAGATGCTCTCCGGCGCCTATCTGGCCGGCGTGGCGCTGGCGCATGTGAGTATGGCCCTGCATCACGGCGTCTGTCATGTGCTGGGCGGGACGGTGGGCGTGCCGCATGGGGTGGCGAACAGTATTATCCTGCCGCACGCGCTGCGCTTTAATCTGGAGGCGACGGCGCCGCAGTTGGCTCAGGCGGCGGAGGCGATGGGCATCACGCGGGCGGGCCAGAGTGCGGCGGCGGCGGCAGAAGCGGCTATCGAGCGCGTTGAGCAGTTGATTGGCGAACTGCGCCTGCCCCGGCGGCTGCGCGACGCGGGCGTCCAGGAAGCCGATCTGCGGCATCTGGCGGCGCTGGCGCTCCAGAGCCGGGCGGTCCAGAGCAATCCCAGGCCGGTGCGCGATGCCGCAGAACTAGAGGCGCTGCTGCGCGCCGCGTGGTAGCGATCTGGCAGAAGCGCTGCGCGAAAGGGGGTGGAACTTTTTGTAGACCCATCGGCTACAGATGAAGTTTTCCTTTTCAGACCAGAGGAGGTGCTTTCATGGTGGTCAATCCCATGGATTACAGCGGCAAGGACACGGTGCTTGACGTGGTGCGTACCGAGCGCGCCAGGTTTTATCACATCATTGATGACCCCAAGAACTGGTATGTGCAGACGCGCTGCGATGACTGGGAGGTGCGCGATATTGTCGGCCATATGATTGATGTGACCGAGGGGTATCTGTCGCGCTGGGAGATGGCGCGCAAGGGCGAACCGGCAGACGCGCTGGGCCTGGTGGTGATGGGCGAGCGGCTGAACGAGAACGCGCAGAAGTTCCGCAGCCTGCCGCGCGAGCAGGTGATTGCGCGGCTCAAGTCGGATTCCGACAAGATGATGGCGATCTTTGACGCGCTGACCCCTGAAGAATGGAGCGGCTTTATGGTCACGCATCCCTATATGGGGCCGCTGCCAACGTTCTTCTATCCGGCGTTCCATGTGATGGATTATGGCGTCCATACCTGGGACATGAAGTGGGGGCTGGGCGATAAGACCGGCAAGCTGGATGAGCGCACGGCTGGCGTGCTGGTGCCCTATATGTTCATCCTGATGCAGTACACGGTGGATGAGAAATCGGCGCAGGGCGTGGATGCGACGATTGGCGTCAAGGTGGATGGCGAGTGGGGCGGCCAGTGGCGCGTCAGGGTGAAAGATGGCACGTTCTCCTATGAGCCAGCCGAAAATCTGGATGGCGTGCAGGCGATATTCCACTTCACGCATCCGTCGGACTTTGCCCTGACAGCGTTCCAGCGCTTCCCTGGCGGCGAGACCAGCGGCGACCCGAAGGTGATCGATCAGATTCGCCACCTGTTCTTCAGGATATAATGCGCCTGAACGGGTGACGTGCCTGGCAGCAATCTCAGCGTCGTGAAGCATCCCCCCATTTCAGGCTGAAATCGGGGATGCTTCATGAACCCTGAGTGGGAGATACCTATGACCGTTTTACAGACGCAAGGCGTCCATCACATTACCTTTGTTGGCTCGAACCGCGAGGCGACGATTGCGTTTTATCAGGGCGTCCTGGGGATGCCGCTGGTGCTGGACCAGCCGAATCTGGACGTGCCGGACGAGACGCATCTGTATTTCGACGCGGGCGACGGGCGGCTGATTACCTTCTTTGTGCACCCGACACGGGCGAACGACCCGACGCCCAACCCTGAAGGGATTGGCAACCTGCACCATCTGGCTTTTACGGTGTCGCGGGCGGTCTATACGCAGGTCGCAAAACGGCTGAACGAGCGCGGCATCTGGAATACCGGCGAGATTGATCGCGGCTTTATGGATTCGATCTACTTCCGCGATCCCAACGGGCAACTGCTGGAGATGGCGTGCTATAAGTTTACGCCGCCGGAAGGCTACACGGTGGCCGATGTGCTGGCGACGGCGCATCGTATCCGCGTGGCTGCCGGAGCGTATAATGTGCAGGACGAGCATCTGGCGCAGGCGATTGCGGAACTGACGAAGCGCCGGGCGCCTTCTCTGAACCCGGCGGAGGTCTGAGCGCATGACCGGTGCCTCCGAGAGCGAGCCGCGTCACGGGGGGACGCTTTGGGCGCTGTCTCTCGATGGGGCGCTGCCGCCAGCGGTCACGCCCCGTGTGGCAGCGACTTATCGGCGCGTCGCTGGCGGGGCGGCGCCCTTGCTCGCGCAGGCGATGGGGCTGGATGGTCCGGCGCCCGTGCTGGAACGCTTCGCCAGCGGCAAACGCTGCTATATTGCCAGCGTGGCTGGCGTGCTGGCGGCCTATGGCTGGGTGAGCTTTTCGGAAGAGGAGATTGGCGAATTGGGGGTGCGCCTGCATCTGGGGCCGGATGAAGCCTATATCTGGGACTGCGCGACGCTGCCCGCCTATCGGGGGCAGCGGCTCTATCCGGCGCTCTTGTCCTCTATCATTGGCGACCTGCGCGCTGGGGGGCTGCGCCGCGTCTGGATTGGGGCCGCGCACGAGAATCAGCCCTCGCAGCGGGGAATGGCACTGGCGGGCTTCCAGCCTATCGTTGATATTTTGATCTCCCGTCAGCCCGGCGGCCATCTGTGGGCGCAAGGGCGACCGGGCGCGCCCGATACGCTGGTCAGAGATGCGCGCCTGGCGCTTTTTGGAGGGAGTGCATGACCGATAAACGTCTGTCTCTGCGCGAGGCGATTGCCCAATATGTGCGCGATGGGATGTCGGTGGCGATTGAGGGCTTTACGGCTTTTATCTGCTTTGCCGCCGGGCATGAGATCATCCGCCAGGGGCGCCGCGACCTGACGCTCATTCGCATGACGCCGGATTTGATCTATGACCAGATGATTGCGGCGGGCGTAGCGAAAAAACTGATCTTTAGCTACGCGGGCAATCCTGGCGTGGGCGGGCTGGCGTGCGTGCGCCGCGCCGTCGAGCAGGGCATCCCGCGCCCGCTGGAGATCGAGGAGTATTCGCACTACGGCATGGTCTGTCGCTATCTGGCGGGGGCCTGGCGTCTGCCGTTCTTTCCGCTGCGCAGCTATGTTGGCTCTGATATGCCGCGCGCCAACGGTCTGATCCGCTTTGTCCAAAGCCCCTACGATCAGGAGCAGATTGCGGTCGTGCCGCCGCTGCATCCCGATGTGGCGATTATCCACGCTCAGCGCGCCGACAGCGCGGGCAATACGCATCTCTGGGGCCTGCTGGGGGCGCAGAAAGAGGCGGCCTTCGCGGCGCGTCATGTGATTGTGGTGGTGGAAGAGATTGTGGACGAGGCCGTCATCCGCGCTGACCCCAACCGGACCCTGATTCCTGGGTTGATCGTCAACGCGGTGGTGGAGGCGCCGTATGGGGCGCATCCCTCCTATGTGCAGGGCTATTATGACCGCGATAACCGCTTTTATCTCCAGTGGGATGAGGTCTCGCGCGATCCTGAACGCACGGCGGCCTGGCTGGATGAGTGGGTCTACGGCGTCGAAGATCACGCGGCGTATCTCGGCAAGCTCGGCGCGGAGACGCTGGCGCGGTTGAAGCCGGGGACGGCGCCCGCCGGACCTGTAGAATATGGGGCGTATTCATGACCGAGACGAGCGCACCTGGCTATACGCCGACGGAGATGATGATTGTGGCGGCGGCGCGCGCCCTGGCGGGAGCGCGCACGGTGTTTGTGGGCGTGGGCCTGCCCAATATTGCCTGCAATCTGGCGCAGCGGACCGTTGCCCCTGATCTGGAACTGATCTATGAGTCGGGCATCTATGGCGCCAGACCGGCGCGGCTGCCGCTTTCGATTGGCGACCCAACGCTGGTGAGCGGCGCGGCAGCGGTTGTGCCGATGGCTGATCTGTTTGGGCTGTATCTGCAACGCGGGCTGGTGGACGTGGCCTTGCTGGGCGGCGCGCAGATTGACCGCTTCGGCAACCTGAATACGACGGTGATTGGCGACTACGCGGCTCCTAAAACGCGCCTGCCCGGCAGCGGCGGGGCCTGCGAGATTGCGATCAACGCCCGGCAGGTTTCTATCATCATGCGCCTTCAGAAGCGCGCCTTTGTAGATCGGCTGGATTTCCTGACCAGCCCCGGCCACCTGGACGGCGGCGACGCGCGCGCGCGGCTGGGGATGCCGGGCGCGGGGCCGCAGTTGGTGGTGAGCGATAAGGCGCTCTTTGATTTTAACAACGCTGAGCGCGAGATGCAGCTTATCTCGCTCTATCCAGGCGTGACGCTGGATGCGGTGCGGGCGGCAATGGGCTGGCCGGTGCGCCTGGCCCCTGCGCTCACCGAGACGCCGCCTCCAACAGCGGATGAACTGCGGCTGCTGCGGGTGGAGCTTGACCCAGAAGGGATGTATCGCTGAGCGCTGCCTCACCCCGGCCCTCTCCACGAGTGGAGAGGGAGTCGGTACGAGTGGAGAGGGAGTCGGTACGAGTGGAGAGGGAGTTGGTCTTGTACTTCTGGAAAGAGCCTGGCGATGAACGATTTCATCAATAACGCACCGCCTCCGCACGGCGGCCAGCCGGTGCTGACGGCGGGCGACGCGCCGGAGACGGCGCGGGCAGCGATGGTGATGATACATGGGCGCGGCGCGGCGGCAGCGGATATTCTGGAACTGGCGCGGGAACTGGCGCCGTCCGGCTTTGTGTATGTTGCGCCGCAGGCCGCTGGCAATGAGTGGTATCCCTATCGCTTCCTGGAGCCGCTGGAGCGCAACGAGCCGGGGCTGTCGTCGGGTCTGGCAACGATTGCGACGCTGCTGGCGCAGGTACGCCAGGCGGGCATCCCGCCGGAGCGGACCATGCTGCTGGGATTTTCGCAGGGCGCGTGTTTGATGCTGGAATATGTCGCGCGCCACGCCTGCCGCTGTGGCGGAGTCGTCGGGCTGAGCGGCGCGCTGATCGGCCCCGACGATACGCCGCGCGACTATCCTGGCTCGCTTGGAGGAACGCCGGTCTTCCTGGGGTGCAGCGATGTTGACCCGCATATCCCCAAAGCGCGGGCCGAAGCAGCAGCAGACGTTTTTCGGCGATTGGGCGGCGATGTGACGCTGTGCCTGTATCCAGGCATGGGGCATACGGTCAATCGGGATGAACTGGCGTTTATACGCGGGATACAAGACGCGCTGCTGGCGTAGCGCGTCACGCGCTGGCCTGCTGCTGCCACATCTCTTCGGCTACCTCTTCAATCCAGGGGCACCATTCGACCTTGAGCGGCACGCCCTGCTGCCTGAGCCAGCCGAGGGTGGCGCGCAGCAGGATGGGCCGATACTTGGGGTAGGTCTGCCAGCAGAGGCGCGCCGCCTCGCGGACGACGGCCTCTTCGCTCAGATAGAAGGCGCTGCTGTGCAGCATCTCGGCCAGTCCCTCCAGCGAGGAGGCTTCTATCTGCGCGATGCGCGGCATGTTGGCTTTGGGGCGCATGGCGGGAGGCATGGGCGGCGCGTCGGCTGGCAGCGGGGCGGGTGCTTCTTCCGCTGCTCTCAACGGGACCGGGGCGCTGCGTTCCTGTGGGTTGACTTGTGGGGGGGCTTGCACCCCCTGGGACGATGGGAACGATGGGAACGCTTGTGCGCGGAGCCGCTCTGTGCCTGCTCTCGCAACATGGTCAGGCGTTCCACCGCTCTCTGGGATGGGAACGTTTGATGGATTTCCTCCCTGAACGTTCCTATCGTTCCCACTCTCAGGAGGGGTGGAACGCTTTTCATCAGCAAGGCCATGTTCTCGTCCCGCTCTATGACTGGCCTCGTCTTCACCATCGTTCCCATCGTTCCCATCGTTCCCATCGTCCCAGGTATTCACCGAGGGACGATATTTGCCAAAGCCCGGCGTGATGACATCGCCATCGTGGAGCATACGCATCAGCAGCTTCCTGATGGCAGAGGGCGTCTTGCCCAACTGCATGGCTACCTGCGTCGGCGTCATGGGTTCCTGGCTGGCCTGAAGGACGCGCAGCACCTGGGTGCGCTCTGGCGTTTTGGCCCCGGCTTCGGGCGGGTCGGTGATCGTCCAGGCGCCCGTCGCGCCGTCAAAGTGCAGGTGCAGTTCCACGCCGTTGAGTTCGCGGCCATCGCCAATCAGCGTGGCGTCGGTCTTGCCGCGCTCGCGGCGCAGCACCAGGATATTATCGGCCACGCCGTTCAGCCCCTGCGTGGCGTTGACCTCATCCAGCGGGTCTTCGCGGCTCTCCTTGCCGGTATGGTGAATGACCAGGATGCCGACTTCATACTGATGGGCCAGCGCCTGGACCAGTTCCAGCGAGGCGTAATCCTCGCCATAGAGCGTGGGGCTGTTCCGGCTGCGCCCGCGAATCTTGGCGAAGGTGTCGAGAATGATGAGCCGGGCGCTGGGGTTGGCTTGCAGCCAGAGTTGCAGGTCGGCCAGCCCGCCTTCGTCCAGGCGGCGCCACTGGGTATGGATGTCGAATGGCCCGACTGGCTCTTTGCCCTGCAAAAGCTGGCGGGTGCGGGCGTTCAGCCGCTTCTTGCTGTCTTCCAGGGCCAGGTACAGGACCGGGCCTGGCTCAACGTTGACCTTGCCCAGGGCCAATCCGCCGGAGGCAATCGCCAGCGCCAGCCCCAACGCCATCCAGGACTTGCCCAGCTTGGGCTTGGCCGCCAGCAGGGTCAGGCCCTCCGGGATAAGGCCGGGCACAATCCAGCGCGTGGGAGACATTTCTTCGCGGAGCAGCGATTGAATGGTTTGCAGGCCGGGGACCAGCACGGCCAGTTGGGCGCGGGCTTCCTCTGGCGAGAGGTCGTCCGGCGGCTCCGGCGGGCGGCGGCCCGGAGATTCGCCAGCCTGCGCGGCGCCCCGCGCGCGGGCGGTGCCGCGAGAGCCGCCCGCCAGAGCGGCGCTCTGGTTGTCTGCGGCGGCCTGGAGGATCAGGGCGGCGTAGTAGTGGGCGTTGTTGGGCGCGGGCACGGCAGGCACCAGGCTGGCGATGTAGTCGCTGCCGCCCGCGCGCGCAAGCTGGCCGGTAACGTCCAGACGCCTGGTGAGGGCAGGGGCAGTCAGGGGCAGGCCATCTTCGTTCAACTGGCGCAGCGTGGCGAAGATGATGGCGTGCGCGTCGCGGGAGAAGTCGGCGGGCTGCAACGCGCGCGCGGCAACCAGAGCGGTGGGTTCGGTCAGGAGCTTGCCGAGCAGGGCTTGCTCGGCTTCAATAGGATCAAGCTGAGGGGCTGTGATGACAGGCATCTTCATCCTCCACACAAGAAAAACCACAACGAGGGCCAGGGTGGCCCATTCAACAGCAGAACCCCCCCTCCAGGGGGAAGCCTCTGGCCGGGGTGGTCGCGTGGGCGTCCTGATGGCCTGCGCGCCAGGGCCGAAGGAACGCCGCGCCAATCCCCGGCGCAGCAGGCAGCCGGAGGGGGAACGCCGCGCATCTGCTCCCCACGCGAGCGCGTGGGCGTTCTGAGCAGGCGCTTAATCTTACTATAGAACAAATGTTCTAATTTGTCAAGAGACAGGCAGCGTTTACCGGATGGCAGCGGCTACGACTGCTGATAGGTGGTGATGATGCTGCCGTCGAGGGCGTTCCAGACGCGCACTGCGCCATCGTCGCTGCCGAAGGCGATCACTTCCTGTGTTTTATCTGGCATCCAGGCTAAAGTTCGCACAGCAGCGCTGCCTTTCGTATAGGAGTTCTGGACGGCATTCCCTGCTGTCCATACCAGGACGGTACCGTTCTGGTCGCCAGCAGCGAGGTATTTGCCATCGGGAGACCAGGCCAGCGCGGTGATGTGTTGACTCCCCGTATAGCTCACGGGACTCTGGCCCGTTGTGGCGTCCCAGGCCACCACATTGCCTCCTGCATCTGCTGAGGCGATGCGTTTGCTGCCGGGCGCCCAGGCCAGCGCGGTGATTGCCTGGTCATCCCGGTAGGTGTAGACGGGTTGCAAGGATGTGCCATCCAGGATATGGACTGTCCCATCGCTGCATCCGGCGGCCAGATAGCGCCCATCAGGGGACCAGGCAACCGCCGTCATAGCGCCGCTCTGCTGCTGCGAGGTCACTTGCTGGATTCCACTGGTGGCATTGACCACTCCCACAATGCCATTGGCGTAGGCCAGGGCAAGATACCGGCTATCGGGCGACCAGGCGAGCGCATTGATCCTGGTATAGATCGGGAATCTGCCTACCAGACTTCCTTCGGGTTGCCAGACCTCATATTCGCCCTTGTTGCCTATCGCGGCAATATAGTCTCCATCGGGCGACCAGGCCAGCGAAATGACCTGGGAAAAATCACTGTTCAGGGCCGTCACTTGCTGTGGGTCGGCCACATCCCAGATTTGAATGCTGCTGGCGTCGCCAGCGGAGGCAATCTGCTTGCCATTGGGCGACCAGGCCAGCGTGTAGACTGGAACGGCGCTCGTGCCGGGCGTGCCAGAGGGAGCGGGCGTGTCATCACCAGGGATGATATTCTGGCCGCTCAAAACCGACCCGACGGAGCCAAGCAGGGCAAAGAAGAGCGGTATCCCTATGCAGAGCGCCAGCGGGAGCAGCAGCCAGGAGGCGACCTTGAACCCCTGGTAGTTTGGGGATGGCCGAAGCTGTCCAGGCGGTGTTTGCGGCCAGGTGGGCGGCGCTCCCGACGGGGCAGCCAGCGGCGCGCCGGGAGGGCGAGGGCTGGTGAGCGTGTGCTGCTGCGGCCAGGCGGGCGGCGGCGCTGGCGGATAGACAGGCGGCGCGCCGAGGGGGCGTTGGCTGGTCAGGGTGGTGGTGACTCGTGGATACGCGCCGGTCAGGGCCGGATAGTCGCCGTACCAGGGCGTCTCGTTGCTGAGCAGACGCTCCAGGTCGCGCCGGACGACATCCATTGTCGCTGGGCGCTTCTCGGCGTCGATCTCCACCATGCGCTCAATCAGCCGCGAAAGGCCGACGGGACGGCGCATCGTCAGCGGCGTGAAGCGAAACGGCTTATCCGAGGGATCAATGCCGGTGAGCAAGTGATGCAGCAGCGCGCCCAGGCTGTAGACATCGGAGCGCGGCGTGGTCTGGGTTTTGCCGTATTGCTCTGGCGCGGCGTAGCCGGGCGAGCCAAAGGCGATGGTATCTCTGGCCTGGCCGGGCTTGAACAGGCGGGCGATACCAAAGTCAATCAGATAGATGTGTCCATCGGGCGCGCGCATCACATTCGCCGGTTTCAGGTCGCGGAAGATAATCGGCGGCTGGCGGCTATGCAGATAGCCCAGCACGTCGGTCAGTTGCAGGCCAAGCTGAAGCGCTTCTCTCACCGGCAGATGGCCGCCGCGCTGGGCCAGATAGGCTTCCAGCGTCTGGCCCTCGATGAAGTCCATCACCAGATAAAGCTGCCCGTTTTCCTCGAACTGCTCGTAGATGCGCGGCAGATGGGGATGCGACAGCCTGGCAAGCAGGAGCGCTTCGCGGTGAAATGCCTCGCTGGCCTCTTGCAATTCTGCCGGGGTGAGGGCGCGCGGGTTCATCTCTTTGATGGCGACCAGCCGGTTGCCTAGCTGCGTATCTTCCGCCTTATAGACCGCGCCAAAGCCGCCCGTCCCAATCCGTTGCAGCCGCCGGTAGCGCTGGTGCATCAGCGCCTGGCGCTCCTGCGAGATGCTCTCCGGGAGGGCGGCGGCGTCAGCAAGCGCCTGCCCACAGGCGAAACAGGCGGTGGCCTCAGTGGTATTCACTGCCCCACAGCGGGGGCAATAGGGAGAAGCGCTCATAGGAATCGTTCACGCTCCCCTGGCATCAAGCCGGACTCGCATTGCTCCAACCAGTCTGCTGTACATATTGTAGTCCTGCTGAGCCAGTCCGTCAAACGAGCAAAAGAGCAATGGGTCATGAACCGTCTCGCGTTGTAACTTTGCGACGTTTCTGCTTCTCCTATATTCCGTGCTGGCACGCAATCCGCACATGCCCGCGTGACGCGCGACGATAGATGTCTTTCAGAAAAGATGAGGACTCCATGTTACAAGAAGAGCTTGTTCGAGACGCGAAACCGATCTCTGCGCCGCTGCCCAGGCCGCTGCTGCGCGGCTGGTTTCACGCGGCAGCCGCCCTGGGCGCTGTCCTGGTGATGCTCGCCCTCTGCTGGCAAAGCCGCAGTGACTTCTCGCGCCTGCTTTCGATGGCCGTCTATGGTCTGAGCATGATCGAATTATATACCGTCAGCGCTCTGTATCATCTTGTCACCTGGAGCGCGGCGCGGCGCAAGCGGCTGCGGGCGCTGGATCACGCCAATATCTTTGTGCTGATCGCCGGAACCTATACGCCGCTCTGTTTCAATATCTTGAGCGGCGGGCTGCGTCTCGCCATGCTGGTCGCGGTCTGGGTGCTGGCGATCAGCGGGGTGTGGCTGGCGGTCTTCAGGCCACAGACGCCGCGCGCCATTGCCACCGCGCTGTATATCGGGATCGGCTGGATTGGCGTGCTGGCGCTGCCCGCCTTTCTGAGCCTGTTGCCCTGGATGGCGACTGCTCTGTTGGTGGCTGGCGGGCTGCTCTATACGGTTGGCGGTGTGATCTACGCGCGGCGCTGGCCGAATCCGTTCCCGCGCGTCTTTGGCTATCACGAGATTTTTCATCTTTTCGTGATTGCCGCAGGCGCGCTGTTCACCCTTGTAATCTGGGTCTGGGCGCTGCCGTTCCCCAGAAGATGAGAGATGGGCCAGCCAGTCCTTCGGCGAATAATGACGTTGTACCACAGAGTGCGGCCACTGTGCCAACCATGCGGCGCATACATGCGCCGCGAAGGTGCCCAGGGCCAGCCAATCGCCCTGGCCGACTCGCAACCCGCTTGCGGGTTTCCTGGCGGCAGGCCCCTGGCGGCCACTTGCATGGCCGATGGGGCAGGGGCTTAGGGCGCGATGGCGATCACGCGCAGCGGGCTGCCGGAGCCGTCCACGATCTTGAGCGGCGCGGCGATGACGATGGCGCCCGTTGGCGGAAGTTGGTCCAGGTTGATGAGGCTGGTGATGCCAAACTTGCCCGCCCCGTGCATAAAGGTGTGGTTAGGGAACGCTGGCTCGAAGCGGCCCGCCTGCCCGGCATCGGTGCCGACGGTCTCCACGCCCACGCCCAGAATGTCGCGCTCTTGAATCAACCACTGCGAGCAGGTCTGATGGAAGCCGGGCGAGTGCGCGCCATCGGCCTTGACGTTGAGGAACGCCTCGCGGGTGGTGCGTTTGCTCCAGCCGGTATGCAGCAGCACCCACGCGCCCGCCGGGATGCGGCCATGCTGCTGTTCCCACGCCTGGACGCGCTCAATGCTCAGCAGAAAATCTTCGTCTTTTGCGACATCGGCGGTGACATCGATCACGCAGGCGGGACCGATGAACTTGCGCGGGGGAATGGTGTCGGTGGCGTTGTTGGGCAGGTCTTTGCCCGTGACCCAATGGATGGGCGCGTCAAAGTGCGTGCCGGTATGCTCGCCCAGGTTGAGGATGTTCCAGTACCAGCCTGGCCCGCGCTCGTTATAGCGCGAGATTTCCGTGATGGTCAGCCCTGGCGAGGGCGCGAACATGGGGGGCAGATCAATGACCGGCGTGTCCGGCCCCAGCGGCGTGGTCAGGTCAACGACCCGCAGCCGCCCGGCGTTGAGTTCTTCCAAGAGTTGGGATAAGACGTTGCTTGCCATTGGTATCTCCTTCTACGCTTGCGTTTGCTTGCGCCGCGCTTCCAGCGCCCGCTTGAACTGGAAACGGTTCTCCAGCAGGGGCAGGTCCATATGGAACGATTTGGGGCCAACGGCCTCGACTTTGGCAATGATCGCGGTGAGCGTGTGGCTTGCCAGAGCGCTTGCCACAGCGGCCTTCAGGCCGTCGGGCGTGCCTGCCTCCAGCACCGCTGGCACGCCGGAGGCTCTGGCGATGCCCGCCAGATCGGTGCCGGTGCTGGTCGCGGTTGGGAAGCCGCCAACTGAAAGCAGGCTCTCGTTGTCAAAGACGATATGCAGCAGGTTGCCCGGCTTGTAGCGCGCCATCGTGCTGAGCGTTCCAAGGTTCATGAGCAGCGAGCCATCGCCGTCCAGCACCACCACCTGCTGGTCCGGCATTGCCAGCGCAATGCCCAGGCCCATTGACGAGGCCAGGCCCATCGCGTGTTCGAGATAGAAGAAATTATGGCGATGGCCGAGCGTATAGAGTTCCGCCGCTACCGCGCCCATGATGGTAACGACGATGCGATCTTGCAAGTCGGGGTAGATGGCCTCTAAGGCGTCAACGCGCAGCATGATGTCAGTCCTCCCACATGAGTTCGCGCGAGAGTAACACAGCGACGGGATGCAGGGCGGCGTTCGCCAGCGTTTGCGCGTCTTTGATGCGCCGCGTCACGTCGGCGGGATTGGTCAGGTGCCAGATCGGGATGTTGAGGGCGCGCAAAATGGGTTCGGTTGCCAGGCCGCCCTGCGTCTGCCAGGGGTCTTTCTCGCCCATATGCCCGCGATAGCTGATGAGCATGAGCAGGGGTATTTTGTAGAGCAGGGCCAGCGAGACAATGGGGTTGATGGCCGCCAGAAAGCCGTGATTCTGCATCAGCAGCGCGGAGTTGACGCCCGCCAGGTGCGCGCCCGCCGAGATGCCAATGCCCTCTTCTTCTTTGGCGAGGCGCACCAGGGTCATGTCGGGGTCGTCGTCGGCCATACGGATGAGATGGACGAGCCAGGTTTCGGGGAGCGCGGAGATGATCTTGACATCGCAGGCTTTGAGGGCGTCATAGATCAGCCTGGAGTTGGTGACAGAGACGGGCATGATTCCCTCCAGGAAAAGCGCTAAGGTCCAACAGGCGAAGCATGGATGCACAAGGGAGGTATTCACCGCGCCCAGTCTAGCACAAGTTATGCTGCAAGGGCAAGGTGGGCGGAGAACCTGGCAGCCAACCCTTGACAAACAGCGCTCTGCGCCTGTTATACTTTTCCTGTTGCCGTTTTTTTCGCTTCCATTGGTGCCCTCAGACACCGATGAGCCGCCTGGATGGAGTGCCGAAGGCATAGGCCAGACCAGGCAAGACGCACCCCCGGCCTCGCTGGCCGAAATAGAAAGCAAGGAGGTAGAGAGATGCGGACGATCAGACATGGCCCTCCTGAGCAAGTTCGCCTGCACCTCAGACTTGTCCTCGCCCACCAGCAAGATCAGGTGGTAGGGCTGGCGTTTCATCCAGCACTTCCATTTCTGGCAAGCGTTGATGGAAGTGGTACCTTGCGGCTCTGGAACCTGGAGACAGGCGGCGCGAGCCTGCTTGCCAAGGGGGAGCATAGCCGTCTTTCCTGTGTTGCCTATCACCCTGATGGGCATCTGCTGGCAACAGGCGATGAGGAAGGGATGATCTGGCTCTGGGATACTACCAGCGGAGGATACCCCCAGCCGCGCGCCAGCCACCGCCTGGCGCTGCTCACCGTTGTCTTTAGCCCGGATGGGCGGCTGCTCGCCAGCAGTGCCCTGGATGGGAGCGCCGCGCTCTGGCGGCTAGAGGCTGCGGCCCCGCCGATCATCCTGGCAGGCCATACAGATATTGTCGAGAGTATGGCCTTTCACCCTGGCCGCCAGCTTCTTGCGACTGCCGCGCAAGATGGGAGCGTGCGGTTCTGGCAGCCCATGACCGGCAACCCGCTGGCGCTGCTCTTCCAGGGCGAGGGGTGGGTGAACAGCATCGCCTTCAGCCCGGATGGGCAATGGCTGGCTGGTGGCCTGGAGATGGGCGAGGCGCTCGTCTGGGAACTGCACAGCGGGCGGGTCGCCCGGCGCCTGACGGGGCACCAGGAGAGCATCCTGAGCGTGGCCTTCAGCCCAGATAGCCGCATCCTGGCGACGGGAGGGCAGGATAGCACGGCGCGGCTCTGGTCGGTTGAGACGGGCCGACTGCTGGCGACGGCGAGCGGGCATAAAGAGGCGGTGTCCCGCGTGGCTTTCTGGCCCCAGGGAACGGCTGCGCCAGGAGCGGCTTCGGCTCCGCTGCTGGCGGCGGAACCCTTTTTGCTGGCGACTGGCAGCCGCGATGGGAGCGTGCGGCTCTGGTCGGTTGTAACCGAACCATGAAAGCTCTCGACGAGGCGTGATACCGCCCATCTTATAGCAGGCGGCTGGCAGAAGATTGCCTGCGGAAAGGATAAGCAATCATGCGTTTTCTGGGCTGGTTTCGCCGCCGCGCGCCAGAAGGGCAGGGAACATCCAGGCGTTGGGCGTGGCTCGGTGGGCGGCGCGTGCTGGTGGGCACCCCGTATGTGATGCCTAAAGACAAGGTGGAGGGGGACCGGCTTGACCTCCAGCATCATCTCTACAGGCTGCTGCTGGGTCGCAATTATTTTGCGCGCCTGCGCCAGCCGCGCGCCATCCTTGATGTGGCCTGCGGGACAGGTATCTGGTGCCGGGAGATGGCGCTGGAATTTCCGCGCGCGCAGGTGGTAGGGTTCGATATTGACCGCACGCCGCTGGAGGCGTCGCTGGCGCGGCTCGGCCCAGGCGGCCAGTTTCCCCCCAATTTCAAATTCCTGGAGGCCAATGCCCTGGAGCGTTTCCCCTTTGAGGACGAGTCGTTTGATTTTACGCATGCGCGGGCGATCTCGCCCTTTTTGCCTGTGGCCCGCTGGCCCGATGTCGTGGCAGAGATGGTGCGCGTGACCTGCATCGGCGGCTATGTCGAGCTGGTGGATTTCGATATGGCTGGCGCTGTCAGCACGAGCCAGGCATTCAATACCCTCTGGAGAGCGTTGCAGAAGATGATGGAGGGGCGTGGGCTGCATACCGGCGCTGCCCCCCATCTGGCAGAGTATCTGCGCCGGGCTGGTCTGGCGCATGTGCAAGAGCGGCGGGCCATTGCCGGAGCCGGGCGGCAGGCCAGCCGCCAGCGGCGCCTGCTGGTGACTGATCTGCTCTCCATCCTGACCAACGTGCAGCCTGTGATGGTGCGGATGGGCGTGCTGCCGGAGGCAAGCTATCAAGAGACGCTGGAGCGCGCCCGCGCTGAACTGCTGCAAGTGGGAATAACGCAGCCGGTGGCCTTCGCCTTTGGGCAGCGGTTGTAAAAGCAGCAAAGCCGGGTTCTCCGACGAGATTTTTTGGGCAAACCTGGACGATTCTGTTGGTAGAAAACCAGGTCAGGGTGTCACGCTGGGAACGATGGGAACGCTTGCGCGTGGGGCCGCGCTGTGCCTGGGCTGGCAAAACACGCCAGCGTGACACCCTGACCTGGAGGGTGTCACGCTGGATACTCTGACAGTACAGGCTCTCAGAGAATCAGCGAGAGGTCGCCAAACTCGTGCCAGAGGTAGCCCTCTGCGATGGCCTCCTGATAGGCGCGCAGCACCAGCGCCTGATCGCCGGTAAACGCCGTTGCCAGCACGAGCCGCGTGCTTTTGGCTTCGTGCAATCCGGTGACAAGGGCGTCAATGGCTTTGAAGCGATAGCCGGGCGTGATATAGAGACTGGTCCAGCCCTCGCCTGGGTGAACGATGCCCTGCTCGTCGGCGACGGTCTCCAGCGTGCGGGTAGGCGTCGTGCCGATGGCGACGATCCGGCCACCCCGCGCGCGGGCAGCGTTGATCGTCTCGGCAGCTTCGGGCGAGACCTGATACCACTCCTCGTACATCGTGTGCTGCTCGACCTGCTCGGTCTCGATGTCAATATTGCTGACGCCGGTATGCAAAATGATCTGGGCCAGCGCTACGCCCATGCCCTCAATCTTTGCCAGCAGTTCGGGCGTGAAGGCGCGGCCTGCCGAGGGCATTTCGGATGAGCCAGGCACGGCAGCGTAGGTCGTCTGGTAATATTCCAGGTTCCAGCGCTCGGTCACATAGTCATATTTGATCGGGCGGCCCAGGATTTCCAGCCAGCTTGTGATGGGCCGATCTGTCGGGTCAAACTGGATTTCCCAGAGCTTGGGGATGTCCTCGCGCTTTTTCTTGACTACAGCCGTCAAAGCGCCCTCGCCAAAGGCCAGCCGCAGCCCAGGCTGGATGACGGCGCTGTCGGGCTTGAAGACGGCCTGCCAGGTGCGCCCGCCGCCGTTGCTGGTGGTCGAGAAGTGCGAGGAGAGGCGCATCTCGATCTCCTGCCCATCGCTGGTGACGCCGGGCAGGGCCGCCGGAATGGTGCTGCTGATGTTCAGCACGACGACATCTCCAGCTTTCAGATAGTCGGTGATCTCGTAGAAGCGGCGATGCTCGATCTGGCCGCTGTCTCGATGGATCACCAGCAGGCGCGCGTGATCGCGCGGCTGGCCTCTGGCTTCTGGCGGGGCCGAGGCTTCCAGTTCCTTGGGTATCGTGAAGTGCATGTCTTCCAGTTTCATGGGGCTGCCTCATTCTTCTTCTGGTGGCTGGAACCCTGGCGCGTCAAAGCGCTGGCCCGTCACGCTGGCCGCCGCGTCGGAGGCGAGCCAGAGAAAGATGTCCGTGACGGTGAAGGGGTCTAGCCGGTCGCTGATGTCTTCGCCGGGGAAGGCAAGCTGGTGCATCTCCGTCCGCAAATCGCCGGGATTGACGGCGTTGACGCGCACGCCAGTGCCTTCCAGTTCGGCGGCCCAGCTTTCGGTAATCAGTTCCAGCGCGGCTTTGGCGGCGCCATAGCCGCCCCAGCCTGGGTAGCCGGTCTGTCCGGCGTCGGATGTCACATTGATAATCAGGCCGCGCTGCTGCGCCAGCATCTGCGGCAAGACGGCCTGAGTCATCAGCACGGGGCCAATCGTGTTGGCGCGAAAGATTTCGGCCAGGTCAGCGGCGGCAAAGTCGGCCATGTTCGGGCGCGGGCTGGGGCCAAGGATGCCCGCGTTGTTGACCAGCACGTCAATGCGGCCAAAATGGGCGAGCGTCGTCTCCACCAGCCGGGCGATGTCGCCTGGCCGCGTGGCGTCGGCGGGCAGCGCGAGTACCGGCGCGCCTTTGGCGGCCAGTTCATTGCGCGTGGCTTCCAGCGCGGCGGCGCCGCGCGCATTGATGACGACGCGCGCGCCCGCGTCGGCGTAGGCGTGGGCCAGGGCGCGCCCCAGCCCTTTGGACGAGCCGGTAATCAAAACAACTCTATCGCGTAACAGCATGGTTGGATGTCTCCTTGCGCGTCCTGCGGATAAGCTCCTGGCACATCATGGGCTTAATGTCTCTATGAGAGATGATCTGCCGGACGATTCCCATACACTCTGAGCATACCAATACGCATGGCCCGCCGCATCGTGCGACGGGCCAGATTCTTGCCTGTCCTTTCGTCCAGGCGCGGGGCTGGCGAATACATTCGCGCCTGGTGGCGTGGCCTCCAGGCCCACCTTCGCGGGCTAAGAGCCTGTGCAAAATCTCTCAAAGAGTCTTGCAAAACAAGTGATCGTATGACACACTGGTACCATGATTCTCACTCAGCCCCGTGACCCCAGATTGATCACCGTCCGTCGTGGTGGCACGCTCCAGGAGAGCGATCACCACCTTCTCGCCCTGTGGGCAGCCACATGCGCGGAGCATGTCCTGCCCTTCTTTGAGGAAGCGCAGCCCGAAGATGCCCGCCCGCGTCAGGCCATTGAGCAGGCGCGGGCATGGGCGCGCGGCGAGATTCCGATGTCTCAGGCGCGCGCGGCGGGTGGTCACGCGATGGGGGCGGCCAGGAATCTGCGCGGCGCGGCGCGGCACGCGGCCTATGCTGCTGGTCAGGCGGCGGTTGTGGCGCATGTGGCCGCCCACGAGTTAGGCGCGGCAGCCTATGCCATCAGGGCCGCGCAGGCGGCAGCCCCTGAAGACGAGCGCGAGCAAGCCCGCCGTCAAGAGTGCCAGTGGCAGCGCGATCAGCTTCCCGACGAGATTCGGGAGCTGGTGCTTGATGACCAGCGGTTACGCAATGCCGCGTGCTGGTCGGTGTTCGATTGCTGACCTATATATCGCCCGCTTCGTTTGCCATACGCACAATGCGCGGGGTGAACTTGCCGACGATCTCGATCAGATCATCTTGCGCGGCAATCACCTCTTCGATGTTTTTGTACGCCTGGGGCGATTCGTCAAGGCCGCCGCCCAGCAGCGTGATGCCGCGCTCTTTCAGATAGGTATCGCGCTCCTTCTTGGAAATGGATTGGAGCGCGCCGCGACGACTCATCTTGCGTCCCGCGCCGTGCGCGGCGGAGTTGAGCGAACTGGCAACGCCCTTGCCGCGCACCAGATAGCCCGCGTCGCCCATCGAACCGGGGATAATGCCCAGCACGCCAGGTCCGGCAGGCGTGGCGCCCTTGCGATGGACAATGGCGCTGGTGCCGTCAGCCAGGGTCTCGCTCCAGGCGAAGTTATGATGGTTCTCGACGTGGGCAATCTCCTTCAGCCCCACCGCGCCCGCGACGCGGTGGTGAATGACGTAGTGGTTGGCGGAGGCGAAGCGTCCGGCCAGTTCCATCGAGAGCCAGTATTCCTGTCCGGCCTCCGTATCCAGGGGAAGCCAGGAGAGATGGCGCAGCGACTGATCCAGGGTCGGGTGCAGGCGGCGCGCAATCTCGGTATAGGTGTTGGCGATCTGGAAGCCAACGCCGCGCGAGCCGCTGTGCGAGAGCAGCGCCAGATACTCGCCCGCCTTCAGCCCCAGATCGGGGTCGTCAACGGGCAGGCGCAAGATGCCCCACTCGACGAAGTGGTTGCCAGTGCCGGAGGTGCCTAGCTGCTCTTGCGCCTTGCTCTGCAACGATTTGAGCAAGGGCGTCTCATGCCAGGCGGGGTCATCCAGCACGGGATGCGTGGGGCGATGGGACTTTTCCCAGGCGGCGCCGCTGCCGAAGCGCGTCTGCTCCATCAGCGCACGCGAGAACTCGTCCTTGCGCTGGCCGAGCAGTTGAGGCGGCACGTCGTAGACGGAGAGGCGCATGCGGCAGGCAATATCAACGCCGACCGCGAACGGAATCACGGATTCGTCGGTTGCCAGCACGCCGCCGATGGGCAGGCCATAGCCCACATGAGCATCGGGCATGAGCGCGCCCGCGACAGCGACGGGCAGGCGCAGGGCGTTTTCCATCTGCGCCCGCGCGCCTGGGTCAATCTGGTCCGCGCCCCAGGTTGAATAGGGGAGCGGCTGGTCGCGCAGGGCTTCGGTCATGATTTTGGGTGCGGCGCGCCGCTGGCACTCGCGGGCCAGGTCGCCCAGCACGGGATCATTCACATACTCGGCGGGGAGCAGGCGCACCAGATCGAGCTTGAGCAGGATGGCCTCCTGATCGGGTTCAGTCTGGGCCAGGATTTCAGCGGCAGCTTTGGCAAGGCCAATGATCTTGCCCTCCGGCCAGCCGCGCAGTTTGAGAATCTTTCCAGTAATCATCGTTGCCCTCTTTCGGCGATGGCAAATAAAAAAGCGGATGTCGTCTCGTCCGACACCCGCGCCTGGCCTGGAGCGCTTTGCTGCTTAGCGTCTGATGGGGGCGCTCCGTTCCGGGCAAGCACGGGAGGCAGACGGGTAGGTTGCTATAGGTGTACGTTTGATGGACTGGTCTGGGCAGCGACGTGCCCTGCGTGCAACCAGCATAGCAGGCGCCTCCTCTCAACGTTTCTTGGTGTGGATTGAATCAGATACCTTCACGCGATAGTATAGCAGCCTGGTAGCAAAATGTCAAGAACCATGCAGATGGTAGCAATCTGGACGGGGTTGCCTGGCCTGGCAAGAAATGATACAGTGAGGGGGATGAGAAAGGCAGGGATCAGACTGATGAGCGGCGAAGCACACATTGTAAGCGATCCGGCCATTGCTTTTGGCAAGCCAACCATTGCTGGGACGCGCATTACCGTTGAGCAAATTATTGAAGAGCTTGCTAGCGGATTGACTATCGGTGACATTATGGAGCAGCATGATCTTAGCCGCGAGCAGGTGCAGGCGGCTTTCGATTACATCGCACGCCTGCTTGCTCAAGTCACGGCATGAAGATCGTTGCTGATGAGAATATCACCCGCCTGATGGTGAGAAACCTGCGTGCAGCAGGCCACAAAGGACGATGTATCTTGGAGGAGGAACGTGGCAAGAACGATCAGGAGATTTTGCCACTTGCCATCAGCGAGGGAGCTTTACTCCTTACCTGGGATAAAGATTTCCGGCAGCTTGCGATAGAGGCTCATCGTCCCTCAGCCGGGGTCTTGTTGCTTCGCATGGGCAATCTGGGTCTGCGAGAGCAAAGCGAGAAAGTCGTTCAGATTATTACGCAATACAATGAGCGATTGCACCATTTCTTTACAACCGTCTACCCAGATCGTATTGAAATGGAACCGTTGGAAGCTGGATCATAGATTTTCCAACCTCTCTATTTCCACTTTCCTCTCTTCTTATCAAGAGGGCTGTCGCCCTGATAGCTTCTATAGGATTAGAGTTTTATCAGCCCTTGCTTTGCGGCGATGACAACGGCCTCGGTGCGGTTGCCAGCGCCCAGCTTGCCCTGAATCGAACTGACGTGGAACTTGACGGTGCGCTCGCTGATCACCAGTTCGGCGGCAATCTCTTTGTTTTCCAGACCCCGCGCCAGCAGGTGCAGCACATCCAGTTCTCGCGGCGTCAGGGTTTCTGGACCGGGGAGTGCTGGCGGCTCCTGGCTGACGCGCCGCAGCAGCTTGGAGGCGACGATGGGTTGCAGCAGCGAGTTGCCCGCGTGAACGACGCGAATGGCCTGGAAAATCTCTTCGCGCGGCGCGCCCTTGAGGAGATAGCCGCGCGCGCCCGCTCGCACGGCTCCCAGAATGCGTTCGTCGGTGTCAAAGGCTGTGAAGACGATGACGCGCACATCGGGGCACGTCTCGCGCAGCCGCCGCAGGGCCTCTACGCCGTCAATCTCCGGCATCTCCAGGTCAAGCAGCACGACATCGGGTTGCAGGGCTGTGACGCGCTCCACCGTTTGGGGACCGGTGGCGGCTTCGCCGATGACCTCAAAGTCTGGCTGGGTATTCAGAATGGCGATCAGGCCGTCGCGCACGATAGGATGGTCGTCGGCGACCAGGATGCGAATAGATGTGTTCATAGGTTTATTTCAGCGGTATCGTCACTTCCAGGCAGGTACCCTTGCCGGGCGCGCTGTCCAGGCAGAATGTTCCGCCCAGGAGTCTGGCGCGTTCGTTCATGCCGATCAGGCCATAGCGATCTGTGGGCACCTGGGATGGCTCGAAGCCCTGGCCCTTATCCGCAACGCAGAGACGAACCTGCTCCTGGCTGATCTCCAGGCGCAGGCATGCTTCTTTCGCTCTGGCGTGATTGGCAATGTTGGTGAGCGCTTCCTGGGCGATGCGATAGAGACCGGCTTCAATGCGCACCGGCAGGGGGCGATCATCGCCGCTGGCCTGGAAGCGCACGCGCGTCTCGCCTCTGGCGCTCCACTCCTGGGCCAGTGCCTCCAATGCTTTCATCAAGGTGCGGCCTTCCAGCGGGGCGGCGCGCAGATCAAGCACTGAGCGCCGGGCCTCTTCCAGATTGGCGCGTGTCAGGGAGAGCGCCTGGCGCACGGCCTTGCGCACGCGCTCCGGGTCGGCGCCTGCTTCCAGCAGGGCGTCGGCGGATTCCAGGTGCAGGCTCACAGCAGTCAGACCCTGGGCGAGTGTATCGTGAATCTCTCTGGCAAGCCGGTTGCGCTCCTCGATGATGCTCATCTGGGCGCTGCGGGCGAAGAGGCGCGAGCGCTCGATGGCAATGCTGAGCAGGTCGCCGATGGTGTAGAGCAGGCGCAGATCGTCGGGCGAGAGTTCGCGCCAGTCGGCGCTGGCGACGTTCAACACGCCCAGCTTTTTTTCGTGCGCGTAGAGGGGAATGCAGGCGTGGTAGCGCAGGCCATCGGTGCCATCAACCAGCCCGGAGAGTCGGCTACAGGTGACGACGTTGACGTTGGCAGCGCCCCCCAGGTCGCCCTCTCGATAGGTATCGAGGCAGTAGCAGTTGCCGCGCATCCGCCGGGGGTTATTTTGTAAGGCTGGCGGGAGGTTTTGCGAGGCGGCCAGGGAGATTTTGCCGGTCTCCTCGTGGAGCAGCCAGACCCAGCCGGTATGCAGGCCAAGCAGTTCGGCGACCTGTGACAAGCCGGTCTGAAGCGCCTGGTCCAGTTCAACGGAACTGTTGAGCGCTCTGGCGATGGCGTTCAGGATCGATAATTCGTGGTTGCGACGGCGCAGCGCCTCGGTATCAGAAAGCGAAAGCGTTCCTTTTGCCATGTGTATCCCTCTGGCGGCAACGATGGGCACTCTGGCATATATCCTGATGATACCACGCGGCGCGCGGCGCGGGCAAGCGCGCCTGGGGCAGCAGCTTATCAGGCTGGACGCGGGGGCAGAACTCCCCAGGCACGCGCTGAGCGCAGGCGTTAGCGGTTGGGCTGCGGCGGATAGGGATACTGGCCGGGTTGCCCAGGAGCTACTGGCGGGGCCACACGCTCGGCGGCGGCCTGCGCCGGGCCAGCCATATAGGGCTGCGCGCCGTTGGGCCTGACGACAACGGCAGTGCCATAGCACAGCACTTCGGTGACGCCCTGGGTGATTTCGGTGGCATCGTAGCGCACGCCAATAATCGCATTCGCTCCCAGCGCTGCTGCGTGCTGAATCATGATCTCGTAGGCATCGTTCCGGGCACGCTCGCAGAGCTGGGTATAGATCGAGATGTTTCCGCCAAAGAGTTGTTGGAAGCCTGCTCCGATGTTGCCAACCAGGCTGCGTGAGCGGACGATGATACCGCGCACTACGCCGAGGTTGTGGACGACAGTGAATCCTTGCAGTTCAAAGGCCGTTGTCACCAGCCGGTGATCGAAATTGGGGACTTGTTGTGCCTGCTGCATGTGCATCTACCTTCCTAACTCTGAAACTCGTTTTTGCGCCTCTTGCATAGGGAGGTGCTGCTGGCTGTTCTGCTGAGAAGCAAGGGCTGCTGCGAAGCCTCTGCTTGTTAGCGTGGCAGCAACTGGGCTAAAACCTTCGCCTGGGCTATTCTACTCCTTCCCTGCTTCCTTGTGCAATGGCAAAAGGTATGAGCAAATGACGATGTTGTGGAACGGGTCTCCATCCTTGAGGGGGAACGACAAGGAAAGAGAAACGGCTGCTGATTCTTCGTTGCATGAGATAACACCACCATGCAAGGAGGAGAACCAGCAGTGCCACTCCAGCATAACACA
>Ga0070738_10002037_pt1 | contig 34137 bp, 29 predicted proteins | sample Coa_R2_2_FD_66446 | JGI IMG/M metagenome (GOLD analysis project Ga0070738, IMG submission 66446) | Surface soil microbial communities from Centralia Pennsylvania, which are recovering from an underground coalmine fire - Coalmine... | ecosystem: Environmental > Terrestrial > Soil > Unclassified ...
GGGCTGAACTGCAGGACGACGGTTCCCTCAAGGGCGAGATCTCCCTCGACAACGGTGATGACATTGCCTTCATCGCTCGCCGTTAACCGACTTCTTCAACAGCCTGCTAGAGCGATTTCCACTCAGATGGAACCGCGCCCGCAGATCGTCGCTTGCCCCATCGGCCCGCTAGCGCGGTTCCATCTGAGTGGAAATGCGCGCGCGGGCGATATTTGTTGCAACAGGCATATTCCGTCCGGCCGATTCCGGCCGGACGGAATATGTTCTAGCGCTTCGCTCTCGCGTCTTCGTCTTGCCGGACCGCGGGCGTCCCGCCCGCCTCATGGCTGAGAGCGCGGCTCTCCAGAGCCGCTCTTGGCCCATGAGCGGCTCTCGAGGCCGCGCTCCCGGCGAAGAGTATGAGCGGGTGGGACGCCCGCGGTCCGGCAAGACGAAGAATTCCTCAAAGGAGAGATACGCCGCCCGCGTGGTCCCCGAGCGGAACTAGTGATAGGAATTGGGCAGGCTTTCCCTCGAAACCATGGACCGCTCATGACTCCGCCGAAATCAGTGCCCGTCGCGAACAATCTCGATGCCTTCTTCATGCCGTTCACGGCGAACCGGCAGTTCAAGGCCAATCCGCGGCTGCTGGCGCGGGCCAAGGGCGTGCACTACTGGACGCCGGAGGGCCGCAAGATCATCGACGGCACCGCGGGCCTGTGGTGCGTCAATGCCGGGCACGGTCGCGAGGAGATCAAGGCGGCGATCGTGGCGCAGCTCGACGAGATGGATTATGCGCCCTCGTTCCAGATGGGCCATCCCAAGTCGTTCGAGCTCGCGGCGCGTCACGCGGCGATGCTGCCGGGCGACCTCAACCACGCCTTCTACTGCAACTCGGGCTCCGAGGCGGTCGACAGCGCGCTGAAGATCGCGCTCGCCTACCACCGCGCCCGCGGTCAGGGCACGCGCACCCGCTTCATCGGCCGCGAGCGCGGCTATCACGGCGTCGGGTTCGGCGGCATCTCGGTCGGCGGCATGGTGAACAACCGCAAGTGGTTCGGCGCGATGCTGCCCGGCGTCGATCACCTGCCGCACACCCAGCTGCCGCAGAACGCCTTCTCCAAGGGCGAGCCGGAGCATGGCGCCCACCTCGCCGATGCGCTCGAGGGCATCGTCGGCCTGCATGACGCGTCGAACATCGCGGCCGTCATCGTGGAGCCCTGTGCAGGCTCCACGGGTTTCCTGCCGCCGCCCAAGGGCTACCTCAAGCGCCTGCGCGAGATCTGCGACAAGCACGGCATCCTGCTGATCTTCGACGAGGTCATCACCGGCTTCGGCCGCCTCGGCGCCTCCTTCGCTGCCGAGAAGTTCGGCGTCATCCCCGACCTGATGACCGTCGCCAAGGGCATCTCCAACGCCACCGTGCCGATGGGCGGCGTGTTCGTGCGCAAGCACATCTACGACGGGCTGATGACCGGTCCCGAGAACGCCGTCGAGCTGTTCCACGGCTACACCTACTCGGCCCATCCGCTGGCCTGCGCGGCGGCATCGGCGGTGCTCGACATCTACAAGAACGAGGCGCTGTTCGAGCGGTCGGCCGAGCTGTCGCCCTACTGGGAGCAGGGCATCCATTCGCTGAAGGGCCTGCCCAACGTCACCGACATCCGCAACCTCGGCATGGCCTGCGGCATCGACCTCGCCCCCGAGGGCAATGTCGGCACCCGCGGCTACAAGGCGTTCGTGAAGGCCTTCGAGCTCGGCCTGATGCTGCGCCAGTCGGGTGATGCGCTCGCCATGTCGCCGCCGCTGATCATCGAGAAGAGCCAGATCGACGAGATCATCGAGATCACCGGCAAGGCGATCAAGGCGGTCGCCTAGAAGGAGGGCTGCAGCCGTTCCGCTCGATCTCGCCTGGCTGGGCGAACTGGCCGCGGTGGCGCACGTCGTCATCGCGACCGGCGTGACGATCCACGTCCTGCTCTACAAGCGCAACATCGGCACGTCGATCTCGTGGATGGGGATCGCCTGGTTGTCGCCCTTCATCGGCGGGGTCCTGTACTACGCGCTGGGCGTCAACCGGGTGAAGCGGCGCGCCATGCGGCTCAGGCGCGAGCGCAGTCACATGTTCCTGGTCGAGGAGGTGGCGCCCGACGCGCCCGATGCCGGCCCGCTGACGCCGCTCGAATACGCGATCGGCCGGCTTACCGGCCTGTCGGCGGAATCGGGCAACAAGGTCAGCCTGCTGCGCAACGGCGACCAGACCTATCCGGCGATGCTGGCCGCGATCGACGCAGCGGAGAAGAGCGTCGGGCTGGCAAGCTACATCTTCCGCGACGACGCGGCCGGGATGCCCTTCATCCAGGCGCTGATCCGCGCCCATCGCCGCGGGGTGCAGGTGCGGGTGCTGATCGACGGGATCGGCGGCGGCTATTTCCGGTCCGGCACCTACGAGCGGCTGCTCGAAGCAGGCGTGCCGGTCGACCGCTTCCTGCATTCCTACGTGCCGTGGAAGACGCCGTTCCTCAACCTGCGCAACCATCGCAAGCTTCTGGTGATCGACGGCCGCATCGCCTTCACCGGCGGCATCAACATCGGCGCCGAGAACCTCCTGGCGACCAACCCCGAGCATCCGGTGCGCGACACGCACTTCCGGCTGGAAGGCCCGGTGGTCGAGCAGCTCACCGAGGCCTTCGCCGACGACTGGGTCTACGAGACCGGCGAGAAGCTGCTCGACCAGTCCTGGTTCCCCGAGCTCGGTCCGTGCGGCGACGCCGTGGCCCGCGTGATCACCTCGGGGCCGGACGAAGACCTCGAGCAGATCGAGTTCGCGGTGCTGCACGCCATCTCCTGCGCGCGCCGCTCGGTCCGGGTGGTGACGCCGTACTTCGTGCCTCCGGACGTGCTGACCACCGCGCTCGGGCTTGCCGCGATGCGCGGCGTCGCGGTCGACGTCTTCGTGCCGGAGCATTCGAACCATCGCGTGCTCGACTGGGCGCGCCGCGTGCCGTTGCGCAACCTGGTCGAGGCCGGCTGCCGCGTCTGGCTGATGCCGCCGCCGTTCGACCATTCCAAGCTGATGTGCATCGACGATGCCTGGTCGCTGATCGGCAGCGCCAACTGGGACACCAGGAGCTTCCGGCTGAACTTCGAGCTCAATGTCGAGATCCAGGACGAGGCGTTCACCCGGCTGCTGACGGAGACGGTGCCCAAGGGCCGCGCGCTGACGCTGAGCGAGATCGAAGGCGACAGCTTCCCGCTCAAGCTGCGCAACAACGCGGCCAGGCTGCTGCAGCCTTATCTCTGATTTCCTGCCCATTCATATGAGGGCAACCGCGTGCTGCGCGTGAGCCAAACGTCATGCCTTCCCCCCGTCTGCGGGGGAAGGTGGCGCGTAGCGCCGGAAGGGGGGCCGCCGACGAATGCCGACTGCCGCATCTGGTCATACCTTCGACACTGCCGGTTCGATGACGAGACCCATGACCCCCTTCCGGCCCTTCGGGCCACCTTCCCCCGCAGACGGGGGGAAGGCTGGGAGACACTACCGGAACGCGGCGCGGATCTTGACCAGGCGGCGGCGGGCGCGGGTCAGCGGATGGCGGCGGACGCGTGCCTCGGCGACCTGGAGGTCGAGCACGATCGGCTTGTGGTCGGACGGCCCGAACTCCAGCGTGCCGCTGAAGGTGCAGGTCAGGCAGTGGGCCAGGCAGCGGTCGAGACGAAAGGGCACGACGTCGCCGCCGAAGTGGGTCGCCTCGCGCGGGCCGACATCGGCGAAGCCCGGGATCAGGCTGGGGCCGACGGCGTTGTAGTCGCCGATGATCGCCGACGGCTTGCCGCGCAGCGCCGCGGCGATGCGCAGCAGCTGGCGCCGGTTCAGCAGCTGGCCGTGGCTGAGATGGACGTTGGCGAAGGTGATGTCGCCGACCTGCACGAGCTGGCTGCGCCGCTGCGGCAGGCGGCCGGGCAGCGGCGAGGCGGGGAGCGGCAAAATGTGCGGCGTGGCGAAGTTGTGGCGGCTCCAGACCGCGAGGCCGTGGATGCGACCGGGCCAGGGCAGGCGATGGTAGTGGCCGGGGACCTTCTGCAGCAGCACGTCCATGTGCTGGGTGACTTCCTGCATGAGCAGCACGTCGGGCCGCTCCCGCTCGAGCAGCGCCGCCACGTCGTCCACCGCGGCGCCCTCGAGCCGCAACAGGTTCCAACTGATCACCCGCATCCGCACCCAACATAGACTGTCGCGCCGGTTCTGTGCACACTTCCGCCTCTTCGAGACATGGGACGGAAACGCACATGAAGGTGGTGATCACCGGAGGCGCGGGCTTCCTCGGCAAGAAGCTCGCCCGCCGCATCCTGCAGCAGGGTACGCTGGCCGACGCGGACGGCCGGCAGCAGAAGGTGACCGAGCTGCTGCTGTTCGACGTCGCCGCGGCGAGCGGCCCCGGCCTCGACGATCCGCGGGTCAAGGCGATGGCCGGCGACATCGCCAACCGGGCCACCGTGCAGTCGATCGTGCAGGGCGCCTCGACGGTGTTCCATTTCGCCGCTGTCGTGAGCGCCGGCGCCGAGGCCGACTTCGATCTCGGCTACCGCGTCAATCTCGACGGAACGCGCAACGTGCTGGAAGGCTGCCGCGAGCTCGGCACCAACCCGCGCGTGGTGTTCACGTCCTCGCTGGCCGCCTATGGCGGCGACCTGCCGCCGGCCGTGACCGACGACACGCCGCTCACGCCGCAGACTTCCTACGGCTCGCAGAAGTCGATCGGCGAGTTCCTGATTCGCGACTACACGCGCAAGGGCTTTCTCCGCGGGACCGCGGTGAGGCTGCCGACGATCTGCGTCCGCACCGGCCTTCCCAACAAGGCGGCCTCGACCTGGGCGAGCTCAGTGGTGCGCGAGCCGCTGACCGGCGTCGACGTGGTCTGTCCGGTGACGCCCCAGACCGTCATGGTGGTGCTGAGCCCGCGCAAGACGGTCGACGCCTTCGTGCGCCTGCACGACCTGCCGGTGGACTCCTTCGGGCCTGGCCGCACGCTGCTGCTGAACGGCATCAACGTCACTGCGAAGGAACTCGAGCAGGCGGTCGCCAGGCACGCCGGCAACCGCAAGGTCGGCAAGGTCGTGTGGCAGCACGATCCGGCGATCCAGAAGATCTGCGACGGCTGGCCCCAGGGCATCGACAGCGCCCGTGCCCGCCGGCTCGGCTTCGAGATCGACAAGGATCTCGACGAGGTCGTGCGCAACTTCATCGCCGACGATCTCGACGAGCAGATGAAGATCGCCAAAGCCGCGTAGAACAGCGGCCAAAGCCTGTGGATAGCGCCTCTCGGCAAAGAGGCTCCTTGGGCATTGGACCGGCTCCATCGTCTGCCTTTGCCTAAGGAACGCGCGAAGCCATTGCCCATAATAGGTGTTCGATTGCGCGATGATGCAGAGTCTCGTGCATGACGATGCCCTTATTCTGCCTGTTGCCCCACAAGCGCGTTTGGGCCCGCTGCGGCGGTGTCTTTGCGCGTGCCGGAAGCGGCGCACCGGAAAAGAATCGAATCCGGGGTGGGGGTGTCGCGGACTTGGGACTGAAAGGGCCTCGGATGCCGATGCCATCGGCATCCAGCCCGTTCGACGCATGGGACGATTTGGGACGGTGTGCCTCAGCGGGTCAGCTCGCGCCAGGCGTTGCGCAGCCGCGCGCCGACCGACAGCACCGGTTTGTCGCGCAGCATGTTCCAGTAGTGCGGATTGGTGTCGGGGCCGGCGATCGTGCCGGCGGCGTCGACGAAGCCCGTGATGCCGATCGCGTCGGTGTCGAAGGCGCCGGTGGTCTTGAACAGCGTCGTCTTGCAGTCGTAGCCGAGCAGCGCGTCGCTGAGGCCATCCGCGGCGAAGTCCATGTAGGTCGCCAGATGCTCGGGCCGGCAGAAGTAACCCTTGTTGAAGGCGACGGCGAACAGCCGGAAATGGAACGGGTTCTTCTCGAGGTAGCGCACCGCCTCGATGGTGTTGGCGGGGTAGCGCGGCGAGAAGAAGTCGTCGATCACCACCAGCCCGTCGGGCCGCACGATCTGGTTGGCGAGCTCGAGCTCGCTATAGACGGCGGGCCCGGTATGCTCCCCGTCGATGTGCATCCAGCGCACGCTCTGGTGCATGGCGCGCAGGTCGAGCCGGCGCGGCAGCTCGCTGGAGGCCGCCGAGATCGTCGAGACCTTGCGGCCGGTCGCGCCGACGCTCTCGAACGCAGCCTCGAGGGCACCATCGTCGATCCGGAGGTCGCAGAGATGGAGGGTCTCGTCGTCGCGGCAGTAGGTGGCCAGCACCGAGGCCGAGCGGCCGCGCCACACGCCGATTTCGAACAGATCGCCGCGGATGTTCCGGGCCCGCTGGAAGTCGAGCAGGCTGCGCCACAGGGCGTACGAATGGAAGCCGAACCAGCCCGAAAGCGTGTCGACCTTTTCCCAAGTCAGCATCGTAGGCGGCTAGCTAACAGCGCCGTATTGCCGCTGCAAGGCCTGCCGGCTTGTCTGGTCCCGGGCGGTCCTGTACAGCCCGATTCCGCGGCATGATCTCCAGAACCACGGCATATCGGGCGACCGTCGCGATCATCTGGGCACTCGCTCTCTGGCACAGCTGGACATCCCGGGGTCTCTTCGTCGACGGCGCGAATTTCCTGGTGCACATCGTGCGCCAGGAGGCGTTCTTCGACTTCTACCTGCCGCGGGTCTTCGCCATGATCCTGGGCCAGATCCCGGTCATGACCGCGGTCACCCTGGGCGTGACCGATCTCCACCTGCTGGCCCGCCTGTTGTCGCTCGGCCTGTTCGCGCTGCCGACCATCTTCTACACGCTGGCGCTGCATCGCGCGAAGGACGACGCGGTGCTGCTCGCCGTGGTGATCGCGGCGATCGCGATCGTGTTCATGACGACCTCGTTCTTCATCGTCGGCGAGTACAATACGCTCTACGCCGTCGCGATCCTGATCGCCGTCCGCCTCGGCACGGCCGACCGGCCGACCTGGCCGGATGCGATCGTGCTGCTGCTGCTCTCGCTGCTGGCGATCCGCACCTACGAGACCATGCTCTATCTCGGGCCGCTGCTCTGCTGCGTCATGCTGTGGAAGGTGTGGCGGGCCCCCGGCCGGCCGGCCGGCCCGTCGGTGCTCTACCTCGTGTCGGCCGTCTTCATGATCATGGGCATGATGGTCGCGCTCAACTCGGTGAAGCACCCGCATTCGCCCGAGCACCTGGTGGAGACCTGGGTAATGGCGGCCGACTTCTGGCAGAACCTGCAGTTCGACCTGGTGCTGGTGGCGGCTCTGGTCGTGGTCGGCTGGGCGCTGCTGAAGCCCGAGGCGCTGCAGCGCCGCCTGCCGTATGTATTCGGCGGCGTGTTCCTGGCGCTGCTCGCGCTCTCGCCCCTGCTGGCGCTGAGCGACGGCCTGGTCCGGCCGCTCGCCAAGTCGCAATACGTCGCGCGCACCGTGAGCGGGCTGATCATCGGCGGCATGATCGTGCTGATCGTGGCCTGGCGTTCCAAGCTCCCGGCGCAGCTGCGCACGATGGTGGCGCTCAGGGCGCCGGCCGCATCGAGCCGGTTCCTCGGCTTTGCCCTGCTGATGCTGATGGCGGGCCTGCCGGCGGACCTGTTCCTCACCCAGAGCTGGGTCGGCTATATCGATGCCATGCATGCCAGCGTGCAGATGCGGTCCGGCATCATTCCGGTCGAGGACACACCGATCGGCCACCGGCCGCATTCGCTGCTGGTGGAGAACTGGGTGCTCACCAGCCAGAGCCTGCTGTTGCGCAGCAAGCCCAGCGACGGCGTGCTGGCGCCGCCGCGGGACTTCACCGACTGGGTGCCGTTCCCGCCGCAGGAGCTGCCGAACCTGGGCCGGTTCTATTGGCGCAAGTGACCGCGGGCCGATCGGACATGGACACGGCCATTCCTTATCGCGTCACGGTCCTGCTGCTGTGGTTGCAGGTCCTGGCCGGCGCCTTGACCTGCCGCGGCCTGTTCTGGGATGGCGCGTCGTTCCTCGCCAGCATGCTGGAAAGCGGCGGCTTCCACGATTTCTACCCGGCGCGCGCGCACGTCGCCTGGCTGACCGAGACGCCGACCCTGCTGCTTGCCGGCGCCGGCGTGCGCAACGTGCACCTGCTCGCGATGGTGTTCTCGGCGACATTGTTCGCGATACCGGCGGCGCTCTATCACCTGGCGCTGGCCCGCGTTCGCGGCAACGGGACGTTGCTGGCGGCGATGATCGCGGTGATCGCCGCGGTGCACCTGCCGACCTCGTTCTTCATCATCGGCGAGCACAACGTCACCTACGCGCTGATTGCCGCCACGTTCGCGATTGCCCTGACGCGGCGCGACGATGCGCGCGACGGCGGGCTGATGCTCGCGCTCGGCCTGGTGGCCATCGCCTCCTACGAGGTCATGGTCTATCTCGGCCCGATCACTGCAGCCGTCGTGCTGTGGTCGCGGCGCGGCTGGCGCGACCCGGCGGGGCGCATGCTGTCGCTGGCGGCGGCTCTTGCCTTCCTTGGCGCTGCGGCGGTGTCGACCAACTCGACCCTCCTGTACTGGCACCATCCGCACTTCGTGCTGGTGCGCGAGGCGACCTTCGACTTCTGGCAGAACCTGCAGTTCGTCATTTCGCTCGCCGCGCTGGCGACGATCGGCATCGTCGGCCTGGTCCATCCGGGTTGGCTGTCCAGCCGCGGCCCGCTTGTTGCGGCGGGGCTGATGGCGGCCCTGCTGGCGATCTCTCCTTGGCTGCGCGAGGTCCATCCCCCGTCGTTCCTGTTCCCGCCGTCGCACTACGTGGCGCGCACGGCCGCGGGCGGACTGCTCGTGTTGTCGATGCTTCTCTCCTGGGCTTACGTTGCGCTGCCCAAGCGGCTGCGCCTGCTGGCGGTGCTGCATGAGCCGAAGACGGGCCGCTGGCTCGCGACGGCGATGCTCCTGCTGGTGCTGGGTGGCGTCGTCCCGGAGATCTGGCTGACCCGGCAATGGGCCAGCTATCTCGCCTGGTTCCGCGGCGTGGCGACCAGCCACACCGGTATCGTCTCGGCCCGCGACCTGCCGCTCGACCAATGGCCCTATCGCCTGTTCGCCCAGGAATGGACCTACCCCGCCCTGAGCGTCCTGCTGCACGACGCGCCGGGACAGGCGCTCGTGGTGACGCCCAACGACTACCTGAACGACCATCCGTTCGATCCCCTGTGCGGGACCGTTCCTCGCCTCGAGAGATACGCTTGGCGCTAAGGTCTCATCCAGTGCGTGCTCGGCCCCACGCCGCGCACGGGCGCCGCAACGTCGACGAACTCGCACAGGATCCTGCGGGTGTCGCGCGGATCGATGATCTCCTCGATCCAGAAGGTCTCGGCGCTGCGGAACGGCGAGCGCAGCTTGTTCAGCCGTTCCTCGATCTCCTCCATCTTGGCCTTGCGGTCCGGCGCCGCGTCGAGATCGGCGCGATAGGCGGCCTCGATGCCGCCCTCAAGCGGCAGCGAGCCCCAGCGGCCCGACGGCCAGGCATAGCGCCAGTTCAGCCGGCCCCCATTCTGGTGCGCCGCGCCGGCGACGCCGAAGGCATTGCGGATGATGAAGCTGCACCACGGCACGGTGGTCTGGAACATCGCCGACATCGCCCGCACGCCCTGGCGGATCACGCCGCTCTTCTCGGCCTCCAGCCCGATCAGGAAGCCCGGGCAGTCGCAGAAATAGACCACCGGCAGATGGAAGGTCTGGGCGGTGTCGACGAAGCGTTCGACCTTCTGGCAGGCATCGGCCGTCCAGCCGCCGCCGTAGAACATCGGATCGCTCGCCATCACCGCGATCGGCCAGCCGTCAACCCGGGCCAGGCCGGTGACGACCGAGCGGCCGTAGAGCTTGCCCATCTCGAAGAAGCTGCCCTGGTCGACCACCTTCTCGATGATCGGCCGGATGCGATAGACCTTGCGGATGTCGCGCGGGATCGCATCGAACAGCGACTCCTCGCGGCGGTCCGGATCGTCGGTGACCGGCCCGCGCGCCGGCACGTCGTAGACCGACGACGGCAGGTAGGAGAGGAAGCGGCGGGCACAGGCGAACGCCTCATCCTCCGTATCGGTCGCCTCGTCGATCGCGCCGGCGCGCAGCTGGATCTCCCAGCCGCCGAGATCCTGCTTGTCGAACTGGCGCGGGCTCAGGCGATTCACGACCGGCGGACCGGCGACGAACATCGCCGAGATCTCCTTCACCATCACCGAGTAGTGCGTCGCCGCCAGTCGCGCCGCGCCGAGGCCGGCGACGGAGCCGAGGCCCAAACCGACGGTCGGGATGGTGCCCATGTTGTTGACCACCATCTCCCAACCGCGCACGCCCGGCACGTTCGCGCGGCCGGTGGTCTCGATGGTCTTCACCGAGCCGCCGCCGCCCGAGCCCTCGATCAGGCGGATCAGCGGCACGCGGAACTGGTTGGCGTAGCGCTCGATGAAGAGGTCCTTCTCCTTGATCGTGGCATCGGCCGAGCCGCCGCGCACCGTGAAGTCGTCGCCCGTCACCGCGACGTGCCGGCCGTCGATCTTAGCCCGTCCCATCACGGCGTTGGCCGGCGTCAGGTGAAGCAGGTCGTTCTTGCTGTCGTACTCGGCCTTGCCGGCGATGCTGCCGATCTCGCGGAAGCTGTCCTTGTCGACCAGCCGCTCGATGCGTTCGCGCACCGTGAGCCGACCGCCATCGTGCTGGCGCTTCACCTTGTCTGCGCCGCCCATCTCCCTGGTCATCGCCTGGCGACGGCGCAGCTCGTCGAGTTCGGGTTGCCAGCTCATGATCATTCGCTCCCTCGGAAGCCTCGTTCGTACCAATGCGGGAGGCCATCGGCTATACTGGATGCAGTCCTGGCGTGCCCGAGAACCGGGCAAAATCCGCGCCGCGATCCTGGACTGAATCGCCGGCGGCACAGGTATGTCGTCGACATATCGAGAACCGGGGGCGCTCGCCGAAAAGTTGTATCGGCGGTCTCGCCGCTGCGACCTTCCCGGGCGTCGTGCGTTGTCGACGGGCAGACCTCCGCGTGGTTCCCGATGAATGACAAGTCGTTCGACATCTGCATTCCCATCGCAGTGCTTCTGGCCGTCGTGGCGGCCTGGCAGTTCTATGGACTGGTCTCGGATGGCCCGACCAGCCGGCAAGGGGGCGTCGAGGTCGCCGTCAGCCCGTCGCCGCCGCTGCGGACGACCGATCCGCTCGGCGACTGAGGCGCCGGGTCAGCGCACCGCCTCGCGCTCGTAGACGATTCCGTCGATCAGGTTCTCCTCGTAGAGCCGCGTGAGGTCGATGCCGCCGGCCGGCCGTGCCGGCTGGAAGCCGGCGATGGCACGTTGCAACCGCGTCTCCTGCTCGCGGCGCAGGCTCTCGGCTTCCTCGACGGTGATCGCCCTGAAGCGCACGGTCCGGCCCGGCCGAAGGCGGCCGAGCCGCGGCAGGTCGACCGAGGCGACGGTGGCTATCTTGGAATAGCCACCCACAGTTTGGCGATCGCCCAGGAGCACGATCGGCAAGCCCGCGCCCGGCACCTGGACGGCGCCCGGACCGATGCCGTCGGAGATGATGTCGGCGCCCTTGGAATGCTCGATGGTGGGCCCCTCGAAGCGGATGCCCATGCGATCGGCTTCCTTGGAGACCTTGTACTCCGAGGAGACGAAGGTCTGCCGTCCGGCCTCGCTGAAATAGTCGTCCTGCGGCCCCCAGATCACGCGGATCGGGCCGTTGCCATAGTCGAACGGACCGCCGAGCTTGCGCTCGTCGCCCGCCGGCGCGCTGCCGCGCTTCAGGGGCAGGACGTCGCCGGCCGCGAGCTTGCGTCCCTCGAAGCCGCCGATACCGGCCCGGGCGTAAGTCGAGAGGCTGCCCATGAACGGGGGGATGTCGAAGCCGCCGGCAACGGCGAGATAGGCGGTGCTCGAGCCTTCGACCATGCCGACTCGCAGCACCTGGCCGCGCTTCAGCAGATGCGAGCGGTCCGACTCGATCGGCTTGGGCGATGCGCCGTCTCCTTCGATCAAGGACGGCGACAAGGGCCCGACGAGGGCGACGCGCGCCGACTCGGCCTCGATCAGCAGATCGGGTCCCATCACGCCGATCTCGAGCCCGGCGGTGTTGGCGGGATTGCCGGCGAGCGCATTGGCGAGCGTGAGGCCGATGCGATCCATCGCGCCCGCGGTCGGCATGCCGAGCGCCATGTAGCCGATGCGGCCGAGGTCCTGCAGCGTGTCGAACAGGCCGGCGCGGACGACCTTGAGCGCGCTCATGGTTCGATCAGCTCCGACCAGTCCAGCGTGCCGGCCTCGACCTTCTGTGCGATCGCGTCGTACTCGGCGCGGCTGATCCGCTCGAAGGTGAGCGAATCGCCCGGCGCCAGGAACACCGGCTGCTCGCGGCGCTTGTCGAACATCCAGAGCGGCGTGCGGCCGATCAGGTGCCAGCCGCCAGGGCTCTCGAACGGATAGATCGTCGTCATGTCCATCGCGATCGCGACGGTCGAGCGCGGCAGGCGCACGCGCGGCTGGGCGCGGCGCGGCAGATAGAGCGACGGCTCCAGCCCCGCGATGTAGGCGAGCCCCGGCATGAAGCCCAGGACGTACACTTTGAACGGGGAGCCGAGGTGCGCCGTGATCACCTGTTCAGGCGTTTTCCTGGTGCGCTCGGCGACCTCGGCGAGGTCAGGCGCGAAGTCCGGATCGTCATAGCAGCACGGGATGCGCACCTTGCGGCTTGCCGCATCGGTCGCCAGCCCGCGGGCGATCAGCGCGTCGATCTGCGGCTCGAGCTCCCGCCGGGTCGTCGACAAGGGGTCGTAGCAGACCATCAGGGCCCGCATGCTGGGGACGGTCTCGACCAGCCCGCTGAGGCCGCCCTCGGCCTTGGCCTGGCTGATCGCGGCATGCAGGGCCATCACCTGGCCGTTGATCTGGGGCGAGATTTCGTTGCCGAATTCGACGGAGAAGGCGGTGTCGCCGCAGGAGAGGTACCGTACGCTCACGTCTGCTAGGATAGCGGCATCGAACGAGGGAGTCTTGCAATGGCTGCAGGCACGAACACCGGAATGGTCAACATCAACTCCGATCTCGGCGAGAGCTTCGGCCCGTGGGTGATGGGCAACGACAACGAGGTGCTGAAGATCGTGCGCTCGGCCAATGTCGCCTGCGGATTCCATGCCAGCGATCCGGTGGTGATGATGGACACGGTGCGGCTGTGCAAGGAGAACGGCGTCTCGATCGGCGCCCATCCGGGCTTCGCCGACCTGCAGGGCTTCGGCCGCCGCGTGATCAACCTCTCGATCAAGGAGCTCGAGGCCAACATCGCCTACCAGATCGGCGCCTTGCAGGCGATCGCCGCGCTGCACGGCATGAAGGTCACGCACATGAAGCCGCACGGCATGATGGCCAACATGTCGGCCGACAGTCCCGAGATGTCCGAGGCGATTGCGCGCGCCACCAAGGCGGTCGACCGCGACCTGATCTTCCTGTGCCAGGCCAATACCGAGCAGGGCAAGGCGGCGCGCAAGTACGGCCTGCGCGCGGCGGAGGAGGTCTTCGCCGACCGCACCTACACCGATTCGGGCATGCTGACGCCGCGCAAGGAGCCGAACTCGATGATCAAGGACCCGGCGCAGGCGGTGGCCAGCGTGCGCCGCATGGTCGACGAGCAGGCGATCTACTCGACGTCCGGCAAGCGCATCCCCTGCCAGGTCGATTCGATCTGCGTGCACGGCGACGGGCCGACCGCCGTCACCGTGTCGAAAGCGGTGCGCGAGGGGCTGGAGGCGGCCGGCATCAAGATCGTGCCGCTGACGGAGCTGCCAAGTCTCAGACACTGAACACCGAGATGTGGCTGGATGATGGTGACCGCGGTGGTCGACACCGGCGGCCGTCTGGTCGCCCTGTCCCGCATGGACAATTCGCAGATGGGCAGCCTCGACATCGCCATCGCCAAGGCCGCCGCGGGCAAATGGGCCGCCCCCTGGATACCTTGTCCAAGGTGGCTTCGCCGGTATAGTCCGGCCGCACTTTTGACCTTCCCCTGCGCCCTTCCGGGGCTTACGGGGAGGGCCCGTTGAGGATGGCGGCACGGCATATGAAGCAACGTATCTTCGGGTTGATCTCGGCGCTGATCGGGATCGTCATCGCGCTCGCCGCGATCGAATTGACCGCCATCGTCTGGCTTTACCTGGAAGAGGGCCGCTACGTTTCGGCCGAGGAGCTGTTCCAGCGCACGCAGAACACCTATGTGCGCGACCTCACCAAGGGCACGGCCTGCCGCTATGTCGACACGCTCTATCCGCACCCGTATCTCGCGTTCGTGCACCACGGCAACCCACCCTGCGGCCTGCCCAACGTCAACAATATCGGCCTGCTCAACACCGACTTCCCGACGGTCAAGCGCGACGACGTCTACACCGTGCTGGTGGTCGGCGGCTCGGTCGCCTCGCAGGTGACGCAGAACATCCCGCCGCCTGCGCCACGCTTCATCGAGGAAGAGCTGAACAAGCGCTATGTCAGCCCCAACGGCAAACCGTGGCTGGTGCTGAACGGCGGCGACGGCGCATGGAAGGAGCCGCAGTCCTTCATCCTGTTCGCGATGTACGCCACCTCGGTCGACGCGGTGATCGCGCTCGACGGCTACAACGAGCATTACCTGTTCCGCTCGTACACCCAGGAGCGGCTGGAGCGGCCGCTCAGCAACTTCACCGACGTGAACCCCTTCGTCGCCGACGAGAACTTCGGCGATGCCGCGATCGGCTGGGTGATCGGGCGCGTGGCGGGCTCGCTGGCGCAGATGCCGCTGCTCGGTCACAGCCATGCCGCCTACATGATCGTGCGCGGCATCGAGGCGGTGGCCAAGGGCCAGGACATCATCAAGGGCGACAAGAACAAGAAGACGACGCTGACGTCCATCTTCGCCCTGCCCGGCGACATCAAGGGCGACGGCGAGAAGGTGTTCGAGACTCAGCTCGCGCTCTACCAGAAGTACGAGCGGGCGATCGAGGCGGTGGCCAAGGCCAACAACGTCAAGACCGCCTACTTCCTCCAGCCCGTGCCGAGCTGGGGCAAGACGCTTACCGAGGACGAGAAGCGCGGGGCCTCCGCCAACTGGACCGATCCGGTTCTTTACCGCCGCATCGTTGACGGCATGATGACGCTGCGCGACCAGGGCCTGCCGATGTTCGACCTCGGCGACCTCCTGAAGGACGTCAAGGAGACGATCTATGCGGACGATATCCATTTCATCCGCGACACAAAGGGCGACAGCAAAGGCTACCGGCTGATGGCGGCTCGGGTCGTCGACGATCTGGCTAAGGCGTGGGAACTAAAGCCGAAAGGCGGGAACTGATCATCCACCACGCACTTACAATTGATACAAAACGGTATCGCGACTGAAATCACTGCGACGCCTATAAGACAGTCCGTGGGCACCGGCCGGGGGGTTGGTGCGGGAAGACTGATCGAAGGTGGGTGTCATGCAGAACGTGCGGTTTGCCATGCTCATGGGACTGTCCTGCTCGGCGGTCCTGGTGTTGGTGCGTATCGGCACCGCCTATGCAATGCCCGGTCTCGGCCTGTAGCAGCGTACGCGTAGAATGCGAGGGGTTGGCCGTTTGAAAGAACGGACAGGCTGAGCCATTCTGGGCGGCGCCGGTTCGGGGGAGCCGGCGCCAACCCAGCCCCCAAGGACAAGAACCGTGTCGCGTGCCGACCGCGCTGAAAGCGCCCCAGTTTCCCGCCCACCGTCGATCGATCGCATGGCCAACTGGCCAGCCCTGGCGCCGCTGATAGGCCGCGTCGGGCGGCCGCTCGTCATCGAGGCGCTGCGCGCCTGGGCCGACACCAAACGAGGTGCGCCCGAGGTTGCCGATGCCGAGCTCTGCGCGCGCTGGTGCGAAAAGCGGCTCGGCAGGCTTGCACAGTCGACCCTGAGGCGGGTGTTCAACCTCACGGGCACCGTGCTGCACACCAACCTCGGCCGCGCGCTGCTGCCGCAGGAGGCGATCGAGGCGGCGGTCACGGCGATGCGCTCGCCGGCAACGTTGGAATATGACCTCGAAGACGCCGGCCGAGGCGAGCGCGACGACCATATCGCCCCCTGGCTCTGTCGCCTGACCGGCGCGGAAGCCGCCACGGCGGTGAACAACAATGCCGGCGCCGTGCTGATCGTCCTGAGCGCTCTCGCGGCCGGGCGCGAGGTGATCGTCTCGCGCGGCGAGCTGATCGAGATCGGCGGGGCCTTCCGCATCCCCGACATCATGGCGCGGGCCGGCTGCCGGCTGGTGGAGGTCGGCACGACCAACCGCACGCATCTCGGGGACTATGCGAACGCAATCGGTCCCGACACCGCGGCGATCATGAAGGTCCATCCGTCGAACTACGCGGTACAGGGTTTCACCAAATCGGTGACGGCCGCCGAGCTGGTGCCGCTCGCCCGCGAGAAGGGCCTGCCGGTGATCGAGGATCTCGGCAGCGGTACGCTGGTCGATCTCGAGACCTGGGGCCTGCCGCATGAACCGACGGCGCGCGAGGCGATCGACGCCGGCATCGACGTCGTGACCTTCTCCGGCGACAAGCTGCTGGGCGGGCCGCAGGCCGGCCTGCTGGTCGGGAAGAAGGGCTTCATCGAACGCATTGCCAGCAATCCGCTGAAGCGCGCGCTGCGGCTCGACAAGGTGCGGCTGGCGGCGCTCGAGGCGACGCTGCGCCTCTACGCCGATCCCGAGAAGCTGGTGGCGCGTATGCCGACGATCCGCATGCTGGCGCGGCCTGCGACCGAGATCCATGCCCAGGCCGAGCGGCTGCTGCCGGTGTTGGTGCAGGCGCTGGGCCCGGGCTGGCAGGTCGGCATCAAGCCGGTGCGGGGCCAGATCGGCTCGGGCGCGCTGCCGGTCGATCTGCTGCCGTCGTTCGCCCTGTCGGTGAGGGGCAAAGGTCTCGACAAGCTCGCCGAAGCGTTCCGCCGGCTGCCCATCCCGGTGATAGGCCGCATCCGCGACGAGACGCTGCTGTTCGACTTGCGCACGCTCGACGACGAGACGGCCTTTGCCAACCAGATGACCCCCGCACTCCTGGGCCCGGCGCGATGATTGTCGGCACTGCAGGCCATATCGACCATGGCAAGACCGCGCTGGTGAAGGCGCTGACCGGCGTCGATGCCGATCGCCTGAAGGAGGAGAAGGCGCGCGGCATCACCATCGATCTCGGCTACGCCTATTCCGATCTCGGCGATGGCCGGCAGCTCGGCTTCGTCGACGTGCCGGGCCACGAGCGCTTCGTGCACAACATGCTGGCCGGCGCCACCGGGATCGACGCGGCGCTGCTGGTCGTGTCGGCGGCCGAGGGCATCAAGCCGCAGACCGTCGAGCACCTGCAGATCATGGACCTGCTGGGACTCGATCGAGGCCTGGTGGCGCTGACCAAGAGCGACCTCGTCGACGACGACCAGCTGCTGGAGCGCATGGCCGAGGTCGAGACGCTGCTCGCCGCGACTGCGCTCAGGGGCGCAGAGATCATTCCGGTCTCAGCCCTGACGGGGCAGGGCGTCGACGAGCTCAAAAGCAAGCTGCTGGCGCTGGGGGAGAGCGGCAAGGGCACGGCCGGCTATGCCCGGCTTGCGGTCGACCGCTGCTTCCTGCTGCCGGGCGCGGGGGTTGTGGTGACCGGCACGGTGCATGCCGGCGAGGTCAAGGTCGGCGACCACCTGCTGCTGACTCCGTCGGGTCTGGAGGCGCGCGTGCGCTCGCTGCACGCGCAGAACCGCGCCGCCGAGATCGGGCACGCCGGCGAACGCTGCGCGCTCAATCTGAGCGGTTCGCGGCTCTCCAAGGAAGCCGTGAAGCGCGGCGACTGGGTGGTGAGTCCGGAACTGCACGCGCCGACCGACCGGCTCGACGTCGCTCTCAAGCTGCTTGCCTCGGAGACGCAGCCGCTCAAGCACTGGAGTTCCGTGCACGTCCATCTCGGCTCGGCCCATGTGATGGGGCGCGTGGCGCTGCTCGGCGGCGACCTGCTCGCACCCGGCACCGATGGCCTCGCCCAGATCGTGCTGGAGGAGAAGGTCGGGGCCCTGGCGGGCGACCGCGTAATCCTGCGCGATCCATCGGCTACACGCACGATCGCCGGCGCGGCAGTGGTCGATCCGTTCGGCCCGTCGCGCAACCGCCGTACGCCGCGGCGGCTCGCCGAGCTCGGCTCGCTTCGCCAGCCCAACGCGACCGTGCTGCCGGCTCTATTGCGGGGGGACGCTGGATATGTCGATCTCGCCCGATTCGGCGTTGCGCGGAATCTGCGCGCGGCCGAGGTCGAGCGCCTGCTGGCCGAGGCGGCCGGCGCGAAGGTAGGCGGCTTCGGCTTCCTGACGGATACGCTCGCGGCGGTGCGCGCGGATTTCACGGCTACCCTGAAGACTTTCCACGAGACCAACACTGACGCGCTCGGCCTGCCGCCGGAGCGGCTGCGCGTGGCTTTGAAGAAGCGCTGGCCGCCCGTCGTGTTCGCGGCACTGCTCGAGCAAGAGGTCGCTGCCAAGACGGTGGCCATCGACGGGGCGCTGGTGCGGCTGCCCGGCCATTCGCTGAAGCTTGGCGCGAAGGACGAGGTGCTGTGGCAGAAGATCGCCGGAGACCTCCAGCGCGACCGGTTCAAGCCGCCCCGCGTGCGCGATTTCGCGCAGATCTACGGCGCGCCCGAACCGAATGTGCGCCGCCTGCTGCGGCAGCTCGCGAAGATCGGCCGCGTCGTCGAGGTGGCCCCCGACCAGTTCTTCCTGCGGCCGGTGGTGGCGGAGATGATCGGCATCGCCCACGGGCTGGGCAACGACTTCACGGCGGCGCAATTTCGCGACCAGCTCGACAACGGCCGCAAGCTCGCGATCCTGATCCTGGAGTTCTTCGATCGGCACGGGATCACCGTCCGCCGCGGTGACTTGCGGCGGACGGTGCCCCAGAAGCTCGGCCAGTACGGACCCCAACCCGGCGCAGTCGTCGGCTAGCGTGACTCGCGGTTGATCTGCCGGTTCAGCGCGTTTTCCTGCTGGTTGATGTCGCGCTGTTCGCCGCGCGACAGGTATCCGCCGGTGTGCTCGTCATGGCGGGTCTCACGAGCGATCTCGCGGTTCTCTTGCTTCAGCTCGCGCGCCTGGCCGCGGCTGATGTTGCCCTCGCGATATTCCTGGTTGATGCGCTGGTTGGTGTCGTGGATGCGATCCTGGACCTGATCCTTGCGCATCTCCTGCGCGGCAGCGGTGCCGGCCGCAAGCATCAGGCTGGCGAAGGCGGCGGCGGCGATCTTGGTGAAGGGGGCGTGCATCTTCTTCTCCTCGGGCTGTTGACGGAGGGATTTACGCCCGAGCTTCGAAGCAGGTTGCCGCCAGCAATGGTGTTCTTCGATGACACAATTTCGCCGATCCGGCATTATCCGCCGTGGAGGGGAAGCGCTCCCGGTGGGGCGGCTGGCCTTCAAAGCCAGAGAGGGTCGCCAGACGGCTCTTAGTGGGTTCGACTCCCACTCTCTTCCGCCAATTCCCAAGCCGCCCGTGAAACCCGGCAAGCACCTCCGGAAGGCGCTAAGCGCGACCGGCCGGACCTCGAGATGTCAACAGCCGGGCGTCGATAATTCCAGGACGCGGCACGGCAAGCAGTCGAAGTCTTCAACGCGTCACGGTCGTAGACCGCGGCCCAGCTCGCCTGATGCCCGATGGACGCCGAACGAGATGGAACCCCAGCCCTTGAAGTTGCGGTTGAGACGATTTTCGGGTTGCACGCACTCTTCCGATAGCTTGTGACATTGTTCCGGAAGCCAGGCTGATATAAAAGGGAAACTGCGGCGATCGTTCGAGGTCAATTGGACTCCTTGAGTATTTGCGTACTGCCTTGGGAGGCAAGATGCTCACAAGCGATCAAGATCCCCCAGGCGATGTCTCCGCGCCAAAATTCTCGGCGATCTGGTTGTGCAACGGCGAACTGAAGGCTGCGGCCCAATGCATTGCATCGCTGAAGGTGCAGACCTGTACCGACTTCGAGCTGGTTCTCTCTGACGGCGATTCCTCAGAAGCGACCGATGCGCTCGTTGCTGAGGCCCGGCGCCGCAACTGGCGACTGCGACTGGTCCCACCCGGCAGCGGCAGCGTAGGTGAGCGACTTCTGGAATTGCTCAGGAGTTGCCGAGGCGACTACATCGCCTTCCTGCCTTCCGAAGGTCGCTTCCGGCCATCGACATTCGATCTGGTCATGCGGCAGTTCCGCCGGAGGCCCGGTATCGGCGGTCTCTGTGCCCGAGGCTTTCTCGTCGATGCCCGAGGCGGGGCCCTGCCGGATGTCGACATCGTTACGTTGCTTCTCACGGCCTATCGGCCGTTCCTTTCGGCCGGCTTCATTGATCGCAGGGCATTGTGTGCGGCAGGCTTGTTCCAGGACGGGTGGCGTGACGCTGCCATCGACCTGGAGCTCTGGTCGCGATTGGCGATCGACCATGGCATCGGTCAATTGGACGAGGACGTCCTCGAGGACGTGAACGACAAGGTGCCATGGGATTGGCTGGACGACGACCCCAAGACAAGTTTGGACGACCGGCTTGACGTCATCACCGAGATCTTCTCCCGCAGAGGCTTCTTGGGCGGTAATGAGCCGCTCGAGGCTGAAGCCAAGGCCAATCAGGTGGCAGTCCTATGGGAGCATTTCCGCCGACTCGGTGTGGCTCCGATCGAGTATTTTGTGATGTCTCCGTTGGCGGCTGTTCTGCGGGAATTTGCGCCGCCGGGAGCGACTGAGCCCGGACATCTGCGCAGTCTTCACAGGCTGCTGTGCACCCGCAGTCACAATCTTGGCCTGCTGCAGAGGCCTCTTCAGCGGCAGCTCGCACGCGCGGCGCGAACGAACAGTCCCTTGGACCGGTTGGTGGAGCGCGTGATTTGGCGCATGCCGCTCATGGGCTATTGGGTAAAGCGAAAGGCGATCCTTCTCACCTTTCCAAGGGCCGACTTTCACGAGCTGGCCCCGACGCGCGAGGAATTGTTCGCTGATGTCTATGTTCTGGTCGCCGAACTCTATGCGGCGCGTGGGCAGACCGAGATCGCGCTCGAGATGTGGGATCGGGCCGGACGATATTCCAGACCAAGATATGATGGCCGCGCAAATCAGGAGATCCTTCGCCTGCCCCAGGCGACCAATTCGCTGATCGCCGATCACCAGCGGAAATGGGTGAGCCGCCATCTTCCCGGCGCGGGCGCGATCGAACCCGCAACCGTCCGGACGGCAACGCGCGACCGAAAGATCCACGTCGGCTACCACTGCGCGTTCATGAATTCCGACACCATTCGCTACATGATGCGGGATGTCGTGCGGGCGCACGACCGAAGCAAGTTCGTCATCTGCGGCTACGCAGCCGGTCCCCTCGCGGCGGATCTCAAGAGCGCCTTCGACGTCGTATACGACACCTCAGCCGCGCAGGAGCCGGACGCCTTCGTCAGGCTGGTGCAAAATCACGGAATAGACGTGTTCGTCGAGTTGTCGGGCTTTTCCCCCGGTCACCGTTTTGCGGAGATGAGCCAGCGCTGCGCGCCTGTACAGGTAAGCTTCCTCAATCATACCGGATCGAGCCACGTTCCCAATGTCGACTATGTGCTGGCCGACGAGATCTCGCTGCCGGCCGGAAGCCCGGATGAGCAGCATTATTCGGAATTCATCTACCGGTTACCGCGCTGCTTCTTTTGCTTCGACTACCGGAACTCGTCTTCGCCGGAAATCGTCGACCCACCGTCGGCGAATCGTCCCTATGTGACGTTCGGTTGCTTCGGCCAGGGAAACAAACTCAATGGCGACCTGATCGAGCTGTGGTCGCGCGTGTTGCACGCCGTACCGAATTCCAGGCTTTGGCTGCAGAACTCGCAGTTGAGCAGTCCGTGCAACCGCGAATTCACAAGGGCCCAATTCGATCGGTTGGGTATTGACGGGCAGCGCCTCGTATTGCGGCGGGGCGTGCCGCGCAATGAGCTTCTGCAGGCCTACAGCCAGATCGATGTCTGCCTCGATACCTGGCCGTACTGCGGCGGATGCACCGTGGCAGAATCGCTCTGGATGGGCGTGCCGGTCGTAACCTTGAAGGGCGACAGGTTCGGCTCACGCTACGGTGCTTCGCTGGTGACTGCCGCCGGCTGTGCCGACTTGGTTGCAGAGACTCCCAAACAATACATCGCGATCGCAGCCGGCCTCGCCACCGACCTGCCACGTCTAACGACTCTGCGGCGGACCCTGCGGAAAATGTCGATCGACCACGGGCTCGGCGATTCGACCGCCTTCGCGCGGGATCTCGAGAATGCCTATTGCGACATGCTGCGGCGGCTCGCGTGAAGCGCCATCAAGGTCGTTCGACGGAGAGTTCGACGCTGCGTACGGGTGAGCCCGTCGGAGGGGCGCCCCCTGGCTTCGACGGGAGACGCGTCCCAATCACCAGTCCACCCAGTCGAAATCGCCGCCGTTCCATTTCGCGACAGCCGCTGCCTCGCTCCGCTGCATGATGCGGACCGTCAGCTTCTTGCCGTCGCCGCAGCAGTGGAAGAGGGTGGCCGTGCCCGGATGCACGATGTCGGTCGAAGTGGGCGGCTGGATCCATGTCCGGCCGCTCCCGCATTTCGGGCATTTTCGGAGCTTCGGTAGATCGATCATGCGGCGTAGGCGACGGCCCCCGAAAGAAGGGTGGGCAAACCAGATCGCGACAACACGATAGACTCGCTTCCGGCATGCTGTGAGGCACCCGGTCTCGGAAAGGTAAGGCAAACTGCGCCGAGCCTTCAATGGCTTTGCGGGTGGGCCCGCTTTCTAGACGATTTCCACGCCGATCTCCTCGGCAATTCTTCTCAGCGCGGCGACAGACCTGGCTGCAGCATTGCGCCGGTCGTGTGGGCTATCCGTCGCCATGGTGGCCACGACCTCCGGCACGGTCACGTGTGCAAGCAACCGCTTGAGCTCGCGGGCCCATGGCACCTTGCCGTCGCCCATCGGTTCGGTTCGACTGGCGTCGAAGTCGGGGTCCTTGAGATGGATGACGTCGACCATCGGTCCGAGCGTCTCGAAGTCGTCGTCGGACGGCGGCTGGCCCGTCGACCAGCTGTTGCCGATGTCGACGAGCGGCCGCAGCCACGGCAAGGGTTCGTCCCAGGTAGAGAAATATGCGCGGAGCTCGGCAAGAGAACCGATGTTGCAGCCCGGCTCGTTCCCGACTTCGACCGTGCTGGCATGGCGACCAGCCAGATCGACCAGCTTGCCCATCGTATGCAGCAGATCGTCCGGCTTGAAGCCCGGATAGCGCAGGAAGGTGAACACTCGGATCCTTGAGGCGCCAAGCACCGTCGCCACGTCGAAAGCGTGCGCCAGCGGATCTTCGGCCGAACACATCGCAGGATCGAAAACGCCGTCGATGCCGCCGGTTGGTGTCTTGCCAGGCGCCGGCCATCTCAGCAGTGGGGACACGAAAGTGGGAACGGTGATTCCGGCCGATCTGAGCTGCCGGCCTATCCTATCGACTTCCTGGAGCGTCATGCCGAGCAGGCTGCGACCCTCTACTGCGCGCATGTCCAGGCGGGACACATTGTTCTCCGCGCAGAATGAAAGCATTTCGGTGATCGTTGGACCGACATCATCGCCGATCACGGACAGGGCTAAGCGGGGAGGCATGCGCCACCATAGTCTTGCGCGCTGCCCGAGCCCAAATGAATTGGGGAGGCTCGGACGCAGTCGGGCGGTCAGACGTCCTCGTCCACCCAGTGCTGCAGCAGCGTGTAGGCCACCGCGAGGATCACCGGCCCGAGGAACAGGCCGAGCAGGCCGAACGCCAGCAGGCCGCCGATCACCCCCAGCAGGATCAGCAGCAACGGCAGGTCGGCGCCGCGCTTGATCAGGATCGGGCGCAGGATGTTGTCCATCGCCAGCGACACCACGGTGAAGATCGCCATGAAGACGCCGGCCGCCGTAGCGTCGGTCCAGAACAGCCAGATCGTCGCGGGGATCGCCACCAGGCCGGGGCCGAGCTGCGCCACGCACAGCAGCAGCACGATGGCGCTCAGGAGCCCCGCCTGCGGCACGCCGGTCAGGGCGAAGCCGACGCCGACGACCAGGGTCTGTGCGATTGCCGTCACCACCACACCGAGAGCGACGCTGCGGATCGCCCGGGCGCCAAGCACCGCCACTTCCTCGCCACGCGGTCCGGCCAGCCGCCGGCCGAACCGCACGCCCCACGCGGCCGCCTTCTCGCCGCGGGCATAGAGGATGGCCGAGAACACGATCGTCAGCGTGAGATGGATCAGGGTGGTGCCGAAGCTGCCGGCAGCCCCGACGAACCACTGGGTGACGGTGCCGATGTAAGGCCGCACCCAGCGCAGCATGTCGGTGACCTCGCTCTGCGCCAGCGACTGCCACCGCGTCGACAGGAAGTCTCCGACCAACGGCACGTCGCCCAGCCAGGCAGGCGGGGGCGGCAGGCGGAAGGTGGGCGCGGCGGCGACGAAGGCGACGATCTTGTCGGAGTGCGAGACGACCGCGTCGACGGCCAGCGACAGCGGCACCAGCACCACCAGCGCGAGCGCGATCGTCATGACCGTCACCGCGAGGGCACGACGTCCGCCCAGCGCTTCCTGCGCGGCGAGCATCAGCGGCCAGGTTGCGATGACCAATGTGGTCGCCCACACCACGGCCGGCAGGAAGGGCCGCATCACCAGGAACGAGGCCAGCATCAGCCCGCCGATGAACAGCAGCACCAGCGTCGTGCGCGCCAGGTCGCGTGTTTCGTTGGCCATGTCGCGCTCCGTGCGGTCCTGGCGTCCCAAATGTCAGCGGCAGCCGACCCGCGCCGTTGACGCAAGTCAAGGGCTTCGACTGGAGAACATGCCAAGGTTCAATCGGCGGGCCTTGGAATGGTACAGTCCGACCGCCATATCTCTGGCAAGAGGAGCGGATTATGCGCGGTCTCGTTTCTGTGATTTTGGGCCTTTCGCTCGCGGCTCTGTCGACTGCAGCCTTGGCTCAGACCGGCAGGTCCGGGGTCAATGTCGGGTCGCTGCAATGCCGGGTTTCCGGCGGCATGGGCTTCGTGTTCGGCTCTTCCAAGGACCTCGACTGCCTGTTCGTGCGGCCCGATGGAACCGGCGAGCGCTATGTCGGTACCATCAATAAGTACGGCGTCGACCTCGGCTTCACGAAGGAGGCGCAGATGGTCTGGCTGGTTTTCGCGCCCGGCGCAGTCGCCAAGGGCGCGCTTGCCGGCGACTACGGCGGCGCGACGGCGAGTGCGACGGTCGGCGCCGGTGTCGGCGCCAACGTGCTGCTCGGCGGCTCGAACAAGCAGATCACGCTGCAGCCGGTCAGCGTCGAGGGCAGCGCCGGCCTGAATGTCGCCGCCGGCGTCGCCTCGGTAACCCTCAGACCCGCTCCGGCCCGCTGATGGATGGCGGCGGATCCATTCAGACGACGGCCCGGCGGCTCACCCCGGCCGGTGCTGAGCTGCGCGACGAGGTGGTCGCGCAGGAGGTGGCGGTGGCGCTGGTCTATAACGGCGTCAGCCATGCGGTGATGATGGCCACGCCGTGCGATCTGGAGGATTTCGCACGCGGCTTCACGCTCACCGAGCACATTGTCGAGAAGCCGTCGGAGATCTACGACATCGAGGTCGAACCGCGCGGCCGCGGCATCGAGGTCAACCTCGAGATCGCGACTCAGCGGATGCTGGCGCTGCAGGAGCGGCGGCGGACCCTGGCGGGCCGCACCGGCTGCGGCCTCTGCGGCGTCGACAGCCTCGACGCGGCGCTTCGGCCCGTGCCGGCGACGCGCGCGACCGCGACGGTCGAGCGTGCGGCGATCGCCCGGGCGATGGCGGCCCTGCCGCCCGAGCAGCGCATCAATCGCGACAACGGAGCGACCCATGCCGCCGGCTGGGCGACGCTCGACGGCGGGCTGGTGACGGTGCGGGAGGATGTCGGCCGTCACAACGCGCTCGACAAGCTCGCCGGCGCGATTGCCAGGCTCGGCACGCTGGGCGAGCCGGGCTTCGTCGTGGTCACCAGCCGCTGCTCGTACGAGATGGTGCAGAAGGCGGCCGCGATCGATGCGGCGGCAATCGCGGCGGTGTCGGCGCCGACGTCGCTCGCGATCGAGACGGCCGAGCAGGCGGGCCTCGCACTGGTCGCGTTCGTGCGCGACAACCGGCTTACTGTCTACGCTCACGGCGAACGGATCGAGGCGTGAGTCCCGTCTTCGGCATCACCGGCTGGAAGAACGCAGGCAAGACGACGCTGACCGAGCGGCTGGTCGCCGAGTTCGTACGGCGGGGCTGGACGGTCGCGACGGTCAAGCACGCGCACCACGCCGCCGACATCGACCATCCCGGCACGGATTCGTTCCGCCATCGCGCGGCCGGCGCCACCGAGGTCGCGCTGGTGACGGCCGAGCGCTTCGCCATCGTGCGCGAGCAGGAGGAGCCGAGCCTGGCGGAAGTGCTGGCGCGGCTCGCGCCGGCCGACCTGGTGCTGGTCGAGGGCTTCAAGACCGCAGCCCATCCCAAGATCGAGGTGCGGGTGGACGAGTCCCGGCCGATGGCTGCGGCCGATTACAACATCGTCGTGATCGCCGCGGATTCCGAAGGCAGGGGCGGGCTGCCGCGCTTTGCGCGCGACGACATCACCGGCATCGCCGACTTCATCGCCGCGTACATCGTGCGGGGTCGCTAGTCTAGCGCTGCCCGGCGAAGATGCCGGAGGCCTTGTAGATCGAGCTGTTCTGACCGATGGCGAAGGCGCCGGCCTGATACTTTGCTGCGTCGCCACCGCCGCTGAAGAACGAGCCGCTGAGCGTGCCGACAAGGCCGCCGGTGCCGAGCATGCCGCCGGCGAAGGAGACGCCGCCGGTGCCCGGCGTGGCAAGGATCGCGCCAGTATAGCTGCGGTTGTCGAATGAGGCGTTGAAGCTGCCAGCCCGGTTCTGGAAGCTCCATGTGCTGTTGTAGGAACCTGCGGCGTTGTACAGGTCTCTGCCGTTCTGGACATTGCCGACCATGAAGCCGCTGTAGGTCGCGCTGCCGGTCTGGGGCAGCTGGACGCTGGTGGCCAATGTCCCGGCGATGTATGGCGCCTGGGAGACCGTGTCGGTCTGACCGGCGCGATAGCCGCTCGTGTACGTGATGCTGGTCTGCCACCAGCCCCACGTCAGATAGGTGCAGGTGCAAGCGCCGGGCGTGCCCCTCACCAGGACCGGCTCAGAGCTCGCCTGGTTCACCGCGTTGCTGACCAGCGCGCTGTTGTCCTGGATGTTGTAGGTGTGGCCGAGCACCTGGACTTTCGACGTGCGCTCGGGATCGTCGCTCGTCGTCATCGCGTAGTGGCTGTCATCGGTAAAGAAGTTGTTGCCGTTGTTGGCCGTCGTGCCCATCTGCAGCGTCGTCGTAACGGGCACGATGCCCTCAACGGTGCGGAAGACGATCTTGCCCTTGACCTGGCCGGACTGCGCGTCGGTCGAGATGACCAGATCTGTCGGCTTGCTGAGCAATGCCTCCGTGCTTCGCGTTGTCGAGACCTCGCCGCGTCGATTGACGATCAGGCCGCCCACATAGCCGTTCAGCGTCTGCGTCGTCTTGGGTGACGGCGTCGTCGTGTTGCTGGTCGGGGTGTTGCTGGTCGGGATGTCGTTCTGCTGCGTCTGGGTATTAGCGCTATTGATGGCGTTTGTCGTCTGCTGCTGCGTGGTGCCCGGATTGGGGGTGCTGCTCGGCACGTTGAACGGCTGGCCGGAATTGCTGTTGGCGAGAACGCTGACGCCTTGGTTGCTTCCCGACGAATCCGACTTGCCGGTCTCGAGCTGGTTCATGTCGTTCACCAGCCCACCCGGCGGCAGGAGGCTCGGCAGGCTGGGCGGCGCGCCGGCGTTCACGATCACCTGCGAACCCGGCCGCGTCGCAATTTGCGTCTGGCCGCTACCAGTTACTGTCATGCTGGTACCGAAGATGAAGTTCGAGATCGTTTGAAAGGCGGTGACTGAAAAGATGCTGATGCCGCCGCGGATGCCGATCGTGCCGGACGGCGTCGTCACGTTGATGGCATTGGTCTTGCTGATCTTGCCGCCGACCAGGCGAAATACACCCTTGCCGGCGGTGAGCGCCAGTTCGCCCGTCTTGGTGTTGGGATCGTAGACGAACTTGTCGATCACCACCCGCGCATTGGGTCCGACCGTGAGCGAGGTACCGTCGAGGAAAACCAGATGGGCGCGGTCGTTGTTGGTCGTCGTCACCACCTCGTCGGCCTGGATGTCAAGGCCGATGCGCAGCACGCGTTCGTTCCCGGCCGGCGGCTTGCCCAGTGGATCGCCGTCGGTTGCCGAGGTGACGCCGACGCGAGCGAAGGCGGATGCGTTGCCGAGCATGAACGGGACCGCGAGCAGAAGGGCGGTACGGACGAACGACCGGGTCATGTCTGTCTCCCCAAAGATCAGAAGCGCCAGCTGATTCCAAACATCACGTTATTGTTCTCGAACGCGTAGTTCGGCAGTGTGGCAGAACGCACAAAACGGCCGCCGGACAGGCTGAAAGTCGTCCGCTCGTCGAACGGCACTGCCAGCGTCAGATTCATGATGAAATCCGACTGATCCCGGTAGGTATTCGGGTTGACCGTCGGATCCGGGGCGTCGTAGTGCCACCATTGATTGCTGGCGGTCAGGCTGACGGTCCATGGCAGTCCGGTCCGCAGCACCGGATCGACGAAGCGGAAGCTCATGCCGCCGCCGATACCCCACAACTGGTAGCTCTGCCACGGCGCCAGATCGGAGAGGAAGCGTTGGGCGCTGCCGCTGCCGAACAGCGAGACGATCTGGGTGAGGTCGAACGGGAAGACCGTGGTGAACGAGTATTCAGTGCCGCGGAACAGGCTGTTGGTCGGCAGATAGCTCGTGTCCTGGTTATTGTGCCGGCGCCATACCGCGGTCGTGATGTTGCGCAGCCGGTCCGACAGCATCGCATTGGTTTCGACGCCGCCGCCCCAGCTCGAATAGTAGAGCGAATCGTTGACCCAGATCGCGCCGCCGGCGAACAGCGGCTTGATGGTGATGTCCTGGAAATCGGTGCTCAGGATCTGGAAGCGCGGGCCGATCGTCAGGTCCGCCAGCGAGACATTGGCGGCGGAAACCTGGAACTGCCGGTTGGCGTAGCCGGTGAAGAAGGTCTCCAGGGTCGCCTTGTCCTGGGTGCCGAAATCGTAGGTATGGCGCAGCTGAACCGTACTGACCGCGCCCCAGTCGGCCGTGCCGACCGCCGACTGGTTGAGGTTGGCGACCTGGCCGAACAGCTGCACGCTCGAGGTCGCCGGCCCGAGATTGGCGTTCGACTGATAGCGCATGCCGAGGAACAGCTCGCCGTGGAAGTGCGAGGCCTGCTGCTGGCTATCGATCTGCGCGATGAATTGCTGGGCGCGCGCCCGCACTTCGGGCGGCACGTTCGGCGACTTTAGCGCTCCTTGCAGGTACTCCCGGGCCACCTCGTAGGACTTGAGGCGATAATACAGCACGCCGAGTTCGAGCCGCACGCGTGGCAGGTTGGCGTTGATCAGCAGCATGCGCTCGAGCGCGGAGATCGCGCCTTCGAGGTCGCCGGTCTGGCTGGCGAGGCTCGCGAACTTGAACAACACGTCGAGGTCCGCGGGCTGACGCAGCATTTCCTGGAAGGCCGCGTCGTACTGCTTCTGAAGATCGCTCCTGTCGGCGGCCTTGTCGGCTGCGGCCGGAGTCGGCTGCGCAGCCGGCGTCTGAGCGTACGCCGACGGTACGGCCATGAGCGCGATGCCCAAGCCGCTGCAAACGGCAAGCATGCCGAGCAGCTTAGTTACTCTATGGAACAACAACCCCTGCGTGGCCCAATTGAGGACGGGCCCCCATGTGCAGAATGACTGATAAGATGTTCTAGATCAACCAACTCCTGAGGACGAAAATCCACGCAATCAGTGGATTAGCCCGCGCTGCTCGCATTCTGAGTAACATTCGGCGGTACTGCTTTTCCCCCAGCGCGGTGACGAACCGTTCCCGGTCGGAGATCATCGCCTGCAGCATGCGGTCGAGCATCTGCGCATAAGTGTCGCCCCAGTTGCGGGCCGACAGGTGCAGCCGGCCGCCCAGCACCGGGTTGTCGGCCGCGCCGTTGCGGCCGTGCAGGCGGTAGGAGTAGAGCGGTTCGTCGATCAGCAGCGAGCCCGCCACCATCTGCGCCATGACCACGACGTAGAAGTCCATGTGCAGGCGATAGACCTCGTCGTCGGCCGGGAAGACCAGGTCGATCAGCGAGCGACGAAACATCATGGACGAGGTCGAGACCCAGACCCAGTGCACCAGCCGCTTGGTGTAGAGCCGGTAGGGCGTCTGGCCTTGCCAGTCGGCCTTGCCGTTGGCCGTATCGAGCCGGGGCACCCGGGCGGGATCGACCGGCGCAAAGGCGCGGCCGCGATCGGCGGCCGCGCGATCCTTGCCGAACCAGTAGACACCGCCCGCGATCAGCGCGCCCTGGGCGTCGATCAGGCGGGCGTTGCAGGCGGTGAAGCCCACGGCGTAGCTCTCGTTGAGGTGGGCGGCGAGATGGCGCTCGAGAAAATCCTCGTTCCACAGGTCGTCGGAATCGAGGAAGCAGACGAACGGCGCCTGGACGGCGGCGAGCCCGCGCCGCGTCGCGCCGGTCTGGCCGACATTCTTCTCGAGGCGGATCAGACGGAAGCGCGGGTCATTGAGTTCGTCCAGCACGTGCTGCACGACAGCAGCGGAATTGTCGGTCGAGGCGTCGTCGACGATCACGCAATCGAAATCGCGGAAGCTCTGACGCGCGACCGAGCGGATGGCGTCCCCGACATAGTCGGGACAGTTGAAGCAGGTGACGACAACGGAGACGCGCGGGAGCTTGGTGTCTGGCACGCGCGTCTTCTAGCGCTAACCGCCCCTTTTCGGAACCGTCAGAAGGCGATGGAGGCGGTGGCCGGCGTGGCCTCCGAAACCGGGGAAGACTTGTGCGGTTGCCGCGCCGGCGTCCAGCGAGATTGCGTCGAGGAAGGCCAGAGCCACGCGACGAGTGCAGCGCGGACCCGCGAGCCCGCGCTTGCACTGTCTCCCACCCCGAAGCGTCGCGCCACCCTCGCCCCCGCCATCGCATTTCCCACACACGATGCGACAACCGATCAGGTGACATCGGCATAATGGCGCCCGTCGACGGCGCTGGCAGGTCAAGAAAAGATCAAGTTTTGCGCGATCGGCGAATCACAGGCTCTGTCTTTCGCGGAAACCTGGCCGGGACTTGTCCCGACGCAAAAAGGGCGGCCGGAGGCCGCCCTTTCCGATGTCGACGAACAGGACCGCCTTACTGGAGGACGATCTCGACGCGGCGGTTCTGCGGCTCGCGCACACCGTCGGCCGTCTGGACCAGCGGCTGGGTCTCGCCCTTGCCGATCACCGTGATCGCGGGGGCCGGCACGCCGTCGCGCACCAGGGCATCCTTGACCGCATTCGCACGGCGCAGCGACAGCGCCATGTTGTAGCTCTCCGGGCCCGACTTGTCGGTGTGGCCGGTCGCGGTGATCCGGGCGTTGCCCTTGGTCTTGTACTGATCGGCCGCCTGCTGGATCGTGTTCAGCGCCTGCTGCGACAGGTTCGAGCGGTCCCAGTCGAAGAACACCATGAACGACGGCGCCTGGGCCACTGGCGCCGGCGGCGGCGGGGCCACGGCGGCCGGCGCGCCGAACTTGTAGTGCAGGCTCGCCATCACCGTGATGTTGTTGTTCGGATAGGTGCCGCTCATCGTGTAGGGAACGGAAACGCCGCCGGCGGAGAAGGAGCCGTTGCCCGAGAAGGTCGGGCTGGTCGTGCCGTAGTAGCGGCCTTCCAGGTTGACGCGCAGGTTCGGGGTGATCTTGTACCCGATGCCCATCATGTACTGGTAGGCGAACTGCGTGCTGTTGCTGCTGATGCTGCTGGTGTTGCCGATGCCGCCACTGAAGCTGCTGGACTGTCCCGTGGTGTTGATGAAGGCCACGCCGACGCCTGCGCCGATATAGGGCGTGAAGGCCTGATCGGCCCAGAAGTCGTAGTAGGCATTGGCCATCACGGTCGTCTGGTTGACCGCGATGTTGCCGCTGCCGCTGCTGGTGGCGCCGAAAAGGGCCACCCCGGCCGACGAGATCGTGCCGTTGTTCTGATGGAACAGTCCCTCGAGTTCGACGCGTGGGCCGACAAAGTCGTACCCGACCACGCCGCCAACCGCCCAGCCGGTGTTGAACGAGGTGGTGGTGGGAGCTCCGATGGTCGCATTACCCAAAAGGGCGGGAATGCCGATGTTGGTGGTGAACGAATTGTTGAACATCCAGTTCAGACCACCTTCGACGCCGACATAGACGCCTTGAACGCTCTGCGCCTGGGCGCCAAGCGGCAACGCAGCGGCAAGGGCTGCCACTGCCAGACTCCTCTTCATGTTTCTATTTCCCCAAATACTCTACGTTACGCTTTATGAGCGCGCTGGAACGCGCGCGGCGCGCAAGCTAGTGCAAGCCCGCACCACTTTCCATTCGAAAGACGACGGATCTGCCGATTCGAAATGACGCGCTGCGCGCCGATTCGCGGAATTATTTCTTCGCTGGCCCCAGGAAATCGAAGTCCACGCCCTCGTCGGCCTGCAGCACCGTGCGGTGGAACAGGCCGGTGTAGCCGCGGTCGCTGCCCGGATGCGGCGGCGGCGCAACCCACGCCTTCTTGCGCTTCTCGAGCTCGTCGACCGGCACCAGCAACTCGAGCTTGCGGTTGGGCACGTCGAGCGTGATGCGGTCGCCGGTCTTGACCAGCGCCAGCGGTCCGCCGACGGCCGATTCCGGCGAGACGTGCAGCACGATGGTGCCGAACGCCGTGCCGCTCATGCGCGCATCGGAGATGCGGATCATGTCCTTCACGCCGGCCCGCGCGAGCTTCATCGGGATCGGAAAGGAACCCGCTTCGGGCATGCCGGGCGCGCCCTTGGGTCCCGCGTTGCGCAGCACGAGGATGTCGTCGGCCTTCACGTCGAGCGCCGGATCGTCGCCGCGTGCCGCGAGATCCTCCAGCGAATCGAACACCACGGCGCGGCCGGTATGCGTCATCAGCGCCGGCGTCGCCGCCGCATGCTTGATCACCGCGCCGCGCGGCGCGAGGTTGCCACGCAGCACCGCCATGCCGCCGGTCGGCTTGATCGGATTGGCGGACGTGCGGATCACGGTCTGGCCGGGCACGATCTCGGCGGCCTCGATCACGTCCTTCAGGGTCTTGCCCGCGACGGTCTTGCAGCTCTCGTCGAGATGCGTGCGGATCTCCTTCATCAGGCGCGAGTTGCCGCCGGCCCAGTGGAAATGCTCCATGTAGTGATCGCCCGACGGCTTGAGGTCGACCAGCACCGGCACTTTGCGGCCGATCGCATCGAACTCCTCGAGCGAGAGCTGGATGCCGAGCCGGCGCGCGATGGCGGTGAGATGCACCAGCGCATTGGTCGAGCCGCCGATCGCCTGCAGCACGGTGAGCGCGTTCCTGAAGGCCGCCTCGGTCATGATCTCGCTGGGCCTGGGGCCGCCCTTGACCGCGAGCTCGGCGGCGAGTTTGCCGGTCGCCTCGGCGACGCGCAGGCGATCGGAGTGCGTGGCGGGGATCGAGCCCGAGGTCGGCAAGCCCATGCCGAGCGTCTCGACCATGCAGCCCATGGTGCTGGCGGTGCCCATCACCATGCAGGTGCCCTTGGTCGGGGCCAGCCGCTCGCTCACCTTGTCGATGTCCTCCTGGCTGAAGGTGCCGGCGCGGAACTGGCCCCACAGGCGGCGGCAGTCGGTGCAGGCGCCCAGCACCTCGCCCTTGAAATGGCCGACCAGCATCGGCCCGACCGGCAGCACGACCGCGGGACGGTCGACGCTCGCCGCGGCCATCAGCTGCGCCGGCAGGGTCTTGTCGCAGCCGCCGACGAGCACGACCGAGTCCATCGGCTGAGCGCGCACCATCTCCTCGGTGTCCATCGCCATCAGGTTGCGCAGGAACATCGAGGTCGGGTGCGAGAAGCTCTCGTGGATCGAGACGGTCGGGAACACCATCGGCAGGGCGCCGGCCAGCATGACGCCGCGCTTCACCGC
>Ga0070738_10002039_pt1 | contig 34134 bp, 30 predicted proteins | sample Coa_R2_2_FD_66446 | JGI IMG/M metagenome (GOLD analysis project Ga0070738, IMG submission 66446) | Surface soil microbial communities from Centralia Pennsylvania, which are recovering from an underground coalmine fire - Coalmine... | ecosystem: Environmental > Terrestrial > Soil > Unclassified ...
AGCGAGCTGCAGGACATCGAGGAGCGCATGCGCTCGCGGCTGGGCTCGGGCCTCGTCGCCGACATCCACTCCTCGACCTACGAGCTGCGTCTGTCGATCCTGCAGACCAAGGCCGAGAGCGCACGTGTGCCGGTGCCGCTCCCGGTGCTCGAGTTCCTCGCGCACAAGATCAGCACCAACATCCGCGAGCTCGAGGGTGCGCTGAACCGCGTGGTCGCGCACGGCCAGCTGATCGGCCGCGAGATCACCGTCGACATGGCGCAGGACGTTTTGCACGACCTGCTCCGCCAGGCCGACCGCAAGGTGACGGTGGACGAGATCCAGCAGCGGGTCGCCGCCCACTACAACATCAAGCTTGCCGAGATGTCCTCGCCGCGCCGCGCGCGCTCGGTCGCCCGGCCGCGCCAGGTGGCGATGTATCTCGCCAAACAGCTGACGACGCTCAGCCTGCCGCAGATCGGAAAGCGCTTCGGCAACCGTGACCACACCACGGTCATGCATGCCGTGCGCAAGATCGAGGAGCTGAAGGTCTCCGACGTTTCGATTGCAGAGGACGTCGAGTTGCTCAAGCGGCAGTTGCAGGGCTGAGGCGCTTTGCATGGACGCGAACGAACGGGGCCCGAAAGGCCCCGTTTTTCGTGGCTTAAGTGGGGCTTAAGCGCCTCTAAAACCGGGCGAAATCGCTTCCGGCGCCGAACCGCCATGCTATACTCTGCAACCGTTCCGCAATGGGCCCTTCGAGCCCGCGAGACGGGGTGTCTAAACCGCTTACTTTGGCCCTCGTGACAGCGACCAAACCATGAAATTGACGATCGAACGGGCAGCGCTCCTGAAGGCCCTCGCCCACGTGCAAAGTGTCGTCGAACGCCGCAACACCATTCCCATCCTGTCGAACGTGCTGATCACCGCCCAGAAGGGCCGGCTGAGCCTCGCCGCGACCGACATGGACCTCGCCATCACCGAGGCGGTGGATGCCAGCGCCGCCAAGACCGGCGCCACGACGGCGCCCGCCCATACGCTCTACGAGATCGTCCGCAAGCTGCCGGACGGCAGCCAGGTCGAGCTCGAAACGTCGAGCGACGGCAACAGCCTGGCCATCCGCGCCGGACGCTCGCGCTTCACGCTCCAGTGCCTGCCGCCGGCTGATTTCCCGGCGATGAACGAGGGCGACCTGCCGCATCGCTTCCAGATTCCGGCGACCGACCTCAAGGGCATCATCGACCGCACGCGCTTTGCGATCTCGAACGAGGAAACGCGCTACTACCTGAACGGCATCTATTTCCACTCCGCCAAATCGGGAAATACCGAGGTCCTGCGTGGCGTGGCGACCGACGGCCACCGCCTGGCCCGGGTCGAGGTGCCGCTGCCCAAGGGCGCGGCCGAGATCCCGGGCGTGATCGTGCCGCGCAAGACCGTGGGCGAGGTCCGCAAGCTCCTGGACGAGAGCGATGGCTCGGTCGATGTCGAGCTTTCCGACACCCGCATCCGCTTCGCCTCGTCGAACGTCACCTTGGTGAGCAAGCTGATCGACGGCACCTTCCCGGACTATGAGCGGGTCATCCCGACCGGCAACGACAAGGTCCTGAACGTGCCCTGCAAGGAGTTCGCCTCGGCGGTCGACCGCGTCTCGACCATCTCGACCGAGAAGTCGCGCGCCATCAAGCTGGCCGTCGCCAAGGGCGTGGTCACGCTCTCGGCCACCAGCCCGGATGCCGGCAGCGCGACCGAGGAGATCGAGGTCGACTACAAGGCGACGCCGCTCGAGATCGGCTTCAACTCCCGTTACCTGCTCGACATCACCGAGCAGATCAACGGATCGGACGTCCACTTCCTGATGGCTGACGCCGGCTCGCCCACGCTGGTGCGCGATGGTGCCGACGAGAGCGCGCTCTACGTGCTCATGCCGATGCGGGTATGACGCTATCGGTCAGCGCGCTCGCCCATAGTCCCGACGCCGCACCCGGCGCAGCGCCGGCGCTTTTGGCTGTCCGCCAGCTCCGGCTGACCGACTTCCGCAACTACCGCCAGCTCCGGCTGGATTGCGGTCCCGAGCCGGTCGTGCTGGTCGGCCCCAACGGCGCGGGCAAGACCAACCTGATCGAGGCCCTCTCCTTCCTGGCCCCCGGCCGCGGTCTGCGCCGCGCCCGTCTCGACGAGGTGGCGCGCCGGCCGGAGGCCTCGACCTGGGCGGTTGCGGCCACGCTCGATACGCCCGAGGGACGGCTGGCCATCGGTACCGGTCTGGAGCCGCCGCGCGGCGAAGGCGGCCTGCCGCGCCGGGTCGTGCGGATCGACGGCCGGCCGGCCGGCAGTCAGACCGCGCTTGGCCTGCATGTCGCCGCCGTCTGGCTGACGCCGCAGCTCGACCGCCTGTTCCTCGATGGCCCGGGCGAACGGCGCCGCTTCGTCGACCGGCTGGTGACCGCACTGCACCCCGAGCATGCGGGCGACGTCGCCGCCTACGAGAATGCCCTGCGCCAGCGCGCCCGGCTGCTGGGCGAGGGCAACCGCGACCCGCACTGGTTCACCGCGCTGGAGGATACGATGGCCCGCCACGGTGTGGCCCTGGCCGCCAATCGCGCCGACACGGTGCAGCGGCTGGACGCCGCGGCCCGGCTGGGCGTCGGTCCCTTCCCGCGCGCCGCGCTGGCCATGACCGGCGAGGTCGATGGCTGGATTGCGGCGATGGCCGCGATCGATGCCGAGGACCGGCTGCGCGCCGAATTGGCCGCCAATCGCTTGCGCGACGGCGAGGCCGGCACCACATCTACGGGGCCGCATCGCAGCGATCTCGCCGTGCGCCATCTCGACCTCGATTTGCCGGCTGCCGAGGGCTCGACGGGCCAGCAGAAGGCCCTTCTGGTCTCGATCGCGCTGGCCCATGCGCGGCTGGTGACGCTGTCGCGCGGCCGTCCGCCATTGCTGTTGCTGGACGAGATCGCCGCCCACCTCGATTCGGAGCGGCGCGCCGCGCTGTTCGAGGAGGTGGTGGCGCTGGGTGTGCAGAGTTGGATGACCGGCACCGATGCCGAGCTTTTCAGGCCGCTCGCCGGCCGCGCGCAGGTGCTGCGCGTGGACGACGGCGCAGTGGCGGCCGACTGAATTGGGATAGACGATGAGCCAGAACGAACCCCTTCCGAACGGCAATGGCCCCAATGGCAATGGCGCCAATGGGAACGGCGAAGACTATGACGCCGATTCCATCAAGGTGCTGCGCGGCCTCGAGGCCGTGCGCAAGCGCCCGGGCATGTATATCGGCGACACCGATGACGGCACCGGCCTGCACCACATGGTCTACGAGATCGTCGACAATGCGATCGACGAGGCGCTGGCGGGCTACTGCGATCGCGTGGACGTCGTGCTGCACGGCGACGGCTCGGTCACGGTGCTCGACAATGGCCGCGGCGTGCCGGTCGACATCCACAAGGAAGAAGGCATCTCCGCCGCCAACGTGATCTTCACCCAGCTCCATGCCGGCGGAAAGTTCGACAGCAACTCCTACAAGGTCTCGGGCGGGCTGCACGGCGTCGGCGCCGCGGTCGTGAACGCGCTCAGCGAGTACCTCGACCTGCGGATCTGGCGCAACGGCAAGGAATACCACATGCGGTTTCGCCACGGCGATGCCGAGAAGGACCTCGAGCTGGTCGGCGACGCCCCCGAGGGCAAGCGCGGCACCGAGGTGAGCTTCCTGCCGTCCAAGCAGACCTTCACCAAGACCGAGTTCGACTTCTCGACCCTGGAGCACCGGCTGCGCGAGCTCGCCTTCCTGAACTCCGGCGTGCGCATCGTGATCACCGACGAGCGCGGCGCCGAGCCCAAGGTCTCCGAGCTGTTCTATGAGGGCGGCGTCGAGGCCTTCGCCAAGTATCTCGACCGCAACAAGCAGGTGCTGCACAACCCGCCGGTCTCGATCCGCGGCGAGAAGGACGGCATCACGGTCGAAGTCGCGCTGCAGTGGAACGACAGCTATCACGAGACGATGCTGTGCTTCACCAACAACATCCCGCAGCGCGACGGCGGCACCCACCTCGCCGGCTTCCGCGGCGCGCTGACCCGTACGCTCAACAAGTACGCCGACGAATCGGGGGTCTCCAAGAAGGAGAAGGTCTCGCTGTCGGGCGAGGACATGCGCGAGGGCCTGACCTGCGTGTTGTCGGTCAAGGTCCCGGACCCCAAATTCTCCTCCCAGACCAAGGACAAGCTGGTTTCGTCCGAGGTCAGGCCGGTCGTGGAATCGGTGGTCGGCGACAAGCTCGGCCAGTGGTTCGAGGAGCATCCCGGCGAGGCGCGCAAGATCATCACCAAGGTCGTCGAGGCGGCGGCGGCGCGCGAGGCCGCCCGCAAGGCACGCGAGCTCACCCGCCGCAAGGGCGCGCTCGATGTCAGCTCGCTGCCGGGCAAGCTCGCCGATTGCCAGGAGCGCGATCCCGCGCTCTCCGAGCTGTTCATCGTCGAGGGCGATTCGGCCGGCGGCTCGGCCAAGCAGGGCCGCAACCGCGCCAACCAGGCGATCCTGCCGCTGCGCGGCAAGATCCTGAACGTCGAGCGCGCGCGCTTCGACAAGATGCTCTCGTCGCAGGAGATCGGCACGCTGATCACCGCGCTCGGGACCGGGATCGGCCACGACGACTTCGACATCAGCAAGCTGCGCTACCACAAGATCATCATCATGACCGACGCGGATGTCGACGGATCGCACATCCGCACGCTGCTCATGACGTTCTTCTATCGCCAGATGAAGAGCCTGATCGACGGGGGCTACCTCTACATCGCGCAGCCGCCCCTGTTCAAAGCAGCCAAGGGCAAGTCGGCGATCTACCTCAAGGACGAGCGCTCGCTCGACGACCATCTGATCGAAAGCGGGCTCGACGGCGCCGTGTTCAGGCTGGGCGACGGCACCGTGCAGGCCAAGGACGACCTGCGCCACACCGTCGACGTTGCCCGCTCGGTCTCCAATCTGGTGAAGCCGCTGTCGCTGTCGCGCCGGGTCACCAGCCAGGCGGTGATCGAGCAAGCGGCGATCGCGGGCGCCCTCAATCCCGACATCATCGGCGACCCAGAGCAGGCGCAGGGCGCCGCGCAGTACATCGCCCGCCGGCTCGACGTGGTCAGCCCGCCGCTCGAGCGCGGCTGGACCGGCGAGCCGACGACCGACGGCGGCCTCGTCTTCACCCGCCGCCTGCGCGGTGTACAGGAGCGCCACGTGATCGACGGGCCCCTGCTGCGCAGTGCCGAGGCGCGGCGGCTCGACGCCCTGGCGCCCGAGTTGCAGGTCATCTACCGCAGACCGGGCACCTTCGTCGCCAAGGACAAGGAAACCACGATCTCATCGCCCACCGAGCTGTTCGCCGCCGTGCTGGAGGCCGGCCGCAAGGGCGTCACGATCCAGCGCTACAAGGGGCTGGGCGAGATGAACCCGGATCAGCTCTGGGAAACCACCCTCGATCCGGAGGCGCGCACCTTGCTGCAGGTCAAGATCAACCATGCCGACGAGGCCGACGAGATCTTCGCCACCCTGATGGGCGACGTCGTCGAGCCGCGCCGCGATTTCATCCAGGACAACGCGCTCAAGGTGGCGAACCTGGATGTCTAGGCCTGCGACCCTCCTGCTTGCCGTCCTGCTCGCGGCAACCTTCGCCGCAGGCCAGACGCTCGCACAAACGGCGGCGCCGGCCGTCGACCCGGGCACCAAGATCGCCTTTGCGCCAAGCATCGCCGGCGCGACCCTGACGCGCTCCAACGGCTCGACTTACGAGTACACCGCACCCAACGGCATGACCATCACGGTCGACGTCTACGACAATGGCCGCCGCGTGCCCAACGGCAGCAGCCACCCGACGGTCATCACCCAGTTCACCGAGGAGTTGGAGAATATCCGCCAGCAGGCCGTGTCGGCCGGCATGACCGGCTTCGAGAGGCCGGCGGTGCCGTCGGCCTGCACCTATGGGCCGTGGAACCTGCGCTGCATCACCTTCAGCGCCATGGGCGGCGGAGTCACCGGCCGCATCTACGGCAAGTTCCTGCTGATCGGCTACCGCGAGCATTTCGTGAAGATCATCGTCCACTGGACCCAGACCGGCGGCCGAGGCAACGCGGACGCCGATACGCTGCTGACTGCGTTCGTCCCGGCGTTGCTCCATTAAAAGCCGCGCTATAGCACCATCTGCGTCTGGGTGACGACCGCCACCAGCTTGCCCTCGGCTGTGGTGATGCGGGTCGTCCAGACCTGGGTGCGCCGGCCGCGATGGATCGGCGTCGTCTCGCCGATCACCGTCGTGCCGACCGGCGCCGGCCCGACGAAGTTGGTCTTGCTCTCGATCGTCGTAGTACCCTGGCCCTCGCGCAGGTTGAGCACGGTCGCGGCGGCGCCCAGCGTGTCGGCGAACGCCATGACGGCGCCGCCATGCAGTATGTCGGGCCGCGTGCAGAGCTCGGGCCGGACCACCATCTCCGCCTTCACACCGGTCTCGCTCGCGGCCACGAACTTCAGTCCCAGCACCTTGGCGAAGGGCAGCGGCTGTTCGTTCAGGAACTGAAGCTTGTCCATGGTCGTCTCCGTTGATCCTCTTCGTTCAGGCAGCCGCGCTCAGCCGGCGCAGGCCGAGATACTCCAGAACCGCGATATCGGCCACGATGAGCGCCACCACGACGATGCCGGCGATGCCGATCGCGCTCCACGCCGCCGGCAGCAGCATCAGCACGAGGGCGCTCCCGGCAACCCAGGCGACGTCCGCCGCGAAGACCGCCCGAGCCCAGCCGCGCGGCATGGTCTCCCGCGAGGCCGCCCAGGCGGCGATCAGGCCGAACACCACGACCCCCACGCCCAGCAACTCGAACACGATCGCAAGCTCGACACCCGCTACCGACAGCGGCGCCTCGGTCGCCAGTGCCGCGAACGGCCCGGCAAAGGCCGCCAGCACGATGCCGGAAATTACGGAAAACACGGCATTGCCCCACAGGGTGCGCCGCAGCAGGCGGTCGGATGAAGCGGTCATGACGCCCTCCTCGATTGGTTGGACGCCGTGAGAATTCGCTCGGACCGCCGTCCGGGCAATTACGGGAGAGGTAATCGCCGGACCCGCGAGGGATGGTAATTTGCACCCCATGTCCATTGCCCAGCCTTCGTCCCAGCCCGACCTGTTCGGTCCCATGCTGCGCGCCTGGCGGCGCCGGCGCGGTGCGAGCCAGCTCGCGCTCGCCCTGCAGTCCGGCGTGTCGCAGCGGCACGTCAGCTTCCTCGAATCCGGCCGCGCCCGGCCCAGCCGCGAGATGGTGGTGCAGCTCACCTCCGCGCTCGACGTCCCGCTGCGCCAGAGGAACGCCATGCTGCTCGCCGCGGGTTTTGCGCCGGTCTACCGCGAGAGCAATCTCGCCGCCCCCGAGCTCGCCCCGGTGCGGCAGGCGATCGACCGCATGTTGAAGCAGCAGGAACCCTACCCGGCGATCGTGGTCGACCGGCTCTGGAACTTCATGCAGGGCAACGACGCGGCGAACGCCTTCACCCTGTTCCTGTTCGAGGGCCCGCCGCCGGTGTCGCCACCCGGCAAGGCGCCCAACATCCTGCGCTGGCTTCTCGACCCGACGGCGCTGCGGCCCAAGCTCGCCAACTGGGAGGAGGTCGCGCGCCATCTCGTCTCGACCACCTATGCCGAGATCCTCGCCGACGGCGGCGAGCCCAAGGCGCTCGCCTTCATCGAGGAGGTGATGGCCTTCCCCGGCGTGCCGGATTCCTTCCGCAAGCTCCGCTTCGAGGAGCGGCCGCAGCCCGTCCTGACCCTGGACTACATCGTCAACGGCCGCTCGCTCTCGGTCTTCACGACCATCGCCACGCTGGGCACGCCGCAGGACGTGACCCTGCAGGAGGTGCGGATCGAGTGCTTCTTCCCGGCCGACGAGCGCAGCGACGCGCTGTTCAAGAGCCTCGCGACGCGGCGTTAGTCCCGGCCGCTACCCCAGGTCGTCGACGTCGTTGCGCAGTTTCTGACCGGCCCGGAAGCGCGACAGGTTCTCGAGGAAGATCTCGAAGATTGCCTCGTTCTGGCCGAGAGAGTGGCTCGCGGTATGCGGCGAGATCAGCACGTTCGGCATGTCCCACAGCGGCGATGCGGGATCGAGCGGCTCGCGTTCGAACACGTCGAGATAGGCTCCGGCCAGCTGGCCGCTCTGCAACGCGGCGATCACGTCCTTCTCCACCGCGATCTCGCCACGCGAGACGTTGATGAACTGCGCGCCTCTGGGCATGGCGGCGAACACGCCGGCATTGGCGATGCCGCGCGTCAGCGGCGAGGCCGGGCAGCACAGGATCAGCCAGTCGGCCTCGGGCAGCACTGTCATCAGATCGGCGTAGGCAATGACGCGATCGCAGTCCGGCACCGCCTCGGCGCTGCGCCGCACCCCGACCGTGCGCATATCAAGCGCCTTCAGCAGCCGGGCGATGTTGCGCCCGATCGGCCCCATGCCGACGATCACCGCGCACTGGCCCTTGAGGTCGCGCGGCGAGCGCTCGCCCAGCCGCGGCTCCCAGGCGTGGCGGCGCTGCGCATCGGCCAGCAGCGGGAAGCGGCGGTTGATGGCGATCAGCCCGCCCAGCACGCTGTGCGACACCGTCACGGCCGTCGCGCCGGAGGCCGTCGTGACCTTCACGCCGCGCGCCCTGAGTTCGCGATAGATCGGCCGCTCGGCGCCGGCGGGATGGATCTGCAGCCATTTCAGCGTTGGCGTCGCGCGCACCACCTTGTCGAAGCCGACGAGCTCCGGTGTCGGGTTGTTCTTGCTGGACCTGCCCGTCACCTCGCGCGTCATGAAACCGATGTCGGCGTCGCATATGCCCTCAGCCAGGGCCTGCTCGGCCGTCACGAAGCTCAGGCCCCCTTTGGCCTTGATGCGCTCACCCCAGGTGCGCAGGGCGAACTCGGAAAGCAGGAGTTTCATGCCGCCGATACTACAGGGCCTTGAGCCTCCTGCAGCGCATTGTCGATGCTCTTGCGGTAAGTCGCCAACGGCGGGCGAACGCCCGCGATCAGCAGGGCGCGGCGGACCGCGGGGCTCGCGCCGGTGAGATAGAGTTTCACCTTGTGTCGCGCCGTTCGCCGGGCGAGCGAGGCGATGACGTTGCCCGCGGTCGAATCGACGAATGGCACGGCCGCGAGATCGAGCACGAACGCCTTGTGCTGGTCGCCGATGCGATCCAGCACCGCGCTCACCATCGAGGCCGTGCCGAAGAAGAACGCGCCGGTCAGGCGATAGACGATGACGTTGCTGTGGCTGACCGTCTCCGCATCGTAGGGCGCGCGCGGCTCGGCCGTGTCGGACCGGTCCGCCGCAACGAACGGCGTGCCCGACTGGATGCCGGCGGTCTGCGCCATGCGATGAAGCACCACGACCGCGCCAATGGCGCAGCCGACGACGATGCCTTCGGTGAGGTCGCGGAACACCGTCAGGCCGAACGTCGCCAGCAGCACGGCGGCGTCGCCGCGCGAGGTGCGCAGCAGCGCCGCGAACTGGTGCTTCTCCGCCATGTTCCACGCCACCGTCGCCAGCACGCCGGCCAGTGCCGCCAGCGGAATGAACGATGCGAGAGGCGCCGCCAGCAGGATGAACAGGAGCAGGAACAATGCATGCGCCATGCCGGCGATCGGCCCGCGGGCGCCGGCGCGCACGTTCGTCGCCGTGCGTGCGATCGTGCCGGTGACGCAGATGCCGCCGAACAGGGCGCTGCCGATATTGGCGATACCCTGCGCCACCAGCTCGCAGTTCGAGCGATGGCGGCGGCCGGTCATGCCGTCGGCCACCACGGCCGACAGCAGCGATTCGATCGCCCCCAGCAGGGCGAAGGCGAGCGCATCCGGCAGCACGGCTTGCATCTTGGCCAGCGAGAAGGCCGGCAGGTGGGGCGCGGGAAACGAGGACGGGATGCCGCCGAACCGCGTGCCGATGGTCTCGACATGGAGGCCGAGCGCCCACGTCGCCAGCGCCGTCACCGCAACCGCAACCAGCATGCCCGGCCAGTGGGGTCGCCATTTTCGCAGGCCCACGATAAGGCCGATCGACAGCACGGCCATCGCGACGGCGAGCGGATTGAGCGTGCCGCCGGCGTCGGCGAGGGCCATGACCTTGGGCACGATGGGCCCCGGCTCCTTGCCGGCCAGGGTCAGGCCGAGCAGGTCGCGGATCTGGCTGGCGAAGATGATGACGGCAATGCCGGCCGTAAAGCCGACGGTCACCGGATAGGGAATGAACTTGATGTAGGTTCCGAGGCGGAGGAAGCCCGCAACCGTGAGGAACAGGCCGGCCATCGCAACGGCGAGCAGCACGCCGTCGATGCCGTGCCGATCGACCGAGGCCGCAACCAGCACGATGAAGGCGCCGGCGGGCCCGCCGATCTGGAAGCGGCTGCCACCCAGCGCCGACACCAGGAAACCGCCGATAATCGCCGTATAGAGCCCGCGCTCGGGCGTGGTGCCCGAAGCGATCGCGATCGCCATGGAGAGCGGCAACGCCACGATCGCGACCGTGAGGCCAGCGAGGATGTCGGCGCGCAAGGCGCCCAGCCCATAGCCCTCGCTCAGGATGGTGACCAGCTTGGGCGTGAAGAGATCGCGGAAGCTGGCACGCGGTTCGGCCAGCACACCAGACGTTTGGATGCTCATTTCCACCAAGCTTTTGTGTAAAATCACACTATTGGAGCATGCCGCCTCCCGGCTTGTCTTGATTCAAATCGAAGAGGCCGGCGGGTGTGCGCTTCGAGCGCAGCGCTATTTCTTCTCCCGGCTCATCTGCTTGACCCGCTCCGCCGCCGACTGGAAGTCGAGCGGCGTGTCGGCACGGCAGGGCAAGGGCCAGCGCGGATCGGGCGCATCGAAGAACTCGTCGCGCAGGCGGGCCGCGCACTGGTCCTGGCTCGACACGCCGTGGCCCTGCGAGCGAAAGATCACGTGCCGCGAGTCCGGTAGGTACTTGGCCGCGTCGCGGCCCCAGCTCGGCGGCGTCAGCCAGTCGTAGCCCCCGCTCAGCAGCAAGGTCGGGATTGGCGCCGTCACCGGCTGGCGCTCGGCTGGCGGCGCCACCGGCACGCGCCACACGGGGCAGAAGGCCGGCAGTTTGCTGAGCTGCGCCGTCAGGCTGTAGACGCCGCCGGTCTGGATCGCCTGATCGCGCGCCGCCTGGTCGACGCCGGCCCAGGTCTCGCGGCATTCGATGGTGTTGTAGAGGCCGCCGAACTGCTGTGCGTTGGTCTCGAGCAGGCCGCCATCGTCCTCCTCGAGGTCCTCGGCATACTGCTTGATCAGCCGGTTGTCGCCGCGCTTCAGCGCCGTCACCGCCTCGGGCACCAGTTCCGCCTCGCCCTGCCGCATCATGTGCAGCATCACCAGCAGGAGCTTGGCGCCATCGAGCTTCACCGGCTGCGGACCGTCGTCGAGATCGAGGGTAAGCGGCAGCGGATTGCGATCGGCGTTGGTCAGCAGCGCCCGGACATTGTTCGCGAGATCGGGATTGCGCTCGCGGCAAAGCTTGTCGGAGGCGCATTCGCTGTAGAGCTGCTCGAACACGGTGCGGACGATCTCGGGCTCGTTCTGCTCGCCGTTGATCTGCGGCGGGTAGACCCCGTCGAGCACCGCCGCGCGCACGATGCCGGGATGGCGCCGCATCACCTCGAGGCCCCAGCGCGTGCCGTAGGAGATGCCGTAGAGATTGACCTTGGGGATCTGCAGCACCGACACCAGGTCGGCGACGTCGTCGGCCAGCGCCGGCGTGCTGAACATCCCCACGTCGATCCGGCGCTTGTCGAAGTCGGCGCGGCAGCGCAGCAGGATGTCGCGTTCCTGCGGCTCGGTGACGGCGCGACGCCTCACGCGCGCGGGCTGCGTCGTACGTGGCTCGAAGCAGTCGAGATTGGGGCTCGAGCCCCCGGCGCCGCGCTCGCTCACGATGATGACGTCCCGGCGGCGGCGGATGACGGCGGTGTCGTTCCACCAATCGCCTTCGGCCAGCGGATCGGCGCCCGCGGCCGACGCGATCAGCGGCGCATCGCCCGGCCCGCCCGCGAGATAGATCACCGGATCGGCAGCCAGTGGTCGCCGCGCCTTGAGGATCGCCACCTTGAGGCGCACCTCGGGTCCCTTGGGCTTGGCGCGGTTCTCCAGCACGACCAGCGTGTAGCATTCGATCTTGTCGCCGCGCGGCGGACGGAAGACGCAGCGCTCGCGGTCGAGCCGCGGGACCGGGGCGGCAGCAAGCGCGCTGCAGACCCCCAGCATCAGGAACAGGGTCGCCAGCGCAATGCGGCGGCCGGATAGCACCATGCTTGCGTTGTGCCACATAACTGCTTGTGACGGCATGAAGTAATTCTATGGCCGAATGCCGCGGCAGCGCCTTGAATGCGACGAGTCCCCGCCGCACTTTCCGCGCCATGACCTCCCGCTCCTATTGGACGGCCGTGTGGTGCGGCTTCGTCGTCCTCGCCATCGGCCTCGGCGTCCGCCAGAGCTTCGGCATCTTCCTGAAGCCGGTTTCGGCCGAGCTTCATGTCGGCCGCGAGCTGTTCTCCTTCGGCACGGCCGCCTCGATGCTGCTGATGGGCGTGTTCGCGCCGATCGCCGGCCGGCTGGCCGACCGCTTCGGCTCGGCGCCGACGATCGCCGGCGGCGGCGTTCTGTACGTGCTGGGCATGATCGTGACGGCGACCATGCATAGCGGCTTCATGCTGGTCCTGGGCAACATCCTGGTCGGCACCGGGCTCTCGGCCGCGTCCTTCGGTCCGGTCCTGGGAGTCATCCTGCGGGTGGCGCCGCCGGCGAAGCAGGCACTGGCGGTCGGCATCTGCTCGGCAGGCGGCTCGTTCGGCCAGTTCTTCATCGTCCCGTTCGCCTCGGTCCTGCAGCATCACTTCGGCGACTGGCGCCTCACCATGTGGGCCCTGACCGCCCTGGCGGCGCTGGTCATCCTGCTGCCGATCGGCCTCAACGACCGCCAGCAGATCGCCGCCGCCCGGAAGGCGAGCGGCGACAACCAGACCACCCGCGAGGCGCTGGCCGAGGCGTTCGGCCACAAGAGCTACGTGCTGCTGATGATCGGCTACTTCGTCTGCGGCTTCCACGTCGCCTTCGTCGGCGGCCATCTGCCGGCCTACGTGTCCGACAAGGGCATCGGCCTGTCGCTGTTCGGCGTCACCCTGTCGCCGGCCGAGCTCGGCGGCTGGAGCATCGGCATGGTCGGCCTGTTCAATATCGTCGGCTCGGTCCTGTGGAGCTCGCTCGGCGGCCGCTTCCAGCGCAAGAACCTGCTGTCGCTGCTCTACCTGCTGCGCTCGCTCGTGTTCCTGGCCTTCGTGCTGGCGCCGCTGTCGGCCGCCTCCGTGCTGGCGTTCGCCGGCGCGCTCGGCTTCCTGTGGCTGGGCACCGTGCCCCTCACCACGTCGCTGGTCGGCGTGATGTTCGGCCGCGTGCATCTCACGATGCTGAACGGCTTCGTCTTCCTCGGCCACCAGGTCGGCAGCTTCGTCGGCGGCTGGGGCGGCGGCCTGTTGTTCGACCTGCAGGGCAACTACGACATGATGTGGTGGCTGTCGATTGCGCTGGGCGTCATCTCCGCGCTGCTGCACTGGCCGATCGTCGAGAAGCCGGTGCCGCGGCTGCAGCCCGTGTTGCAACCCGCATGATCCGCGGCTGGCGTTCCCTGCTCGCCTGGGGCGCCGTCGCGCTGCTCGTCGCCCTGACCGGAATTTCGTTCGTGCTCTGGGGCACCAACGGGCCGGGCTATCTCGTCGATCTGGTCGCTGCGTATTGCCTGTAATTCCTCCCCTTCAGGTGGGGAGGAACTACAACACGAACTTGCTGAGGTCAGCGTTCTTCGCCAGCGAGCTCACGCGCTCGCGTACGTAGGCGGCGTCGATCTCGATCTTCTGGCCGGGCTTGTCCGAGGCGGTGAAGCTGATCTCCTCCAGCAGCTTCTCCATCACGGTATGCAAACGGCGCGCACCGATATTCTCGACCGATTCGTTGATGTCGGCCGACAGCTTGGCGAGCTCGTCGATCGCCTCCGGCTTGAACTCGAGATCGACCTTCTCGGTCGCCAGCAGCGCCTTGTACTGCTTCACCAGGCTGGCCTCGGGCTCGGTGAGGATGCGCTTGAAATCCTCCTGGCTGAGGGACGCCAGGCTGACGCGGATCGGCAGGCGGCCCTGCAGCTCGGGCAGCATGTCGGACGGCTTGGCGAGGTGGAACGCGCCCGAGCAGATGAACAGCACGTGGTCGGTCTTCACCGGGCCGTGCTTGGTGTTGACGGTCGTGCCCTCGATCAGCGGCAGCAGGTCACGCTGCACGCCCTCGCGGCTCACATCGCCGCCGCCGCGGAACTCGCTGCGCGCGGTGATCTTGTCGATCTCGTCGATGAATACGATGCCGTTCTGCTCGACCGAGTCGCGCGCCTCGCGCACCACCTTCTCCTGGTCGAGCAGGCGGTCGCTCTCCTCGCGCATCAGCGTCTCGTAGGCCTCGCCGACCTTCATCTTCCGCTTCTTGGTGCGCCCGCCGAACGCCTTGCCCAGCATGTCGCCGAGATTGATCATGCCGACCGAAGCGCCGGGTTGTCCGGGAATCTCGAACTGCATCGGCCCGCCGGTGTCGGCGACCTCGACCTCGATCTCGCTCTCGTTCAACTCGTTGTCGCGCAGCTTGTGGCGGAAGCGGAGCTTGGTCTCCTGGCTGGCAGTCGGGCCACACAACGCGTCGATCACGCGGTCCTCGGCGGCCAGTTCGGCCTTGGCCTTGACGTCCTTGCGCATGCGCTCGCGCGCCATGTCGAGCGCGGCCTCCATCAGGTCGCGCGCGATCTGCTCGACGTCGCGGCCGACATAGCCGACCTCGGTGAACTTCGTCGCCTCGACCTTGAGGAACGGCGCGTTGGCGAGCTTTGCCAGCCGCCGCGCGATCTCGGTCTTGCCGCAGCCGGTCGGGCCGATCATCAGGATGTTCTTGGGCAGCACTTCCTCGCGCAGCGCCTCGGGCAGCTGCAGGCGCCGCCAGCGGTTGCGCAGCGCGATCGCGACGGCCCGCTTGGCCTCCTGCTGGCCGACGATGTGCTTGTCGAGCTCGGAGACGATCTCGCGGGGGGAAAAATCGTTGCCCATCAGGCGACCTTGAGCTTTTCGATGACGATGTTGTGGTTGGTGTAGACGCAGATGTCGGCGGCGATGCCCATCGCCTTGCGGGCGATCGTCTCGGCATCGAGACCTTCGACATCGATCAGCGCCCGCGCCGCGCTGAGCGCGTAGTTCCCGCCCGAGCCGATCGCGATGATGCCGCCTTCAGGTTCCAGCACATCACCCGTTCCGCTGAGCAGCAGCGAGACGTCCTTGTCGGCCACCGCCATCAGCGCCTCGAGGCGGCGCAGGTACCGGTCCGTACGCCAGTCCTTGGCGAGCTCGATGCAGGCGCGCAGCAGCTGCCCGGGATGGCGCTCCAGTTTCGCTTCCAGGCGCTCGAACAGGGTGAAGGCATCGGCGGTGGCGCCGGCGAACCCGGCGATGATCTGGCCGTTGCCCAGCCGGCGGACCTTCTTGGCATTGCCCTTGACGATGGTCTGGCCCATCGAGACCTGGCCGTCGCCCGCCATCACCACCTCGCCGCCCTTGCGGACCGACAGGATGGTCGTGGCGTGCCAGCCCGGTGATGGGCTCGAATCGGATTGTGGGGACATCCGGCCCTAAATAGTCAATCGCCGCCGCAAATCAATCGCTGTGCTAACGTGCCCAAATGACCACCGAATCCGTCATCGTCATCGGCGCCGGCATCGTCGGGACCGCCACTGCCCGGGCCCTGCAGAGATCGGGCCATGCGGTCACCCTGGTCGACAGCGCGGAGCCCGGCAAGGCGACCTCCTATGGCAATGCCGGCTTCATCGCCATCGATCACGTCCTGCCGCTGGCGCGGCCCTCGACCCTGAAGCGGGTGCCGCAGATGCTGATGGATCGCAACGGACCGCTGACCGTCCATCCGCCCAGCATCCCCTCGTTGCTGCCCTGGATGCTCCGCTTCGCGCGCGCCGCCTACAGCGCGACCGAGGTGCGCAAGGGCGTGGATTCGTTCGGCCCTCTGATGGCCGAGGCGAACACCGCCTGGAAGGCCGAGATCCAGGCCTCTGGCCTGGGCGAGCTCTTCAAGAGCCGCGGCGCGCTCTACGTCTACGAAAGCGAGGCGGCGTTCGCCGGCGGTGCGGAGGAACGCGAGCTGCAGAAGGCCAAGGGCACCGAGTTCGAGATCGTCGACGGCAATCGCGCGCGCGAGCTGGCGCCCGGCCTGTCGAGCCACATCGTGCGCGGCGTCTATTACCCGCACGGCATGCACACCATCAATCCGTACCGCGTGGTCGAGACGCTGGCCGAGCGCTTCGCGGCAGAGGGCGGCATCGTCGAACGCGGCCGCGTGCGCGGCTTCGAGCGCAACGGCAACCAGGTCACCGCCGTGCAGCTCACCGACAGAACGCTGCCCGCGAAGGCGGTGGTGATCGCGGCCGGCCGCGCCTCGGGCGAGCTGACGCGGCTGCTGGGCTTCAATGCACCCCTGGTCGCCGAGCGGGGCTATCATGTGATGCTGGCGCCCGACAATGTGCGCTTCGAGATGCCGGTCAGCCCGGCCGAACGCGGCTTCTTCATTACGCCGATGGAGGAAGGCCTGCGCGTCGCCGGCACGGTCGAGCTCGCGGCACCGCATCAGCCGCCGTCGTGGCATCGCGCCGACTTGCTGGTGCAGCACCTCAAGGCGATCTTCCCCGGCGTCGGCGGCGCCGAGCGCAGCCGCTGGATCGGCGAGCGCCCGAGCCTGCCCGACTTCCGGCCGGCCATCGGCCGCGCGCCGCGGCTGGCCAACGTCTATTGCGGCTACGGCCACCAGCATGTCGGCCTGACGCTCGCGACGGCGACGGGCCGGTTGATCGCCAAGCTGATGGAAGGCGAGGAATTGCCGGCCGCACTCACGGCGTGCGATCCGGGTCGCTTCGGCTAGAGCGAAGTTGCGGTTGGTCGACGCGCGCTTGGCGGGAGTCCACAGGAGTCCACTCGGGTGTGGACCGGTTGGATGCCGATGGCACAAGGGTTTCGGGCTAGGAGTCCACGAATCCACCGATTCTGTCCCAACTGAAAAACACCCCTCATCGGACCGCGCCACCGGCCTGAGCGGAGCGAAGGCTCCAGTGGCGCAATGAGAGTTATGAGCGCCACTGGAGTGGCGCGGTCCGACGAGGAAGATCATGCGCGCGATACTGCATGATCGCGCGCCGAACACCTATTACGGGCAATGGTCGGAGGGAAAAGCGCTGTTTCCGGGGCCGCGAACGCCCTCCATTGCCCATCATGAGCTCGCTGCGAGCGCCGGATTCGCGGCCTTTGACGTTCCGGAGCGAGATTTCCCAGCGAATTGCTCGCCGGGGCGTTGGAAATTTCTGTGTCGACCAAAAAAGAAAATCTGCGCGTCCGGCCGGGGCGCATCCAGCGACGACCATACCGCTCGCCGCTTCTATCCAAAGCAACAGCGCTCTAGGATTGCGCCAAACTGCAACCGCGATCATGGGAGGCTGCGATGGCTGAGAAGACATGGGAGCTGAGCGGCCAGTACATGGAAAGCTGCAACTGCGACTATCTCTGCCCCTGCATCTACACCAACCCGCAGGCCGCCGCGACGCACGAGCATTGCTACGCCCTCATGTTCTACCGCATCGACCGCGGTCGCCACGGCGGGGTTTCCCTCGACGGCCTGAAGTTCGCCTTCGTCATCCGGTCCGGCCGTGTCATGGCCGACGGCGGCTGGGTGTTCGGCGTCGTCGTCGACGAGAGTGCGAGCGAGGCGCAGCGCAAGGCGCTGGCCGAGATCGTGAGCGGCAAGGCCGGCGGCCCGCCGCAGATGATCCGCGACAACCTGGTGAAGGATTTTCGCGGCGTTGAATACAAGCCGATCGACTTCAGCACCGACGGGCTGAAGCGCGTAACCGACATTCCGGGCATCCTGAGCTTCGAGATCGAGGGTGTGGCCTCGCGCAATCGCTCCGGCGAGCCGTTCTATATCGACAATACCGCCCATCCGGCCAATCGCCGGCTGGCGCTTGCGCGGTCGAAGAAGACCGAGGTGCAGGGCTTCGGCCTGTCGCTCAGCCTGCTGGGCAAGGGCAACAACGGCCACTTCGCGCCCTTCGCCTGGGCTGCCTGATTGGGGGCCGCCTGATTGGATTTGCTGCTGCGACAGCGCGTCGTGATCGTCGCCGCGCTGGCGACCGTGGCGGCGCTGGCCTGGCTTTATCTCTTCCTCGACGCGGCCGACATGACCGCCGCGATGGCGGGCATGGATCGCACCATGGCCATGCCGCCGCGCGCGGCAATCGAGCTCGTCCTCTTGTTCGCCATGTGGTGGGTGATGATGGTCGGCATGATGCTCCCCGGTGTCGCGCCGGTCATCCTGACCTTCGCCACCGTCAACCGGAACCGGCAGGCGCGCGGCGAGCCCTATGTGCCCGCAGCGTTGTTTGCCGCCGGATATCTGCTGGCATGGGGCGGCTTCAGCCTCGTCGCCACGCTGGCCCAGGAGGCGCTCGAGCGCGCGGCGCTGCTGTCGCCAATGGACATGACGACCAACAACCGGTTGCTGGGCGGCCTGCTGTTCGTGGCCGCCGGCCTCTACCAGTTCACGCCCATCAAGCTCGCCTGCCTGCAGTCCTGCCGCTCGCCGCTGGACTTCGTCCTCAACCATTGGCGAGACGGAGCCGGTGGCGCGCTGCGCATGGGCCTGACGCACGGCGTCCATTGCCTTGGTTGCTGCTGGGTCCTGATGCTGCTGCTGTTCGTGGGCGGCGTGATGAACCTGCTGTGGATCGCCGTGCTCGCCATCGTCGTGCTGATCGAGAAGCTGTCGACGGGACCATGGATCGGACGGGCCGGCGGCGTGCTGCTCATTGCCTACGGCGCCTGGCTGATCGCGACGTACTGACCCTTGGCTCATGCTCATCGGACCGCGGACCTCCAGGTCCGCTCATACGTGCCTATGATTGCGCTCACGCGCATCTGAATGCGCTCAATCATGATGCGGACCTGGAGGTCCGCGGTCCAATGACTACTGATATTTTGGATCGTCCGGCCGGCGCATCTTCCAGACGTTCTCGAGCGTGGTGTATTCGCTGTAGCCCAGCCGCGCGACCGGCTTGAAGGCCATCACGTCGACCCGGCCGTCCTTCAGGATGCTGTCGTCGATGTGCACGCCGACCACCTGGCCGAAGACGACCGCGGCGCTGTGGTTCTCGTGGCCCGGCTCGACCGGGATCTCGAGCGTCTTCCAGTACTTGCACTCCAGCGCCATCGGCGACTCCGCGACGCGCGGCGCCTTCACGTAGCGGCAGGGCGCGGGCGTGAGGCCGGCGAGCTTCATCTCGTCGACGCCGTAGGCCACCATCGAGGTGGTGATGTTCATCTTCTCGGTCAGCGTGCCCGCCACCATGTTCACCACGAACTCGCCGGTCTCCTCGGCGTTCATGCGGCTGTGCTTGGTCGGCGTGTCGCCGTAGCGGCCGGTGATGGCGAAGTAGACCATCGGCGGGAACTCGCTGACCGCATTGTAGAAGCTGTAGGGCGCGAGGTTGACGCGTCCCTGTCCGTCCACCGTCGAGATCCAGCCGATCGGCCGCGGCACGATCAGCGACTTCAGCGGATCCTGCGCGAGCCCGTGGTCGCGCTTGGCGGCGTCGTAGAACATTCCCTCTCCCCTTCACGCATCGAAGCGTTGCTTCGCTTCGGCATAGGCCGCGTCGAAGCCCGCTTCGAGCCGCGCGTTCAGCCCGCGGCACGAGCGCACCACTGCCTCGGCCCACACCACATAGTCGCGCAGCCGCTCGTCTGTCCATCCGCGCGGCGGGCTGCGCACAAGGCTGCGCAGGTTCGAGGTCTTGTCGGCGATCTTGAGAAGTTTCGCGCGCCGGGATTTATGGGGCGTCTTCTCGATCTGAAGGCGCTTGCGCTCTTCCTTGCGGAGCGACTTGTCGTCGGTCACCTCCGCCACCAGCGCCGCCACTTCGGAGCCGAAGCGCTGGACCAGGTCTTCGTAGGTCGAATCGGTGTCCTCGAGCGTGTCGTGCAGCAGGCCGCCCATCAGCAGCACGATATCGTCGCCGTCGGTGGCCTCGGCGAGCAGCGCCGCCACCTCGGTCAGATGGTTGATATAGGGCTCGGCCGCCTCGCCCTTGCGCCGCTGCGCGATGTGCTGGCGCGCCGCGTAGTCGGTGGCCTGTGCCAGCTGGACCAACTCGTGCGTCATCGGCTCTCCAATCACTTCCGGTTGTGCGGCGCTGCGCCCGGCTTGTCGAGCCCGTCGCGGCCCGCCATGTTCGCTCCATGTCGCGCACCATGAAGGTCCTGCTGGGCGTCTGGATTGCCGTGCTGGTCGGCGCCGCCGGCTGGATCGGCTGGGATGCCTGGCAGGGCAAGCAACCGTCCATCGGCGGTCCGTTCGCTCTCACCGACCAGAACGGCAAGCCCTTCTCGAGCGAGAGCCTGAAAGGCAAGCCGACCCTGCTCTATTTCGGTTACGCGTACTGCCCGGACGTCTGCCCGACGTCGTTGCTGCTCATGGAGACCGCTGTCGAGAAGCTCGGTGACGACGCCGCCAAGAAGGTGAACCTCGTCTTCATCACCATCGATCCCGAGCGCGACACGCCGGAGTTGCTCAAGGGCTATGTCGGCAACTTCGGCCCGACTTTCGTTGGCCTCACCGGCACACCCGATCAGATCGCGCAGGTCGCGCGCGCCTACCGCGTCTACTACCAGAAAGTCCCGAGCACGGATGGCGGCCCATACCTCATGGACCATTCCTCGATCGTCTATGTGCTCGACCGCACCGGCCGGTTCGTTACACACTTCACGCACGAAGCGAAGGCCGAGGCGATTGCCGCGGCTGTCCAGCGCCTTCTTTAGGGCGATCCAGGGGCGCGACTCTTGACACTTCGGGCTCCACACCCGACTCTAATCGGTGCGCCGGCGTACAATCAGATCGTCAAGACGGCACCGGCGGGGGAGTGGAACGAGCCCAAGATGTAGAGCGTCCGACCTGCGTTCTGTTCGCGCGCGGGAAAGGGCGCCCGGCACTCTGACCGCAGCTTCGGCTGCGTTCTGTGTGTGGCATCGCAGCGATGGTCACTGCCTATCGTTGAACGGTTCCATACTGGTGTGTGCCTGAAATGTTCCCAAACATGTTGTATCACGCGTACGAGTTCCAGCGGCAGCTCGCTGAGCCGGTCCGGCTGTGGGCCAACGCCGTCGAACGCGCCTCCTCCAATCCCTACAATCCGCTGAACGACACCTGGTTCGGCCGCTCGCTGGCCGCCGGCGCCGAGATCATGGCCCGGCTGACGCGCACCTACGGCAAGCCGGCCTTCAACCTGCCGACGACCCTGGTCGACGGCAAGGAGGTTGCCGTCAACGAAGAGATCCTGCTGCGCAAGCCGTTCTGCCAGCTGCTGCACTTCCATCGCGATACGCCGAAGCGCGACCCGAAGGTCCTGCTGGTGGCGCCGATGAGCGGCCACTATGCGACCCTGCTGCGCGGCACCGTCGAGGCGCTGCTGCCCGAGCACGACGTGTACATCACCGACTGGACCGACGCGCGCGAGGTGCCGCTGGCGCTCGGCAACTTCGACCTCGATGACTACATCGACTACATCATCGAGTTCTGCCGCTATCTGGCGCCCGACGTGCATGTCATCGCCGTGTGCCAGCCGTCGGTGCCGGTGATGGGCGCGGCTGCGCTGATGGCGCACGCCCGCGATCCGCGCCAGCCGCGTTCGCTCACCCTGATGGGCGGGCCGATCGACACCCGCATCAGCCCGACCGTCCCGAACGACCTGGCGATGCGCAACTCGATGATGTGGTTCCGCCAGAACGTGATCTCGACGGTGCCGCTCAGCTATCCGGGCGCGATGCGCCGCGTCTATCCAGGCTTCGTCCAGCTCACCAGCTTCATCACCATGAACTTCGACCGGCACGTCAATGCTCACATGCGCCAGTTCGAGCACCTGATCAAAGGCGACGACGACAGCGCCGACTCCCATCGCAAGTTCTACGACGAGTATCTCGCGGTGATGGACCTCACCGCCGAGTTCTACCTGCAGACCATCCAGGTCGTCTTCAAGGAACATCAGCTGCCGCGCGGTATCTGGGTGAGCCGCGGGCGGCCGATCGAGCCGGCGCGCATCGAGACCGCTCTGATGACGGTCGAGGGCGAGCTGGACGACATCTCCGGCCTCGGCCAGACCAGGGCGGCTCACGCGCTGACGCCCAACATTCCGGGCGCACGTCATGTGCACTGGGAGCAGCCACGGGTTGGTCACTACGGCATCTTCAACGGCCGCAAGTGGCGCGAGCAGATCATGCCGCGGGTGCGCGACTTCATTCGCGACAATCAGGAATAGCGCCACATCTTGGCCACACCGTGCGCAACCGCTCCGGGGGCTCGCCGTTACAACGGGGTCCAGCACGGAGGTTCTGAATGACCAGCTTCTCACGTCGCAGCCTGATCGGCGGGTTCACCGCCCTGACCGGTGCCGCCGTCGTGGCCGGCCCGGCCCTGGCGCAGCTGCAGGCCGAGGTCTATGTGCCCGTGGCGCCCCCGCCGCCGCGCGTCGAGGTGATCCCCACCCTGCCGCCCGACCGGGTTGAGGTCGAGCGCTGGCAGCCCGGCCACTGGCGGTGGAACGGCCACGAGCATGTCTGGGTCGAGGGCCACTATGTGGCTCGTCCGCGGCCGCGCGCCGAGTGGATCCCGGGCCGCTGGGAGCAGCGGCCGCGCGGCTGGGTTTACGTCGAAGGCCACTGGAACTAGCCCTCGCGCGTTAAGCCCGAAGCAGTCTCAACAGCTCCGGGCGTAACCGATGAGTTTCGAACAACAATGGGCCAACGCCGCCAACACCCTGGTGGCGTTGGTCACGACGTATGGCCTGCGCGTCGTCGGCGCGATCGTCATCCTGCTGATCGGCTGGTGGGTGTCGCGCCTTCTCTACAACGGCGTGCACCGCATGCTCATGCGCACCCAGCGCATCGACCGCACGATCACGCTCTTCCTCGCCAACGCGGTCCGCTATCTCGTCCTCGTCCTGACCTTCAGCGCGGTGCTGTCGACCTTCGGCGTCGCCACCACCAGCTTCGTGGCGGTGCTGGGCGCGCTCGGCATCGCCGTCGGCCTGGCGCTTCAGGGGACGCTGAGCAATCTCGCCGCCGGCATCATGCTGGTGCTGTTCCGGCCGTTCCACATCGACGATCGGATCGAGGCCGGCGGCATTTCGGGACGCGTGCGCGAGATCAACCTGTTCTACAGCGAGCTCGACACCGACGACAACGTGCGGGTGATCTTCCCCAACGGCAAGCTGTGGGGCGAGATCGTCAAGGTGCCTTCGCGCAACGACACCGAGCGGGTCGAGCTCAAGTTCACGCGGCCGCTCAGCGACGACATCGACACCGCTGTCTCCCGCCTGCGCGAGCTGGTGAAGAAGGATCGCCGCATCACGCGTGTCGCCCAGATCGGCGTCGATGCCGTGAACGAGGGCAACTACGTGCTGGTCGTGCGGGTCTGGGTCACGCGCCAGGAGGCCCCGCAGGTCCATTTCGACCTCAATCGGCTGGTGAAGGAAGAATTCCAGCGCCGGGCGCCGAAGCGCGAGGAGGCGCACGCCGCCGACTAGCGCTAACGTCGGGCAATGCCGGTCGCCGTCGACACGTCGCCCTAGATCGCCGCGCCTTTCGCGCTGGACGGCGAGACCGTGTTCGCGTTCGGCGACGTCCACGGCTGCTCCAGCCCACTCCTGAAGGCGCGCGAGTAAATCATCCCCACGTCCTGCCAGTTCGACCATCGTCCCAACGGCATGTGTGGCGCAGGATCTGACGAAGAGGCCCAAATGCAGTCCCGCCGGCATTCAAGGCATCCCAAACCGTTGGGACGCGGGACGCCTATCCCAGCAGATGCGCGATCTGCTCCGCGAGCTGGCGCTGCTGGTAGGGTTTCGAGAGGCGCGGCAGGTCGAGATCGGAGCTCGCGGGAAGGTCGGCGTAGCCGGTCGCCAGCAAGATCGGCAGCCCGGGCCGCAGACGGCGTGCCTCCTCGGCGAGCTGCAGGCCGGTCATGCCGGGCATGGCATAGTCGGTGATCATCAGGTCGATCGCCTGGGCGTCGCTCAGCACCGCCAGCGCATCGGCGCCGGACGAGGCCCTGATCACGGTGTGGCCGAGATCCTCGAGCAGCGAGGCCGTGCTGAGGCTGATCAAGAAGTCGTCGTCGACGAACAGCAGCACCCCACGGCGCTTCACGGGCTGGTCGGGCGCGACAGGCTCCGACGCGGCGCTCGCCGCGGCGCCATCGGCGGCTGGCAGCCACAGCTCGGCCCGTGTCCCCCGGCCCGGCTCGCTGAACAGGCGCAGCGCTCCCTCCAGCTGCAGCGCGAGGCCGTGGATCATCGACAAGCCCAATCCGGTGCCCTTGCCGACCTCCTTGGTCGAGAAGAAGGGCTCGATCGCTCGCTTCAGCGTATCGCCGTCCATGCCGTGCCCCGAATCCTCGACGATCAGGCGGATGTAGCGGCCGGCGGCCAAGTCCTGCGTGGCGTCGGTCGTGTCCAGATCGAGTGCAACCGTGAGCGTGCCGCCGTCGGGCATGGCGTCCCGCGCATTGACCGCGAGATTGAGCAGCGCGAGCTCGATCTGGTTGGCATCGGCACGGGCCGGCGGCAGGCCGGCCGGCAGGTCGAGCTGCATGTGCACCGCCGGTCCGATGGAACGGCGCAGCAGGTCGTGCATGCCGCGCACCAGCTCGGCCATGTCAACCGGCCGCGGTTCGAGCGCCTGGCGCCGGGCGAAGGCGAGCAGTCGCTGCGTCAGCGAGGCGCCGCGCTGCGCGCCCTGCATGGCGCCGTCGATCAGCCGGTCGATGGACGGATCGTTCGGCACGCGCTTGCGAAGCAGCTCGAGGTTGCCCAGCACCGCCGTCAGCAGGTTGTTGAAGTCGTGCGCCACGCCGCCGGTCAGCTGGCCGATCGATTCGAGCTTCTGCAGGTGGCGCAGCTGCTCCGCCGTGCGCTCGCGCTCGGCGATCGTCGACAGCAGCTCGTCATGCGCGTGCTGCAGCTGAGCCGTCCGCTCGCGAACCCGCCGCTCGAGCTGGTCGTTCATCTGCTGCAGGCGCAGCTCGCCCTCGCGCAGGGTGCGCAGCAGGTCGCGCGCCTCGAGCTGGCGACGGCGCGTCTTGATCGTGGCCCGCGCCACACTCTGCAGGGTGACGGGATGGAACGGCCGCTCGAGGAAGGAGACGTTGCCCAGCGCCTCCAGCCAGTGCGCCGCGATCGGATTGCGCTCGGGCCCGCCGCCGTGATCGGTGACCAGCACGATCGGCAGATCGGACCATGCCGCCTGCGCCGCCAGCCGGCTCATCAGCGGCTTGAGATCGGCGGCGCGGATCGCATCCTCGGTGAGGAGGACGAAGGCCACGTCGTCGTCGATCGCATCGACCAGTTGCGCCAGATCGCGGCAGATGTCGCTCTCCACGCCGGCCTCGCGCAGGAGTGACCGTGCCAGCGTCGAATCGCGGCCCCGCGGCGCCAGAATCAAGGCGCGCAGGCCATTGCCGGGAGATGGCGAGCTCACTCTCTGGCCAACGCGGCCGTCGCGGGGTCGTTCAGGATCAACGGAACGCCACGCAACACGCCCTGGAAGTTCGTCAGCGGTTCGCCGACATGGAGGCCACCGTCGATCCAGAACTCGCGGATCGTGGCCTCGTGCCTGCCGGTGCGCTTCTTGATGACCGAGATTGCGCGCTTGACCGCCCCGCGCGCCTCGAAGAAGCGCAGCATGATCACGGAGTCGGCCAGGTAGGTGATGTCGACCGGCGAACGCATGTCGCCCATCATTCCGTGCTGGGCCACGGTCAGGAACGTCGACACGCCGTGCCGGTTCAGGAACTGCAGGATCTCGTGCATGTGCAGGATCAGCGAGTTCTCCTGCGGCATCGCGGCCTGGTAGCCGTTGAGACTGTCGATCACCACCGTCTTCACTGCCGGGTCCTGGACCGCCGCGCGGACGCGATGGGCGAACTCGCCGGGCGACAGCTCGGCTGCATCGAGCTGCGTGAGGCTGAGCTTGCCGGCATCGCGCATGGCGGCGAGGTCGAAACCCAGCGGCTTGGCTCGCTCGAGCAGCAAACCGATCTCCTCGTCGAACACGAACATCGCCGCCTTGCCGCCCTGCCTGACGGCCTCGCAGATGAACTGGAGCGTGATCAGGCTCTTGCCCGCGCCGGCCGGCCCCAGCAACACGGTGCTCGAGCCCTGCTCGATGCCGCCACCCAGAAGCGCGTCGAGCCCGGGGATGCCCGATGTGAAGCGACCCGCGGGATGCTTCTGACGATGCTCGGCGGCGACCAGGCGCGGGAAGACCCGCACGCCCCCGGTCTGGATGACGAAATCGTGGTAGCCGCCGCGGAAGGCCTGCGCACGATACTTGATCACGCGCAGCCGCCGGCGCTCGCTGCCGTAGTCGGGCGCGATCTCCTCGAGCCGGACCACGCCGTTGGCGACGCTGTGCACGGTCTTGTCGTTGGTGTCGGCGGTGAGGTCGTCGAGCAGCAGCACCGTCGCGTTGTGGCGGGCGAAGTAATGCTTCAGCGCCAGGATCTGGCGGCGGTAGCGCAGCGAGCTCTGGCCGAGCAGCCGGATCTCCGACAGCGAATCGAGCACGATGCGCTTGGCCCTGGTGCGCTCGACCGCTTCGAAGATCAGCTTGGTGGTTTCGCCCAGCTCGAGGTCGGATGCGTAGAGCAGGCTCTGCTGCTGGCCGGCATCGAGCAGGCTTTCCGGCGGCACCACCTCGAAGACCTCGATGTTGTCGCCGAGGGTCCAGCCGTGCGATGACGCCGCGCTCCGCAGCTCGTTCGCCGTTTCGGACAGCGTGACGTAGAGCCCCTTCTCGCCCTGGGCCGCCCCTTCCATCAGGAAGCGCAGCGCAATGGTCGTCTTGCCGGTGCCCGGGGACCCTTCGAGGAGGAAGACGCGGCCCTCGGCGAAACCGCCGGACAGGATGTCGTCGAGGCCCTCCACGCCGGTGCGGGCCTTGGGATGCCATATTGTGGTCGCCATGGGTCGTCGTTCGCTGTCCGTTGTCCTCCGTGTTCAGCCGCAACCCAACACAGCAAATGGGCTGATCGCTCCGCCACAGGTGCGTGGGCTGCCACCTCATCACGTCACGGAGCGCCCACTCAAACGCGGAAGCCCCCGGCGGGTTCCTGCAGTTTCAGCGAACTGAACTTTGGAGGACCTCGAGGAATGCGGCGCCATAGCGCTCGAGCTTGGCGTCGCCGACGCCATGGATTTCGCGCATGGCGCGCAGGCTGTCCGGACGGTGGGTGGCCAGCTCGATCAGCGTCCGGTCGGAGAACACGACATAGGCCGGCACGCGTTGCGTCTGCGCCAGCTTCGCGCGCAGGCTCTTCAGGTTGGCGAGCAGGGCATTGTCGGCCTCACCCACCACGACCGCCGCGGCGGCCGCCCGCTTCTCGCGACGCGAGACTTTCGCGGCGGCCATCTCCTTGCGCAGCTCGATGCGCTGGGCCCCCTTCAGGACCTGCCATCCTGTCTCGGTGACCATCCAGCGCCCGTGCTCGAGGAAATCCTGCTGGATCAGGCCGGCTGCGGAAAGTTGACGGAAGATCGATCGCCATTCGGCGGTGCGCCGGTCCTTGCCGACGCCGAAGGTCGGCAGGCGGTCATGGTTGTACTTCAGGACGTTCTCGGTGCGCTCGCCGGTCAGGATGGCGACCAGATGCTCCATGCCGAAGCGCTCGCCCGTGCGCACGATCGCCGACATCGCCTTCTGCGCCTCGATCGTGCCGTCGAACCGCTCGACCCCGTCCTGGCAGAGATCACAATTGCCGCACGGCTGCGAGCTCTCGCCGAAATAGGCGAGCAGCGTCTGGCGCCGGCAACGCGGCGCCTCCGCCAACGCCAGCAGCGCATTGAGACGCTGACGCTCGACCCGCTTGCGCTCGTCCGGCGTCTCGCTCTGCTCGATCTGAAGGCGGCGCAGCTGCATGTCGCCCAGGCCATAGAGTGTCAGCGTGTCGGCCGGCAGCCCGTCGCGGCCGGCGCGGCCGATCTCTTGGTAATAGGCCTCGACGTTGGCCGGCAGATCCGCATGGCAGACGAAGCGCACGTCGGGCTTGTCGATGCCCATGCCGAAGGCGACGGTCGCCGTCATCACCACGCCGTCCTGCTGCTGGAAGGCGTCCTGGTTGGCGTCGCGCACCTGCTTGTCGAGGCCGGCGTGATAGGGTAGCGCATTGACGCCCTCCCTGCGCAACGTGTCGGCCAGCTCCTCGACCTTGCGGCGCGAGGCGCAGTAGACGATGCCGCTCTCGCCCTCGTGCTCGCGCACGAAAGCCAGCACCTGGCGCGACGAACGCTCCTTGGGCCTGAAGGCGAGCTTGAGGTTCGGCCGGTCGAAGCTGCGCACGAAGGTGCGCGGCGGTGCCGCGAACAGCTTGTCGACGATGTCGCCGCGCGTCGGTGAATCGGCCGTCGCGGTGAGGGCCATGGTCTGCAGCGACCCACCGATCTGGCGCGCGACGGTGCCGAGCGAGAGATACTCGGGCCGGAAGTCGTGGCCCCATTGCGAGACGCAGTGCGCCTCGTCGATCGCCATCATGCGCACGTCGCTCTCGCACAGCATCTCGAGCGTGTCGGGCCGCGACAGTCGCTCGGGCGCAACGTAGAGCAGGCGCAGCTCGCGCTGGCGCAGCAGCCGCATCACGCGCGCGTTCTCCGCCGGATCGTTGCTCGAGTTGAGGCTGCCTGCGGCGACGCCCGCGGCGCTGAGCGCGCGGACCTGGTCGCGCATCAAGGCGATCAGGGGCGAGACCACGAGGGTGAGCCCGGGCCGCGCCAGCGCCGGCAGCTGGTAACACAGCGACTTGCCCGAGCCGGTCGGCATGATGGCCAGCACGTTCTCGCCGTCGAGCACGGCCTGCACGATTTCTTCCTGCCCCGGGCGGAATCCGCCGAAGCCGAAAACCGAGTGCAGCAGGTCGCGCGCGGTGGCAAGGGATGCGGACATGAGGATGCGCGGAAAAGTACAGTCGCCGCGACTCTGCTGCACTGTGGATCACGCTGCGGCAACCGATCCGCGGTGGCAATTGCGGTGTCATGCGCAGAACCCGGTCCCATTTGCCTGACTGGTGCAGGACTGACACTGCAAATGCCGGTCACGCGGCTTCCCCAGTGATGCCCCGCGGGCGCCCCGTTTGGACGGCTCACTTCACGCACCCACCGACGTCCCCTCTCTTCAATGCGTGGAGTGTTAACGATGACGACCAAACGGACCTCGATCGCCGCAGCTGCGGCGATCCTTGCGGCGACGACGGCCATACCGTTCGCGGCGCAGGCCCAGGGCAACAACAGCCAGTGGGAAGGCTTCTACGCCGGTCTCAATGCCGGCGGCCTGTGGAGCTCGACCTCGGCCTCGATCGTCGAGAACAACACCGGCGGCGGCTTCAACGGCACCGGCAGCGGCTTCGTCGGCGGCGCGCAGGCCGGCTACAATTACCTGATCGGTCCGGTGCTGCTGGGCGGCGAAATCGACTTCCAGGGTTCGACCATGACCGGCGGCGTCACCGGCGGGGCCGGCCCGTCGTTCATCAGTGCCAGCCAGAGCATCCCGTGGTTCTCGACCTTCCGGGCCCGCGTCGGCTATCCGGTCGGCTCGGTGATGCCGTACCTGACCGGCGGCGCGGTGTGGGGCCAGCAGCGGCTGGCGGGCTTCGACTCGCAGTTCGGCTCGTTCGACAACTCGAACAACTTCTGGACCTACACGTTCGGCGGCGGCGTCGAAGGCCACATCAACGACCACTGGTCGGCCAAGCTCGAGTATCTGTGGATCGGCTCGCCCGACACGCCGCTGTCGACGCCGGCCACGACGTCGATCAGCGAGCGCTCGATCGGCAACCTCGTGCGCGTGGGCTTCAACTACCGGTTCTGACGCCTCCTCCAGAACCGGGCCGCGCGGCGCTGGGCAGGCCCCCGCTCTAGTGCCGCGCGGCTTGCCCCGCGTCCAATGTCATCACCACACCGCTGATATAGCTGGCGCGATCGGACGCCAGGAACACCGCGAGGTCGGCCACCTCGGTCGGCTCGGCCGGACGGCCGAACGGCATGTGCTTGGTGAGCTCGGGCCACCGCTCGGGATCGCCCAGATCCTTCTCGGCCTGGCTGCGCAACAGCGTCGTCATGCGGTCGGTCCGCGTGCCGGGCGGGTTGATCGCCACCACGCGCACGCCGTGATCGACGCTCCTGGAGCCGACCGCGCGGGTGAACGCCATCAGGCCCGCGTTCGCCGTCGTGCCGGCGACATAATCGTAGTTGAAGCTCTCGCCCGCCAGGCCGATGATGTTCACCACCACGCCCTTCTTGCGCGCGTACATCTTCTCCAGCATGGCGCGCGTGGCGTTGACGTAGCCGAACATCTTCAGCTCCCACGCCTCGCGCCACTTCGGCTCGGTCATGGCGAAGATGTCGCCGCGCGGGATGGCGCCGGCATTGTTCACCAGGACGTCGGCATGGCCGACTGCGTCAACGACGCTGCGCACGGTGTCGCCCTTGGAGAAGTCGGCGACGTGGATCTCGACCGGCACGTTGTGGCGGCTGCGGATCTTGTCGCGGGCAGCTTCCAGCGAGTCCTTCGAACGTGAGGCGATGTGCACCGCGCAGCCCTCGGCCGCGAACGCCTCGGCGCAGGCATAGCCGATGCCGCGGCTGCCGCCCGTGATCAGCACGGTCTTGCCTGAAAGCTTGAGATCCATGGAGCCCCCTAGAGCCTGTAGGTCGAGTCGATCCTCGCCTGGCCGTCCTCGGTCTGCACGCGGCCGTCCTTCACCATCTGGATCAGGTGCGCCAGCATCGACCGGCCGGCGGCGGCGTGCAGGTGCTGCGGCACGTCGGCGTAGTTCCTGGCCACCATCTGCGGGATGGTCTGCGGCCCTTCCTTGAGCCGCGCCACGATCTGCGCCTCGCGGCCCAGGCGGTGCTCGATATAGGCCTCGACGAAGGGATGCGGATTGCGGATCTCCGCACCGTGCGTCGGGATGAAGAGCTGCTCGGGGCGCGGCAGGAGCTTGCGCAAGCTGGCGAAGTAGTCGGCCATGTTGCCGTCGGGCGGCGAGATCACCGCGGTCGACCAGCCCATCACGTGGTCGCCGGACAGGAGGGCGTTGTCCTCCTTCACCGCAAAGCAGAGATGGTTGGAGATGTGGCCCGGCGTGTAGACCGCCTCGACGTTCCAGCCGTCGCCGTGCGCCACGTCGCCGTCGTTGAGCTTGATGTCGGGCGCGAAGGAGAAGTCGCCCTCCTGCTCGGTCGACACGCCCGCCGGCGTAGGATGCGGCCCGTAGCTGTAGACCTTGGCGCCGGTCGCCCGCGCCACGGCCGGCGTCGCCGGCACGTGATCGATGTGCGTGTGGGTGACGAAGATGTGCGTCACCGTCTCGCCGCGCACCGCGTTCAGGACGGCATCGATATGGTCCTGCTGGTCCGGGCCCGGATCGACGATCGCCACCTTGCCGTGGCCGATGATGTAGGTGCCGGTGCCCTTGAAGGTGAACGGGCTGGGATTGCGCGCGACCACGCGGCGGATCAGAGGCGTCACCTCCATCGCCGTCCCGTAGTCGAACTTGAACTCCTTGATGAAGGGAATGCCGGGCATGAACGCTAATCCTTCGCGGGCGGCGTCAGCTTGTAGAGCGCATTGCGGCGGTCGGAGCTGACATAGATCGCGCCGCCCGCGCCGACGGCGACGCCGGTGGTCACCAGCATCGGTGGCCCGCCGGGATAGGTCTCCAGGCCGATATCGAGGTTCGAGGCGATCACGGTCTTGGTACCCGTCGCGGGATCGATCGAGACGATGCGCTTCTGGCCGACCTCGGCGACATAGAGCTTGCCGTCGGGCCCGACATCGATGCCTTCCGGACCGGCCAGCCCGTCGGTCACCACCTTGCGGGCGCCCGAGGCGAGATCGATCTGGGTCACCGTGCCCGCGGCGTTCTCGGTGACGTAGAGGATGTTGTCCCGGCCCTTCGCCAGCGCGACCGGCGCGCGCAGGTCCTTCGCGACGGTCGTGCGCTCCTTGCCGTCGGCGCTCACCTTCACGAGGTTGCCGCTACCCTGCTCGGCCACGTAGACCACACCATCCGCCATCTCCACCGCATCGACCGGCGCGCTGAAGTCGGACAGCGTCGCGGCCAGCTTGCCCGTCTTGCGGTCGACCTTCTCGACCGTGTTGGAGAACCAGCTCGACAGCAGCACGTGTCGCGGGCCGACCGAGATGCCGAGCGGATAGGAATGCGTGTCGCCATGCGTCCGCAGCACGTCGCTCACCGCGCCGCTGATGCCGTCGACCGTGCGATAGCTGAAGACGTCGGCGACGTGCACCGTGTCCTTGCCGTTCTCCGTCGACACCGCGAGGTCGGTCGGGATCGCGAGCTTGCCCTCGACGATGGTCCGCGACGCGCCGGTCACCTTGTCCACCAGGTAGATGCCGTTGTCGGTCATCGAGGTCACGAACAGCCGGCCGCGCGAATCGAAGGCGAGGTTGTCGAGGCCGGGCTTCAGCGTGGCAACGAGGCGCCTGGCCTTGCTGCTGAGACTCACCTTCCAGACCGAACCGGTACCGGTATCGACGACGTAGAGATCGTCGCGGCTCTGCGGATCGATGTTGGCGGCGGCGGGAGTCCTGAAGCCGCTCGCGATCACCTCGACCGCACCGGTCTCGATATTGATCTTCACCGCCTGGCCCTTGAACCACAGCGGCCCGTAGAGGAAGCCGTCGTCCTTGTTGATCTCGAAGCCGTTCAGGCCGCCCAGCTTCTCGGCGACGCGGCGCAACTCGTTGCGCGGGATCGGCTTGAAGTCGGGCTTGTCGACGTTCTTGATGTCGATCTCGTACAGCGCATCGCCGAGGAAGACCTCGGAGACGAACAGCCGGCCGTCCTTGGTGAAGGCGATCGAGTTGGGACCGCTCAGACCGTTGGCGATCTCGATCGTCTTGTTGCCGCGGCGCAGATAGACCTTGCCCATCAGGAAGGCGGTCCACGCCATGCTGCCGTCCTCGGCGAAGGCGATGTCGTCGGCCATGCCGATCGGCGGCTCGATGAAGCGATCGACCTCGCCCGCATCGACCTGCACGCGATAGATCGTCTGCCCCAGCACGGAGCCCGCGAACAGCTGGTCGTCCTTGTTGAACGCAAGCCCATGCACGCCATGGAACCACGAGCCCGGCACCAGGATGCGCTGGTCGTATTCCTTGGGCGCCGGCGGCGGCGCGGGCTTGGCCTCGGCAGCGGGTGCCGCTGGCGGAGGCGCGCTGGCCGGCGGAGTCTGCTGGGCCCCGGCGCTGGCCGCGATCGCGAGCGCCACCACCGCCCAAGTCAAATACCCGCCAACACGCATCCGTTTCCTCCGACCCCCGACTGCGGCCGCGCGCGGACTTTAGACCGGCCGCCGCGGATCGGCTACCATCCCGCCGGCCATGCGCTGGCTTCTCGCCCTGATCGTGCAGTTCGCGTCGTTCGCCGCCATGGCGCAAGACACTGTGCACTTTCCGTCATTCGATGCCGCCGACGGCCATCCCGCAACCGAGCTCACCGCCTACCTGTTCAAGCCGAATCGCCCAGGATCTGGATCGGGACCGTCACCGGCCGTCGTGTTCCTGCACGGCTGCGGCGGGCTGATCTCCTCGATCAGTCATCGCATCATGTCGCGCGAGATGGACTGGGCCGGCAGGCTCACCGCGCAGGGCTACGCCGTGCTGATGGTCGACAGCTTCACGCCGCGCGGCTCGGGTGAGGAATGCTCGCGCTCGGGCTTCAAGGAATGGGTCTACCTGCGCCGCCCCGGCGACGCCTATGCCGCGCTCGCCTGGCTGCAGCGGCAGCCGTTCGTGCTGAAGGACCGGATCGCCGAAATCGGCTGGTCGAACGGCGGCGGCGCCGTGCTGTTCTCGCTGGGCAAGCGCCATGGCCGACCGGAGGGTTTCAACGGTCCCGACTTCCGGGCGGCGATCGCCTTCTATCCCGGCTCGTGCAGCGA